>Ga0209890_10000095_pt1 | contig 40204 bp, 28 predicted proteins | sample OrgsoiDNA2013049_FD_185799 | JGI IMG/M metagenome (GOLD analysis project Ga0209890, IMG submission 185799) | Permafrost soil microbial communities from the Arctic, to analyse light accelerated degradation of dissolved organic matter (DOM) -... | ecosystem: Environmental > Terrestrial > Soil >... | reverse complement strand
TCCGCACGCACATCTAAACGCAACAGCGCCCGCCTCACTGATCGATCAGAGGTGGCGGGCGCTGCTGTGACAGGTGACGCAGGCTCGCAGGGCCATAGGTCCCTTCAGTGCCCTGACAGCCCCGCTTACCGTTGACGCAAGCCAACGCCCGCCCATGGAGATAGACGGGCGTTGCTGCTGCCCCGGGGGGGCGCTGCCGTGTGTGCTGTCGGTCCGCATCTAGTCCGCAGAAACCTCTGGTCAGTCCTGGAGGTCGTCGTCCTGCCCGTCGTCCTCGATGGTTGCCTCCGCCGTGGCGTGCATGTGCTTGCGGAACTTGTCGACGGCGACTCTGATGGCCAGAAGGCTGCCCGACGTGACCATGTTGACGATGACCTCTTGGGCTATCCCTGCCATGTCGGGCTGCTCTTGAGGTCGCTTCCACTTGACCGCCACACCCTCTTGCTCGAACATCCGCGCGAGCATGGGGGCGCCCTCGGGGTTGCCGCGATAGGTGACTCGTCTGGTTGTGTGCGCCATGACCGGCATGCTAGTGCGCAGCGCACATAGCAGCGCACACAACGGCCCCGACCCCACCGGGCTCGCGGCGTTGCTGTCTCGTGCGCGCGACGGCCCGGACTTTACGTCAAACGGTGGGGCCCTTCGCGCCGACTGACGCCCAGTATGGTCATAGATCGATTCGCCGGGCCCCCCTACCCGGTTGGATCGGTTTAGGTCCCTGGCTGGCGATGGCTCCGGCCAGGGCCGTCCACTGTCGTTGCCTCCTGCGCGGGACCGCCTGCCTTGGCGTGTCCTGCGTGGTGTGTGGCGTGTTTGCCCGTAGCGTTCAACCAACGACGCCCGCCTCCCTTGACCCGAGGCGGGCGCTGCTGTGTGCTCTCAGGGGTTGGCTTACGCCGTCTCAACCCGATCCGCGGCGAGTGTGCGCAGGGCCAGGAGAGGGCAACACCGCCAGGGGTTCAGTTCGGCCCCACGATGGTCAGCCCGCAGTTTGTCCCCACGACGTTCGCATACAGCCATCGACTGCCAACGGTCGATTTGGGCATCAGCGCAGGTCAGAATGTTTCACCGCCGATGGTCAACGAGACTCACCGATGCTGGAGCACTTCCCCTGGAAGGCAGGGCGAGCCCGGATCGCCGGCGGGTCGCTGGCGCCGCCCACCCGGGCGTCGGGCCGGGCTGGGGCCCTGACAGTCTTGGCGCATGAGGAAACTCGCCTTCCCGCAGGTGGGCGCCGAGCCCGAGGGCGCGCCTCCGCGGTTGACCAGCTTCGCGTGGCTGTCGATCGCGGCGGCAGTGTTGACGATCGCGCTGAAGTCCGGTGCCTACCTGCTGACCGGTTCGGTGGGCCTGCTTTCGGACGCCGCCGAGTCCGGGGTGAACCTGGTTGCGGCGGTGGTCGCGCTGATCGCGCTCAGTGTCGCCGCCCGACCCGCCGACGACAATCACAATTTCGGCCACGGCAAGGCGGAGTACTTCTCGGCGGGAATCGAAGGGCTGATGATCTTCGTCGCCGCCGGTTTCATCCTGGTCACCTCGGTGCAGCGTTTCCTTCATCCCTCAGCACTGGCCAGCATCGGGCTGGGACTGGCGATCTCCAGCGTCGCGACCGCCGTGAACTGGGGCGTTGGCCTGCTCCTGCTGCGGGCCGGCGCGGCGCACCGCTCGGTGACGTTGACCGCCGACGGCAAACACCTGCTCACCGACGTCTGGACATCAGCGGGGGTCATCGTCGGTGTGCTCCTGGTAGGGCTGACCGGTTGGCAGCGGCTGGACTCGATCGTGGCCGCGATCGTGGGCGTGAACATCCTCGTGACCGGGTTCCGGCTGGTCTCCCAGTCGATGACGGCTCTGCTGGACGCCGCCCTGCCGGCCCATGACCTCGCCCTCGTGCACGAGGTACTGGACAGCATGCGAACCGCAGACCTCGACTTCGCCAACCTGCGCACCCGGGAGTCGGGGCGGCACCGTTTCGTCTCGCTGACCGTCCTGGTACCTGCCAGCTGGACGGTCGAGCGAGGTCACGCCCTGGCCGACGCCGTCGAGGTGGCGATCGCCAGGGACCTGCCCCACACCGATGTCCAGACCCACCTGGAACCGCGACAAGGGCCCTGACTGGAAGCCTCGCCGTGCCACCTCGCGTTGGCACGAACCGATGACTGGCCCGCTCGGCGATGGCCGCGCACGCAGGTGCTGGACAGGTCGGCAGGTAGGTGGGGTGGGCGGGTCTGCTGAACCGGCCGCCCGGATGACCAGTGCCTGCCAGCGGCTCGCAGCCGAGAGCAGGTCCGGTTGGACAGCCCCCACGCCACCGTGCTGGGCAGGAACGCCGTCCCGGCCCCGAAGCCCGTCACCACCACCGCGGGCGTAGGGCCGCCGCAGTACAGACCGTGGCGTGCGGAGGTCTACATTTGCCAGTGCCAGGAGAACGAACGCCAGCATCAAGGGATCGAGATGGTCGAGGTCATGAACAAGCCCGTGCCCGCGTGTCCGGTCCGTCCCACCGACGCGTGCTCCTTGTGCCTGCCGGGCGTATCGGGTCCGCGGGACTGTGGGCTGGTCTACCTGGTGATGTCTGACCCGGACCTTCGCGAGCGGCTGAACCGTCTGCGCCCAGCGCCGAGCTGACTACGCTCTGGCAGATCCAGCCCAGAGCCCACCCAGGCCATGGCGAGGCCGCCGTGGGCGGCCGCAACGCTGCGCTCTATTGTCAGGGAACCGCCGAAGTGCCAGGTTCCGCTGAGGGAGTCGCCGACATGTTCACTCGCATCGCCATCGTCAACCGCGGAGAGGCCGCGATGCGGCTGATCCACGCCGTGCGCGAACTCAACGCGCAGGGCGGGGAGCAGATCGAGACCGTCGCGTTGTACACCGACGGCGAGCGGTCGGCCATGTTCGTGCGAGAGGCTGACTCGGCCTACGCCCTGGGCCCGGCGGTGGACCGCCCCTACCTCGACCTGCCCGTCCTGGAACGTGCGCTGAAGGAGACGGGTTCGGACGCCGCGTGGGTCGGCTGGGGCTTTGTGGCCGAGGACCCGAACTTTGCCGACATGTGCGACCGGATCGGGGTCACGTTCATCGGTCCGAGCGGGAGCGCCATGCGACGTCTGGGCGACAAGATCGGCTCGAAGCTGCTCGCCGAGGAGGTCGGCGTGCCGGTCGCCCCGTGGAGCCGCGGGGCGGTCGACGACATCGAGGCCGCGCACGCGATGGCCCATGAGATCGGCTACCCGCTGATGCTCAAGGCCACCGCCGGCGGCGGCGGGCGCGGCATCCGCGTGGTCACCTCCGACGACGAGTTGGCCGATGCCTACCAACGCACCCGTGACGAGGCCGCGCGCGCCTTCGGCAACGGCGTGGTGTTCCTTGAGCACCTGGTGACCGGTGCGCGCCATGTCGAGGTGCAGATCATCGCCGACGGCCAGGGAACGGCGTGGGCCCTGGGCGTGCGCGACTGCTCGGTGCAGCGACGCAACCAGAAGGTCATCGAGGAGTCTTCCTCACCGGTTCTGGACGACGAGCAGGTCAGTGACCTCAAGGCGTCGGCCGAACGGCTGGCCCTGGCCGTGGACTACTGCGGCGCCGCAACCGTGGAGTTCCTGTACCACCCTGGTGAGCGCACCTTTGCGTTCCTTGAGGTGAACACCCGGCTGCAGGTCGAGCACTCGATCACTGAGCTGACCACAGACTTCGACCTGGTCAAGGGACAGCTGCAGGTCGCCTCCGGCGGCCGGCTCAAGGGCGAACGCCCGACCGAGGTGGGCCACGCCGTCGAGGCTCGGCTGAACGCCGAGGACCCTGACCGTGACTTCGCCCCCTCCCCCGGCCGCATCCTCATGCTCAACCTGCCCTCTGGTCCTGGCATCCGGGTCGACACCGGCGTCGGCCAGGGCGACCTGATCCCGGCGGACTTCGACTCGATGATCGCCAAGGTCATTGCCTACGGGCGTAACCGGGTGGAGGCATTGGCTCGGCTGAGGCGGGCGCTGGCCGACACGACAGTCCTGATCGAAGGCGGCACGACGAACAAGAGCTTCCTGCTCGAGCTGCTCGACCAAGGCGAGATCATTGACGGCAGCGCCGACACGGGGTGGATCGACCGGGTCCGCGGCCAGGGTCGGCTCCAGCCCGAACGGTACGCCGGAGTCGCGCTGGTCGCCGCGGCGATCGAGGCGTACAAGGAGCAGGAGCAGGCCGAGCGGCTGCACTTCCTGGCCACCGCGCACGGCGGCCGGCCCCAGGCCCGTCACGAGGTCGGGCGGGCCGTGGACCTGAAGCTGCGCGGCACCGCACACCGGGTGACCGTCGCCCAGGTCGGCCCCTCCCGCTTCCGGGTCGGATTTGGTGCCGAACAACAAGGCCGGCAGGTCGACGCCGATCTGGAGCAGCTCGACGAGTACGTGGGCCGCCTGGTCATCGGGGACCGCCGGTTCCGGCTGGTCAGCGCAACCCACGGCCCCGTCCACCTGATCGAGGTCAACTCCACCACCCACCGCGTCACCCGCGACGAGGGCGGCGTGCTGCGTTCACCCGCGCCGGCGCTCGTGGTCGCGGTGCCCGTCGCCGTCGGGGACCACGTCGAGGCCGGCGCACCCGTGCTGGTGCTGGAGTCGATGAAGATGGAGACGGTCCTGCATGCCCCGTACGCCGCCCGGGTGCGCGAGCTGCTGGTGAGCGCCGGTGGACAGGTCGAGACCGGCACCCCCGTGGTCCGGCTGGAGCCCGTCGCCAAGGACGAGGACGCTGGGTCGCAGGCATCGGCCACAGCCAGCCCGCTGCAGCTGCTGGACCTGCCCGCCCCTCCTGAGGCGACCCCGGCCGCCCGCGCCGCACGAAGCCTGGACGACCTGCACAGCCGGCTCCTGGGGTTCGACCTCGCCCCCGGGGACGCCAGGCGCACCCTGGGCGACTACCAGCTCGCCCGCGCCGGGCTGACCTCCAGCGACCAGCTGCCGCTGCAGCGCGAGATCGAGGTGTTCAACGCCTTCGCCGACCTGGCTGAGCTGGCCCGCAACCGGCCAGCCGACGAAGGAGCTGACGAGCGCGTGCACAGCCCGCGCGAGCACTTCCACTCCTACCTGCGCAGCCTGGACGTCGACCGCGAGCACCTGCCCGACGGGTTCCGTCAGCGGCTGGCCCGAGCGCTGGCGCACTACGACGTCACCGATCTCGAGCGCGGCCCCGAGCTCGAGGAGGCGGTCTTCCGGATCTTCCTGGCCCAGCAGAAGGCCTCCGATCTGGTCGTCCTGCCCCTCTTGCAGCAGTGGATGACCGAGCAGCCACCGGCCGGGGACGTCGCCACCGAGGCGCACGCGGTTCTGGACCGGCTCGTGCTGGCCACCCAGCTGCGCTACCCGATGGTGGGCAGCCTGGCTCGCAGTGCCCGGTTCCGCTGGTTCGACCAGCCGGTGGTCGACTCCGAGCGGATGGCCGTGCTGGCCGGCGTGGGCCCTGAGCTCGTCTACCTGACCGACCACCCGGATGCGAGCGACTACAACGCCCGGTTGGACGCTCTGGCCGCGATCCCGGAGCAGATCGTCCAGTTCCTGGCCGATCGGATCGAGCACGGGCTGCCCGAACGCGAGCCGATGCTCGAGGTGCTGGTCCGCCGGCACTATCGCGAGTACGAGCTGCACAACCTGCGCCGGCTGGCCGCTGCGGGTCGACCGTTCGTCGTGGCGGACTACGCGCTGGACGAACGCCCGACCCGGCTGGTCACCACGATCGCGCAGTTGTCCGACCTGGACGCGTCATCCGACCTGGTCGCCGCCATCGACGCCCAGCTCAAGGACGCTCCAGATGACCACGCGGGCGTCGTCGACCTGTACCTGTCATGGCCCGAGGCCCCGCAGACGGTGACCGAGAAGTCCGCGGCGCTGCAGGAGATTCTCAGTGGGCTGCCCTTCACCTCACGGGTGCGGCGCACCGCCGTCGCGGTCTGTCCCGGTGGCGAGCGCCCGGTGCGGTACTTCACGTTCCGCCCCGGCCCCGACGGCGTCGAGGAGGACACCCTGATCCGCGGAGTCCACCCGATGGTCGGGCGCCGGCTCAACCTCTGGCGTCTGCGCGACTTCGAGATCACCCGGCTCGAGGCGCCCGAGGACGTGCTGCTGTACCACTGCGTGGCACCAGACAACCAGGCCGACCAGAGGCTGGTGGCGCTCGCGCAGATCCGCGAGCTGGCCATCGTCCGGGACGCCGACGGGCATGTGTCGTCGTTGCCCCACGCCGAGCGCGCCGTCGCGACCTGCCTTGAGGCGATCCGCCGCGAGCGTGCGGCGCGCGGCGCAGCCGGCGTGCAGCTCGACATGAACCACGTGTTCCTGCACATCTGGCCGGTGGTCGACGCACCGCTGGATGAGCTCACCGCGCTGCAGCGCTCGATCGCGCCGCTGACCACCGGCGCCGGGGTCGAGGAGGTTCTTGCGCAGGGCCGTATCACGGCCCCCGACGGGCGGGTGCATCCCGCCGCGGTCCGGTTCTCCTACCAGCCGGGCGCGGGCGTGGTCACCACCGTGACCGGCGTACCGACCGAGCGACTTCATCCGCTGGACGACTACGCCCAGAAGGTGCTGCGCTCCCGCCGTCGCGGCACCGTGTACCCCTACGAGCTGGTGAACCTGATCGCCGGCAGCTACGGCAGCTTCGTCGAACACGACCTGGACGACGACGGCGTGCTCGTGCCGGTGGAACGCCCGCCGGGCGGCAACCGCGCCGGCGTGGTGGTCGGGCTGGCCCGGACGCTGACTGTGCGCCACCCCGAGGGTGTCACCCGGGTCGTCCTGCTGGGTGACCCCACTCGCGCCCTCGGTGCGGTCGCCGAGGCCGAGTGCCAGCGAATCATCGCCGGCCTCGACCTGGCCGAGCAGCTCGGCGTTCCGGTCGAGTGGTTCGCCCTCTCGGCGGGCGCGCGGATCTCCATGGAGTCGGGCACCGAGAACATGGACTGGGTGGCCCTGGCGCTGCGCCGAATCGTGACCTTCACCCAGGCCGGCGGCGAGATCAACGTCGTCGTGGCCGGGATCAACGTCGGAGCCCAGCCGTACTGGAACGCCGAAGCCACAATGTTGATGCACACCAAGGGAATCCTGGTGATGACCCCGGACAGCGCGATGGTGCTGACCGGCAAGCAGTCGCTGGACTTCTCCGGCGGGGTCTCGGCCGAGGACAACTTCGGCATCGGTGGCTATGACCGCGTCATGGGTCCGAACGGCCAGGCACAGTACTGGGCGCCCGACCTGGCCGGTGCCTGCGACGTGCTGCTCGCCCACTACGACCACACCTACGTCGTACCTGGCGAGCTCGCACCCCGCCGGGCCGCGACCGCCGACCCGGTCGAGCGCGACGTGTGCGTCTTCCCGCACAACCTGGCCGACAGCGAGTTCCGCACCGTCGGGGACATCTTCTCGGCGGCTACCAACCCCGATCGCAAGAAGCCCTTCGACATCCGCACAGTCATGCACGCAGTGGCCGACCAGGACCATGAGGTGCTGGAGCGATGGACCGACATGGAGGGCGGCGAGACCTCGGTCGTCTTCGATGCGCACCTGGACGGGTGGCCGGTGACCCTGATCGGGATCGAGTCCCGGCCTCAGCCGCGTCGCGGCTTCCCCCCCAGCGACGGCCCGGACACCTGGACCGCGGGGACGCTGTTCCCGCGCTCGTCCAAGAAGACCGCCCGGGCGATCAACGCTGCCAGTGGGAACCGGCCGGTCGTGGTCCTGGCCAACCTGTCGGGCTTCGACGGGTCGCCGGACTCGATGCGCCACCTGCAGCTGGAGTACGGCGCCGAGATCGGCCGGGCCATCGTGAACTTCCGGGGGCCGATCGTGTTCTGCGTCATCTCGCGCTACCACGGTGGCGCGTTCGTGGTGTTCTCCAAGGCGCTCAACGCCGACATGACGGTGCTGGCGGTGCAGGGGTCGTTCGCCTCAGTCATCGGAGGAGCACCGGCGGCGGCCGTGGTCTTCGCCGGCGAGGTGGACTCCCGCACCGCTTCGGACCCTCGCGTCGTCGAGCTGGCGGCACAGATGTCGACCGCGGAGGGGGCGGCACAGGCGGCCCTGGTGACCGACCTGGCGCAGCTGCGGGCAAGTGTGCGGTCCCAGAAGCTGGGCGAGGTCGCGGCGGAGTTCGACAGCATCCACAGCATCGAGCGGGCGGTCAAGGTGGGCTCGGTCGACGCCGTGATCAGCGCTCGTGAGCTGCGTCCGCGACTGGTTGAGGCCGTCGAGCGCGGTCTGGCCGGCTGAGCCGCCCGCTCGCCCACCGGTGCCCCACCGGGGTGTTCCCGGCGCCGGTAGGCGGTGGCCAGGCGGCCGGCGAGCGCCGTCTGCGGCCCAGAGCGTGCTCGAGGCGGTCCCTGCGCGCAGGAAATGACGGCATGGCGGAAGTACCGCCAGAGCGCTGGTGACGGCAGTATGAGGCATTGACGACTCCGGGTCCCGAAAAGGACCGGGTTTGTCTGGGCGTACGCCCACAGGTTCCTGCTTCACAGGCAAGCGCGAAAGGGCGGACCCTTGCCCACTGATATCGCCTGCACGGGCATCCGCGGCCAGCCCGGCCTCGGTCCCGGTGCCCTTGGTAGCGCCGACGTCCCGGCCGTGCCGGGCACCGCAGCCCTGACGCGTCCACCGGCAGCTGCGTGCGCGCTCGGGCCCCGGGTCAGTACCGACCGTGTCCGCCGCCGGTACTGCCACATCTTCTCAAGTGGAGACGACGTTGGGTAAAGCCACTGCTGCCCGAGGTGTTCGCCGCGGCGCCCAGGCCCGGTCACGGTGACCCAGACCCAGACCCCGCCCGCCGGCGGCAGAGCGGTCGAGGTCATCGAGCCTCCCACCGGGCGGGTGCGTCGACCCACTGACGTCTTCGCCCTGCTGTTCGCCCTCATGGTGCTGTTCACCGCCGTCGGCCTGGGCACCCTGGCCGTGGGGACCGCATATGGCCTGGAGCAGGACCTGGTCGGGGCCGGCGGCGCCTTACCGAGCGTCCTGCTGCATCTCATCAGCTGGGCAGGAGGCATCGGGCTCCTCGTCCTGCCGGTGGTCGACGGTGTCGACCTGGTGGTGCGCTCGCGATCGTGGCAGCTTTTCGAGGCGACCGTCGCGGCCGGCGTCGCAGCCCTGCTGGCGTTGCCACTGCAGGCTCTGGTGCTCGACGGCCACCTCGGCGACGTCCTTGCCGCGTTGACCAAGGGGCTGCCCGGCGACGGTCGCACCACACCGGTGGACGGGCTGATCATGGCCAGCGTCGCGTTCTTCACCGTCTCGGGGGTCGGTGGACGGTCGATACTTCGAAGGGCAGCCGTCGTCGTGGTCGGATCGGCGATCCTGTCGGGGTTCCTCTCCGGTGAGGTCACCGCGCTGGCCCTGTTCGCGACCAGCCTGCTGGGGTGGGTCGTGGGCCTGATGGCCCACCTCGCCTGGGGCGTGGCCTCCAACCGTCCGCCGGGGGCAGACGTCGCCGCCGCCCTCGTCGGTTGCGGGCTGGACATCACCCGCCTGGAGCTGGTCGAGTCTGCCCCCGGCTCGGGACGACGGTACGCCGGGTCGGGACCGGGCGGGCTCCTGGACATCCGCGTTCTGGACCGTGACACCTTCGGCTCGGCCGCCGGCCGACGCCTGCTGCGCCGGATGCGGCTGCGGGGGCCGACCACCCGCGGCCCATCCCTGTCGGTGCGCGCCGCGGTCGAGCACAATGCCCTGATGGCGATGGCGGTGGCCAGGGCGGGTGTGAGGGCTCCAGAGCTGCTGGCCACCGCCGAGGTGGGGCCGTTCGCGGCGGTCCTGGCCTACCGGCCGGTCGAGGGGGCGGCCCTGGACCGGGCCGGGACCAAAACCCTCAGCGACGAGGACCTGGCCGCCTTCTGGGCCCTGCTCAGGCTGCTGCAACGGGCCCAGATCGCCCATCGTGGACTGAGCCTGGACCATCTGCGGCTCGACGGGGCCGGGCGGGCCGCGCTGAGCGCAACCGGGACCGGCGACGTCGCGGCGGCGGACCTGTCGCTACGCCTGGACGTGGCCCAGCTCCTGACGACGTTGGCCCTGCTCGTGGGGCCGGCCAGAGCCGTGGCCAGCGCCGTGTCATCCCTGGGCAGCCCGGCCGTCGTGCGGGCCCTGCCACTGGTCCAGGCGATCGCCATGAGCACCACGACCCGCTCGGCCCTGCGAACGCACAAGGGCTTGCTGCGCGCCGTCCGCGAGCAGGTGCTCAAGCTGGCCCCCGAAGGCGAGCCGAGCGAGCCGATCGAGCTACGGCGAATGACTCCCCGCACCCTGGTGACCGTGGTGGGTGGCGGCATCGCGGCATACGTGCTCCTGACCCAGCTGGCCCAGGTGAACCTCGGACAGGTCCTGTCCCGGGCCCAGTGGGGCTGGGCCCTGGCCGTGCTCGGGTTCACCGCGATGACCATCGCGGGGGCCTCGCTGGTGATCACGGGGGCGGTCGCGGCCCGACTCAGCTTCGTGCGGACGTACCTGACCCAGCTCGCGGTCGCCTTCAGCGGGCTGGTCGCTCCGTCGGCCATCGGCAACATCGCGCTGAACATGCGCTACCTGCAACGGGCCGGCGTCGAGCCCGCAGTCGCCGGCGGCAGCATCGGACTGGCCCAGCTCGCCCAGTTCTCGAGCTACTTCGTCCTGCTCCTGCTTTCCAGCGTCCTGGCCGGCACCGGGCCAAGGGCGTCATTCACCCCACCGCTGCCGGCCGTCATAGGGCTGATCGTCGTGGTGGCCCTGCTGCTGATGGCCCTGGCCGTGCCCGCCGGCCGCAGACTGGTCATCGGCCGGTTCCTGCCGGTGATTCGCCGGGTGGTCCCCCGGGTCGTGGCCATCTTCCAGGAGCCACGCAAGGTGGTGACCCTCTTCGCCGGGGCGCTGATGCTGGACATGTCGTTCGTGGCCGCGCTGACCTGCGCGACCCGTGCCTTCGCCGCCACGCCCTCGGTGGCCGCCGTCGCAGTGGTCTACTTCGCGGGCGCCATCATCGGCTCCGCGGTGCCCACCCCCGGTGGGCTCGGCGGGGTCGAGGCGGCGCTCTCGGCCGGACTGGTCGCGGTCGGCCTGACCGCCAGCGTCGCCGTCTCGTCCGTCCTGCTGTTCCGGTTGTGCACCTACTGGCTGCCGATCCCGTTCGGCTGGGCGTCGTTGAACTACCTCCAACGGGTTGCCGCCATCTGAGCAATGCCGGGGGCGCCACGCGTGATCGCATGACGCCCCCGGCCCGGCAGCTGCGGTGCGGCGACGAGCGCCTCACCCAGCCTTGGGTGCCTACCCGAACGCCAGCTGGGTGTCGTTGGAGGACGACTCGGACTGCTGGGTGCTTGCCGGGAACGCCGCTCCCGCCTCGGCCGGAACATCGGACTCGATGGCCACGACGGCGGGGTCGATGCGCATCACGCAGTAGCCGGCCACCGCACCGGCACCGAAGCCCGGAGCGAAGATCCGCGTGGGCTCCTTGATGACGCCGTCGCGGACCGCGTCGTGGATGGCCAGCGGGATGCTCGCCGCGGACACGTTGCCGACCGTCTCAATGTTGAAGTACAGGGCGTCCGAGGAGATCCCCGCCTTCGCGGCGAGGTCGGTCACCATCGGCTTGTTGGCCTGGTGAGGCACGATGAGGTCAATGCTCTCCAGCAGCGACGCCTTCGCCCCGTCGGGGTCGGGGAGCACCTTGAGCTCGGCAATCATCTGCGCGAGGTAGCGCCCGGCCAACGCCTTGACGTCCGGACCGTAGACGGTGAGGTTGTTGTCGAAGGCCGGGTTGGGCCAGATGATCGAGTTCACCTGGGCCGCCGGACCGCTGGCGTAGGTCTGCAGGTACTCGATGTCCGGCGCCTGACCCTCCGGGGCAACCCCGATCACGAAGGCGGCCGCGCCGTCACCGAAGATCATCCGGGACGGGCGGACGTTACCGACCTTGTCCGAGAACTTCTCCACGCACACGACGAGCACGGGACGCTGCACCTCCTGCAGGATCCGCGTCGCATCCGAGAGGCCGTAGGCCATCCCGGCGCACGCCGCGATGATGTCGCAGGACGCGTGGGTCTGGAAGATGCCCAGCTGACCGGAGATCCAGGTCGCCACCGAGGGAACGATCCGAGTGCTCGTGCAGGTGCAGACCAGCACGGCCCCGATCTCCTCGGGCCCGCGGCCCGAGTGGGCCAGCGCAGCCTTCGCCGCCTGCAGGCCCATCTCCTCCTGGCTTCGCACGGTGTAGCGCCGTGACTCGATGCCGGTCTTGTCGAAGATCTCCTCCGAGCTCATCGGTGACCAGTTGTAGGCGGCGTTGCGGATCAGGTCATCGTTGCTGCACGTCAGCTCACCGTGAACCACTGCCAGCGCCTCGAGCTTGGGCATCACCTTGAACTGGGTCCGCACGTTCACCGCCGGGTAGGGGCGCACCGGCTCGGTGGCCTCCTTGGCCCCGGAGGCGGGGACGGGCACCACGGCGGACTGGACCCGGCGCAGGAAGTGACGCACCTCCTCGTCGCGTGGGTGCATAACCACGACATAGTCCTCGTCGCGCAGCTGGCCGACCTCGACGAGCTCAGCCTTGGCACGGTCCCACGGGTACTGGTTGTGCAGCACCTTCGACCAGCGGCTCAGCGCCTCCAGCTCGGGGACGTCCTCGGCGGAGTCGATGATGTCGGCGTAGTCGAAGATCGGGAAGTCGGGGTCATAGCTGGGCAGGCGGAAGGTCAGGTTGGTGGGATCGGCCAGGATCTGCGCCACGGTGGGCTTGATCGTGGGCAAGTCGGTGGCATGGTGCTTGCGGTGGCCGAACACGTCGAAGAGGGTCCCGAAGATGCGGTCCTCCACCTCGCGGTTCCAGGTCGGCGCCAGCGTCTCGTAGGCACCCTTGACTGCGGCGACCTTGCGGTCCCCCTCTTCCCAGGGGGTGACGACCGGCAGGAAGACATCGCTGCGGTTGCGGGGCACGTCGGCCCAGCGGGTGGGACGCTTCTCATACAACGTCAGCGCGAAGCGGTTGGTCCAGAAGAGGTTCAGTGCGAGGTCGCGCAACAGCTCATACCGGCTGGAGTAGGCGCCCTTCTCCACCCGGTTCAAGATGTCGGTGCCCGTCGGCGCCTTCACCTCAAAGTCACGTCTGATCACGGCATCGAGCTGTTCAAGGCTGTGCATCACCGACAGGTCCAGCTCGGGGACAAAGTTGGAGGGAAACACGATTCGGTCGTGACTGTTAATGACGAATGGCTGCATGCCACATCCTTACGACGGCTCTTCAATCCTGATGGGGCTTATGCCCGACACCACCTGGCTCCCGGCTGAGGGCACGGGTGCAAGGCCACCCTAGCCCTGCCCGATCTGGGCTCGACGTCGCCCGTCCCGCCCGAAGGCCCCTACCCCCCCTAGCCAGGAGCAGTCAATCACGACATACTGCGAACCACGCCTCTGATGAATCGATCTAGCGACCAATCTCACACCAGGGGGGTTCGTCGCTCATCCTTGTTGGGCGGCATACTTCAACGAAAGCCACGAACCGCTCAGGGCGATCAATGTCACACCAACAGGTGCGGCCGTGCCCGCCACGATAAGCAGCCGCGCTGAGCGCAGCGACCCCGCAGCGTCTTCGGCATACACCCCTTGGAGGGCTTCTCATGAACATCGCCAGCACCGCCCCGCTAGAACCGTCTACAGGACTGGTGGGTAAGAAGCTCGCGGGCAGAGTCGCACTCGTCACCGGAGGGACCCGAGGGATCGGGGCCGCGATCTGCCGGAGCCTGGCCAGCCAGGGTGCCTCGATCGCCGCCGGGTACAGCGGAAACCGGGACCGCGCGGAGCAGTTCCTCAAGGAGTTCGACCGCGACTTCGAACACGCGGGCGCGAGCATCCACCAGGGCAACGTCTCCAAGCCCGACGACTGCCATCGGGTGGTCCGGGAGGTGCTCGACCAGCACGGCAGGATCGACATCCTGGTCAACAACGCCGGTATCACCATGGACAAGATGGCCATGAAGATGTCGGTGGAGGAATGGAACACCGTTCTTGCGGTGAACCTGTCGGGCTCGTTCTACATGGCCCAGCCGGCGCTGGAGCACATGGTCGAACGCGGGACCGGGCGAATCATCTTCGTGTCCTCGGTCATCGGCGAGACCGGAAACATCGGTCAGGCCAACTACGCCGCCTCCAAGGCCGGGATGCTCGGACTGACCAAGACCCTCGCCAAGGAAGCGGCCTTCATCCTGGCACGTGCCGGCAAGCGTACGGACGAGAGCATCGGCATCACCGTGAACACGGTCACACCCGGTTTCGTGGCGACCGAGATGCTGGAGAACGTCCCCGAGAAGGTCCTGGAGAAGATCACCTCGCAGATTCCGGTCGGCCGGTTGTGCCGTCCCCAGGAGATCGCCCGCGTGGTCCACTTCCTGGCCTCGGATGCGTCCGCGTACATCACCGGCCAGGTCTGGGGCGTCAACGGCGGCATGGACATGTAGCTTGACCGGACAGGCAGCCCGGTGCACACCCAGCTCAGTGAACCCAAGGCGAGATGAGCTTACCTACCAAGTGCTTGACATCCCAAGCACTTGGTAGGTATCCTTGGCATGTGCCGGCGACGCCGTGCACGTTCCAAGACTCAAGGAGTTCACCATGGCAGTATCGCCGAACACCAAGACCACGACCGAGAACATTACCGAGAACATCAGCACGCTCACCAGCGAGGTGCCGGCCCTTGCCCAGAAGTTCCGTAAGCAGATGGTCTCCAACCTCCAGCAGGGCCAGCAGATGTCCGTAGACGCCGCCCAGACCTGGGTCAAGGCCGTGTCCGTGCTTCCGACCATTGACCTGCCCAAGGTCCACGGCATCCCCGTGATCCCTGACGTGCAGGCCGCGACCAAGTACACCTTCGATGTAGCCTCTGACGTGCTCAGCGCACAGCGCGAGTTCGCCCTGCAGCTGGCCGCTGCGTTCGTCCCCGCCAAGGCCAGCTGATCGTCGATCCCGACCTCAGCCACGACGGCGGACACGGAAGAGTAGATGACAAAAGCTGAGGATGACCCCCTACGCCTGCTGGGAGGCTTCATCCGTGCGCAGCGACAGATGGCAAATCTGTCGCTGCGCCAGCTGTCCGTGCTGGCCAAGGTCTCCAACCCCTACCTGAGCCAGGTCGAGCGCGGGCTGCACGAACCGTCCGTGCGCGTGCTCAAGTCGATCGCGGACGCGTTGAACGTGTCAGCCCAGACCCTGTTCGAGCAGGCCGGACTGATCATTGACAGCAAGAATCTGGGCCACGACGCGACGGAGCGGGCGATCCGGGCCGACCCGCGGCTCACCGAGGCCCAACGCCGCGCGATGCTCAGTGTCTATCGCAGCTATGTTGGGGACAACAGCATAGAATCCTGAAGCCATCCGCAGGTGCAGTACTGTTCCTACCCCGTTTACCGGCCGATTAGGAGATTCGACATCATGAGCTCAGTGAACAACTTCGAGTCAGCAGGGCGATCAGTTCTGGACCGCCTGGGCATTGCCGAAGATCCGCTGATCGGCGCCGATCCGGTGGCGTTGCTGCGCTCACTAGTTGCCGCGGGCGGGGCTCTGGTCAAGAACCCCTCGGGGACCGCCGCCGCCAACGGCCGGCTGGCGATCGGTCTGGCTGCCGCGGTACGCGCGGCAGCGGGACGCGCGGTGGGCGCCGACCCGTCCGCACCACCGGTGGCTCCGGCGAGGTCGGACCGCAGGTTCTCCGATCCGGCGTTCGCCGAGAACCCGCTGTACTTCCTGCTGGAGCAGCAGTACCTGCTGAGCAGCCAGCTGGTGGAGGAGCTGCTGGATGCCGCGGAGCTGGATGCCACCCAGGAGATGAAGGCGCGGTTCGCGGCCAGGTTCATCGTCGATGCCCTCGCGCCCACCAACACGCTGGCCGGCAACCCGGCAGCCCTGCGGGAAGCATTCGACACCGGGGGCAAGTCCGTGCTCAGCGGTGCCAAGAACCTGGTGGGCGACCTCGTCCACAACGGCGGATGGCCCTCGCAGGTCGACGCCTCCGGGTTCGAGGTCGGCGTCAACATGGCCGCGACCCCCGGCGCGGTGGTCTACCGCAGCGACCTGATCGAGCTGATCCAGTACGAGGCGCAGGGCGAGCAGGTGCACGCGGTGCCGCTGCTGTTCTGCCCGCCGTGGATCAACAAGTACTACATCATGGACCTGGCTCCGGGCAGGAGCCTGATCGAGTGGGCGGTCCAGCACGGTCACACAGTCTTCACGATCAGCTACCGCAACCCTGACTCGACCATGCGTGAGGTGAACTTCGACGACTACCTGTACCAGGGGCCCCTGGATGCGGTCCGGGTCGTGCGTGAGATCACCGGCGCGCCCGAGGTCAACACCGTCTCGGTCTGTCTGGGGGGGACCCTGACCGCGATCGCGCTGGCTCACAACGCCAAGGTCGGTGACCGCTCGATCAAGTCCGCCACGTTCCTGAACACCCTCACCGACTTCTCGGCTCCGGGCGTGCTCGGCGTCTTCTGCGACGAGCCCACGATCGTGGGCCTGGAGAGGCAGATGTCCAAGCAGGGCTTCCTGGACTCCAACAAGATGGCGCACACCTTCGATGCGTTGCGGCCCAACGACCTGATCTTCAACTACGTGGTCAACAACTGGCTGCTGGGCAAGAGGCCGCCGTCCTTCGACCTGCTGGTGTGGAACAAGGACAGCACCCGGATGCCGGCCAAGATGCACTCCCAGTACCTGCGTTCGTGCTACCTCAACAACGACTTCGCCCGCGGCGAGTTCGAGATCGACGGGGCGAAGCTCGAGCCGGGCAAGATCGACATCGACACCTACGTCCTGGCCGCGGTCGACGACCACATCGTCCCGTGGGTCTCGGCCTACAAGACCACTCAGCTGTTCGGCGGCGAGCGCCGGTTCGTGCTGAGCACGTCCGGGCACATCGCCGGGATCGTCAACCCACCCGGGCCCAAGGCCAAGCACTGGACCAACGACGACCTCCCCGAGGATGCCCAGCAGTGGAAGGACAACGCCACCCTGCAGACCGGCACCTGGTGGGATGACTGGGCCGCGTGGATCGCCAAGCAGGGCGGTCCCAAGGTCGAGGCCCCCCGTTACCTCGGCAGCCAGGATCACCCGGTGATCGAAAGCGCCCCCGGGAGCTACGTGCGCGTTCGCGTTTGAGCACAGATCGATCGTCGCAACCTCAGGCACCTCATACCCGACTCACCGGCGACGGTGGAGGCAGCCCACCACGGGTTGAGCTCGTCGCAAGCCGGGGTCGCCCCAGGAGCGTGCCCTGAGCCAATTCGCACCCGTACCAGACCGACGCGGGGCTCGCGATTCTTACGTACCGTGGTTGTCCGGCGGGCCATGTGCCTGCGCAACGAGATCAAACGTGCCGCTGATGAAACCCAGTGCTTCCAACATGTCGGGCAAGGTCGACCCTGTGGTGCCGGAGATGGTCAACCAGCTGTGCCTCGAGGTCATCGGCTTTGACAAGACCGTGGCCATGGCGGCCGAGGCCAGCGAGCTGAGCGGGGTACGTGCAACGGTCGACCGCCCTGGTCACGGCGCTCAACCCGGTGCGGGGGTACCAGCGTTCCCCGGAGGTCGCCACGCGGGCTCTGGCCACCGAGCCCACGAGATCAACCGGCCAGACGACTCTGAAACCGACGCTGACAGGTGGCAGGACTGAACTGACAGAACAAGGTTGACGCTCGCTCGCGTCGATCAGGTCTAGCACCTGGATGTCAAAGACTCGGTCGGGGCGTGCATGGGTCGGCGATGCAGATGGCCGCTGGGCAGCTGCCAACTGCGCCGGGGCCCGGGGGGCAGGGCCGGTGGCCGGCGCCGGTATCGGCTGCGTGCTAGGACAGGACGCGTCGGCGGAAGTTTCGCAGGCCCAGGGTGAGGAACAGTGTGACGAAGCCGATCAGGACCGGGTAGATGACGTAGAGGTGCATGTGCGGGGCGTCAGTGAAGGCGGCACGCATCCCCTCGTTGACATAGATCAGCGGGTTGATCAGGACGATGGTCTGCAGCCAGTGCCAGCCACCGAGGGTGACCGGTGCCAGGCGGCTCCACTCGTAGTAGGTGCCGCCGAGGAAGGTGATGGGCAAGATGATGAAGCCGAACATCAGCCCGATGTTGCGGGGTTCGAAGCTGGTGCCCAGAACCAACCCGAGCCCGGCCATTGCCAGGCAGGACAGGGGCACGAGAGTCATGATGAGCAGCCAGTGCATGTTCAGCTGCGCCTGTACTCCTGAGGCGTGGACGACCGCGGCGATCGGCAGGACGATCGCGGCAGACAGCGAGCCCTGAACTGCTCCCGAGATCACCTTGGCGATGGCGACGAGCCAGATGGGGCAGGGCGCCTGAACCCGGTCTTCGATCTCACGGGTGAACCCGAATTCCTGGGCCATCGCCAGGGCGATCGACTGCACCCCTTGGAACATCACCGAGATGCCGACCACGCCCGGGACGAGCACGGTGGCAAACGCCGACTGCGCGCTGCCGCCGGTTCCGCCGATGCCCTGTCCGATCTTAGGAAACACGAACAGGAATACGAAGCACAGCAAGAAAGGCTGGACCAGCGTCCGGAGTATGAACTCTGCGGTGTGCTTTCGCAGTACCACCAGGTCGCGCAGCAGCAGTGCGCCCAACGCGCTGAGACTAGCGGCGGTGACCGACCTGGCAGGGGTGGTGCGGATCGGGGTCAGGGAAGGGGTGGATGCGCTCAGCGATGTCATGTCTCACGCAGCTCCTTGCCGGTCAACTGGATGAAGACCGTCTCCAGGGTCGGCTCGGCGACCGACACGTCGATGATGTCGAAGCCGCCGTCCTCAGCTGCGTTGACCACGCGTGGAACCAGCCGCTGTGCGCCCCTGAGATGCAGCTCGACGCCCCCGGCGACACATCGGGTCCGGGTGACTCCTTGCAGAACGTGAGCCAGGAGTGTGGCCAGCTTCTCGGGTTCCCCGTCGGCCTTCACGGTGACGATGGTGTCCGCCCCGAGGCTGCGTTTGAGCTCAGCGGGGGTGTCCAGCGCGACCACCCGTCCATGGTCGACGATGGCCAGACGTTGACAGAGGTGATCGGCTTCTTCCATGTAGTGCGTGGTGAGCACCACCGTCTGGCCCTCGCGGTGGAGCTCGCCGAGCATGTCCCACAGCGCGAGCCGGCTCTGCGGGTCCAGGCCGGCGGTCGGCTCGTCCAGGAACAGCACGGCGGGGCGGTGGAAGATCGCACGCGCCACCATCAGCCGCTGGGCCATCCCGCCGGACAACGCGTAGACCGACTTCGAAGCCCAGGTGGTGAGCTGAAACCGCTCAAGCAACTCGTCTGCGATCCGTCGTGAGCCGTGCCGGTTGATCCCGAACAACCGGCCGTGGAAGTACAGGTTCTCCCAGACCGTCAGCTGCCGGTCCAGGGTGTTCTGCTGGGAGACGATGCCGGTCAGCTGCTTGGCCAGCGCCGGGTGTGCCACGACGTCGACGCCCCCGACGAACGCCTGTCCGGACGTGGGCACCACTCGGGTGGTGAGCATCCCTGCTGTCGTGGTCTTCCCCGCCCCGTTGGGGCCGAGCAGCCCAAAAATCTCACCCGCCTTGACCTCAAGGTTCAACCGGTCAACCGCCGCGACGCTGGTCTGCGGGTAGACCTTGGTCAGGTCCATGGTCCGGATGATGGCTTCGCCGCCGGAGCTGACTGGTCCGATGGTCATCAGGCTCAGACCTCGAACTGTGCGGCCACGCCATGGCACATCCGTGCCGGAAACTGCGGTGGTCTGGCCCTCACACGACAGTCCTCACATGACAACTGTACCGACCGGCGACTGAATCTTCACGCGTCCACATCACCACACCGCGGGCCGGTGAGCCTGCAGGCCTGGCTTGTCTTGCGCTGGTCTTGTCCTGCGAGGCAGCCGGGGACGGTGTCTTCACTGGGAGTCTGGCTATCGGTTCGTCCATGGACCTGCGATGGCCTGCGCGAGGTTGGGCAGGTGACCAGCCGCGTGACAACGGGCAAGGCATCGGCTGGACGTCCGGGGACGTCGACGCACTGGTCTGGGGCTCATTAGGGCAGCGCTGAGCGCGCTGCTTGTGTCAGACACGTGCGAGGCCATTGGTGGGTTCCACGTGAAGCTCTGCGGTGTCTTGTGCTCCGTTGGGCACGACGGCCGGTAGGACGTCAGCGTCGATCACCGCCTGCCCGGTGGGGCCCGCGGTGACCATGAGGCACAGCGTTGGGCATCGTTGCCGCGCAGACCATCCGGCGCGCGCGACCTCAGTCGAGGTCGCCGGTGAGGTAGCGCTGGATGGTGGGGCCCACCGCAGCGACCAGCTGGGCGTCACTGGCTGCTGTGATCGGCTCGATGCCGACGACGAATCGCGTAAGGCCCAGACCCGCTAGTTGAGAGGCGACCAGACCGGCGCGCAGGGGTGCGTTCTCGACGCGTACCCGGCCGGCGAGGCGCCGGACCAGCTCGCGGGTGAGCAGCTCGCGCAGCGCGACCTTTGCCGCCTCGCGCGACACAGCGGCGCGCAGGAGCGCCGTGAACTGCTCGCGGACCTGCGGCTGGCCCCACAGCTGCAGGACGCGTGCGACCAGGGCGCGGCCCTCGTCACCGGGGTGCTCGTCCAGGATCGAGAACACTGCCTCCGGGTCGAACGGCAGCACGAGCGTGGCGCGTAGCAGTGCGTCCTTGGTGCCGAAGAAGTGGTGCACGAGCGCCGGATCCACGTCGGCTCGCGCGGCGATCGCGCGGATCGTGGCGCGTTCGAAGCCGACCTCGGCGAACAGGGAGCGCGCCGCATCGAGCACGGCGGTGCGGGCGCTGTCCGGTCCGGGGCGTCGTCCTCGGCGGCCGGCGGTCTTGGGCGCCGAACCTTCCGACTCCGAGAAGCTCACCGCGATCCCGCTGCGGACCCGGCCCGCGTGATCGCCGTCATCTTCTCCTCCAGGGTCGCAGGGACGACGTCGACCCGCGATGTCACGTGCGCTGCGGACAGGATCGCGGCCACGGAGCCCGGGTCCGTGTCGGCGACGCGGACATGGGCGCCCGACAGGGCCACCAGCAGGTGATGGGCCCGTAAAGCCGCGAAGGCATCTGCCCAGTGGTCGGTTTCTACCTGCACGGCACTGGTGTCACCCACGATGTCTTGTACGCTTCCCTCGGCCACGACCCGACCCAGGTCCATGAGGACAAGGCGGTCACACTGTTCGGCCTCCTGCATGTAGTGCGTGCTCACGAGCAGTCCGACGCCGGACTCGGCCTCCTGGTGGATCGTCTCCCACAGCCTTGCACGCGAGATGGGGTCCACACCGGAGGTCGGCTCGTCGAGCACGAGCAGGTCCGGGGAGTGCGACAGGGCGCAGGCGAACGCGAGCTGACGCTGCTGTCCCAGCCCGATGTCGTCGACGAGGTCGTCGGCGACATCGGCCAGCCCCCCCTCGGGTAACGACGCGCCGCCGTACGCCGACGCGACGAACGCGAGGTTCTCGGCGACGGTGAGGTCGCGGTAGAGCCCGAGCCCCTGGGGGACGTAACCGAGCCGTCGACGGGTCTGTCGCGACGGTAGGCCGCCGAAGAGCCGGACGTCTCCTTCGGTGGGGGCCAGAACACCGAGCAGCATGCGGATCAGGGTCGTCTTGCCGGCACCGTTCGCGCCGATGAGTCCGACTATTTCGCTGGCGGAGACCGACAACGACGCCATGTCCACGGCGGTGGTGTCGCCGAAGCGCCGGGTCACGCGGTCCGCCGTCGACATCGCCTCGTCGGTGACCACGTGTCGGGCGGTAGGACGGCGTACCGCCGCCGGACCATCGTCCCCCCGTCGATGCAACGCGGCCGCGACGACGGCGTCCTCCATGTCGGGTTCCACTGCCACTTCTCCGGGACGTGCCGGCCCGGTGTGCCACTGATGCACCTCGCGCCCGCGTCGCCACGCGCGGACGGGGTCGATGGCCTCGGGCACGCGGGTCACGGTGCCCGGTGCGGACGCCACCACCTGCGCCGGTGCCCCGCTGAGCAGGGCGACGCCTTCGTCCAGGACGAGCACGTCGTGGACGCGCTCGGCCTCGTCGAGGTAGGTCGTGGCAAGGACGACGGCGGTTCCGTGCGCCGCGGCGTCGGTGATCAGCCCCCACAGCTCGACCCGGCTGACTGGGTCGACGCCGGTCGACGGCTCGTCGAGCACCAGCAGGGCCGGCTCGTGCAGGATCGCCATGCAGAAACCGAGCTTTCGCCGCATGCCGCCGGAGAGCTGAGACGCGAGCCGCGATCGGGCCGGCGCCAGAGCGGCCGCGTCGAGCAGCAGGTCGCGTCGCACCCGTTCGACCGCGGGATCCAGGTCGTAGGCGCGCGAGACCAGGTCGAGGTTCTCGTCCACGCTGAGCTGGGCCCACGTCCCCGAGGTTGCCGGCTGGTAGCCGAGGTGCTCGCGCCCCGGGGTGTGGACCTCGCCCTGGTCGGGCATCACCCGGCCGATGAGCGCGCGCAGCAGGGTCGACTTGCCGGCTCCGTCGCCCCCGACGACGGCGACGACCTGTCCGGGTCGGACACGCAGCGAGATCGCGTCGAGGACGACACGGGCGCCGAAGCACACGGTGACATCCTGCAACCCCCAGCGGGTGTCCGGCTCAGGCACTGGGGACCACGTCCGGTGACGACGCCGGACGCCGCGCGCTGCGCGTCGGCGCCAGGTCGCGTCGGAATCGCAGGACCGCCAAGGTGAAGATGACCGTAGCCATCACGGTCAGCACCAGAAGCGGAAGCCATATCGCGACCGCCGTGATCGGCGTGCCCCGCAGCAGGGTGCCTCGGCTGATCATCGTGAAGTACGAGAGCGGCATGCAGTACCCCAGCCAGCGCACCGCCCACGGCATCGCGGCCAGGGGGAAGATCATTCCGGAGAGCAGAACCTGGGGCAGCAGGACGAGGATCGCCCCCTGGATGGCCTGCCCCTGGTTCTGTGACAGGGTCGAGATGAGCACCCCGAGACCGAGCACGACAAACAGGAACACGGCGGCCCCGAGGGCGAAGATCAGCAGGTTGCCCTCGAACGGGACGCCGAACACCAGCGTGCCCAGAACCGTGACCAGGATCAGATCGATGCCGGCGAGCAGGAAGTACGGCGCGATCTTGCCCAGGATGACGTCGCTGGGCCGCAACGGCATCACGGCGAGCTGCTCGAGGGTTCCGGTCTCACGCTCACGGACCAGTCCGATGCTGGTGATGATCGTGCCGATGAAGGTCATGATGAGTCCGATCAACGCCGGGACCATGTACCACGACGTCTTCAGGTCGGGGTTGAACAGCACCTTCACGAAGACCTGGTTCCCCGCCTTGGCGAGCGCACCTGTGGCCGTCTGCGCCGCGAAGAGGTCCGCACCGTCGACCCACCCTGTGGGCGGCGTCGTCGTCGTGTCGATGACGACCTGGGCCTCGCCGCGCCTGAGGATGTCCTGGGCCTGCGTGCTCCCGGAGTCCGTCTGCACGGAGACCACGTCGAACAGCGGCGGGAGCTTAGCCTGGGCCACGGCGGCTTGCGAGCCGACGGCGACGGTGCGCAGCGAGCTGAGAGAGAAGTTCGCGGCGTACCCGAACATCACCAGCAGCAGCACCGGGAGCACGACGAGCATTGCCACGGTGCGACGGTCACGGCGCAGCTCGCGGAACTCCTTGATGATCATCGCTTTCATAGCGGCGAGGCTAGACCCGCGGTCCTCACGAAGTCAACGCTCGTTGAATTACTCACGCCGGCCGGCAATGTTCCCTACCTCTTCGACGACCATCTCGAACGGCTCGATTCCACGGGTCACCGCTGCAGGTCCTTGGTGCACACCATGGGGGTTGTCCGTCCCAGGTTGCTGCGAGCTCGGTCAGGACGGACAACGGCTGGGATGCAGACCTGCTGCGTCCGGATCGCGCCGGGGTGAGCCCCAGAGCCAACGCCATCGTGACTGACCCTGCCACCGGGGCTGCTGCCCAGAGTCCGAGCCGGCCTGGCCCACGTAGTGAAGATCGCCCGCCTGGCGACAACTTCACGTGAGATGTCCGATTCGCCTTCCTGTTTCGCAACAGTGCCGTGAGGTGATCTTCAGGGGCGCTGACCGGTGCGTGCCCACGTCCCAACCCTGGGTCTTGCCGGGGACATGACGCAGGGCAAGGATGAGGACGTGGCCAAGACCTACCAGCTAGGGCCAGCCCGTCGAACCGTCAACGTGCTGATGACAGCGCTGCTGCGACTTGGCGTCGGCGACAGGTCGACGTATCTGCTCACGACCACGGGACGCAAGACCGGCAGGCCCAGGACGACTCCGGTGATCCTGGTGGAGGCCGGCGGCGAACGCTGGCTGGTGTCGCCGTACGGACTCGTGGGCTGGGTCCACAACGTGCGCGCCAGGCCCGAAGTATCGCTGCGTCGCGGCAGGACAACCCAGGTGCTGCACGCTGAGGAGGTTGGCTCAGCGAGCGCCGGACCCGTCCTGCAGCGTTACGTCCGCCAGGTGCGGGTGACTGCTCCGTTCTTCGACGCAAAGGCCGGCGACCCCGTGCAGGACTTCGCCGCAGAGGGGGCGCGCCATCCGGTCTTCAAACTGACTGAGGACGCCCCGGCCCCTTGATCTCGCGTGGCATGAGGCACATCGCAAGCAAGGCCGCCGGTTTGAGCGCTTCGCCGCGGACCTGGCGCCGAACCAGCAGGGGATGAACGTGGCGTCCTCGAAGCTGGCTGTCACGGGGGCCGGGCATCCGGGGATGGGTATGTTGTCCTGACCTACCTGAGCTGATGTCGGCGGTCGCAGCCGTTGCCCGGCGACTGGACGTCGTCGCAGTGGTGCACCGCGACAGCGTGGGTGTCCCTCGGCCATCGGGACCGTGATCTGTCCGTCGCCGTTCTCGACGTCCTGGCGGCCATCTATGTCCAGGTCGATGCGGGCGAACGGCGCAGCGCGTCGGCCTCGTTCTTGTGGCGGTGGGCGTCCGAGCCCCAGATGACTAGGGTTGGTAGTGCTTATCGTCGTCTTGGAGTGCCCCATGCCGCAGTCGTTGGATGCATTGATCGTTCGGCTGGACAACCTGCTTGAGGATCTCGTACGGGCCGAGGCGGAGCATGCCGACGCCATCGGCGCGGTCGCGGGGCAGCATCGCCGGGGCGCGGTGAACCTGGTGAACTACACCAGGCTGCGTCAGCACGATCTACGTGAGCTGCAGAGCGACCTGATGGATATCGGTGCGACGTCCTTGGCGACTACCGAAGCGCATGTGCGGGCGAAGATGCGTGCGGCGCGCAACGTGCTGGCAGCGCTGCGGGGTGACCCTGGCCCCTGGGACCTCGAAGCGATCGACGACGCGCTTGACGAGGGCGACGAGATCCTGGAAGCCAACTCGCACGCCGTCTTCGGGCCGATGCGTCCGGGTCGGCCGACCCGGATCATGGTGACCTTGCCCAGCGAGGCAGCCGATGACCCCGAGCTGGTCGCTGCGTTCGTGGACGCTGGCATGGATGTCGCCCGCATCAACTGCGCCCACGACGACCCGCCTGCCTGGGCGCGCATGGCCGCATGTGTGCGTGCCGCCGCCGCCAACGCGGGACGTCAGGTGCTGGTGTCGATGGATCTGCCGGGTCCCAAGCTGCGGACCGGGCCCATTGTCGAGGGGCCGTCGGTGGGCCGCGCCCGCGTCACCCGGGATGAGAGCGGCCGCGTCCTGGCCCCCGCCAGGATCTGGCTCACCGCCGCGGACGCGCCGACGACGCCGCAGGCGCCGACCCCCCCGGCGGTGCGTCCGACCCTTGCGCTGCGAGTTGATGGGGACTGGCTGGCGGTCCGACGCCCTGGTGACGTGGTCACCATGAGCGATGCACGTGGATCCAGGCGCGCGTTCGCCGTGGTCGAGGTCGGCCGGGACGGGGCGCTGGCCGAGGGGATGCACAATGCCTATATCGCAGACGGTATGAAGCTGTGGTGCGCGGGCACCCCGGCAACCGCATCCGGCATCCCGCCGCTTGTCCACCGTCTGTCCCTGGCCGCTGGGGACCAGCTGGTGCTGACCAGCGATTTGACACCGGTCGAGCCACCCGCTGCCGGGCAGGTCGCCCGTATCGGATGCACGCTGCCCGAAGCGATGGGCGCGATGCGTGGGGGTGACCCAGTTCTGCTCGACGACGGCGCGATCGGGGCGGTTGTCGAGTCGGTCACGACCGGGCAGGCCACCCTGCGGGTCGTCCAGACCAAACCGGGCGGTCAGCGCCTCGGTGCGCAGAAGGGCATCAATCTGCCCGAGACCGTACTGCCCCTGTCCGCGCTGACCCCCGAGGACGATTCCTATCTGCCCTTCGTGGCCGAGCACGCCGACCTGGTCGCGATCTCGTTCATCCGCAGCGCCGACGACGTCCGGTACGTTCTGGACCGCCTCGAAGCTGCGGGGGCTACTGACCTGGGACTGCTACTGAAGATCGAGACCCGACAGGGGTTCGAGAACCTGCCTGCCATCCTGCTCATGGCCATGCGCCACCCGCGGCTGGGCGTGATGATTGCCCGCGGAGACCTTGCCGTCGAGGTCGGATTCGAACGGCTCTCCGAGGTGCCCCGACAGATCCTCGCCCTGTGCGAGGCGGCCCACGTCCCAGCCATCTGGGCGACCCAGGTTCTGGAGACCCTTGCCAAGACCGGACAGCCTTCGCGCGCAGAAGTCACGGACGCCGCCACCGCTCAGCGCGCCGAGTGCGTGATGCTCAACAAGGGCCCCTACATCTTGGACACCATCCGAGCACTGGACCACATCCTCGCCCGCATGGGCGAGGTGCAACGTAAGAGCAGGACTTTGATGCGACGGATTCACTCCTGGGACGGGCAGTAGAGCTTGGGCAGTTGGCCCGGCAGTGAGGGTCAGGATTGGCCAGTTCAGCAGTGGCCATGACCTCACCTGGGGCTCCCCACCGTCGCGCACCCAGGGTTGGCCACCGGCTCCTTCATCGACGGCCAGCGGGGCTCGTCCCAACCTGCTCAGTTGGTCCTGCTGTGCACCGAGAAGGACATGAGCACGCCGCCAGGATGCGGCGGCGTTGACTCACTGCCTGACAACCGGTCAGGCCTCCCGCGACAGGATCCCCCGGTCGGCTGCGGGGCTGGTGGGCCAGCTCGTGGTCGGCCCTGAACCTTTTCAGTTGCGACCGAGCTCACCCGGGGTGGCCCTGGTGGACCGGTGACCAGTGCGGTCATGGCGTTGACGACGTTGGTCGGTGACATCGTGTGCCATGTTGCCGCGCGCCTTGTCGCGATTCTTCAAGACCGATCTACCAGTCAAAGATGCGATGGGCCGACCTTGGTCGGTCATGCCCGGGCTGGGCACGGCTCAGCGCGTATGCCGCAGCCACCACAGCCCGACGAACGGCAGCACGAGGGGTACAAACCCGTAGCCGCTGCCGAACCCGGTCCACACCGTTGCGTGGGGAAAGGCGCTGGGAAACAGAACGCTGGCGGCACCCACGATGAGCACCCCGACCAGCTCGATGCTGATGGCCACGGTCGCGAGGCGCCGCGAGGTCACGCCGCCTTGGCCCAGCGAGACCGTGGCGACGATGTACACCATCGCGGCGAATGCGGACAGCAGGTAGGCGAGCCGCGCCTCGGCGAACTGGGTGGCGAGTTGAACCCCCGATCGGGAGGTCGCGGCGAGGGCGAAGAGACCGTAGACGGCCACGAGCACCCGCCCGAAGCCTCGTCCGGTCGCCGCAGGGGTCGGCTGCTCGACAGGTTCAGCCAACGGGACCTGCCCAAACCTGCTGCACCCGCAACACCATGACCGGGGTGATGAGGAAGGCGAAGGCGATCACGACGTTGCCCGCCCGGGATTTCTCCCCCCACGCCCAGAGGAATGCGCCTGGCGGGATGGCCAGGCAGCCCAGCAGGTAGCCCACGAACTCGACCCGGACGAAGTTGCGGGCGCTTCCGGCCATCTGCACGATCCCGCCAACGGCGAACCCCACAAGCAGCACCTCGAGTGCCACGCCTGCAAGTAGCAGGGCGACCCCTTTGGGCCGGTTCGCTGCGGCATTGATCAGCGCCCAGGCCGCGAACAGCAGGGCGACGACGATGATTGTCGTCGCGTAGGGACCTGTCACGCCCCCGATCCTGTCAGGTTGACAGCCGGGCGGCCAGCACCAGTGCCAACCTGCAGAGGTCCCTGGTCAACAGCTTGGTCGTGTCAGGGGCGTAGGCGGGTGTGGTGGTGCGCGCAGGCGAGCGCTCTGCCCAGCAGGTCCGGCCCCGAACGCGGCAGTCATCCCCGCAGCCGCATCTCGGGGCAGACTTGGGTGAGTCGACGACCGGGGTCCGGCCAGCGTTAGGCCCTCCGGAAGTCAAACCGGCGTAAGAAACCTGCCGTAGCCGACGAGCCTGCAGGACCGCAGGGAATCGCGACCCGCTCGCGCGATGACCGGGCCGACCACGCGCCGACCACGCGCCGACCACACCGGCCTGCCTCAGACGGGGGTCCGATCCAGGGGCGCCATGGATGAAGCCCCACCGAATCCGAGCACTGCGTAGGCGGAAATGGCCTGGGCGTGAAAGTAGAGTCCGACTGTGCGCCCTGCATCCTCTTTGATCCCGCCCTTGGAATCGCCGTGGGGCTTATGAGCTTGGACGGAGCCGCGCGCGGACTCATCCTCGTGGTCGAGGACGAGTCCGCCATCGCCGACGTCATGCGGTTGAACCTGGCCAAAGCCGGCTACGGGGTTCACGTCGAGCGGGATGGAACCTCCGGGCTGGCTGCCATCCGAGCACTCAAGCCTGCCGCCGTGATCCTCGACATCGGACTTCCCGGGCTGGACGGAATCGAGATTTGTCGACGACTTCGATCTGACAACGACTGGACTCCTGTGCTGTTCGTCACCGCGCGCGACGACGAGGTGGATCGGATAGTCGGGCTCGAACTGGGTGCCGACGACTACGTCACTAAACCCTTTTCACCACGTGAACTCGTGGCCCGGGTGACCAGCGTGCTGCGCCGATCGCAGGGCAGCCCCGACGACCAGCTCAGCATGGTCGTGGGCGAGGTCCGGATGGACCAGGGGCAACGGCGGGTCTTCGTCAACGACAGGGAGGTCGAGTTGACCGCGACCGAATTCGACCTGCTCGCCCATCTGATGCGCCGGCCGGGACGAGTCTTCAGCCGTGAGCAACTCATCAGCGAGGTGTGGGGGTATTCCCCCGCCGGGAGCGTTCGTACCGTTGACGTGCACATTGCCCAGGTACGGGTCAAGCTCGGTGAGGCGAGCCCGATCCGGACTGTGCGCGGAGTCGGCTACGCGGTGGACAAGCCGGCCCACCGCAGGGGCCCGCTGTCGGACGGACAGCAATGATGTGGAGGGGGACGCTGGCTGTACGCATCTCGCTGCTGGCGTCCGCGATCGCCGTCATCACCGCGCTGCTGTCTGGAGCTCTCGCGATCGGGCTCATCTTAAAGAGCAATTCTGACAATGCCCGCAGCACCCTGTCCCAGTTGGCCAATGCCGCTCAAGCCACCGCCGGCCTTGGCGTCAGTCCCGAGGCGTCGCAGCAACGGGCCCGCCGAATCCTGGAGGCACTCAAGATCCAGTCCGTCACGGTCTCCGCCGACGGCCAGCTGGTCGGGGCCAGCGCCTTGGGCCGGGCCAGCATCACTGGAACTGATATCACCCAGCTGCTGGGGGGCAGTTCGGTCTCGCAACAACGAACCGTGGTCGGCCAGCAGGTGCTCGTGGAGGGACGGCCCACCCGGGTGGGGGGAATCGTGCTGCTGCAACGGCGCGCCGACGCCACCGCCTTCGGCGACGAGGTCATCGGGCGGGTGCTGATCGCGTTGCTTGTCGGAGTTGTACTGGCCATTGTACTGGGGGTCCTGGTCGCCCAGCGGATCTCGCGTCCGCTGCGACGTACGGCTCAGGCCGCCCATGCGCTGGCCGAGGGTCGCCGGGATGTCGCAGTTACCCCGGAGGGTCCGGCCGAGGTGGCCGAGGTTGGTTCGGCGGTCAATACCCTCGCCTCTGCGCTGTCGCACTCCGAGGCTCGGCAACGGGAGTTCTTGCTGTCGGTATCGCATGACTTGCGCACCCCGCTGACGGCGATCCTCGGCTACGCCGAGTCTTTGGCGGACGGGGTGGTGGGCCCGCAGGAAGCGCCTGCCGTCGGCGCGGTCATGGCGACCGAGGCGCAGCGGCTGAACCGCCTGGTCGCGGACCTGCTCGATCTGGCACGGGTGGGGGCCCAGGAGTTCCGGATCGATCTCGCCACCGTCGACCTGACCGAACTGGCCCAGGCCGCGGCCCAGGTGTGGCTTGACCGCTGCCGGGCAGTGGGCGTGATATTTCGACTCGAGGCTCCCGCCACTCCTATCTGGTGCCATACCGACCCATCCCGTGTTCGCCAGATCCTGGACGGACTATTCGAGAACGCCCTTCGAGTAACGCCGCCGGGGGCGCCGATCGTTTTGTCGGTGCGGGTCGAGGCGGAAGATCAGACTGTGCTGCTCGAGGTGCGCGACGGCGGTCCCGGTCTGACCGATGCTGATCTGGCGGTCGCTTTCGAGCGGTCGGTGCTGTACGAGCGTTACCGGGCAGTCCGGCAGGTCGGCACCGGTTTGGGGTTGGCCATCGTCGACGGACTCACCCGCCGACTGGGTGGCACGGTGGAAGCTGGCCATTCCGCGGAGGCGGGCGCCCGCTTCACCGTTCGTTTGCCAACCGCCGGACCCGTGGCGGGGTGAGAGCCGAGCTACTTCTTGGTGTCGACGACCCGGGAGGCAGTCAGCGTGGTCGTCCCGGTGCCCGCAACCCACACCGGATCGCCGCCTTTGAGGTCGGAGATCGAGGCTGCCGCCTTCTTGGCTCGCGTGTGCACCTTGGTGCCCGAGTTAAGGACATAGGTCTGCGTCACGTTGTCTGCTGCCACGACGGTGATGGACGTGGCCGACACCGCCGTGACCTGTCCACGAATGGCGTCGTGCGTCGTGAACGTCTTGGTCTTCTTGTTCTCGCTCACCCAGGTTGCGTGCACCGCCCTTCGGAGCCGGTCGACGGCTCCGCGGCTGGCGGCGCTTGTCGTCGACCCGTTCGCCGCGCTGTTCGATGCCGAGCTGCTCAATGAGGCGGACGGGGTAGGGGCGGTGGTCCCGGACGCAGCGACAGCGGCTGTTCCCGCTCCGCCGATGATGGCCACTGTCGCGCCGGCTACCGCGATGGTCTTCCACATGATGGGCTCCTTCATTCATTGATCGGGTGAGTGCTCTGCGTCGACAATGCTGCCCGGCCTAGGTGCGGGCAGGGCCAAGGAATTGTCAGGATCGTGTTCGGGACCGCAGTCCTGCTCACTGGCACTCCTGGATGTCCGGGTTCGTGGTGCTTACCCGCGCTCGACCGGACTCGGACAGCTCGGGCTGTCTTTGATACTCCTGAGCGCGGTCCGCCGCAGGGGTCCCCGTCACCGTCCGCCGTCACCAAGGTCGGTGATGTCCCCGTGAGGCCGTCGGGCCTTTGGGTGTTGCGCCGCGCGCCGACCCGCGACGGTGGCCTCCAGGGCCTGATCGCGCGGCGGCCTGCACGCTGGCAGGGCCCGAAGAAGGCGGGCGGGGGCATCGGCGGCACGCAGTCCCTCCGGTGCCCAAATGTGCCAGGACGTCCTGCGGCGGGGCCCAGCGACGCAGGCACACCGATCGCGACCCGGCGTCAGGGCCGGTGAGCAAGTCGCAACCGATGTCGTCGGTTGCGAACCGTTGCACGGTGAGGATCGCCAGGGTCCCGCCGAGCGGCGTGGATCGCCGGCGAGCCGGGGCCGCCAAGACCGAACTTTGCGTCCGGTTGGGGTGGATGGGAGTCATCGCCGGAGTAACGTGCCGCGTGTGGTGGCACTGGAGGCGCGGAGGACGAAATGCTGATCACGACTGCGAACGACTTTCCGGGCCATGACATCGCGCGGGTGCTCGGTGAGGTTGTTGGTCTGACCGTGAGGTCACGCAAATCTCGGCTCTCAGATCGCAGCGAGCCTGAAATCGCTCCTTTGTGAAGAGCACAGGCAATGACGACGATGTTGGCTCAGGGTTGTGAGCAGGCGATCGAGCCACTGGTCCAGGAGGCCAGCTGGCGCGGCGCGAACGCGATTGCTGCCGCGCACCGTGGCTCCAGCGAGCTCGCCAGCACCTGGACGGAGCTCTGCGCACACGGCACCGCAGCAATTCGCACGCGCGCTGTGACCTGCTTTTGCAGACTCAAGGTCGCGATCACCTGGGCTGTACTCGGATGATGACAGGAGCTGGGCACTGGTGAAGAAGCAGGTCTACGAGAAGGCGCTCTTTCGCATGCAGGCCGACCTTGTCGTCCTGCAGGAGTGGGTGCGAGCCGAGGGCAAGCGGGTCGTCGTGGTCTTCGAGGGGCGCGACGCGGCCGGCAAGGGCAGCACCATCAAGCGGGTCACGCAGTACCTCAACCCTCGGGTCGCCCGAATCGCCGCGCTGCCCGTGCCCACCGAACGCGAGAGGACGCAGTGGTACTTCCAGCGGTACATCGAGCAGCTGCCTGCCGCCGGCGAGATCGTGCTCTTCGACCGCAGCTGGTACAACCGCGCCGGTGTCGAGTGGGTCATGGGTCTGTGCACAGCCGATGAGCACAAGAGATTCCTCCACCAGTGCCCGATCTTCGAGCGGCTGCTTGTCGAGGACGGCGTCATCTTGCGCAAGTACTGGTTCTCGGTCAGCAACCGCGAGCAGGAGCTCCGGTTCCGCTCCCGGTTGACGGACCCGATGCGGCAGTGGAAGTTCTCGCCGATGGACGTGGAGTCGCTCACCCGGTGGGAGGACTACTCGCGGGCCAAGGACGAGATGTTCGTCCACACCGACATTCCCGAGTCCCCCTGGCTTGTCGTCGAGAGCGACGACAAGCGACGCGCCCGGATCAACATGATCAACCACCTGCTCTCGAGCATTGCCTACGAGCAGGTGGCGCGGCCCCGCCTGGAGCTGCCGCCTCGGCCGCCGCCGACCGGCTACGTGCGCACTGCGCGCAGCCTGCAGACCGAGGTGGCCGACTACGCGGCGACGATTCATTGACGGCAGCGAACGTCGCGGGTGCCAGGACACCTTGAGCTCGCCGGCGACGGCTTCTCCAGGACGGGAGCCTGTCACTGTCGGGGCCCGAAGGGTTTGGTGGACCAGGGAACACTTCGCCCGGGGCAGCCACACCGCCGGTGGTCGACGGCTGGCGTTGGTCGTCGCCTCGCCAAATTCGCAGCCGTGCGGAATGTGAACGGCGCGTTGGCGGCTAACAGTTGAGCACAGGCACTTGTGTTGGAGATGATGCGGGCCGGGAAGTGGTTGCGGCGACCGCCGCGAACTGGAGGAGATCACCTATGGCACCGGTTGGACCGCCACACTCGTTCGGAAACACCGACTGGACCTGGCGGCGCGAGACGCCGCTGAGTCGGTTCCTGCGCACCGAGAGCGGCAGTGCGGCGGTGCTGCTGGCGGCCACCGTGGCGGCCTTGGTCTGGGCGAACGTCGCCAGCGCCTCCTACCAGTCTCTGTGGGGCACCGAGCTGTCTGTCCGGGTCGGTGGCTCGGGTGTGACGATGGACCTCGTCGGCTGGGTGAACAGCGCCCTGATGACCTTCTTCTTCTTCGTGGTGGGTCTGGAGGCTCGCCGCGAGCTCGATGTGGGCGAACTGCGTGAGCGGCGCCGGGTGGTACTGCCAGTTACCGCCGGGATCGTGGGGATGAGCGTGGCCGTTCTGCTGTACCTGGTGGTCAACGCCGGTGAGTCCTCGGCGCGGGGCTGGGGCGTTGCCATGTCAACCGACACCGCCTTCGCGCTCGGAATGCTCGCTCTCATCGGCCCGCGGTTCCCCGAGCGCCTGCGCGCCTTCCTGCTCACGGTGGTGGTCATCGACGATGTGGTCGCACTGCTCGTGATCGCGACGGTCTACACAAGCCGACTCAACCTCGCAGCACTTCTGGTGGCCTTTGCCCTGTTCGCGGGAATCCTGGTGCTGAGCCGGTTGCACGTCCGCCAGGGTGTGGTCTACCTCGTCGTCGGCATCGCGACCTGGGTGGCGCTGCACGTTTCGGGGGTCGACCCCGTCGTCGTCGGCCTGGCCATGGGTCTGCTCACCTACGCCAGCCCCGCCGGCCGTGAGGACTTGGAGCGTGCCACCAACCGATTCCGCGATTTCCGCGAGCAACCCACGCCAGAGCTCGCACGCTCTGCCCGAGCGGGCCTGCAGCAAGCCATCTCACCGAACGAACGGCTCCAGGAGGCTTTCCACCCTTGGACCAGCTACGTCATCGTGCCGATGTTCGCGCTTGCCAACGCCGGCATCCCCGTCCAGGGCGACTTCTTGTCGCAGGCGTACCGGTCGCCGATCACTCTCGGCATCATCGCCGCGTACGTTCTCGGCAAGCCGGTGGGCATCCTGGCCGGATCGTGGCTCGTCACCCGGGCGACCGCCGGAAGGCTGCGACCGCCGGTGGGCTGGGCTGCCGTCGCCGGCGGTGGCACCATCGCCGGCATCGGCTTTACGGTGAGCCTGCTCATCGCCACGCTGGCGTTCAGCGGACGTGACCTGCAGCAAGCCAAGCTCGGCATCTTGACCGCAGCCCTGATCGCCGCAGGGCTGACCTGGGTGCTCTTTCGCATCACCTCGGCACTCCCGCCACCACGGCGGGCCCGCGCGCTGCTTGGCACTGCGGAATCCATCGTTGACCTCGCGGACGAGGTACACCCAGACCGCGACCACGTCCGCGGTCCGAGCGAGGCGCCCATCACCCTGGTCGAGTACGCGGACTTCGAGTGCCCCTACTGTGGCCAGGCCGAGCCGATCGTGCGCGAGTTGCTCGCCGACTTCGGCGACATCCGGTACGTGTGGCGCCACCTCCCGCTGCGGGACGTCCACCCGCACGCCCAGTTCGCGGCCGAGGCCGCCGAGGCGGCGGCACGACAGGGCCAGTTCTGGGCGATGCACGACCTCCTGCTTGACCATCAGGGCGCACTGCTGACCACGGACCTGGTGGGTTACGCCGAACAGATCGGCCTCGACGTCGCGCGCTTCACCCATGACCTTCACCGCCACGCCGGGGCGGCCCGGGTCGCCCAAGACGTCGACAGCGCCGATCTCAGCGGGGTCTCGGGCACCCCGACCTTCTTCCTCAACGGCCGACGCCACCACGGCGCATACGACATTGAGACACTTTCCAACGCGGTCCGCCTCGCGCGAGCCAAGGTGGCGATCACGCCGTAGCGGGCTGGCTCTCATCGCCGTCGCCAGGTCGGCAACCCACCAGAGGTGGGGTCGGCAACTGCGACCTGGGCACCCTTCACCCCACCGTCAGCCATCGCGGCGACGCTGGGCACTCAGCGCTGGATGTGGGACTCTCGACACACCGGTCCTGCGGCGGTTGCCGGGGCTCGTGTCTGCCACTGTTCGTCGCGGTTGCGCCTGCCAACTGCCCTGGGCGGTCCACTCGGCCGGGTCGTCCATCGACGATGGCTGGGCGGCCTTTCAACCGCCCTGAGCCGCCTCGCCGGAGTCACCCCAGCACCCCCAGGCCTCGGGACCTTTGCCCCTTGCTTCGCCTGAGCGCGTCTCCAAGATGTCCTCATGCACCTGCGTTCCCCCCTGACTCTGCTGGCTGCTGCCACCGCAACGGCCTTCTACGTCCGGTATGGGCGTCCGTGGCAGCTCACGTGGGGCGCAACCTCACAGGAGGTGTGCCGTCCCCTGCCCGGTGACGAGCTGGTGACGCGTCCGAGTTTCAGCGCCACACGGGCGATCACCATTGACGCACCCCCTGAGCAGATCTGGCCGTGGCTTGTCCAGGTGGGGGTCACCCGGGCCGGTTGGTACAGCTATGACCTCCTTGACAACCTGGGGCACCCCAGCGCACGGCACATCATCCCCGAGTTCCAGCACCTCGCGCCGGGCGACCTTGTCCCGATGAGTCCTAACGGCATGAAGGGCATTGCGGTCCACTCGCTCGACCCGCCGCGCTCCATGATCTGGGGCACACCGGGCGACACCACATGGGCGTGGCAGCTCGACCCGCGGCACGACGGGTCGACGCGACTCATCACCCGGGTTCGCTCCCACTACCGGTTGCTCTCACCATCGATGGCCTTCAGCGCCCTGCTCGAGTTCGGTGACATCTGGATGATGCGCAAGATGTTGCTCAACCTCCGCGCCCGGGCTGAAGGCGCATCAGCACAGGCCAGGGAGGGTGCCTTGGGTGCGGTCCCGCTCGCGGACACCACGTCAAGGTGCTGAGGTTCAGTTGCCGCCGGTGAACTCGGTCAGCGACAGGTTGTTGCCATCGGGGTCCTGGAACCAGGCGATTCGGCTGCCGCCGGGAGCCGTCCAGATGCCGCGCTCATCCTGGTCCATGTCCTGGTATCGCGTGAAGCTCACACCGCGGGCAACGAGGTCATCAATGACCGTGTTGATGTCCGAGACGCTCCAACCCAGCACCGTATAGGAGGCGGTGGCCACCTCGCCCACTGCGGTGATGCGAAGCATCGTTCCGGCCACCTGCGCCACGAGCGCCAACGGCCTTTCGTCGCTGAGCTGTAGGCCGAGCCTCTCGCCGTAGAACTGCTGCGCGCGGTCAAGGTCGCAAACCCCGACGAAGCCGACGAGTTTAGCCCCGAACATCACGCCTCCTGTGGCTTGGCTGAGCCGATCGTAGCGCTCAGTCGAACGTCGCCGAGCAGGGTCGCTTCATTGCCTGCTTGCACGGTGGCGAGCCGTCTGCCCGGGCCTGGCGACCGGCCATGACCAGATGGTTCACCTGCTCCTGCAGGCAGGCCGCCACCACCGCTCCCGCCGGGCCCCGCCCGGCCCGGCTTATCGCGTGGGACGTCGCTGCGGCGGTGGAGCGGCGATGTCCCCCCAGGACGCGCGGCGCGACGGTTCACCCTCGAGGTTGCCGACACCCGGGCGCGGTACCCGGCTACGGCTGAGTACGTCAGTATCGTGGCCGACCGGTTCCGCAAACGTAGTGCCCACTTCGAGCCGTGCCTGGCACGAGCGCAGCCAAACCACCGGCCGAAACTCTGGCGCGGTGGACGCCCGGGATGAAGTTGCTGGTGTCTTGTGCGGGGATGTTGGCGACGATGGTCGCGCGGGCAGGTCGCCCACGGCGGTTGCCGTGGGCGACCAGGGAGGGGCTCAACGGTCCAGTGAAAGCGACATCGTGCCCTCCTGCCGTACCGCCTGAAGCTCCCGGGGGGACAGGCCCAGGAGCCGCAGGATCGTCGGGGCGATCTGCGTTGTCTGGACGGTGGCGTCGGAGCTGGTGCCTGGGTTCGTGCCGGCACCGGAGACGACCAGCGGGACGTTGCGGTCCTGCGGGTCGGCTCCGCCGTGCTCGGCGATCTTGGCCTTGCCGCCGGTGAAGACGACGCCGTGCTGGGCGAACGCGTACAGGTCAGGGACGCGGGGGTCACCCACGCTGGTGCCGAAGAAGGCCGCGGCGTGCTTGCCGGCGTAAACCGTGGTCAGGCCGGAGGCGGTGTAGGCCTTGGGCTTGCCGTTGATGTCGTTGCCCGTGCCGTCATGGCCCAGCAGGTAGGCCTTGGTGAAGTCGGCGGCGGTCTGGGACCGGTCGGAGAGCCACATGATCATGGCGTCGTCGTTGGTGGACTGGGCGACCAGGGGTGCGGCGCCTGGATGGGTGGCGGCCCATGCGGCGTTGAGGCCGTCGAGGATCGGCCCGTCCGGGATGCGGGTCAGCGCGCTCGGCTCGACCGGCGACTGCCCGTGCTTGGCGGACAAGATGATGGTGGTACTCGCCAGCTCGCGGCGAACTGTGAGCTCGGCGACCATGGTGGCGACCTCGCGGTCGACGAACCCGAGAGCTCCGGCCAGGAGCGGCCCGGGGGTTCCGTCAGCCTGGTAGCCACCCGGCTGACCGCCCGAGGTGGGCAGTTTCTGCGCGGTCGAGACGGACTGGAAGTTCATGCCCAGCAGGGCCGGCATGCCGACCTGGGTCGAGCGGCTGTGGTCGTAGCCGTCGATCTCGTTGAGGACGGCCTGGACCTTGTAGCCGTCGTACTGCTGGGTCTTGGCATTGTCCGTGGTCCAGTCCTGTCCGGGTGGCAGGCCTGCGCCCTGGCTGTTGATCTCGGGCGTGAACAGGTCCTGGATCCCGTTTCCGGATGGTCCCTGGAGGATGTCGTAGGCCGCGTGCTTGTCCGACCAGGCGGTGCGCAGACCGTGGGCGCGCAGGACCTCGAAGACGGTGTTCACCCGCAGGTAGGAGTGCGGGTAGACCGGCGTGCAGGTGCGTGGGTCGACCGGCAGCTTAGACGGGTCGATGACGTAGCGCGGCTGCCCGGTCATCTGAAGGATGCTGGCGGGCAGACCAGCCAGCCCCTGACCTGCGTCCAGGGCATTGGGGTTCTTGTCGAGGGCTTCGAAGTAGGTGACCTCCGTGCCGGCTGCCACGCCCTTGCAGGAGGTGGTGCCCGCTGGTAGCAGTGAGTGGTTGTAGCTGTCGTCGTAGTAGACCCCGGTGGTGCCGGGATTGCCACCGGTGACCTGGGCCACCATGCCCGGGAAGGAGTCGGAAGGCACCGGTGTCTGCGCCCGGGTGTAGGAGGTCCCGGTCTCGACGAGGCGGGCCAGGGCGCTGTTGGCGTGCGTGCTCACGTAGGCCGCCAGGTCGCCCTGGTGCAGTCCGTCCACGGAGATCAGCAGTACGTGGCCGGCCTTGACCTTGCGATGCTGACTGCCCTGGTCCTGAGCTTGTGCGGTGGTGAGTGGCAGAAGTCCCGTGACGACGGCGGCGGCACAGGCACCTACAACAGCGGTTCGACGTTGGCGATGCGACATCTTGAGCAGACCCCTATCCGGCGGCCTCTTTGACCACCTATCCCATGAAACGAACACGGTCGACACGACCGCGCGAGCAACAGAAGGTGGATGCACCGTGAACTTCTCAGAACCGGACGAAACTGGCCATACGCGTGCTCATGTTCCGCGTCGCGCGGCGACGAGGATGGGGCGAAGCCAACACCGGGGGCTCGCGCGCCATTGAGCTCGGTTGCGTGCCAGAGGGCGGGTCGAAGCGAGGACCCTCGGGGTCCTCAGGGGCAGACTTCTCACCGACGGGCCGGGTGCTGGTTTGTCCCTGCCCACAGCACTTGCCCCGCGTGGACCCTGGCACCATCGCGGATGGCCGGGGAGCTCCGGGTCTGGATACTGGAGCGCTGTAGGGGCGTGCTCTGGTTGACCAGCGGGCTGTGAGGTGCCCAGTTGACCGGACGACTGCAACGGTGCTGAGGGCGCCGACAGCGACCTTGCGTCGAGGCACCACCTTCGCCCGCGGCTGCTCATGATGCCAGGCCCCGTCGGCCCTTTCTGTGGGCGGTGCGGGATGCACACGAGCGCATGTTGCGCTCCGCCAGGTCGCTGGCTGTCCAAGGTATGGACATGGTCTGGGAAAGCTGGTATCCCTTCCGCCGACGGTCGGGAGGGTACATGCTGCGGAGCAGGACTATTGAGAGGAGCAGACATGCGTGCGGTAGTGGGGGACCGGCTGCACGTGCACGGCAGGGTTGTCGGCACGTCCGACCACATGTCCGAGATCATCGAGATCCGGGGACCGAACGGCGCACCGCCATACCTCGTCCGCCGCGACGACGGGCATGAGGCGCTGGTGTTTCCTGGGGCGGATGCGTCGGTGGAGCCCCCAATGAGCCGCAAGTCCACGTGAACTCGATTGGCTCGCCCTGTGCGAGCCCATCCTCTGGGGCGTCGCCGCCGCTGACCGTCCCGGAACATCACGGCAGCCAGGCTGCCATCGCAACTGAGGAGTCGCCCATGTCGCCCACTGATGCAGGCAGGTTCACTGGCCCTGCCGCCGTGACGCACCCAGCCGGACCCTCCGTCCCCACGCGACCCGGTGAAGGCCACGCGCACGTCCGTGACGGATCTGCCAGCGACGGCGCCCCGGCGGCGACATACCCAGGCCCGTCGCGACCGGTCACAGCGCCACGAGTGGGCCCTTCTGGCACCGTTCATCAGTACCCGTGCAACGACCCGTGCAACTACCTTGGATAAGGCGGGTCGCCGTCACCCGGCTACCCGCACGAGCCAGGTGCGGGCGAGGCGTCCGGTGACCAGCGACAGCCGGCAGCTGACGGCGGGCATGACCGCGACCCTGTCAGCCGAGCTGGCGGGTAGGGTCGCCCCCGACCTTGTTGCCGAGACGG
>Ga0209890_10000094_pt1 | contig 40314 bp, 36 predicted proteins | sample OrgsoiDNA2013049_FD_185799 | JGI IMG/M metagenome (GOLD analysis project Ga0209890, IMG submission 185799) | Permafrost soil microbial communities from the Arctic, to analyse light accelerated degradation of dissolved organic matter (DOM) -... | ecosystem: Environmental > Terrestrial > Soil >... | reverse complement strand
CCGCGTGAGGCATGACGCGAAGCGTCCACATTACGCGCGCCAATCTGCCGGCGTTCGGTTTCGTAAGAGGCCAGCAGGCCGGGCCCGCCCCAGCCTTGCAGCGTTGCCGCCAGTTTCCATGACAAGTCAACGGCGTCTCCGACGCCGCTGTTCATTCCGAGCCCGCCGGTCGGAATGACCAGGTGCACCGCATCGCCGGCCAGAAAAATGCGGTCCTGAAAATAACTGTCCGCCAGCAGCAAATTCTGTCGCCACTGCCCGACATATAGCATCTCATACTTGACCGGCATGGCGACGGTCTGCTCGAACATGGTTTGCATATCGGCATCGCTGTCGACGACCGAATGCAGCGTGAAGTGGCGTGTCGAATCCTGAACGATCAAAAACGTCGAATGCGCGTCGGCGACGTGGTAGTGCCGCCCCTTGCCGATCGGAATGCGCTCAAACAGATCGTCGCAGCGGTACAAGGCTTGGCGCAACTGCAGCAGATTGGCTTCGCCTTGCAACCTGATACCGAGTTGCCGGCGCACGGCGCTTGAGCCGCCATCGCAGCCTACGAGGTAAAGCGCCGCGATCTCCGCGGTCGAACCATCGCCGTTCTTGACCCGCGCACGGACAGAGCCGCTGTCCTGCTCGCAGGAAATAAATTCACAACCGTAGCGCACGTCCACATTGGGCATACTTTCGGCGACGGATTTGAGCAGCGGCTCGAGCGTATATTGCGAAATGAGCTGGTAAGGCTCAAGCGGCAGCGTTCCGTCGTTGCATGCTGCGATCTCGGCCTGCGCCTGCGCGACCGAAGGGTAGGGTAGATGCAGCAGCGGCGGTTCAATCAGGGAGGTGACGATAAATACGTCCATCGGGCAATCGCGCGGAAATCCGGCGTCGCGAATTTTGGTCACAATGCCCATCCGGCGATAGATCTCCATGGTGCGGGCGTTGCACCGCTCCATCTTTGGGAGAAATTGCGGGGCCTCCTTTTGTTCAAGCAAAATGCAACGTACACCTCGCCGGCCCAGGTCGATGGCGATCGTTAAGCCCACCGGGCCCGCGCCGACGATGAGAACCTGCGTATTCAAACGACAAATCCGAGATGATTGAGGATCGGTAGAAACGCTATCATTTTGTCTAAGCTCGCGGAAGCAAAGCGAAAGCCCATCGCATAATCCACACTCGCGGCTGCGCCTTTGGCTTGATTTCCATCAAGGAAATGACCCGAACGCGGGACTTTAGTGCATTGGCGGAATTCGCATCACGGGTCGCCGCTAGTGAAAGCATCAATATTCAGTCGCGTTTGTAACTTGCGCGCGGAAAAGACTTCATCAGCGCCGATATTGCGGATGACGCTGTTCAGGCCGCAATCACTCGCTCCGGAAGAGGTATGCAATGAACAAGATTGTCGACGTACCGCTCATGGGTTCGCGCAAGGCTGAAGCAGCCAAAGCGATCGGCGAAAAGCCGATTGCGGACCTGCGCGAATGGTTGTCGCGGGTGGAGGAGATCGGCGAGTTGACCCGGGTGAGCCAGCCGGTCGACCGCGATGAGGAGATGAGCGCGATCTCCTATTTGGTCGCCAAGCAGCAACCTTCACCGGCGGTCCTGTTCGAGCGGCCGCGCGGTTTCGACAAGAGCCGGATCGGGGCCAAGCTGTTGTGGAATATTCTGGGGCCCAGCGTGAAGCGCGTCGCGCTCACGCTCGAGGAGCCGGCAGATACGCCGACAGTCGAACTGATCCGGCGGGTAAAGGACAAGCTTAAGCGGCGTTTGCCACCGCTTGAGGTTCCTGCCGACCAGGCTCCGATCTACCAGAACACCATCACTGGAAAAAATATCGACTTGAGCCTGTTGCCAATCCCGCGGCACTGGCCGCTCGATGGCGGCCTTTATGCCGGCACCGGCGACGCGGTGATCACCCGCGATCCCGACAGCGGTTATCTCAACATCGGCACCTATCGGATGATGGTGCAGGGAAAGTCACAGGTCGGGCTCTACCTCTCGCCCGGCAAGGACGCGCGCCTGCACATCACGCGCGCCTGGCAGCAGGGCAAACCGATCAACGTCGCCGCCGCCTGGGGCATCGATCCGCTCTTCATGTTGGTTGGCTCGCAGACATTTCCCAAGAACGTGTCCGAATACGAATACGCCGGCGGCATCAAGGGCCAGCCGATCCCGGTCGTACGCGGCAAGAAGTCCGATCTGCTGATCCCTGCCAACGCGGAACTGGTCATCGAAGGCATCATCCGCCCCAATTCGGTCAAAGCGGAAGGACCGTTTGGCGAATTCCCTGGCTATTATGGAAGACCTGAAGCCGGCTGCCCGCTAGTCGACATCACCGCGGTGCACTACCGATCGCAACCCATCCTGACCAACGCCCTGATGGCGGATTATCCGTCCTGCGAACAGAGCGGCTTTTTCTCCGTGATTCGATCGGCAAAGATCTGGGACGATCTCGACAAGCTCGGCATCCCCGGCATCCACGGGGTCTATGCGCACCCCGCGGCGGCGGGCGGCTTCGGCATGACCGTCATCAGTCTTGAGCAGCGTTATGCCGGCCACGCCGCGCAGGTGCTGGCGCTGGCGGCCCAGGTTCCCGGCGGCGCCTACTACACCAAATGGATTATTGCCGTCGACGAGGACGTCGACCCGACCGACATGGACCAGGTGATCTGGGCGATGGCGAGCCGGTGCAACCCAATCGACGACATCGATATCCTGCGCAACACATGGAGCACCTGGCTCGATCCCACCCAGAACCCGCCGGAAAAGCGCCCCTACGGCTCGAAGGCGCTGATCAACGCGTGCAAGGAGCACCGCCATCTTCCGGTCTTTTCCAAGCGAACAACGCTGCGCAAGAAGGTCTACGATCAGGTTGCCGCGCGTTGGACGGAACTTGGGTTGCCAGGACAGATCCCAACCGTCAGGGCGTTCGAAGCCGAGAACAAAGTCACCTATCACGAGGTCGGCGGCTTCGAACCCGGCCGCCAGCCGGGCGAAAAGAAATCGGCAAGCAAGAAGAATAAAAATAAAAAATAACATGTGAGGCCGATATCAGCTGCACCGCACGGCCGCCCTTGTGGGCACGTCGTGGACCCATTGGCCGCGGCGCATGAAATAGTCACGCGGCCAGGTCGTGAAACCATGCGATGGCACGGAGTTGGCCTCTGCATGCGCAGGGCATTGCCCGCGGACTCACTGCGTCGGGACGTGTGCCTCTTTGATCACGTCGCTCCAGATCTTTGTTTCTTGTTTGATGAAGGCTGCGGTCTCGGCCGGGCTGCCGCCGGCGGCCTGCAAGTTGAGCTTGGCGAAGTGAGCCTGCACCTCGGAGTCTTGCAACACTTCATTGATCGCCTTGTTGAGTTTGGCGACGATAGCGGCAGGTGTTTTCGGCGGTGCCGCGATCGCATTCCACGCGCGGGATTCGAAGTTCTTTGCGCCGACCTCGCCCAGCGTCGGAACGTCTGGCAGGTTCGCAATACGCTTGGCCGTCGCTACCGCCAGAATGCGCGCGCGGCCGGCCTCGTGCAGTTTAATGGCGGAGGCTAGCTCCATGAAAATCATGTCGACGTGGCCGGCGATCAGATCGTTGAGTGCGGGCGCGGTGCCCTTGTAGGGCACGTGCACGAGTTTGGTGCCGGTCACCGTCTCGAACAGCGCAGCGGTCAGATGCGACGTGGTGCCGATGCCCTGCGAGGCATAATTGATCTTGCCTGGATTGGCCTTGGCATAGGCGATGAATTCCTGCGCGGTCTTGGCCGGAAAATCCGGACGCACAAGCAGAACATTGGGAATCACTGTCATAATTGCGACCGGCTCGAACAACGTTGGATCGAAATTCATCTGCTTGTACAGCAGCGGATTGATTGTGAGTGGTGACGACTGCGCGGCGAGCAGGGTGTAGCCATCGGGATCGGAATGGAACACGACATCGGCGCCGATATTGCCGGCCGCTCCCGCCCGGTTTTCCACCACCAACGGCTGGCCGAGCCGCTTCTGTAAGCCGTTGGCGACGATGCGCGTGACGGTATCGACGCCGCCGCCGGCCGGCACGCAAACGATGATCCTGATCGGCCGATTGGGATAATTGGCAGCAGCATCCTGTGCCAATGCGCTGGGTGCAAAAAGCAAGGCTGCGGAAACCAGAGCCAGAAGTGTACGCATGTTGCTGTCCTTCCCTTGGCCGCCTCGGAGGCGGCACGCCCGGCTCCGTCGAAACGTTCGAATTCTTATTGAATCCTCGTGCGCTTACTTGTCGCTGTGGGAAAAGCCCGGACCCGTGTCCCGCGTTAAGGGGTGATAGGGACGATTCACGCTTCGACACCAATTCTCCCAGCCCCGCTCGAGCGTGAAGCAGGCACGGCCCTTGGTACAGGCGGCGATTTCGCCGTCGCTCAAATAGGTAACCTCTCCCATGGCGAGCGCCTTGCAGAGCATTTGCGCGTTGATCTCGGTGTAGATCGAGGTGAACACCACCTCGCGCAATGACCTGCCCACCACCACGCAACCGTGACCGCGCATCAGCGCCACAGTGCGCGATCCGAGCGTTTTGGCGAGGTCGCGCCCCATCTCCATGTTGGTGACGAGCAGATTGGTGCTATCGCCGAAGGTGTCGCGAATATCCCAGTTCGGCACGTCGCGGCCGACCGGCGCAGCCATGTGCATGATAGCGCAAAAGCACTGTTTCTTTACCACCGAGAAAGGCACGACATTCGGGCTGTGATTGTGCACGACCGCCATGATTTCCGGCCGCGCCTCCAGGACTGCGCCGTGGATGAAACGCTCCGAATAGGGCTTGCCGGGTTCGGGACCGACAACCGTGCTGTCAAGTTTGAATTCCATGATGTCGTCGATCTCGACGCACATCGGCGCTCGGGCGCGCGCCATGAGAAAGTGGCCGGGGTTGTCCGGGTGGCGGATCGACACGTGGCCGAACGAATCGAGTACGTTGTTGTCGGCGAGAATCCGGTTCGCGGTGACGAGATCTTCCTTCAACCGATCCAAGTCGGTCATGCCGCTGCTCCAAGTTCGTCCATGCGGTGATTGGAATCGTCCTCGACCAAGGTAATTTCCCTTCCACCGTTCGTGAGCGGCAAACAAATCAAGACAATGTCGCGAGCAAAGTCGGCGTTATTTTGTTTTCGCGCGACTTCCGTCCAGCATCCAGGAAAACATCTCTTTGGTCCGGCTCACCGTGTCCGGCAGCGGCATGTTCACGATCGGATACTGGTCCTTCCAGTGGAACGGCCGGCAGGCGTTGATGATCGCGCGGCTATTGGTGAAATCACCCTGCGCCTTGCGTTCGGGCGGGATGGATGGATCGAGCGGTGTCGACCAGGCGTTACGGATAATATCGATCGACGTCGCCGGATCTGAGCGCGTGCACACCGCCCACATCAACTCTTCGAGGTTGGATACATCGATATCGTCGTCAACCACGATCACGTACTTGCCGGCATAGGCGGCCGAACGGCACATTGCCGCGAGATGTCCGGCCTGGCTGGCATGCCCCGGATAACGCTGCTTGATCGACACGGCGGTGAGCTGACGCGATCCACCGGCCTCGTGGCACCACGTGGCGACCACGTCGGGCAGACCGGTTTTCTTAAGCTCCTGTTTGAGCAACGCCGATCGCATTACGGCGCGATAACGCGCTTGTTCCTCCGGCGGTCGTTGCGGAGGGCAACCGAGAATGATCGGGTCATTACGGTGGTAAATTGCCTTGACGTCGAGCACCGGCTCGCTGCGCATCTTCGAGCCATAATAGCCGGTCCATTCACCGAACGGTCCTTCCGGCAGCGTGTTGCCCGGTTGCACAAAGCCCTCGATCACCACCTCGGCATTGGCCGGATAGGGTAGACCCGTGTGCTTGCCCAGCACGACCTTCTGCGGTCGCCCGCGATAGGCGCCGGCGATGTCGTACTCGCAAATGCCGTAGGGCACCTCCGTGCATGCCATCAGGAAGGTGAGCGGGTCGCCGCCGATGACAATGCACACCGGCATGGGCTTGTTGAGCGCCTGGTATTTATCGCGATGAATACGGCCGTGCTTGCCGGGCGAGATATAGAAGCCAAGTCGCTTGGCGTCATGGATCATCACGCGATAGGTGCCGGCATTGACCCAATCCTCGTCGGGATCGCGCGTGACGTTGAAGCTGCCGGTGCCGATATAGCGCCGGCCCTCATCGCGGTCATGCCAAACCGGGGTCGGGAAACGGGTCACATCCACCGCGTCCCCTTCGATCACGTTCTCCATGACCGGACCGGTCTCAACGACCTGGTAAGGCAGCGGCTTGTCGGAAATCTTCTGAAAGTCGGTAAGAAAACCCTCGGAAAGCTCGATCTTATTGAGATCGGGCGGGAGTCCAAGCGTCATGTTTTGTCGCCGGCCGCCAAAGAAGTTGGTGAGTACACGGAAACCTTTCGGATAGCCCGGGATATCGTCGAACAGTGCCACCGGTGCCTTGGCGTCGTGTTGCAGCAGCTCAGCCGCCATGCCGATATCTTCCTGCCAGGAGTATCCGTTAGCGCGCACCAGTTCACCCAGCTTGTCGGCCTCGACGATCCATTCGCGCAGATCGTCATAGGCGACGCGGGCTTTGCGATTTTCAGTGAACGCAATATTCATGAGCGTTTTTCCTCACCGATTCTGCGAACTCGATCGCACTAGAATATTTTTGAATGTAAAACGAATAGTCCTTTTTCCGCGTGCGCGCGTCCTTGACTTGGGTCAAGCATCCCTGTGTGTAGCGAAAACCTCATCCGGCGAAGATTTTGGCCTTGGCAAGTGAAATTCCCTGTTCGGCTGCGTAGGGAATTCGGCCGAAAGCCTTTGAAATTGCTCGCGTGTCTGCATTCAAAATCTCACAAAGCGGGTCGATTCGACAGAACTTCCTGTTAATTTCCCTGTTAGCAGGGAACTTGGGAGTGGAGACTGGTTCGACTGCGACTACATCCGCCACCACGCAGTTCTATTTTGTGCTGGCTCACTTTCGCTTATGCGCTGGAAATCTAAAATTCGGTACATACCCCCTGCTTACGGGCGCACCGCTGGCGTCTCGACCGGCAGTCCGCGCGCGCGCCACATCAGGAAAGTCTCGAGCGCGACGTATTCCGGCGAGCCGTACGCGTAGGGCTCCACGCGCATGCCGATCAGACAGTTACGCAGGCGGCGCTGCAGCGAGCCGACCGTCTGCCATTCAAGCCGGTAGACCGGGTAGCCGGTCGGATGCGCCTGCGGCAGTGGATTGCCTGCGAGCTTTTGACCCCAGTTGTCGTCGTGACATTGCGCGCAAGTGAGGTTGAGTTGGCCCAGGCGACGGGTGAACAGCGCGCGCCCGGCATCCACGAAGGGTTTCAGCCGCTCGTCCACCGCGCCTTCGATCGGCATGCCGCGCGACTGGCGCGTGACGTAGACCGTAAGCGCCAGGAGATCCTTGCTCTCATAGGCGAAGGGCGGTGCCTTCTGCTGCTCGCTGCGGCAGATATTGATGCGCTGCTCGAGGTCGACTGGTCGACCGCGTGCCGGATCGAATGCCGGATAGCGCGCGGCGATGCCCTTCATGGTTTCGCGTGCGTCGCCGTGGCAGTCGGCGCAGGCTTTCTCGGCGGTGCCGGCCTTGGCGCGCCACAGCGCCTCGCCGTCGAGCACCCAGAGCATGCCGGGATTCGCGGTATCGTCGTTCTGCATCGCTCGCGTCTCGCGGCTCAGAAGGTCGTAGCCGGAGCGGCGCTCGGCGAGGGGGATTTCGGCGAAAGTTGAATGCATCATCATGATGCAAAGAACAGCGATCAGGGCGCCGCTTCGAACAAATCCCAGCTTCGTGATGCCCGGCTTCATTCGACAGTGATCGCGGCGGTCTCGGTCGCGGAGAATCCGTTGTCGCCGGTCCATTCGAACGCAATCGTGCCGCTCTCGGTCGCGACCGTGTAGAACGTGATGAACGGGTTCGCAGCGATGGCGGGGAAAAGCTCGGCGCGGAATATCTCCTCCTTGTTGTAGATGGCGACGAACGACGTGATGATGTTGCGCGGGATGGGTAAGCCGATGGTCGAGTGCCGGAACCCGGTCTCCATCTCGTGCGAGATCAGCGTCTTGATCGCGATGACCTCGCCGCGCTTGGCCTTGGCCGGAACGTTGATGAGGGCGCGCGCCATCAGATGACATCCTCGAGGCAGGCGCCGAGCGTGATGATGACATCGGCCGTGTCCGACCAGAACGAACCGTTGCTCAGCTCGGCGATCGCCACGATCTTCTGCGTGTCCACAAGGCGCATGCGCGTTGCGACGTTGGCCCGTCCGGCACGCGGGCCGAGATGAATGCTGATGACGTTTGGCTGCGGATTCTTCTCGGTGAAGATGTGGATTGCCTTCACGTAGTCCGTCGGCGTCATCGGGCTCTCGACCGCGACGGAGACCGCGACAGTGCTCCCGTTTTCGACCAGCGGAGGAATGTCGAGCGTCACCTTACCCTGCTGCACCGCTGCCGAGCCGACGACGTTGCGGATTGCGATCTGCATCGAGGCAGGCGTCGCCCGCGCCGGGCGCACCAGCATCGCGGCGCCGCAGCCTGCCGCAAGGGCACCCGCCGCCTTCAGGATGCCGCGTCGCGATCTCCACTCACCGTCATGTCTATCCATCGTTCCGTCCACTCGACCTTAATCCCGCAACGTCGTCAGATACGCCACCACGTCCTCGATTTGCTCCGCGCTGAGCACCGGCTTACCGAGAAAGGCCGGTGCGACGCGCGTGAGACGATCCACACGGTAGTATGGCGGCATGATGGAGTCCGGATTGAGCCGGGTCGCATCCACCATGCGCAGCCGCAACTGCCCTTCACTCCAGCGCGCGCCCGTTCCCTTGAGGTCGGGTGCGAGCGTGCCCTGAAACCGCTCCTCCGGGAATGGCCCGGAATGACAGAGTAGGCAGAGCCCGACCAGCCGGTTGGCTACGATCGCGCGGCCACGCACCGGATCACCCTTGGCGCCGGTGAGCGAGGCCGGGATGGCGTCGCCGGCGACCGCGTAGGGCGGCAGCACGTCCTGCGCATCGGCATAACGGGCGGAGTCGGACGCGATGGCAGCGAGCGCGATCGTGAGCACGAGTGCGACCCGCATCTCAGCCGAAAACCTCATTCGTGATCGTCTTGAACCAGCCATTGGCGAAGCTCGCTTCGAGCGCGCGCGTGGCGCGCGGCGCGTCCACGGCGCTCACGCCGCCCGAGCCCTCGACTTCGGTCAAGACCCCGTTCAGCGGGCGATAGACGCCGGCGACGTTGATGCCGTAGTCCGGCGCGACCAGGGAGTAGCAGGTATTGATCAGCTTGGGCTCGGCCGGCGTCTCGCCGCGTAGCAGCTCCGCCACGGCCGCCGCGCAGACCTTGGCCTGCGCGTTCGCGGCGAATGCCGACTTCGGCATGCCGCCAGCGATCGTCGCGTCGCCGAGCACGTGGATGTTGGGTTGCAGCTTTGATTCGAACGTCACTGGATCGATCGGGCACCAGCCGGTTCGGTCGGCGACGCCGGCGATCTCGGCGATGCGCGCGGCCTTCTGCGGCGGGATGACGTTGGCGACGTCGGCCTTGTGCTTGGCGAAATCGGTGATGAGCGTCTTGCTCGCGACCTCGACCGCGGTGACCTTGCCGCCCTGGGAGAGCGACACCCATTCGATCAGGCCGGGGTAGAGTTCGGCCCAGGCGTTCTGAAACAGGCGCTGCTTGGAGAAGGCGTCCTTGGCGTCGAGTACGATCAGCTTCGAACGCGGCTTTTTGGTCTTGAGGTAATGCGCGATCAGACTCGCGCGCTCGTAGGGGCCGGGCGGGCAGCGGAACGGGTTGGCCGGCGCCGCGATGACCACGACACCGCCGTCCTCCATCGCCTCGAGCTGGCGGCGTAACAGCAATGTCTGCGCACCGGCCTTCCATGCGTGCGGCATCTGCTCGGCCGCGGCCTCGGTGTAGCCGGGCAGCGCGTCCCAGCGGATGTCGATGCCCGGCGCCAGTACCAGCCGGTCATATGAAAGCCGCTGTCCGTTGCCAAGCGAGACCATACGGGTCGCCGGTTCGATGGCGTTCGCAGTTGTGATCGCCAGCGCGATGCCGTCGGCGGCGACCTTGTCGTAGTCGAATTGCTGCGCCGTGAGGTCGCGCAGCCCGGCGATGACGCCGTTGCTGAACGGGCAGGCGGTGAAGGTTTGGTTCGCCTCGACCAGGGTTACGGCGATGCGCGGATCAATTCGTCTGAAGGCGCGCGCGGCGCTCGCGCCGGCAAAGCCACCACCCACGACGACGACGCGCGGGGCAGACTGAGCGATGGCAGGTCGGGGGAGCAGCGCTGCCGAAGTTGCGAGCGCGGCGGCGGAGGTAACGAACATGCGGCGGTTGGTGCGTTGTCCGGTCATGACGCCGTCCTCGCTCAATGCTGTTGCGCGTACCAGGCGGCGATGGCCTGGACCTCGGCATCGGAAAAGCCCTTGGCGATGCGACCCATGACGGTCGCCGGACGCTGACCTGCCCGGAAGGCCTGCATCTGCGCGACGATCTCAGCCGCGTTTTTTCCCGCAAGCGGCGGCACCGGCGATTGAACGCCAGTATTGGCCGGATGGCAGCCGGAACAGGATGCCGCACCGGCCGGCGGCTCGGAGGCCGCGACGGCCGTGGCGATCGACGCGAGGACGACCACGGCGGCGGCAGACACCCGCGTCGCATTCATGGGTCAATGTCCAAAGGGGAAGCGGCGGCCGTGGGGCCGCCGCTTCGGTTGTTCACGCTAAGGTTATGTTGTGATTCTTCAGCGGGACCGAGCGAATGCGTTTGCCGGTCGCCGCGAAGAACGCGTTGAGGACAGCCGGCGCAGCCACGCAGATCGTCGGCTCGCCGACGCCGCCCCACGGCGAGCCGCCGGTCGGCATGACGATCGATTCGACCTTCGGCATCTGCGCGATACGCATCGAGTCGTAGGTGTCGAAGTTCGTCTGCTCGATGGCGCCATCCTTGACGGTACATTCGCCGTAGAATAGCGCCGACAGGCCGTAGACGAACGAGCCTGCGACCTGACGGTCAATCTGCGCCGGATTGACCGCGAAGCCTGGATCGGTCGCTCCCACGATGCGGTGGATCTTGATCTTGTTGCCACCTTCGACGGAGATTTCGGCGGCTGCCGCCACATAGCTGCCGTAACCCATATGCTGGGCCAAGCCGCGGAACACACCTTGCGGCGCCGGCTTGCCCCAACCTATTTTTTCGGCCACCACGTTGAGCACGCCGAGGTGCTTGGGATGATTGGCCATGAGTTTGCGCCGGAACTCGAGCGGATCCTGGCCGGCCGCATGGGCGAGCTCGTCCATGAAGCATTCCAGATAGATGGCGTTCTGGTTGATGTTCACGCCACGCCAAAAGCCCGGCGGGACATGCGGATTACGCATAGCATGTTCGACCAGCAGATTCGGGATGGTGTAGCCGATCGCCGCTTCCCCGTTCGGCGCCATGCCCTGGAAGGTGGCCGGGTCCATCCCGTTGATTAGACGTGACGGGAAGACGACCGTGAGGATCGACTGGCCTGAAATCCGAACATGCAGGCCGGTCAGGTTGTTGTTCGCATCGAACGCGCCGACCAGTTTCGCCTGCGTGATCGGGTGATATGAACAGTGCGTCATATCCTCTTCGCGCGACCAGAGCAGCTTCACCGGCGTGCCCGGCATCTGCTTGGCGATGAGGACAGCTTGGGTCACATAATCGGTCCTGCCGCGTCGGCCGAACCCGCCGCCGAGCATGATCTTGTGGACGTCGCACTTGGCGGCCGGCAGACCGGACGCAGCCAGGACCGCGGCAAATGCCCCTTCACCGTTCTGCGTGCCCGTCCAGACCTCGCACTTGTCATCCGTATAGAGCGCAGTCGCGTTCATGGGCTCCATGCAAGCATGGTTCAGGTACGGATAGCTGTAGATTGCTTCGACCTTCTTGGCCGCGCCGGCAATGGCAGCTTTCGCGTCGCCGGCCTTGTTACCGACGAAGGCCTGCTCGGCGTCGAGACCTTCCTTGAGAAACTCTGCGATCGTCGCACTCGAGACCTTGGCATTCGGGCCTTCGTCCCAAACGATCGGAAGGGCGTCGAGCGCGGTCTTGGCCTGCCACCAGGTTTCGGCGACGACCGCAACCGCAGTGTCACCAACCGGCACGACCTTCTTGACGCCCTTCATGCCGGCGACTTTGGCGGCGTCGAAGCTCTTCACCTTGCCGCCGAACACCGGGCAATCCTTGATCGCGGCGTTGAGCATACCAGGCAGCTTGACGTCGATCCCGTACATCATCTTGCCGGTGGTTTTGTCCACCGTGTCGAGCCGCTTCAGCGGCTTGCCCGCGATCTTCCAGTCCTTGGGATCCTTGAGCTTGATTTCGGTCGGCGGCTCGAGCTTGGCCGCGGCTTCGGCAACCTTGCCAAACGGCGTCTTGCGTCCTGATGGCGTGTGCGTAATCACGCTGTTCGACGCGCTGCACTCGGACGCCGGGACCTTCCACTCGTTGGCCGCGGCCTGCACCAGCATCATGCGAGCCGCCGCTCCGCCCTTGCGCACGTATTCGTGCGACTCGCGGATGCCGCGGCTGCCGCCGGTCGCCATGTCGCCCCACGCGCGCTTGCGCGCGACGCTCTGGCCCGGTGTCGGATATTCGGTCGTGACTTTCGACCAGTCGCACTCGAGCTCCTCGGCGACGAGCTGGGCGAGACCGGTGAGCGTGCCCTGACCCATCTCGGAGCGTGCAATCCGGACGACGACGGTGTCATCCGGGCGGATCACCACCCAAGCATTGACTTCCGGCGAGCCATCCGCGGCGCGGACGACGTTTGGACCGAGCGGGATATCCATGCCGAGCATAAGCCCGCCACCGAGGGCGGCTGCGCTCACGACGAAGGTGCGACGATTTATTTGCGGAATGTAGTTCATGGCTGTTTCCCCCTTCACGCGTTCGCAGCAGCGGCGTGAATTGCCGCGCGCACCTGCTGGAAGGTGCCGCAGCGGCAGATATTGGTGATGGCGGCGTCGATGTCGGCGTCGGTCGGCTTGGGCTTATCCTTCAGGAGTGCCGCCACCGCCATAATCATGCCGCTCTGGCAATAGCCGCATTGCGGCACGTCGCCGTCGAGCCAGGCCTTCTGCACGCGGTGCAAAATGCCGTTCTGCGCCAGACCTTCGATGGTCGTGATCTGCTTGCCGACCGCGGCGCTGACCGGCACGCCGCAGGAGCGCGTTGCTACGCCGTCGATGTGCACGGTGCAGGCGCCGCACAGGGCGATGCCGCAGCCGTATTTGGTGCCGGTCAGACCGACCTGCTCCCGCAACACCCACAGTAGTGGGGTATTGGGATCGACGTCGACATCCTGGGCTTTACCGTTGATGGTGAGACGGGCCATGCTTTATTCCTCCCCGGTTTCCAACCTGTTGCTATCTTCGAATTTCGATTGTGATTGGACGATAGCGATTTTCGAATGACGCTAAGCTGACATTTCCCCGATGAACCATTTTTTGTTATCGTCAGAGTAGCAATCTGGTCTTGCTGCGGCAATGCCGCGTATTTTCAGCATTGCGGCATTGCAGCATTGCAGCATTGCAGCATTGCAGCATTGCAGCATGCGTGAGCGCGTTGCCTCAAATACGAGGCGCGAACAGTCATTCACGGCAATCTTCATTGTATGAGATTTGCTAGTCCCAAACGGAGCGCAGGGTTGCTTTCGCTTCCCAAAGTATCTAGCGCAATCACAAAGGCCTCGACAGCCTCACAGAGACCGGTTCGATGGGACTGCGTGCTTGGTACGTAGTTTGGTCCTCTCGTCCGCCACAACGCAGTCAATCATTGGCCGCGCTCCGACCGAGCGCGTTTTGTTGTTGCTGGTTAAATGTCGTCGTCTGGACCGAAAGCGGGCTTGCTGCATGGTTTCAGCAATATCCGCTATGAGTTCACTCCCTAATTCAGGCAATCGCCCTTCAACTTTCCACGCAGGCTGCATTGATATTGATCAAAATCGATTTCCGACGGCTTGATAAGTCAGTCTTTGAAATGCTGACGGTTCGCACGCCTAGCATCGTGAACGTCTGCGGTGAAGTCCGAATCCGCACTTCAGAGCAATCAGAGTAGCGCGGGCTGGGTTCCTCTGAATTCGATATGCCGTGTGCGTCGCTCCACGACAGCCTTTGCGACAAGCGAAAGGATTGAGTAACCGTGGCTAAACGAACCAAAGTGATCATTTCTTGCGCCGTCACCGGATCGATCCACACGCCGACGATGTCGGACGCTTTGCCGATCACACCTGACGAGATCGCACGGCAATCGATCGAAGCCGCCGAAGCGGGCGCCGCGATTATTCATCTCCATGCGCGCAATCCACAAACCGGCGCCCCGACGCCCGATCCGAACGTGTTCATGCAGTTCTTGCCGCGCATCAAGCAGAGCACCAAAGCGATTGTGAACATCTCAACCGGCGGCGCGCTCGGAATGAGCATGGACGAGCGCATCGCGGCCGCCGTGCGGGCGGAGCCGGAAATCACCTCGCTCAATATGGGATCGATGAACTTCGCCATCTTCAACTTGGCGAAGCGCTACGATAAGTGGAAATACGACTGGGAAAAGCCGTACCTGGAACGGACGGAAGACGCCATCTTCCCCAACACATTCAAGACGATCGACTACGTCATCACTCAGTTGGCCGACAAGCGCGGCGTGAAGTTCGAGCACGAGTGCTATGACGTCGGGCATTTGTACAATACGCAATATTTCTACGACAACGGGCGGCTAAAGCCGCCAATCTTTCTGCAGTTCATCTTCGGCATCCTGGGAGGCATCGGCGCCGACCTGGATCATCTCGTCCACATGAAGAACACAGCCGACAAGCTGTTCGGGGATGATTACGTGTTCTCGGTGCTGGCGGCAGGAAGGCACCAGATGAATTTCACGACGCAGGCGGCGCTGCTAGGCGGCAGCGTGCGCGTCGGGCTTGAAGACTCGCTGTATATCGGCAAGGGCAAGCTTGCGGAATCGAACGCGCAGCAGGTCGCCAAGATACGGCGGATTTGCGAGGAACTGTCGCTGGAGATCGCAACGCCGGACGAGGCCCGTACCATTCTCGGCACAAAAGGTGGCGACGCCGTCAAGTTCTAGCCGTTGGTTTCGTCAAAATCAGCGTCCGCTGCCGTTTCGAGGAGCGAGAGGAAAGCCATGGATATTCAAGTCGGGCTCGGCGCCATCGCCGAAGCGAGCAAGAAGCTCTCGAACTGGGGCCGCTGGGGCGCGGACGATCAAATCGGCACCCTTAACTTTGTGACGGCGCAGGACATCGTCGGCGCCACCAGGCTGGTGCGCAAGGGTAAAGCGTTTTCCCTCGGCATTCCGCTCGACAGCAGCGGTCCGCAAACCGGACTGTTCGGTCGTCGCTTCAATCCCATCCATATGATGCTGCACAGCGGCGTCGACGGCATCGGGCTCAAATACGAAGGGACGAGCACCGCTAGTTATGCCGACGACGTCCTGATGTTGTGCGTGCAAGGCGCAACGCATTGGGACTCGCTCGGTCACGTCTTCTACAAGGACAAGATGTACAACGGTTACGACGCCGCGCTGGCGAACAGCTCCGGCATCCACAAAAACGCCATTCAGCATACCCGCAACAAGATGCTCGGACGCGGCGTGCTGCTCGATGTCGCGCGCTTCAAGGGCAAGGACGTGCTGGCCGACGGATATGGAATCTCCAACGCGGAGCTTGACGCCTGCGCGAAAGCGCAAGGCGTCGAAATCCGGCGCGGAGACTTCGTCATTATCCGGACCGGTCAGATGGAAGCCTGTCGGAAGGCGGGGGCGTGGGGCGGCTACGCCGGCGGCGACGGGCCGGGCGTCAAGTTTGAGAACTGCTACTGGTGCCACGAGAAGCAGATCGCCGCCATCTGTTCGGATACGTGGGGCGTGGAGGTGCGTCCGAACGAGACCACGGAAGCTCAGCAGCCGTGGCATTGGGTGGTGATTCCGGCCATGGGGCTGACGATGGGCGAAATCTTTGACCTCAAGGAACTCGCGGAGGACTGCGCGGCCGACCGCGTCTATGAGTTTCTCTTTACCGCGCCGCCGCTCATCATCACCGGCGGCTCCGGCTCGCCGATCAATCCGCAAGCCATCAAGTGAGCAGCGCGCTCAGCGCGCCCACCGCAACACGACCTTGCCGGAGCGCCCCTCGCGCTGCGCATGGGCCAGCGCGTCGTTGAGATTTTCGATTGGATAGACTGCCTCGACCGGCACGCGTAACGTTTTCGCCTGCACCATACCCACGAGGCGGGCGAACAGGTCTTTGATCGCGGCCGGCTCGGCGGTCGAGAACCAGCGCGAATACCAGAAGCCCTTCAGGCTAACGTCGCGAAATACGATATCGGCGGCATCCACCTCGCAGGGCTTTCCCGAGAGCAGGCCGTAATTTACCACGGTGCCGCCATCGCCGAGGCAGTTAGCCAGCCGGCGAGTTGCGTCGCCGGCGATCGCATCGATGCCGAGCTTGATCCGCACACCGCCGACCGCTTCGGCCACTCGTGCGCGCAGGTCGGGACTGTCGACCAGCGTCACGTCGGCGCCGAATGCGGCGAGATGGTCGACCAGTTGCGGGCGCCGCACCACGTTAACGGTCCGCAGACCCATCATCTTCGCGATCTGGATCAGGCTCACACCCACCGAGGAGTTCGCGGCATTCTGCATCACCCAGTCGCCCGGCTGAAGATTGCCGAAGCTCTCAAGCATGAGAAGGGCCGTTGGCGGGTTCGCGGCGAGAAGGGCGAGGTCGACGGGGTCCGCCTCCGGCAGCGGGATGAGGCGCGCAGCAGGCCAAACGAACCGATCGCACCACGCGCGACGCTGCGTGTTCACGACGATGACCCGGTCATCGGGTTTGAGGTGCTGCACATCCGTTCCCAATCGCGCGACGCGGCCGAGCACACCCGCGCCGGCGAAGGCGGGCAGGGATGCCGGCTGTGCGTAGCGGCCCTCGAAATGGAGCAGGTCCGAAGGATTGATCGGCGCGACCTCGACCTCGATCAGGACCTGTCCCGATCCGGGCGGCGCGGGCTCCGGGACGTCCACAAGCTCGGCCACCTCCGAAGCAGGGCCGAATCGCGTAAAGCGCACTGCCTTCATTGGACCAGCCTTTCGTTCATCCTGATCGTACGTCCAATCGCGTTGCAAAAATGCAATAAAAAGCCCTTCCGGCATTGTAAATGCCGGAAGGGCAAAATTACGCGGCCGATCTCGATCAGCAGGGATCAGCGATGGGTGGCGTCGAACGGCGTCTTCACCGTGCCCGATTTCAATTCGGGCGGGTAGATAATGACCTGCTTGCCGGCCTGCTTGAATTGCTCGACGTCCGCACCGACAATGTTTTGATATTGCACCAGCAGAATTCGCGGCTTGGCCCATTCGCCCTCCGGCGAGAAGCTGATATCGCCGACGACAGTCTTGAACGTTTCCTTGTGAATGTATTCGGCGAGCTTGCCGTCATCGAGGCTTCCCACCGCTTTGATCGCCTGCTCGAGAATTTGCATTTCCGCGTAGGCGAAGGGCGGAATGTAGATGCCAAGCGGATCGACGCCGGCGGCCTTGGCCCGGTCGCGATAGAGACCTAAGAGCTTCTCGATGCCGGGGAAGTTCATCGTCGGTTCGGGCACATACAAGTCGTAACTGACGACGTTATTCAGCATCGTATTCAGCTGCGTCTTGAACGTGGCAAACTGCAGTCCGATGGTACCGCCGCCAAATAGTTTGGCGGTGACCCCCACGTCGTAGGCGGCACGGACTAATCCCGCGGAGTCAGGCGGGTATGAGGCCAGGTAAATGAGATCCGGGCTCGCGGCCTTGATCGGCCGCATGATGGAGGCAAAGTCGACGGTATTCGACGGATAAGTGCGATCGTAGACGATCTTGATTCCGTATTTCTTGGCATTTTCGCGGGCCCCTTCCAACGCGAGCTGCGAGTATTCCGCATCGGCGCCGGTGAGAGCGATTGTCGTCGGCTTTGGAGTCATCGCACTGGCAACTTCGTAGAACCCACGCGAGATCTCGGTCTTCGCCACGGGGCCGTTCGGCTGCAATTGGAAATAACGGTCGTATTTGAATTGATCGTTCAGGGCCAAGGCGAACAAGGACAAGAACAGCTTCTTGTGCTGGATCACGGTTGGCATCGCCGCTGCAGTCGGAACTGTGGCATAACCCGAGATCACCAAGTCGACCTTGTCGATGTCGAGTAGCTTGGAATAGATCGCGGGGACGGTCGCGGGACTGCTCTGGTCATCGTAGTAGACCAGCTCAATCTTGCGGCCGAGCAAGCCGCCTTTTGCATTCATCTCTTCGGCCCAAATTTGATAGGTCAAGAGCGCCGCCTTGCCGCCGCCGGCGAGACCGCCGCTCAACGCCATGCTGAATCCGATTTTAATCGGCGGTTGGTTAGGCTGGGCTAACACTGGAAAAGTTGAGCTCAGGAGCGCTGAGCCAATCAAGGCAGTCGATTCGCGTCGAGTGATTCCGCTCATATTATTTCCTCCATAGGACTATGACGTTGCAGTTGGTTTAGGCGGAACCTATTGCACGGAAATTTTTGCCGCCGACGATGGTCCGCTCAGTCTTGGCCGCGCTGAGGCCGCGAGCGCCAATTACTTTGCCCGCATCGTCAGCAGGACCGAGAGGCCGTGTCGACACCTTGATATAAATCAAAGGATGCCGCCGCAGAGTATGATTTTTCGTGTTATCGTGGGTTATAGTGGAATTGCTGCGCAGCGCGCCTGCTTCCGAGGAGGCTCGGCGGCTAGTTCTCCGGGGAGGATGCGGCGTGCGGAAGAAGCGCAGCGCGATTATTGCGTGCATAGCGACCGGGACGTTTAAGTCGCTCGCGACGTCGTCGCATCTGTCCAAAAATGTGAACACTCCGGCCGTCGATGAGCGGAACGGAGACGGCTGATGGAATTCAGCTGGGACCTCGTCATCAACGCGATCGTGACGGGCATTGTTTTGGGCGGCTTCTACGCGTCGGTGGCAATTGGCGTGACCATTGCCTTCGGGATGCTCGATATCGTCAACATCGCGCATCCCGCTTTCATGATCGCCGGGGCATATCTGGCTTTTTTGGGTTGGGAAAGTTTTGGCTTCGATCCGTTCGTGTCAATGGCCGTCTTTGCGCCGTGCGGGTATCTTTTCGGACGCGCGTTCTATCGCGCCTACCATTTTTTCTTTGAGCGTCGCGGCGACGAGTCAATTCAGGGGCTTGCTTTTTTCTTCGGCATTCTCTTCATCGTCGAGATCGGCGTAGTTCTGGTCTTCGGAGTGGACTACCGCTCCATTAGCGAGCCCTATCTTGAGTCCACGATCGGCTTAGGCTTTGTCTCGGTTCCCTGGCGGATGCTGGTGCCGTTTCTGGTCGGGCTCGGCATGCTCGGCAGCGTTCATCTCTATCTCTCGCGGACATTTACCGGCCGCACTATATTGGCCGTTTCGCAAGACGTCGAAGCGGTGAGGCTGATCGGCGCCAATCCGATCCGGGCCAAGGAAATAGCATTCGGCATCGCCGTCGCGACCGCCATCATCGCCGGCGTTCTGCTCATCATCATCCAGCCGGTCGAGCCGTCGATCACACGCGAATATATCGGAAGGGCGTTTGCCATCTGCGTTCTCGGCGGCATCGCAAGCATTCCCGGCACCCTGGTCGCTTCGCTGATCCTGGGTGTTGCTGAGGCCTTGACGACGACTTTCTATGGCCCGTCGTGGTCGCCTGCGGTGTCGTTCGGACTTCTGCTACTCACGCTCATATTCCGACCCGCTGGGATCTTTGGACGATGAGTGAACAAACCGCTTCAGCGTCAGGATTGCGGAAGCCGGCGCCGGCGTCCGGCCGGTTACGTTCCGGTGTTGCAATCTTATTGATCGGCGTTGCCTTTATGGCGGCTACGATGCTGCTGGGACCCTATGTCAGCGAATACTACTACCTCGCTACATACACGATCCTGCAGTTCATCGTCCTCGGCACGGCGTGGAACATCCTTGGGGGATATGGCGGCTACGTTAATTTTGGAACAGCGGGCTTCTTCGCGATTGGGTGCTACACAACGATCGTTCTAAACAAAATTTTTCCCATGCCATTGTTTTTTGAAATGCTGGCCGCGGCGGTCACCGCGGGGCTGGTCGGACTTGGTACGGGATATTTGACGTTGCGACTGCGCGGTGTGTTCTTTTCAATCGCGACGCTGGCGCTGGCCATCGTTCTGCAAACACTCGTCGTAAATTGGAGTTTTGTCGGTGGCGCGCGCGGCGTTTACGTCATAAGGCCGCCAATCTCCGGCGTCCTGATGGCGTTCTTCGGCTTTTTTGTTCCGAACGGTATTTCGTACGTTCAGTTCCTGGTCATGCTCATGGTCGCGCTGGCAATGTTTGCCGTGCTCGCGGCGTGGGCTGTTGAAAAATCGTGGATTGGCATCGGGCTCGCGGCGATAAGGGACGATGAGGCCGCGGCGGAGACTTCTGGCGTGCCGAGCCTTCGTCTCAAGCTGATTGCGACAACAATGAGCGGCGCCTTGATGGGCATGGCCGGCGCGCCATTTCCCTATTACGTCACCTACGTCGATCCGGCCACCGCCTTCGGCCTCGCTATCGCAGTGAATTCCATTGCCATGCCGTTGGTCGGTGGGACCGCTACATGGTGGGGGCCGGTCGTAGGGGCGATCCTTCTCGGATCGGCCCAGCAGATCCTGACCGTCACGATTTCGTCGGCCGCGAACCTTTTCATTGTCGGCGTGTTGCTCGTGGTCTTCCTGACTGCCGCCCCGAGAGGCGTGGTCGGTATCGTCCGAGGCTGGAAGCGAGGACGCAAATGACCGCGAATATCCTCGAGGCGACGGGCATCACGAAGCGGTTCGACGGATTCGCGGCGCTCACCAGTGTCGACTTTGCCCTGTTGAAAGGAGAACGTGTTGGCCTCATCGGCCCGAATGGATCCGGAAAGAGTACATTCGTGAATTGCATTACGGGAATTTTAGCTCCCGATGAAGGATTGATAACTTTTGATGCCAACGACATTACCAAAACTCCGGCATGGCTCAGGGCAAGACGCGGGCTGGCGCGGACCTATCAGATTCCGCGGCCATTCCGGGGAATGACCATTCAGGAGAATATCGAGGTGCCTTTGCGGTTTGCGGTCGGCCACAAATCGGCGCGCGTCATCAGCGAAGCGGCGCAAGTGATCCTCGATCAGGTTGGACTTGGCGAGAAGGCCGATCTCAGCCCGAAAGGTCTAACCCAGGTTGAACTAAGGAAGCTTGAGCTTGGTCGGGCGCTTGCCGCGCGACCGAAGGTCCTGATTGCCGACGAAGTCATGGCAGGTCTTTCAGAAAGCGAAGTTGATGAGATTCTTACTCTGCTGAACCGGCTCAATGCTGAGGGAATTTCGATCCTGCTTATTGAACACATCATGCGGGCCGTCATGTTGTTCTCCCAACGCATCGTGGTGATTGTCGCGGGTTGCAAAATCGCTGATGGGCTTCCTGATGATGTCATGCAGCAGGAAGAAGTCGAAAGGGCTTATCTTGGCGAATAGTCTTGCCATTGAGGGACTGCATGCCGGGTACGGAGAGGTTCGGGTGCTCTCCGGCATCAGTATAGATGTGCGAGGTGGGGAGACCGTCGTCCTGCTCGGAACCAACGGCAATGGGAAGAGCACGCTGATCAAATGTATCATGGGGCAGGTGCGCCCCACGGCTGGACGCATCGTGGCGACCATCGACGGAACTTCTTACGATCTAATCGGGCGTAGCACCGAGGATATCGTCGGGATCGGGATCTCGCTCGTCCCGGAGGGACGCCGCCTTTTCCCCAAGTTGACAGTGGAAGAGAACCTCTTGCTCGGCGCCTTTCGCGAATTTGCCCGCGCGCGCATCTCGGACAGCCTTGCCTTTTGCTTCGATGCGTTTCCGCGACTTAAGGAAAGGCGACGTCAGCTGGCCGGAAGCATGAGCGGGGGCGAACAACAAATGTTGGCGATTGCGCGCGCCTTGATGGCGTTACCGAAGATTCTTCTCGTCGACGAGCCGTCGGTCGGGTTGGCTCCGATTCTGGTGTCAAAAACGATCGAGACCATCGCAAATCTCAAGAAGCAGCTTGGGCTGACCGTGCTGATGGCGGAGCAGAATTTTCGACAGGCGATCCGGATCGCCGACCGGGGCTATGTGCTCGTGCACGGACAGATCGTGCTTTCGGCGGATGATCCTCAGGCACTCCAGCAAAATGAGCTTGTCCGCCGGTTCTATCTGGGCGTTGGATAGTATTGCGCGGAAGTACTGCCAGGCTCAAAACGCAACGGATGCCAGCGGATTGCGGTCTCCAGCCTCACTCACTAATCGTCGGTCGAATTCCGGTAACCGTTTCGCGAGAACCCTGCGTCATGCAAAACATGAGTCTGCGAGGCTTTGGGCGGGTGGGGGATTAGGATTCGCAGAATGGCAGGTTACCGAATATATATTCGCGCTGCAGAACCGTTTTAGTCGATTGTTGCCCAAGAGCACAAATGCGTTTGAATAGATGCGTAAAAAATACGAGCGGGGAGGGACCGATGAGACATATATTGCAGGCGGCGAGAGTTGCCGTCGTGTTTGCGGGCGTTACGCTTGTTTCGGCGCATGTCCAGCCCGCCCAAGCGCAAGATTTCTCCAACAAGCCGATACGCATCATTGTTGGATTGGTGGCCGGCGGAGCAACCGATGTGACCGCGCGGTTGATTGCGCAGAAGCTGACTGAAAGCCTGCACACCAACGTCTACGTCGAAAACCGGCCGGGCGCCGCCTTTGAACCGGCCTTGCGCGAACTCACGGCTGCGCCGCCGGATGGCCACACGCTGTTCATGATTTCGGCGAGCGTGGTTGTCACCCAGCCGTTTCACAAGGACTATCCGTTCGATCTCGCCAAGATGACGCCGGTGACGGAAGTGTCGGATGGGCCATTCATCTTGGTTTCGCGCAAGACGCTGCCGTTCAAGAGCGTCAACGACCTGGTCGCTTATGGGAAGGCCAATCCAGGCAAGCTAACCTTCGGCTCCGGCGGCGGCGCCGGCAGCTCGTTGCATTTGGCGGCCGAATTGCTGCGGCTTCGCTCCGGCATCACGATCGTCAACGTCCCTTACAAAGGGGCTGCGGCGTCACTCAACGACTTGCTCGGCAGCCATATCGACGCAATGTTCGACGCGATGCCCGTCGAGGTCGCGCAAGTGAAGGCCGGAAACGTCGTCGGGTTGGCCGTCACCAGCGCAAAGCGTTCTTCGGCGCTGCCCGACGTGCCGACCATGGGCGAGTCCGGTTTCAAGGATTTCGTCGTGAGCAACTATTTCGGGTTGCTCGCGGCGCCGAACACGCCGCCCGCCATTGCCAAGAAGCTGCGCGATGAAGTCGCCAAGGCTGTGGCATCGCCCGACCTGGTCGAGCAGTTCAAGAATCAGGGAATGGCGCCGGTCGCCGGTGAGCCCGCAGAGTTCGGGGATTTGATCAAGGCTGAGCTTGCTCGCTGGGCCCAGGTCATCAAAGATTCCGGCATAACACCGCAATAAGCCACGTATCCTGCGGTAAACAACATCAATCGATCACCGCGCAAGGGAGCGTTCAATGAGCCGTGGGCCTTGGATCGACCATTTCGGCGATAATTTTCTCTGGTCGAATGCGACTCTGATCCTGAAGGGGATGGCGCCCTATGGTGTCGTTTCGCTTGAAGAAATGGATCGCGCCTGCGAGCGGCTGCGGGCGCGCGCGTCCGAGCCAGACCGCGGCCAAGCCTGGAAGGAAGAATGGCGCGCCATCGGTAACCTGATCGAGAAACGAGGCGACGAGGCGCTCGCCAAGGGCCACAAGATCACCGCCGGTGACTATTACCTGCGCGCCAGCATCTATCATTACAACGCCGAGCGCTTCATCGCACCTAGCCCGGAAAAGAAGGCGCAGGGCGCGCACGCTTACAAAGTTTGGCACCAGGGCATAAGGCTGCGTTGCCCGAACGTCGAATTCGCCGAAGTGCCCTATGAAGGCACCACGCTGCCTGCGCTGTTTATGAAGGCACAGACAGGTAGCGCGGCGCCCACCGTCGTCGTGCTCAATGGCATGGACAACGCTAAAGAGATGAGCATCTTTTTCTGCGGCCTCGAATTCGCCCGCCGCGGCTACAACACGCTCTGTCTCGACGGTCCCGGCATGGGCGAGACGCGCCGTATCCGCGACATGCCCAGCCGCTTCGACTACGAGGTGCCGGGTGCAGCCGCTTTCGATTTCCTGGCCAAGCGCGCGGATGTCGATGCTAAACGCATCGCCATTATGGGCTACAGCTTCGGTGGTTATTATTCCTCGCGCATCGCGGCTTTCGAGAAACGCTACGCCGCCTGCATCGCGCTTTCCGCACTGCACTGGGATCTTGCCGCCTGGCAGCAGAAAATCAAAGACGCCAATTTGAACGCGCCGAAGTCGGTGGCCCAGTCGAACTTCCAATGGCGCTGGGTCGCCGGCGCCAAGGACGAAGACGAAGGCATCGAGATCGCCAAAAAATTCTCGCTGAAGGACGTGGCGAAGAACATCACCTGCCCCTTCCTCGTCACGCATGGCGGCAACGACCGGGTCGTGCCGGTCGAGAATGCCCAGAAGCTCTACGATGCGGTCGGCTCGAAGAACAAGACGATCAAGATCTTCACGACGGAGGAGGGCGGCGCGGAGCACGCCCATGTCGATAACCGCCAAATCGGCATCGATTTTGCCGCCGACTGGCTCGAAGACAATATGTAGACCTGTCTCGTCCTAGCGCGCCGGCTGATCGATGCGCTTCTTGTAGCCCGCTGGAAATTTTCCCGCCAGCGCGTCGCGCATCCAGTCGGCAACCTGCGGATAGAAGTCCGGCAGGCGGCTGCCGAAGGTATGACTCTCGTCCTCGTAGACCCACAATTCCTTCGGGCCGCCGAGCAGTTCGAACATGCGCTCGCCGTCCTCAAGCGGACACAACTCGTCGAACTCGCCCATTGCCAGTAGCGTTGGACATTTAACCTTGCCGGCGATCGGCTCGAGCGTCATCTGCTCGGCCATCGCGTCGAACTGATCCTCGTTATGGATGTTCGACATATACATGTAGTTGGCGCGATAGGCCGGCTTGGAGTGCTTGAAGATCGTGTCCTTCTGCAGATAGTTGCCCATAGCGCCGACCAATGCCTTGACGCGGCGGTCGTAGGCGGCGATGCGGGGACCCCAGTAGCTGCCCATGCTCCAGCCGTAGACGCCTACTTTGCCGGCATCGAGTTCGGGGATCGTTTCGATGAAATCGATCGCGGCCTTGCCGGCGCGTTCGAAATTGTCGAGCGTGACCCAAGTCTCGCGGGTGTTGCTCTCGCCCTGGCCGGGACCGTCGATGCTGAGCGTCGCCATGCCGCGGCGGCGGAAGTGATTGTGATAGGGGCTCGGCATGTATTCCTTGATCGTGTCCATGCCGGGGATAACCAGCACGCAGGGCGTCTTGGTGGCGCCAGGCACTGTCTGCAGGATGCCGGGGATTGTCTTGCCGTTCTCGAATGGAATTTCGACGCGCCGCACGCTGGCTTCGTCGAACAGTGCGGTGAAGCGCGTGTAACAATGGACCAGACGCTTATACAGATCGAGCTTGCGCGGTGTGTTGGCGTGGAGCACGCCGCAAGGCGGGCCGTAATACAGCGCCGCGCGGTAGTAGAACTCGGCGGCGCTTTCGCGGTGACCGTTCGCCTCGGCCTCCTCGGCGAGCTTCTGCTCTTGCTCGGCGGTGCGCACCCACTGCTTGACGACGGCCGCCGGGTGCTTGATGCGTTCCGTGGTCCGGCGCACGTCGGCCGGCCGAAAGCCCCATTCGACGAACATCACGGAGCGGAAACCGAACACGTCGAGGACCTTGTAGAACTCTTCGTTCACCCATTTTTGCGCGCGCCGGCTACGATCGTTCAAGCGAGCCTCCTGGAATCTGATTGCGCATGATCTTTTCCGAAAACCGGTTCCCACTTTTCGGGATCATGCGTTTGAGAAAAAATCGCGCCGGCCCGATGGCCAGCGCGCATGATGCGGAATAAGAGCGGTTATTGCCCCTTTAGCCCTTTGGACTCGATGAAGGCGCCCCAGTTTTTGACATCACTCACCACGCGCGCGTGCAGTTCCGGGCCGGGCGCATAATCGGGTGCGATGTCGAGCGACTTCAGCCGTTCACTGAGCTCGGGTTCTTGCAAGGCGGCTTGGATCGCTTTTTGCAGTTTTGCCGTCACGTCAGCCGGCAAGCCTTTCGGTCCGAACACCGCGAACCAGAACCGCAGATCGACGTCGGCATGCTTGATGCCGACTTCGTCCAGCGTCGGAACCTGCGCCAGGGCCGGCGAGCGCGTCTTGCCGGTGACCGCGAGACATTTGATCCGCTTGGTATCGACCAGCGGCTTCGCCACTTGGCTCGACGGCAAAGTGAGGTCGACATGCCCCGCGATCAGGTCGGCCATGGCCGGTCCGCCGCCGCGATACGGCACGTCGATCGCGTCGATCTTGGCGCCGTCGCGCACCACATCCCAGACCAGTTGCGATACCGACGTCACGCCGGCCGACGCAAAGGTCAGCTTTTTCGACGACGACTGGGATAGCGCGATCAATTCCTTCATGTCATTGGCCGGCACGGCATTGGCCACGCATATTGCCAGCGGCGAGGTTGCGGCAAACGCGATCGGCGTGAATTCCGTGTTCGGGTCGAATTGCGGCTTGATGTCCTTGAAACCCGGGCGGATCACGAGCGCATTTTCCGCCATCATCAGCATGTAGCCATCCGGACTGGCGGAGGCGACGGTTCGCCAGCCGATGTAGCCGCTGGCGCCTGCAACGTTTTCGACGAAGACCGTCTGCCCGAGCTGTTTGCTTAACGGACCAGAGAAGATACGGGCAAATGTATCGGTGGCGCCGCCCGGGCCGAAGCCGACGATGAGCCGGATCGAGCGATTTGGAAAATCGCTCGCAGCCTGCACATTTGAGACGGCCGGAATGCTGAGAACGACAGCGGCGAACAAAAGAGATAACAATCGGCGCATATTGGTTGCCTCCCGCTGACCTGACGTTTTTTGTAGCGGCGGCAGAGAGACTACTGCATCGGCATAGCCTGTGTGTATCGAAAACCTCATCCGATGATGATTTCGGATTTGGTCGGTAAAATTCCCTGTTCTTGCGTTAGAATTCCCTGCTCCGCCGAAATAATTCCCTGTTCCGTTGCGTAGGGAATTTGGCTGAAAGCCTTTGAAATTGCTCGCGTGTCAGCATTCAAAATCTCACAAAGCGAGCGGATTTGACGAAATTCCCTGTTAATATCCCTGTTAGCAAGGAATTTGGGAGTGGAGACAGGTTCGACTATGACTGCGTTTACCACCAATATTTTCAACATGTCTCCCACCACCTGTTGTTATCGAAACACCGTCAGAGAAAGCGAAGACCGGAAACGCCATGGAAAAGCTGATCATTACCGTCGCTTGCGACTCGAGAACCTCCTATCCGATCAATCATCTTTGTCCCCCGCAGGAGGACATCGAAGGGGTGGCCCGCCAATACATCGACGGCATTAGCGCCGGCGCCGCCATTGCGCACATCCACGGGATTCGCACCCTCGAAGAGTCGATGCAGGCCGACGGCCGACAGGTGTCGCGCATGAATCAGGAGGGTTGGAAGCGGCTGAACGACGCGATCTTGTCCAAGAGCAGCCCGGTCATGCAGTTCGGCGTCGCCAGCGCGCGTATCGAAGAGAAGGTCAAGCTCATGGGGCTCGGCCCCGACATGATGGCTGTCGCCTTCAACGCGCATGACGAATACTTCAACCCCGACCCGCAGTTTCCGCCCAAGCGCATGATGGCGATCCATCCGGTGGAGGAATTGCTCGCCTATGCGAAAGCCGCAGACGAGCACAAGGTGAAGCTCGAAGTCGAGTGCTTCCATACCGGCGCGTTCTGGAATCTCGAATTCATCCGCAAGCAGGGCTACCTGCAGAACGCCTACACGACGCTGTTCCTCGGCTGGCCCGGCGGCACCTGGACTCCGCCGACCGAGAAAGCGCTCATCTACATGGTCGATCACCTGCCAAAGAACTGCATTTGGAATGTGAGCGTGATGAGCCCGCAGAAACAATGGGACCTGCTCTCGCTTGCTGTCTCGCTTGGGGGCCATGTCCGCATCGGCTACGAGGATAATCCGTACATCGCGCCGAACGAACTCGCCAAGAGCAACGCGGTCCTGGTGGAGCGAATGGTGAAGATCGCGCAAGGCTTAGGCCGCGATGTCGCGACACCGAAGGAGGCGCGTCAGATACTCGGTCTGAAGGCGTCTTGAGTGGCCGGTTTTGACACGATCATCATCGGGGCCGGCTCGGCCGGCTGCGTTCTGGCCAACCGTTTGTCGGCGCAATCGACCCGTTCGGTGCTGCTGATCGAGGCGGGGCGCGATACGGCGCCCGGTCACGAGCCCGCCGATGTGCTCGATACCTTTGCGTCGTCCTATTACAACAAGGCCTACATGTGGCCGGGCCTAATGGCCCATTGGCGCACGCGCGAGACGTCGCCGGAAGTTACCTACGACCAAGGGCGCATTATGGGCGGCGGTTCCTCCGTCATGGGACAGATCGCGCTACGCGGCACGCCGGACGACTACGACGAATGGGCGCGGCTTGGTGCCGCCGGCTGGAGTTGGCGCGAGGTTTTGCCGTATTTTCGCAAGCTGGAAACAGATTTCGATTTTCACGGCGACCTACACGGCGATATCGGTCCGATTCCGATCCGGCGCACACCGACGGAACAGTGGCCGCCGCTGTCGCGCGCGGTCGAGCAATACGCGCACGAGCATCAAGCGCCGCGCATTGTTGACATGAACGGCGATTTTCGCGACGGCCTCGGCTCGCTGCCGATGAGCAACACACCGGTGCGCCGCGGCTCGACCGCGATGAGCTATCTCGATGCTAGCGTCCGCGGCCGCAAGAACCTGACGATCATGACCGGCGCGACCGTCACCGGATTCCTGTTCGACGGGCGGCGCGTCAGCGGCGTCTCGGCGGTGGTCGATGGCGCCAGCCGGGATTTCCGCGGCGCTGAAATCCTGCTCTGCGCCGGCGCCATCCATTCGCCGGCCTTTTTGTTGCGCGCTGGCGTAGGCCCAGCGGCGGAACTGCGCGCGCTCGGGATCGACGTCGTCGCGGATCTGCGCGGCGTGGGCCGCAATCTGCAGAACCATCCGCTGCTCTTCCTCGCCGCACATTTGCGGCGCGGCGCGCGGCAGCAAAAGACGCTGCGCCCGCATCCGATGACCTGCTTGCGCTATTCGTCCGGGATGCCGGCGGCGCCGCCGAGCGACATGTATATCGCCGCGCACAGCAAGTCGTCTTGGAGCGCGCTCGGCGCACAAATTGCCAATTTCAATGCCACCATCTTCAAGCCGGCGTCGCGCGGGCGCGTGACCCTAGCGTCGGCGGCACCGACGCAGCCGCCGCGTATCGAGTTCAATTTCGTCGGCGAAGAAATCGATCTGCTTCGCCTGATGGACGGCTTCCGCCGCATCGTCGCGCTGGTATCCAGCGATCCAGTGCGTGCGCTTTACACGACCGTGTTCCCTGTGCGGTTCACCGACCGGATCCGGCAGCTCAATCAGCTCACCCGCGCGAATGCGTTAAAGGCGGCGATCATCGCCGGCGCTCTCGACGCCGTTCCGGCGCTTGCCAACTTTGTCTTTGGCCGGCTGATCGGCCGCCGGATCGATCTCACCGGCCTCGCCAACGACAACGCCGCACTCGCGGACTACGTCCGCAACAATGTAGCGGGGACGTTCCATGTCTGCGGTACATGCCGCATGGGGCGCCCGGACGATCCGGATGCCGTCGTCGACAACAGCGGGCGAGTGCGCGGCCTAAGCGGGCTGCGCGTGGTCGACGCCTCGATCATGCCGGCGGTTCCGCGCGGCAACACCAATATCCCTACTATCATGCTGGCCGAGAAAATCGCCGCCAACATGTGCGCCGAACGCACCAGCGGCGTTGGCAACAATCCTATGTAATTCGGAGCAGCGATGACAAAATCTTGCACGATCGACTGCCATACCCATGTTCTGACGGAAGAGGCGATGCGGCTGCTCGCCAAACAGTCGCCCATGGTAGCGCCGGTGCTCAAAAATCAAGACGCGCGCGGCGGTACGCTCGAAATCGATGGCAAGGTCGTACAACACCCGCTCCCGCGCGAGATTTGGGACCTGGACCTGCGGCTGCGCGATATGGACGCCAATGATGTGGACGTTCAGGTTCTTTCGCCGAATGTTTTCACGTTCTTTTATGGGCACGAAGTGGCGCTGACGCAGGCCTGCGCGGCTATACAGAACGAGGAGATCGCCGCGGTCGTCCGGCGACATGCCGGGCGCTTTCTCGGCCTTGGCACCGTGCCGCTGCAAGCGCCGCAGGCGGCGGCCGATGAACTCAGACGATCGATGACGCAACTTGGCCTGCGTGGCGCCATGATCGCCACCAATGTCAACGGCCGCAATCTCGACGATCCCGCCCTCGATCCGTTCTGGGCGGCGGCGGAGGAGCTCGGTGCCTTCATCTTCATTCATCCGCAGGTTAGCGCGGCGGCCGAGCGTCTGACCTCCTATTATTTGAGGAACATGGTGGGGCTGACGCTCGAGACCACGATCGCCGGCGCCTGTCTGGTGTTCGGCGGCGTGCTGGAACGCTATCCGCGGCTGAAAATCTGCCTCGCGCACGGCGGCGGATACGTACCGTACCAGGCCGGCCGCTTCCAGCACGGCTGGGAAGTCCGCGCAGAGGCGAAGGTGCATCTGCACAACCCGCCCAGAGAATCTCTCGGCCGCCTCTACTACGACACGATACTGCATTCGAAGCCCGCGCTCGAATTCCTCGTCAGCGCCGCCGGTCCTAATCGCGTGCTGTTGGGAAGCGATTATCCGTTCGACATGGGAAACCTGGATTGCGTCGCCCGCGTGCGCGCCCTCTCGATCGAACCGGTGGCGCGCGATTTGATCCTCGGTGGCTATGCTCGGACCGTGTTGGACGAGCCCGCGAGGATCTCGCATGCGTGACCGTCAATTTGGCACGACGGGTTTACGCGTCTCGCCGCTCGGATTGGGCTGCAACAATTTTGGCTCTCGTCTCGATCCGGCGGCGGCGCGCAGCATCGCCCACGCAGCGCTCGATGCCGGCATTACGGTCTTCGACACTGCGGATATTTACGGATTGCGCGGCGGATCGGAGTCGATTTTGGGCGAGGCGCTCGGCGCTCGGCGCAAGGATGTGGTGCTTGTCACCAAATTCGGTTTGCCGATGGATGACGAAGGTCAACTCAAAGGCGGCTCAGCCCGCTATATCGCGACCGCGATCGAGGCTAGCCTAAAGCGTCTCAAGACCGATTGGATCGACCTTTACTATCTGCACCGGCCCGATCCGGCGACGCCGATCGAGGAGACGCTGCGGGCGCTTGACTCGCTCATTGTGCAGGGCAAGGTGCGCTACATCGGGTGTTCGAATATGTCCGCTTCGCAGATCGTGGAAGCACAACGGATATCGCAGGCAAATGGCTTGCATCGCTTTATCGCTTGTCAGGATCAATACAATCTGCTGTCGCGTCAGATCGAGGCCGAGATTATTCCGGCTGTGGAAGCGCATCGTCTCGCACTGCTCCCTTATTTTCCGCTCGCGAGCGGCATGTTGACGGGAAAATACGCGTTTGGCGCGCCGATCCCGGCAGGCTCGCGCATGTCTTACCAACGCTATTCCGATCGTTTCCTCAACGACGAAAATTTTCGCGTCGTAGAGAGCTTGCGCGCGTTCTGCGCCAATCGCGGCCGCTCGCTGCTTGAGCTGGCTTTCGTCTGGCTGTTGTCGAAGCCTTTCGTCGGCTGCGTGATTGCGGGGGCGAGCTCACCGGAGCAGATTTATCAAAATGCAGCGGCGATCGATTGGCAGCTGGATGCCGCCGAGATGGTCGAAGTCGACCGGCTTACGAGCAAACATAAGGCACCATCGTTCAAGACGTCGCAATAAAATCAACCATGCAACACTTGGCAGGAGGAACATCCATGTCCATCGTCTCCGCGGCGCTAAGCGCCGTCCGAAAGTCCCGGCTCATAATGGCATTTCTTGCCGTCGCGGCATTCGCCACGATCTTGGCTGATAGCGCGCGTGCCGAGTATCCTGATCACCAGGTCACGATCATCGCTTGTTTCCCGGCCGGCGGCGGCACCGACCTCGCGGCGCGTATGATCCATGTGGAACTTGGCAAAGCGCTTGGCCAGCCGGTGATCATCGAAAACCGCGGCGGTGCCGGCGGCTCGATCGGCACCGGCGTGGTCGCGCGCGCATCGAACGACGGCTATACGTTGCTGGCCTGCTCGAGCGCATTCGTAGTCAATCCGAGCCTGTACGAGAAAGTCCCCTACGATCCGTTCAAGGATTTCACCCCGATCATGGTATTCGGAGCGTCCCCGAACGTTTTCGTCGTTCCGGCGCAATCCAAAATCCAAACCATGGTTGAGCTGATCGCGGAGGCGAAGGCCAATCCGGGCAAGATGAACTGGACGAGTCCCGGCGTCGGCACCACGCCGCAGCTTGCCGGCGAACTCTTGAAGATCAAGGCCGGGCTCGACATGCAGCATATCCCTTATGCCGGTGCCGGCCCTGCCAATACCGCGGTGCTAGGCGGACTGGTCGACTTCTACGTGGCTAATTACGGCTCGCTGACCGGCTTGTTGAGCGGCGGCAAGGTGCGGCCGATCGCGGTGACGTCGAAGCAGCGTTGGCCGGATCTGCCGAATGTTCCGACGCTCGACGAAATCGGCATCAAGGATGCAGAATCCGACACCTTCCAGGGCCTGTTCGCGCCGATGGGAACCCCGAAACCGATCGTCGACAGGCTGGCGAAGGAAATCAGCAAGATCCTCGCGGAGCCCGAGATGAAGGCGAAGTACGCCAAGCTCGGTCTGCCAGTGCTCGCCGAAGGTCCTGAGGTGTTCGCCGCCCGCATCAAGCGCGAGGTGCCGATGTACAAGGAGGTCGTCGACAAGGCCGGGTTAAAAATAAAAAATCAATAGTTCGACTGATCCGCGGCCGTCCGCTTGCTCTGAAGCGGGCGGTCTAATGCGCCGGCACTTCGACGATGCCGCCGGTCTTGGCCGACTGCACCGCGGCGTCGAACACCGCCATTCCGTGCAGGACATCATCGGTGCCGACCGGATAGGCTCGCTTGTCGCGGATGCAGCGGGCGAATTCGACTAACTCGGCTTTGAGCATGTTGAATCCGCTGTAGTCGACGGTCTCATCCGGCGGCGCGAGCACCGGGCCGGTGGGCGCTTGCTGCGAAATCGGCACGAAGCGAAAGTGCTGCAATGATGCGCCGCGAACCTCCGCCATTCCCATGGAGCCATAGGCGCTGAAGCTAAAATTCGTGGCGGTGGCGACCGAGCAGAAGATCGTACCGGTGACGCCGCCGCCGAACCGCATCAGAATGGTCGTGGTGTCGTCGGACGGGCCGTCGCCGTGCCGTGCGGTCACGCATTGCACGTCGCGCACGCGCCCGGCGAACTCGATCATCAGGTCAAGCGCATGCAATCCGACCGCAGTCATCGCGCCTGCCGGCGCCTCATCGGGGTCGGCGCGCCAGTTTTCCGGCGCGATGAACGTCGAGGTGCTGGTCGTATGCTGGGCCACCATGCCGACGATCTTTCCCAGCCGGCCGTCGCGCAGCCGCTCCCGCAATTCGCCGAATGAGGGGTGGAAGCGGCGGCAATAACCGACCGCCAATATGACGCCTGCTTGGCGCGCGGCCTCGACCGCGGCCTGCGCGCTCGCGCGATCAAGCGTGATCGGCTTTTCCACCAGAATGTGTTTGCCCGCCGCCGCCGCTTGCTTGATCTGCTTGGCGTGCTGACTGTGCGGCGTGGCGAGTACGACGGCGTCGATATCGGGATCGGACAGGATTGCGTCAAAATCGTCGACCAGCCGCACGCCTTTAGCCCGGCAGAAATCTTCCACCTTGGCGCGCGTGCGGGTATGGCCGAGAACAAAGCGAATGTCGTCGGCGCTGTCTTGCACCGAATTCACGAGCGAGCGTCCCCAACGGCCCAATCCTATGATGGCTGCGCGGATCATGGGTGTCATGTTTTGCGGGCTGGCTTCACGGCGCGGAAATGCTACCGTGATGTCGCGCTTCCTACAACTTTTTAAAATGAAACTGAGCCATCGGGAACGACGATGTTCATGAACGCGGCCATCATCGGCGTTGGCCAGTCGGTCTATGTTCGGCGTCCGCAACCAGGCCAGTCGACGCACACCTTCATCCGCGACGCGGTCGTTGCAGCATTGCAGGACGCGCAAATCGATGCGAGCGAGATCCAGGGGATGGCGGTGACGTCGTTCTCGCTTGCGCCCGATACCGCCGTCGATCTCGCCTGGCGTCTCGGTCTGTCGCTGCGCTGGCTGCTGCAGGACACCAACGGCGGCTCGTCGGCCATGAACATGCTCGGACACGCTCTGCGCGGGGTCGAGACCGGCGCGGCCTCGCCGATTCTCGTGGTGGCCGGCGACGCGACCGGCCTCGGCGGTTACGCCAAGATCGCCGCGAATTACAACGTCGCCACGCGCGAACATCTTGCGCCGCTCGGCCACGGCGGCCCGAACGGCGTCTATTCGCTGGTGACCACAAGACAAATGAACAAATACAGACTTAAGAAGTCCGACTACGGCCATATGGCGATCGCGCAACGCGCCTGGGCGGCGAAGAATCCATTCGCGGTCTATCGCGAGCCGCTGACCATGGAGGAATATCTCGCCGCGCCGATGGTTGCCGATCCGCTGACGCGCTACGACTGCGTTCCCGTGGTCGCCGGCGCCCAGGCGATCGTCATTGCGCATCCCGATCGCTGCCCGCGCGGGCGTGCACCGGTGCGGGTACGCGCCATCCGCAACAGTTTCAACTACGACAACCAGGAGGGCGACGGACTGCAGACCGGCATCAGCACTTTTGCCGAGGAACTATGGCAAGCCGCCGGTGCGCGCCCAGCGGATATCGATGTCGCCAGTATCTACGACGATTATCCCGCCATGGTGCTGGCGCAACTCAACGATCTCGGGATGATCCCGGATCATGACCTCGCGAGCTATGCCCGCCGCGAGATCGGCGAGCGTCGCGTCCCGATCAACACCTGGGGCGGCATGATGTCGGCCGGTCAGCCCGGCGGTCCGGCCGGCGGGCTCAATGGCATCTCCGAAGCGGTGCTGCAGCTTCAGCAGCGCGCCGGCGAGCGTCAGGTGAAGGGCGCGCGGCGTGCGGTCACCACTGGCTACGGCATGACGCTTTATCGCTATGGTGGGACCGCCGCGGCGGCCATCTTGGAGCGCATGGAATGAGTACCGGGGTCGGCATATGGCGGTGCAGGACATGCGGCACCGGCTATTTTCCCGAGCGGCTCTTGTGCTCCCGCTGTCATACGCACGATTTCATGCCGGACCGCGTAGCCGAGGGTGTGGTGGAGGAGGTTACCGTTATCCGCCACGTGCTCGGTCAGACCGACTGGGCGCCGCGGCGCCTCGCCAGCGTGCGCACCGTCAATGGCCCACGCATCACCGTCGGCCTGCGCGACGAGTCGGGGCCGGGGACGCTGATCGAATTGTTCGAGGAGGGTAACGCGCCGTTCGGCGCCGCCAAACCCGCGCCGTAGAACTCGCTATTCGGCGGCTTGCACCGCCGATTTCGGCTGCACCTTGCGGGTCACGCCGGCGGCGATGAATTTCCCGATCGCCTCAGTCGAATAGCCGAGTTGGCGCAGGATTTCTTCGGAATGCTCGCCCAGCATGGGGGCGTGGCGATCGATGGCCGGACCATCGTGGTCGAGCAAGATCGGATTGCGCACCGCGCGCATCGCCCCGAGGCGGGGATGTTCGATATCCTTCACCACGCCGCGGGCGATGATCTGCGGATCGTCGAACACTTCCTTGTAATTGTTGACGCAGGCGCAGGGCACACCCGCCGCCATCAAAGCGGCCTCGATCTCCTTGGAATCGCGTGCGCACACGGCCGGTTCGACCAGAACAAGCAGCGCATCTTCATGGGCCTTGCGGCTGGAATAGGACACGAAGCGCGGATCGCTTACATGCGCCTCCAATCCAATAACTTTCATAAGATTTGCGAATAGCTGGTCGTTGGGCGTGCCGATGGCCAGATAACGTCCATCCTTGCATTCGAAAAGTTGGTACGGCGCATTAAGCCGGTGCCGATTGCCGAGCGGCTGCGGAACCTTGCCGGTCTCGAGATAATCGGCCGCCTCCCAGGCCGCCGCCGCGATCGCCGTCTCGACCAGCGACACGTCGGCGATGAAGCCCTCGCCGGTGCGGCCGGTGCCCACCAGCGCGGCCAACGTGGCATAGGTTGCGAACAGCGCGCCAAATACGTCTGCCGTCTGCACGCCCGGCCGCATCGGCATTTTTCCAGGCTCGCCGGTCACCGACAACATGCCGGAGAACGCCTCGATGATCAGGTTGACACCGGCCCGACGGCGATAGGGTCCGCTTTGCCCGAAGCCGGAAACGGATGTGTAGACGATGCGGGGATTGACGGCCTTTACATGCGTGCCACCGAGCCCGAGCTTCTCCAGCGCGCCCGGGCGGTAGGCTTCGACAAAGACATCCGACTGCGCCGCAAGCTTGAGCAGAATTTCTGTCGCTTCCGGCCGCTTGAGATCGAGCACGAGGCTGCGCTTGTTGCGGTTGAGCGCGACGAAGCTGACGCTTTCGCCATTGCGGATCGGCGGCGTCGCCCGGCTCATGTCGCCTTTCGGCGGCTCGACCTTGATGACATCGGCCCCCATGTCGGCGAGCAGCGTTCCGCACAGCGGACCGGCGATGAAATTGGCCAGCTCGATAACCTTGATGCCGGCGAGCGGCTTTGCCATTGACGTTTCCTTGACCGCGCGAATTTGCGAATGATGTTGTCACTATATCGACAAGCGGCGGAGCCACGCAACGTGTCCGCCATGTGAACATGGGCGGCGTGCGCGCCTTGCTCCGTGCCTGCCGAAGTGTTTCACTCAACGTGCTGTCAAACTCCGGCGAACCGGAGAATATAGAACCGGTGCGGGGACGAGCCATGATGAGGCGAGTGTGTGAGTGGTTGTCGGTTGCCGTTGTCGCCGCGGTTATGGTTCTGTCGGTCGGCAGCGGTCCCGTGCGCGCGGCATGGCCGGAACGCACGATCACCATCATCGCCCATTTCGCGCCCGGCGGATCGAACGATTTGCTTGCCCGCCTGATCGCCAGTGAACTCGGGCCGGTGCTCAAGCAAACCGTGATCGTCGAAAACCGTCCGGGCGCCAACGGCAATATCGGCCTGAGCGCCGCGGCGCGCGCTACGCCCGACGGCTACACGCTGGTCGTCGCCTCCGGCGTTGTGCTGATCAATCCGAGCATTCGCAAGTCGGGCTATGAGGTCAAGGATTTTGCCCCGGTCGCCTATCTGGGCGCTTCGCCCAACGTCATCCTTACGCGGCCGGCATCCGGCATCACATCGGTTCAGGATCTAATCGCCAAGGCGAAAGCCGAGCCGGGCAAGATCACTTTTTCCAGCCCCGGCGTGGGCAGCGTCTCGCAGCTCGCCGTGGAATTGTTGGAACTGCGCACCAATACCAAGCTCGTCCACGTGCCCTATTCGGGCGCGGCACCGGCCGCGCAGGCGGCGATCGCGGGCACGACCGATGTCGGTTCTGTGAACGTCGCCGGCCTGATTGGATTCATCAAATCGGGCGCCCTCAAGGCCTTGGTCCAAACGGGCCAGGAGCGCTGGCCCGATCTGTCTGACGTTCCGACCATGGAGCAGGCTGGCATCCCCAATGCCGTGGTGGAGACGACGCAGATGCTGCTGGCTCCGGCCGGCACACCACAACCGATCATCGACCGGCTCGCCAAGGAAGTCCTCGCGATCATGAACAAACCCGACGTGCGCGAGCGCATGCTCACGGCAAGCTTCGCAGTTCAGTTTGAAGGCCCCGATCAGTTGCGCGCCCGCATCGCACGCGAGGTGCCGATGTGGAAGGAATTGGTCGAGCGCGCCGGTCTCAAGGCCGAATAAGCGGCGGGCCGAGCATACGCGAAAAATTTTTGGAGAAGCGGCCATGTCATTGAATTTCGTCTCGGGCGGTTTCGCGCGGCGTACTGCCGGCAGGGCATTTACGGCAATCGTTATCGGTCTCATGAGTATGTTCGCCGTCACTGCGGCGCGAGCCGCTTGGCCCGAGCGAACGATTACGATCATCGTTCACTTCGCGCCAGGCGGCGCGAACGATTTGCTCGGCCGTCTCATCGCCGCCGAGCTTTCGCCGATCCTTGGCCAAAGCGTGATTGTTGTTAATCGCCCGGGCGCCAACGGAAATATCGGTGTCGACGCGGCCGCACATGCGTCGCCGGATGGCTATACGCTGCTCGTTGCCTCCGGTTCGGCATTGGTCAATCCCAGCTTGCGCAAGGTGCCGTACGATCTGGTGAAAGATTTCGCGCCGGTTGCCTATCTGGGCGCGTCGCCTAACGTCATACTGACCAACTCGAAATCCGGCATTGAGAGCATCGGCGATCTGATCGCCAAGGCGAAACAACAGCCTGGAAAGCTCAATTTCGGCACCCCCGGTGTCGGCAGCACCCCGCATATGGCGATGGAGCTGTTGATGGCGAGCGCGGACATAAAGCTTGTTCACGTCCCATTTTCAGGATTGGGCCCCGCCGTCACGGCGATGATGCAAGGGACGACCGATATTACCGCTGTCACGGTCGCCGGCGTGATGGGCCATATCAATGCTGGCAGCGTCCGCGCGCTTCTTCAGACCGGCAAGGAACCGTGGCCCGAACTTCCAAATGTTCCGACCATTGAAAAAGCCGGCATCAAGGACGCCGCGTCCGAAACCGTGCAGATTGTTCTCGCACCGGCAGGCACACCTGAACCGATCCTCGCTCGCCTGGAGAAGGAAATCGTCGCCATCATGCAGCGGCCGGACGTGCGCGATCGTATGTTGAAAGCCGGCTTCCGCACGGCGCCCGAGGGCCGCGATTATCTGCGCGCCAGACTGAAGTCCGAGCTCGCTTTGTGGCGGAAGGTGGCGGAACGCGCCGGTCTTGCGGAGAAGTGACGTCGTTTCCGAAAATTATATCCGCACAGCGTTTGCGCTAGATCAAAAGCGATCCCCCGCCATTTGATTATTCTGCCATACGCGCCCTCTGAAACCGATTTCGCATGGGGGAAGGTCTTGTCAAACATTCAAGACGCAGACCACCGCTGGCGAAATATGTGCGAGATGCTCGAGCGGCTGGGCTTGGACGCCTCGATGCTCGCCCATGGACGCTTGGCAAGCGATCTTCGGTCCGCGGTCACCACCTGTCAGTCCTGCAACGCGGATCAACCCTGCCAGGATTGGCTTATGCGCGCACCGGAATCCATCGATAAGGCGCCGGCATTCTGCCCCAATGCGGAACTTTTCGCCTGCGTGCGTGACCTCATGGATAGCGACATCGGTCAACGCGAATAGGTCGAACGCGCCGCGTAACCATCTGTATTGCGGCGGTGGCAACGGTACAAAATTAAGTGATATCAATGAGTTGTTCGACCGTCTCTGCGAACTAGGTGGTGCGGCTGAGATTCGAATTGCGGCATATCAATACGGCGTCGCGCGCGCGGCTCTACATTCTCACCGGTCGATTGGGAATTTCGTAGATGTTCCAAATTCGCATCCATGGACGTGGGGGCCAAGGTGTCGTTACGGCGGCGGCCGTTCTCTCCATCGCGGCGTTCCTCGAGGATAAGCACGCTCAGGCCTTTCCAAGTTTTGGCTCCGAGCGCATGGGCGCTCCCGTCGTCTCCTTCTGTCGGATCGATACGAAAGAAATCCGGTTGCGTGAGCCTATCATCGAGCCGGATGCGCTGATCGTCCAAGACGTGACGCTGTTCAAGGCGGTCGACGTTTTCCAAGGCCTAAAGGACACCGGCTATCTCCTCGTCAATACCAATCAGAGCTTTGGCGATCTCCACCTTGACGCGGTCGTGGCCAGGCTCCCGGCCGGCCATGCCGTCACGGTACCGGCGACCGAACTGGCGCTTAAGCATATCGGCCGGCCGGTGCCGAACGCAGCGCTTCTCGGCGCATTTGCGGCGTTGACCGGAATGGTTCGTCTCGAGTCGGTCACCAAGGCCATCCGCGAGGAGTTCCCCGGAAAGATCGGCGACGCCAACATTGCTGCCGCCAC
>Ga0209890_10000093_pt1 | contig 40502 bp, 37 predicted proteins | sample OrgsoiDNA2013049_FD_185799 | JGI IMG/M metagenome (GOLD analysis project Ga0209890, IMG submission 185799) | Permafrost soil microbial communities from the Arctic, to analyse light accelerated degradation of dissolved organic matter (DOM) -... | ecosystem: Environmental > Terrestrial > Soil >... | reverse complement strand
CCGCTCCCAGCTTGCGCTCGAGCCGCCGCAGCGCCGTGGGGAGCCAGCCGGCCGGTGCTCCGCCCCGTGGTTCCACGCGTTCATCCTACGCGCCTCCGCCGAGCCGGGAGGCGGGGCCGCACGCGCTAGAGACAGGCGCCGCCGGCGCAACACGCGCGTCATCGTCCGGGTGACCGATCCCGGCGAGAGCTATTTGCCTTGGGACAGATGGCCCTTGCTCACGATGACCCTGCGCGACGGAGCCGACGGTCAGGATTGAACTGACGACCTACCGCTTACGAGGCGGTTGCTCTACCACTGAGCTACGTCGGCGTGGCTACCAGCGCGGGGCGGGCCGGAGCCTATGGTACCCGGGCCTCCGCAGCACGACGGTGCCGGACATCCGGTCACACCCGATCTGCAGCGTGCCAAGCCTCCGCTACGCTTGCCAGTGCCATGACCGAGACCACGTCCCCGCCGAGCCCCGCGGCCCGCAGGGTGCTCGACGCCTACGACCCGTCCGCGGTGGAGACCAAGTGGCGGCGTATCTGGGAGGAGCGCGGTGACCACCGCACCGACCTGGAGTCCTCCGATCGCCCCTTCTACAACCTCGCCATGTTCCCCTACCCCTCGGCCGAGGGACTCCACGTCGGCCACATGGTGCCGTACAGCGGCGTCGACATCCACGGCCGCTGGCGCCGCCTCCACGGCGACAACGTCTTCCAGCCCATGGGCTTCGACGCTTTCGGGATCCACAGCGAGAACTACGCCCTGAAGATCGGCCAGCACCCGGCCAGGGTGATGCGCCGCGCCGTCACCAACTTCCGCGAGAACCAGCTCAAGAAGATCGGCGCCATGTTCGACTGGGACCACCAGGTCAACACGTCCGATCCCGCCTACTACCACTGGACCCAATGGCTCTTCCTGCGCCTCTTCGAAGCGGGCCTGGCGGAGTGGCGCGACGGCGGCGTGCTCTGGTGCCCGTCATGCCTCACCGTGCTCGCCAACGAGCAGGTTGAGCAGGGCCACTGCGAGCGCTGCGACTCCGTCGTGGAGACACGGTGGCTCCGCCAGTGGTACCTGAAGATCACCAACTACGCGCAGGAGATGCTCGACGCCCTCGACACCCTCGACTGGTCCGAGTCCACCAAGCTCATGCAGCGCAACTGGATCGGCCGCCGTGAGGGCGCCCGCATCGTCTTCGACCTCGCGGGCTGCGAGCGCACCGATGTCGCCGTGTTCACCACCCGCCCCGACACCCTCTACGGCGCCACCTTCGTGGTCATCGCCGCCGACCATCCCCAGCTCGAGGAGTTCGTCCCCGCCGAGCGCCGTGGGGAGCTGAACGCGTGGCGCAACCGCCTCCCCGGCCCCGAGGCGGAGCCGGATTTCTCGGTGGGCATCAGCCTGGGCTCGTGGGCGATCCACCCCTTCACCGGCCAGCGCCTGCCCGTCTGGGCAGCGCCGTACGTGCTCAACGACTACGGCACGGGCGCGATCATGGCCGTGCCCGCACACGACGACCGCGACCTCGCCTTCGCCACCGCCCACGAGCTGCCCGTCATCGAGGTGATCAGCGGTGGCGGCTCCAACGGTGCCTTCACCGGCCAGGGCGTGATGGTCAACAGCGGCGAGTTCGACGGCATGCCCTCCGAGGAGGGACGCAAGCGCATCGTCGAGCGCCTCGTCAGCGCCCGTCGCGGCGAGGCCACCGTGACCTATCGCCTGCGCGATTGGCTGATCTCCCGACAACGTTACTGGGGACCGCCGATCCCCATCATCCACTGCCCCAAGGACGGTCAGGTGGCGGTGCCGGACGACCAGTTGCCGGTGCTGCTCCCCGAGGTGGAGGACTTCCGCCCCACGGGCACCGGCGTGTCGCCGCTGGCCACGGTGGAGGACTGGGTCAACGTCACCTGCCCGCGTTGCGGCGGCCCCGCGCGCCGCGAGACGGACGTCAGCGACACCTTCCTCGACTCCTCCTGGTACTACCTGCGCTACCCCTCGACGGACTTCGACGACCTGGCCTTCGACGCCGAGCGCACCCGTCGCTGGCTCCCCGTCGACATGTACATCGGCGGCAACGAGCACGCCGTGCGCCATCTCCTCTACGCGCGCTTTGTGATGCGCGCGCTCCAGGGGATGGGCTTGGTCGACGAGCCGGAACCGTTCAGGCGCTTCCGTGCCCACGGGATGATCGTCAAGGACGGCCACAAGATGTCCAAGAGCCGTGGCAACGTGGTCAACCCCGACGAGTACATCGAGAAGTACGGGGCCGACACCTTCCGGCTCTACCTCATGTTTCTCGGTCCGTACACCGCCGGCGGCGACTTTCGCGACGAGGGCATCGTCGGCGTCACGCGTTTCCTGCACCGCGTCTGGCACGCCACCCAGCTGGCCACCGATCGCGACGCGGCCGACGAAGTCCGCGAGCGTCGCCGTCATCGCCTCATCGGCGGGGTCGACGAGGACGTCGCCGGCCTGCACTTCAACACCGCCATCGCCCAGTTGATGGAGTTCTCCCATGATCTCGACAGGGAGGCGACCGCGGGCCGCGGCCGTCGCATCGACGCGGAGACGCTGCTGCTCTGCCTGGCGCCGTTCGCTCCCCACATCACAGAGGAGCTGTGGCAGCGCACCGGCCACGATGAGTCCGTGCACACGCGTGGCGGCTGGCCGGAGCACGATGCCGCCCTTGCCGCGCGCCAGGAGGTGGAGGTGGCGGTGCAGGTCAACGGCAAGCTGCGCGGCACCATGACCGTGGCCGCCGGCACCGCCCAGGCGGAGCTGCGTCAGCGCGCGCTGGAGCTACCCCGCATCGTCGAATTGCTCGACGGCGCCGAGCCGCGCAAAGTGATTGCCGTCGTCGACCGCGTGGTCAACGTCGTCCCGTAGCGACCGGAGGTCGCGGCCGCGCCGCTTCCCACCCCGGCGTCCGGCGCCGCGCCCGCAGCGTGCGGGGACGGCATAATCCACCCTCCGCATGAGCAACCTGGCGCCCCTTGCCGTGGGCTTCCGATGCCACTGACGGTCGGCGTCGCCGACGAGGCCCGCGACGATGAGCGCCGTGTCGCCGCCAGTCCGGCGAGCACGCGCGCGCTCGTCGCCGCCGGTCACGCGGTGGTGGTGCAGGCCAACGCGGGCGCGGCGGCCGGCTGGCCCGACGACCAGTACACCGAAGCCGGGGCCGTCATCGCCGGCTCGGCGGCGGAGATGCTGGAGCAGGCCTCGGTGGTGCTGTGCGTCCGCGGCAGCGGTCCCGGCGCGACGTGGCTCGAGGCCGGCGCCTCGCACACCGTTGCGGGAATGTTCGATCCCCTCAGCGACCCCGCCGCAGTGCAGACGCTGGCTGAACGCGGCGCCACCGTCTTCGCCCTCGACCTGTTGCCGCGGATCACCCGGTCCCAACCGATGGACGTCCTCTCCTCCCAGGCCACCGTGGCCGGCTACAAGGCGGTGATCGTGGCCGCCTCACTGTCGCCGCGGCTCTTCCCGATGCTCACCTACGCCGCCGGCACGATCCCACCCGCCAAGGTGCTCGTGCTGGGTGCGGGCGTGGCGGGCCTCCAGGCAATCGCCACCGCGCGGCGGCTCGGTGCCAACGTCAGCGCCTACGACGTCCGCGCCGCCGTCCGCGAGCAGATCGAGAGCCTGGGCGCCCGTTTCGTCGACCTCGCCGACGTGGCCGCCGGCAAAGAGGACGCCTCCGGGTACGCCACCGGGGCGGACGAGGCGGAGCTGGCGCGTCAGCGCGAGGCCCTCGCCAAGGAGATCGCCGCCAGCGACGTGCTCGTGACCACAGCGCTCGTGCCCGGCCAGCGCTCGCCCATCCTCGTGACGGCCGCCGCGATCGAGGCCATGAAGCCCGGTTCGGTCATCGTCGACATCGCCGCCGAGCGCGGCGGCAACTGCGAGGGCACCGTGGCCGGCAAGACCGTCGACATCGGCGGCGTGCTCCTCGTCGGCGCGGAGAACCTCCCGGCCACAGCCCCTCAGGACGCCAGCCAGATGATGGGTCGCAACTACGCCAACTTCATCCTGCACATCGCCAAGGACGGCGAGATCAACCTCGACAGCGACGACCCCATCGTGCAGGGCACCCTGGTGGCTCGCGGCGGGTCCGTCGTGAACGAGCGCGTCGCCGCGCTGCTCGCCGCCTCAGCCGGGGGCGGGAGCGCCAAGCCATGAACATCCAGACCGGCCTCTACGTCTTCCTGCTGGCCTCCTTCCTCGGGTTCGAGCTGATCCGGCGTGTGCCCCAGTTGCTGCACACCCCGTTGATGTCCCTCACCAATGCGATCAGCGGCATCGCGCTCGTCGGTTCCATTGTCATCGTGGGCAGCTCGCAGTCCGTGACCACCACTGTGCTGGGGACGATCGCCATCGCCGCCTCAGCCTCCAACGTCATCGGCGGTTTCCTGCTCACCGACCGCATGCTCCGCATGTTCCGCAGGCGCCGCTGATGCGCGACACCATCGCCCAGTACCTGTACATCGTGGCGGGGCTGGCGTTCGTCTTCGCGATCAAGTGGATGACGGCGCCGACCACCGCGCGACGTGGTGTCCTCGCCGGCGAGCTGGGGATGGTGATCGCCGTGGTGGGGACCTTTGTGCGTCCCGAGGTGACCCAGTTCACCTGGATCATCGTCGGCCTCGCCGTCGGCGCCGCCATCGGTGTGCCCCTGGCGGCGTTCGTACCCATGACGGCGATGCCCCAGCGGACGGCGCTGTCACACGCCTTCGGCGCCATGGCGGCCACCCTCGTCGGCATCGCCGAGTACATCCTGCGCCAACCCCACCTTGACCGATTCACCATGGTGGTGCTCGGTTTCGAGGTGCTCCTCGGCGGCCTCACGATTACCGGCAGCCTCATGGCCTTCGCCAAGCTGCAGGAGTTGATCCGCGGGCGGCCGATCGTCTACCGGGGCCAGAACATCGTCAATCTCTCGATCCTTGCCATCGCCCTCGCCGGCATCGTCTGGCTGGCGATCGACCCGACGGCGGCCATCGTCTTCGGGGTGGTGGTGGCGGCGGCGGTGGCGTTCGGGGTCCTCCTGATCATCCCCATCGGCGGCGCCGACATGCCCACCGTCATTGCTCTGCTCAACTCCTACGCCGGCCTCTCCGCAGTGGCGATGGGCTTTGCCCTTGACAACAAGGTGCTGGAGATCGCCGGCGCGCTGGACGGCTCCTCCGGCTTCATCCTCGCCGTGATCATGTGCCGAGCCATGAACCGCAACTTCCGCAACATCCTCTTCGGCGCATTCGGGCAGGTGACCATGACCGCTCACGACGCCGAGGTTGACGACAGGCCGGTGCGCAGCGGCACCAGCGTGGACGGAGCGGCCATCCTCGACGGCGCGCGCCTCGTGGTGATCATCCCCGGCTACGGCATGGCGGTGGCCCAGGCGCAGCACAAGGTTCGCGAGCTGTCCGACTCGCTGGAGCGCAGCGGCACCCAGGTGCGTTTCGCCATTCACCCTGTGGCCGGGCGCATGCCCGGGCACATGAACGTGCTCCTTGCCGAGGCAGACGTGCCCTACGACCACATGGTGGAGCTTGAGGAGGCCAACGAGCTTCTCTCTCGCGCCGATGTCGCCATCGTCATCGGCGCCAACGACGTCACCAACCCGGCCGCCAAGAACGAGCCGGGCAGCCCCGTGTACGGCATGCCGATCCTCGACGTGGACCGAGCCGGCAGCGTGCTGGTGATCAAGAGGAGCATGGCCCCCGGCTTCGCGGGCATCGGCAACGAGCTGTACCACCTGGCCAACACCACGATGCTGTTCGGCGACGCCAAGCAGGTGGTCGGCTCGCTGGTCAGCGACCTGGGCCAGTCCCGCTAGCCTTCGGCAGTCACTGCCGAGCGGCGCAGCACCATCGGGGTGTGGGGCATGTTGTCCTCGTCGAAATCCTCCCCGCAGCGCTCAAACCCCATCGACCCGTACCACGGAGCCAGCCGGGCCTGCGCCGAGATGCGCACCGGTCCCGTGGCCACGCTGAGGGCGTGGCGCATGAGCATGCCGCCGAGACCGCGGCCGCGGTGGCTCGGGGCGGTGACCACCCGTCCGATCCAGGCGGTCCCATCAGTTCCCGGGTACATGCGCAGGTAGGAGACAACCTCTCCGTCGTCCTCGACCCAGACATGCTGCGTCGAGGGGAGGATGTCACGGCCGTCCAGCTCGGGATAGGGGCAGTCCTGCTCGACGATGAACGTGTCGACGCGCAGGCGGACGATGTCGTGGAAGGTGCGCGCCGAGACTGTGTCGAAGGTCGCCGAACGGATCGCTGGGGAGGTCACGGCTGGCAGGGTAGGGGCTGTGGCATGCGCTGGGCGCCCGTCGCCGGGGCGGGCGATGTGCCACCGAGTCGGTACCATCCCCCAGCCATCGAGATCGAGGACGACGCGGGGCGGCGCAGCGTGCCAGGACCTCGCCTGCTCAGGGGCTCGGCTGACGAGACACTCGCTGCCGAACTGGTCGAGGGATTCAACGCAGCCTCGGACACCGACGCAGCCGCGGTGGAGCGGATCAAGACCGACATCCTCCGCCTCGCCTCCCACGAGCTGCGCACCCCTCTCACCGTCCTCAACGGCTACCTCTCGCTGCTCCGAGCCGGCTTCTTCGGAAGTCTGTCCGAGTCGATCGACCGGGTCATGCAGATCCTGGAGCGGCGAACCGCGGAGATGAACGCGCTGGTCAACGACATGCTCGTCGCCGCTCGTGTCGCGGACCCGCAGGCACCGACCGAGGCGGAGACGGTCGACCTCGGCATCCTGGTGCGCGACGCGGCCGACTCGGTGGCGCCCCGCGCCTCTGGCCGTCACACCCTCCGCGTGGAGCTGCCAGGGGAGGCGGTGCCGGCCCGCGTCGACGCCGACCGGATCCTGCTCGCCGTGCGCAACATCCTCGACAACGCCTTGAAGTACTCACCGAGCGGGGGCGAGGTGAGGTGCTCGGTGGACGCCGCCGACGGCTGGGCGCGCGTCCGCGTCACCGACCACGGCCTCGGCATCGCCCCCGATGATCGCGAGAAGCTGTTCACGCGCTTCGGCCGTGTGCTGACCCCCGCCAACTCCCACATCCCCGGGATCGGGCTCGGTCTCTACTTCAGCCGCGAAGCGGCCCGCCGCTACGGAGGCGACGTGGCCCTGGTTGATGGAGAGGAGGGTGGCGGGAGCACCTTCGAGCTGAGCCTGCCCCTCGCGCACTAGCCACAGTCGCCCCTCACCCAGGGAGATCCGCGCGATCAAGACCCGCTGGCGTTGGGGGCGTCATCGTCAGCGGGGTAGCGCAGGCCGACCGCTGCCCGCCAGCGGTCCAGGGTGCGCATGTTGCCGAGGCTGTCGGCCCAGGGCATCTGCCACGCCTCCTGAATGTTGGCGTGGAGTGCCTCACCGACGATGTCGACTTCGAGGACGGCCTGCGCAGCCGAAGCTGGGACATTGATGAGTTCGGGGTTGCGCCCGGGGCGATGCAGCGCGATCGCGTCATGTGCTGTCAGTTGCCATGGATTCTCGACTCGGATCAGTCCCTCTGACCCGGCGATGACCAGGCTCCGCTCCAGCCTGCACCGAAGCGCACATTCAATGGAGGCGACGACACCGCTGGCGAAGCTCATGGTCGCCGCCGACCAATCGTCGGTCCCCGCATGGGTGTTGATCCTTGCCGCCGCGGCCACCATCTCAGGTTCGGCAGCGCGCCGCTCGATGGCACCGGCGATCAGCCGAACCAACGACGCCGGGTAGCAACCCAGATCAAGGATCCCTCCACCGGCCAGGTCCCTCTCCACGAGCCTGCCCACCTGGGTGTCGCCGATGTCCATCCCAAAGCTTGCGCGCAGAACCCTTGGCTCGCCGACGGCGCCTTCGCGGACAAGCTCGACAAGCTTCCATGTCTGGGGATGCGCCCTGTACATGAACGCCTCCATGAGGAAGACGCCCTTGTCGCGCGCGGCCTTGACAACCGCCTCGGCCTCCCACGCGGCAACGGTCAACGGCTTCTCACAGAGGACATGCTTTCCCGCAGAGATGGCGGCCAATGTCCACTGGCGGTGCGATGAGTGTGGTGTGGCCACGTACACAACGTCGATGGAGTCGTCGCCCAGCAGCTCCTCATAGCTGGCGAGCACGCGCAGGTCGGCAGGCAAGCCGTCCCGCGGAAAGGCGGCTGCCCCCTCGCGAGATCGGCTGGCGACCGCGCAGAGACGCCCCGACTGGGAGGCGACGATGGCCCGCGACAGCTTTTGCGCGATCCTGCCGGTGGCGAGCACCCCCCACCGGAGCCTGTTGCCGCCGCGCGGTGCTGGGTGCATCAGCCGAAGCCTAGTGGCGAGGCAGGCGGCGCTGGCGTCCGGCCCCTTACCTCCGTCCGGGCTCGTACCTTGGTCTGGCCCACCCCCGCCCGGCCACTCCCCGCTCGGCTCCAGTACCCACGGGGCTATAAACGGGACATGAGCCAGCGCCACGCCCCCTGCCTGGCGACGATCCGTGCGGACGCCGTCGCGTACCGCCCGGGCGTGACGCCGGCTGCACCATGACGCGACGCACCGGCGCCCTTGCCGAGACCGACGCTCGGGAGACGCTGACGCCTGCCCGACTGCGCGAAGACCGCCTCCGGCGCGTGGCCGGCGGTCAGGGTCTGGTGCTGCAGAGGAGCGGGCCACGTGGGTCCGGCGCTGCCGAGACCACCGGGTGGTGGCTGGTCGATCCCAACCTCAGGGCCGTTGTGTACCCGCCCAACCTGGCTAGGGGCGCAAGCGCGTCGCTCGACCAGGTTGAGAGGTGGCTCGTGCAGGGGTCGAAGCCGATGACCAAGCAGCGTTACATCCTCTGGCGGTCCGCGGGGCTCACGACCGACGTCGGCCGGCCGTACGGCAGGACGATCAAGACCGGCCACCAACGCTGACGGCCAGCTGGATTTCGGTGCCCTTTGGACGGTTCGCTACCGTACAGACGGGTCGGACCCTCGCGGCGATCATCCGACCCGATGGAGGAGCGACAGGACATGTCCTGGGCCGAGAACGACGCCTGCGCAACGTGCGGCCGGACACTGCTGCCCCTGACCTACGCCATTCCCGTTCACGACGACCCGCGAGGTCGGAATCGGCCGCTGCGAAAGTGCTCCGGCTGTGGCCAGCGGTACCCAGCAAGCGACGACGAGAGCTGGCAGTTCGTCGATTTCTGACCGCCGCAGGCGGCCACGACCGGTCTCTCAGACGCGGCGCAACACCAGCAGCGAGCGCGAGGACACGCGCAGGGGCTTGGCTGCCTCGACGACACGGGCGCGCGCAGGCGGGGTGCCCTGCGCGGTGTTGAGCAGCACCTCCCAGTGGTCGCCCCAGCCGCTCGGCAGCGTCCACAGCTTGTCCTTGTGGTGGGAGTGGACGATGAGCAGGAGCGTGTCGCCGCGAATCCGGTGGCCGTCGGCTGTGTGGTCGGGGATCTCGTCGCCGTTGAGCAGCATGCCGAGCGAGCGACGCGACTCATCGTCCCACTCAGCCTCAGTCATCTCAACACCGTGGTCGTCGAGCCACACAACGTCCTTGCGGCGCTGGCCTCTTCCCACCTGGCCGGCGAAGAAGCGCTGGCGGCGCAACACCGGCTGCTCGGCGCGCAGCGCGATCAGGTGTCTCGTGTAGTCGAGCAACTCCCGGTCGGTGTTCGCCCAGTCCAGCCAGGAGGTCTCGTTGTCCTGGCAGTAGACATTGTTGTTGCCGCTCTGGGTGCGACCCATCTCATCACCCGCGACGATCATCGGACACCCCACCGACAGGATCAGGGTCGCCAGGAGATTGCGCTGCTGTCGCTGGCGCAGCGCCTGCACCGCGGGATCGTCCGTCTCGCCCTCCACGCCGCAGTTCCACGAGCGGTTGTCGTCGGTGCCATCGTGGTTTTCCTCGCCATTGGCCTGGTTGTGCTTGTCGTTGTAGGAGACCAGGTCGCGCAGCGTGAAACCGTCGTGCGCGGTGACGAAATTGATGCTGCTGAAGGGAGAGCGGCCATCGCCCTGGTACAGGTCACTGCTCCCCGTCAGCCGGGCGGCCAGCTCGCCGACACCGGCAACCTGGCCACGCCAGTAGTCGCGTACGCAGTCACGGTACTTGCCGTTCCACTCCGCCCAGCGCACCGGGAAGTTGCCCACCTGGTAGCCACCCTCGCCGACGTCCCAGGGCTCGGCGATGAGCTTGACGTGGGCAAGCGTAGGATCCTGGTGGATGATGTCGAAGAAGGCCGAGAGCCGGTCGACGTCGTAGAACTGTCTGGCCAGCGCCGAGGCGAGGTCGAACCTGAAGCCGTCGACATGCATCTCGCTGACCCAATAGCGCAGCGAGTCCATGATCATCTGCAGCGTCGACGGTGAGCCGGCGTTGAGGCTGTTGCCGCAGCCGGTGACGTCGTAGTAGAAGCGCGGCTTCTCCTCGACGAGGCGGTAGTAGGAGCGGTTGTCGACGCCGCGGAAGCAGAGCGTCGGTCCCATCTCGCTCCCCTCAGCCGTGTGGTTGTAGACGACATCGAGGATCACCTCGAGACCGGCGGCGTGCAACGCCTTGATCATCGCCTTGAACTCGACGACCTGCTCACCCTTGTCGCCGGCGCTCGAGTAGCGGGCCTCAGGCGCGAAGTAGCCGACGCTGTCGTAACCCCAGAAGTTGCGCAGGCCGTGGTCGACGAGGTGCTGAGGGTCGACGAACTGGTGCACGGGCATCAGCTCGACCGAGGTGATGCCCAGGGTGGTGAGGTGTTCGATCGCCGCCGGGTGTGCGAGCCCGGCGTAGGTGCCGCGCAGCTCTTCCGGGATGCCGGGATGGCGCATCGTGAAGCCCCGCACATGGGTCTCGTAGATGACGGTGTCGCTCCAGGGGACGTCCGGGCGGTGCTCACCGGTCCAGTCGAAGCTGTCGTCGACGACGACGCTGTGCGGCATGTGCCCTGCGGAGTCCAACCTGCTGATCTGGCCGTCGCCTCTGCCCCACCCATAGCCGAACACCTCCGGGCCCCAGCGGACCGAGCCGGTGATGGCACGTGCGTAGGGATCGAGCAGCAGCTTGTTGGGGTTGTGGCGCAGTCCGCGGTTGGCGTCATAGGCGCCGTGGACGCGGTAGCCGTAGCGCGTGCCCGGGCCGACGTGGGGGATGAGCCCGTGCCAGACCAGGTCGGTCTGCTCCACGAGGTCGTATGCGGCCAGCATCCCGCCCGCCTCGTCGAGGAGGATCAGCTCGACCGCATCGGCATCGGAGGCGAAGAGGGCGAAGTTGGTGCCGTCGTCGCGGATGGTGGCGCCGAGCGGGTAGGAGCGACCGGGCCACGCCGCGATGTTGCCGTCGGTCATGCGTCCCTTTCGAGCAGCGCCACCGGGAATCGGCCGAGCAGGCCCTCGAGCCCTGCCCGGCCGCCGCCCACCCGGGAGCCGTCGCAGAGGTTGTGCCAGCCGCCGTCGGGCAACGCGATGATGGTGTCTCTCCACTGGCCGCTCCGCGAGAGGGCGCGGCGTTGTGCGATCGCGATCACCGCCGCGGGTTCTCCCCGGGTGAAGGCGACGACATCATCGGCAAACGCGCCCTCGGCGCGCACCGGCACGTATGTTCCGAACTCGCCGAACGCCTCCGGGCGGCGCCGGCGCACGGCCAGGGCGTCGCGAGTGAGGAGCAGCTTGGCGGCGCCGCCGGCGGGGTCGGCCGCCCATGCGTCGGCCGACGTCTGGGCGGCGCCGGCAGCCAGCATCGACCGACGGAGGGCGTAGTCGACCGGGCGACGGTTGTCGGGGTCGACGAGGCTGAGGTCCCACAGCTCACAGCCCTGGTAGACGTCGGGAACCCCGGGACAGGTCAGTTTGAGCAGCGCCATGCCCAGCGAGTTGACACGGCCCCAGTGCTCCAGCGCGGACACGAAGCCCTCGAGGTCGGCGACAAAGCCCGGGTCGTCGAGGATCCCCGTGACAAACGCCGCGAGCGCTGTGTCATAGGCCTCGTCCAGTTGCAACCAGCTGGTCTGGCGCTTGGCCTCGTGCGCGGCCTTGTCCATGTAGGCGACAGCGCGCTCCGTGGAGAGAGGGAACGCACCGACCAGCGTCTGGTAGAGCAGGTACTCCATGGATGCGTCGGGCATGCCGTCGCGGCGGTGGCGATCGTTCATGGCGCGCCAGCGCCGCACCGCCGAAGCCCACTCCTCGGGCATCTCGCTGAGCAGGTCGATGCGGCAGCGCACGTCCTCGCTGCGCTTGGTGTCGTGCGTCGACGTCGCCAGCAGCGTCAGCGGCCGGCGTTCCTGGACGCGCGCGTTGCGCGCGTGGAAGCTAGGGACGTCGGTGCCGAGGTGCGCCGGCGAGTCGCCGACCTCATTGCACGAGACCAGGACCAGGTGGCGGTAGTCGGCCGTGTCCTCAACGCCCTTGGCCATCGCCGTTGCGCAGAGTTGCTGCAGGCGCATCACCAGGTCGCTCTCGGCGAGATGGGTGTCCTCGTCCGCGGTGGCCACATCCTCCGGCTCGCCGAGCACGAACAGGTCGCAGATGAAGTCGAGAAGGCGCGGGTCGACCTCGGGAGCGTTGCCCTTGGCCTCTGCGACCGCCTCGCGGACGATGGCGACGTCGGTCGGCGACGGCGGCGGATCGCGGGGGTCGACGTAGGTGCGGTACACAGGGGTTGCGGCGACCAGTTCGACGATGGCGTCGCGCATCTCCGTGCGGGTGTGGTCGCGCTGCGCCGGGTATGCCTCACACACATTGGCGAGCAAGCCGGTGATGCGCTCGACGTCGCTGACCAGCACCGAGCGCAACACCTCGCGCTTGCTCTCCAGCGCGGTCAGGGCGAAGTCCGACGTCTGGCCGGTGACCTCCTCGTGGAGGGCCTCCAGGCCGGTGCGGCCGGACGGGTCGACGAAGAGGCCGTTGACATCGGCGAGGAAGTCATAGCCGCTGCTGCCGTCGAGCGCCCAGGGTGGCGGCTCCTCGTCGCGCCGCAGGATCTTCTCGCCGAGCAGCCAGGTCTCCGGCGTGGTGGCGTCGCGCAGCCGCTGCGCGTACTGCAGCGGTCGCCGCAGACCGTCGATGTGGTCGACGCGCAGGCCGTCGACGTCGCCGCGGCGCACCAGGTAGGACACCAGCGCCGTGGCCGTCGCGAAGACTTCCTCATCCTCGATGCGCAGCGCCACCAGCGTGTTGATGTCGAAGAAGCGGCGGTAGTTGACCTGCTCGACCGCGGTCCGCCAGCGCGCGAGGCGATGGTGCTGGTCGTTGAGGATGCGGTCCAGCGCGGCGACATCGCTGTTGATCCCGTTGAGGACGGGGTCAACGGCCGGTCCTGCCTCGCCCTCGAGAAGGGCGGCGGTAGCCCTGGTCAGAGCGGCGCGATCGGTCGCGCGTGTCCGCCTCGTGGCAGCGTCAGTCCCCGCCGGCAGCGCGGCGACGCGCGTGCCCAGCGCCACCGCCACCGGGTGGTGGCTGGCCGCGAGCAGCGCTGCGATCGTCTCCACTGACAGCGGATACCGGCTGTCCGCGAATGCGATGAGGATCGTGCCATCCTCGCGGACCAGCTTGATCAGGCCATCCTCGAGGACGCGCCCCACCTGGTCTTCGAGCACCGGCAGCAGAATGCGGTGGCGCTGCCCCGGCTCGTCCGCCTCCCAGTCGATGTCGAAGAACGCCGCGTACGGCGACGCCGGCCCGTCGGCGAGCACGTCCCACCACCACACGTTGCGGCGGTCGGCGACCGACATGTGGTTGGGGACGATGTCGAGCACCTGGCTCAGGCCGTGCGCGCGCAAGGCGTCGCACATCACACCATATCCCGCCGCGCCGCCGAGGTCGTCGCTGAGTCGTGTGGGATCGACGACGTCGTAACCGTGGGTGCTCGCCGCCGCCGCCTGCGTGTACGGCGAGCAGTACACGTGGCTGATCCCGAGGTCGGCAAGGTACCCCGCCTGCTCAGCGACCGCTGCGAAATTGAAGTCGGGGCGCAGCTGCACCCGGTAGGTTGCACGTCGCTGCGGCGGCGCGGAACGGTCGTCGAGTGTCATCCGCTCACAATCACGTGAGTCTCTGCAGACGTTGAATCATCGAAGTATGAGGGTGTGGTCACCGTGAACCCCTGCCGGGTCTGGGCGCCCCGGGCAACGCATGTCGAGCTGGTGACACGCGGTCAGCGCCTACCCCTCGAGGCGGTGGCGGACGGATGGTTCGAGCTTGTCGACGGCCACCTCGCGCCCGGTGACGACTATTCGTTCATCCTTGACGGGGGCTCGCCGCGCCCCGACCCGCGCTCGTCGTGGCAGCCGCACGGCGTGCACGGCGCGTCGCGCGCGGTGGACCGCGACGCCTTCGTCTGGACGGACGCGTCATGGCGCGGACGGTCGCTTGGCGACTGCGTCGTGTACGAGCTGCACATCGGCACCTTCAGCGATGCCGGCACCTTCGACGGCGCCATCGAGCACATCGGCGCGCTTGTGGACCTCGGTGTCGGGGCGGTCGAGGTGATGCCGGTGGCAGAGTTCCCGGGCGCGCGGGGATGGGGCTACGACGGCGTCCATCTCCACGCGGTTCACGACGCCTACGGTGGCCCCACCGGGCTCAGCCGCTTCGTCGACGCCTGTCACGGCGCCGGCTTGGCCGTCGTCATGGACGTCGTCTACAACCACCTCGGCCCGGACGGCAATCATCTGCCGGACTTTGGACCCTACTTCACCGACCGCCACCGCACGCCGTGGGGCGAGGCCATCAACTACGACGGCGCCGACAGCGACGAGGTGCGCCGCTTCGTCGTCGACAACGCGCTCATGTGGCTGCGCGACTACCACTGCGACGGACTGCGCCTCGACGCCGTGCACGCCATCGTCGACACCTCGGCCGTGCACCTTCTCGAGGAGATCACCGAGGCGGTCCATGGTCTGTCTCGCCGCCTCGGCCGGCCCCTCTGGGTCATCGCCGAGAGCGACCTCGGCGATCCTCGCGTGGTCACCGACGCGGCCCAGGGAGGCCTCGGTTGCGATGCCCAGTGGAGCGACGACTTCCACCACGCGTTGCACGCCAGCCTGGCCGGGGAGACCAGCGGCTACTACGCCGATTTCGGGTCCGTCGAGGCCGTCGCGCGGACCCTGCGCGACGTGTTCTTCAACCCCGGTGGATACTCAGCCTTCCGCCGACGTCGCCATGGACGGCCGGTCGGCGACCTCGCAAGCACGCGTTTCTTGGGCTACATGCAGACGCACGACCAGGCCGGCAATCGCGCCCGGGGCGAGCGCAGCGCCGCGCTGATGTCGACCGGGAGACTGCAGATCGCCGCTGCCCTGGTCCTGCTCGGGCCCTTCGTCCCCATGCTCTTCGCAGGGGAGGAGTGGGCGGCGTCGACTCCGTTCCAGTACTTCACAGACCATCAGGACCCCGAGCTGGCGCGGCTGGTCTCGGAGGGCCGTCGTAGCGAGTTCGCCTCGTTCGGCTGGGACCCCTCGCTGATCCCCGACCCACAGGACCCGGCCACCTTCGAGCGGTCGAAGCTGCGCTGGGCGGAGCGCGACGAGGAACCGCACGCCACCGTGCTGCGCTGGCACACCGACCTCATCGCCCTGCGCTCGCGCACACCGTCGCTGCGCGACGGCGACAGAAGCGCGCTGCAGGTCGAGTTCAGCGAAGCGGGACGCTGGCTGGTGATGCGCCGCCCCGGCGTGATCGTCGCCTGCAACTGGGGAGACCACGCCGCGGATCTTCCCGTGCCGGCGTCGGCTGTGGCGCTGAGCAACGGTGACGTGGTGCTGTCGCCGCACGGGGTGGCCGTGCTCCCCGACGGCGTGGTGGTGGCACTGACCTGATCGCATCGACGCGGCGGCGGCGCGTCAGCCGGCGAGCCGCCGCCGCGGAGGCTAGGCGAGGGTTGCGCTGAGCCCGGTGATGCCGGCCTGACGGAGCAGGGCACGGGTGGCGGTGACCCGGCAGGCGAGCATCTCGAGGATCTCGTCGAGGTGTTCACGGAGTTCGGAATTGAGCGCGATCGGGTGGTTGTCGATGTCGCGGAGGAGGGCGGAGAGACGTACAGCCTTCTGGTCGATGTGGGCGACGATCTCGTGCGGGCTCTCGATCGTCGCGGCGATCTGACTTGGCTCCATGCAGATACCTCCGTGGTGTGCCGCTGCGCAAACAGCCGGCCCCGGCGGCCGACCCGGTCACCTCCTAGCCTAGGCGTCGTGCGCTCCGCTCGCAAGGCCCGCGATCCCGCGCGGGCTCGCCGCCGCCCGTGCTCGGTCGCGACGTCCCTGTAAACTGGCAGGCCACCGGAGGAAGGCAGCCTGCGCGGATGGCGGAACCGGTAGACGCGCGGGACTTAGGATCCCGTGGGGCAACCCGTCCGAGTTCGACTCTCGGTCCGCGCACCATCGCCGCAGTCACCCCTGGGAGCCCACCGTGAGCACAGTCACCCCGACCACCGACACCTCAGACATCTCTGTCGCCGTGGAGCGGCAGCCGGAGTCGCGCGTTCAGATGCGCGTCGAGGCGCCCGCCTCCGAACTGGAGGCCGCGGTCACGGCGGCAGTGCGCCGCCTGGCGGGGCGCGTCCGCCTCCCCGGCTTCCGTCCCGGCAAGGCTCCCGTGGCGATGGTGGAGCGCGCCGTGGGCTGGGAGACGGTGCGCCAGGAGGCGATCGACGCCCTCATCCCCGCCCTCTACTCGCGCGCCCTCGAGCAGACCGGGGTCACCCCCGTCGAGGATCCTCAGCTCGACTTGGAGCCCGTGGATCGCGGCAACCCTGTGGTCTTCACCGCCACCGTGACGGTGCGGCCGGACGTCGTCCTCGGCGATTACCACGCTCTGCGCGTCGATGTCCCCTCCACGGAGGTGACCGACGAGCAGGTGGAGGAGATGGTCGAGGAACTGCGCCGCCGTCACGGCGAGCTGGTCGACGTCGACCGTCCCGCCCAGGCCGGTGACGTGCTGCGCTGCTCGCTGGTGATGCGCCGCGGTGAGGAGGTGGTCAGCGGCGACGATGAGAAGGACCGCGACCTCGACCTCGACCGCGAGCGACTGCTCCCTGGCCTCGCCGACGCGCTCATCGGGCTGACCGCGGGCACGGAGCGGTCCTTCCAGCTGATCCTCCCGGAGGACTTCAGCCAGGAGGAGATGAGGAACGCGACAGTCGATGTCGACGTCAGTGTCAGCGCTGTGCGCGAGCGCATCCTTCCGCCGCTCGACGACAACCTGGCCGCCCTCGACGAGCACGGCGCCACGCTCGACGAGCTGCGCGCCCACTACCGCGCCCGCCTCGACGAGATCAGCGCGGAGCGGGACCGCGAGGCGCTGGAGGGGGCGGCACTCGAAGCGCTCCGCGACCACGTGGCCATCGACCTGCCGGGCTCCATGGTGGAACGCGAGATCGACCGCCAGGTCGGCGAGTTGCAGGTGCGCCTGGAGGCGATGGGGATGCCGTTGGACCGCTACCTCGAGTACTCGGGCTCGAGTCTCGAGAAACTGCGCGGGGAGCGCCGCGAGGCGGCCGTTCAGCGCCTCAGGCTCGAACTGGCCCTCGACGCGCTCGTCGAGGCCGAGGGCATCGAGATCGACGAGGCGGCAGTCGTTCGCGAGGAGCAGCGCCTCGCCCAGGGACGCAAGCTCACCGCTCAGCAGCGCCGCTCGCTGCATCGCGGCACCCACGTCGACCTCGCCCGGCACGCCGCCGGCGACCGGCTCATCGAGATCGTCCGCGGCGACGGCTGAGCTCGGAGATCCCCTCAAAGCGGGGATCCCCGTGTACGCTGCGGCAGCCGTGTGGTGGAATTCTCCCCTGCGTTCCCGTCCCACCCGCCGGCCCGACGGTGGTTGCACTCTCGTCAGGTCCGACGACGACCTTCCTGCCGTGCTCGTGACGCCTCTCGAGGATCTGCCCAGCACTGCCGCCCAGGACCTGCGCGCCGCCGCCCTTCTCGCAGCACAGATCCATGCCGATGGCCCACCCGTGGCCGGTGCCGCGGCGGCTGCGGCGGTGCTCCGCAGGCTCACCGCTCCCACCGACCCGCGCCGTTTCCAGGCCTGGCTGCTGCAGGGCCTCTACCACCGCATGGCGGGCGCCGAGGCGCGCCGCTCGCAGCGCACCGACGCCCTGGCGCGAGCCCACGAGGTGCGCGCGCGCAGCCTGTTGCGCCTCGCCGCGACCAGCCCTGACCGCCTCACCGCCCGCAGGGCGCGAGTCGCGCTCGTCCGCCTCGCCGGCGCCCCCACAGGCTGACTACGCAGAGGCCGATGGATCATCGGGTCGTCCCTATAATGACCCGACCATGACACGCGAAATGACATCGACACCGCAGAACCTGATCCCGATGGTCGTCGAGACAACCAACCGCGGCGAGCGCGCGTTCGACATCTACTCGCGACTCCTCAAGGACCGCATCATCTTCATCGGTACGCCGATCGATGACCAGGTCGCCAACGTTGTCATGGCGCAACTGCTCTTTCTCGCCGGCGAGGATCCCGAGAAGGACATCATGATCTACATCAACAGCCCCGGCGGTTCGGTGTACTCGGGCCTGGCGATCTACGACACGATGTGCTACGTCGAGCCGCGTGTCGGCACCATCTGCATGGGCATCGCGGCATCGATGGCCGCGGTGATCCTCGCCGGCGGAGAGACGGGAATGCGCTTCTCGCTCCCCAACACGCGCGTGCTCATCCACCAGCCCTCCGGCGGCTTCAGCGGCCAGGCGGCTGACATCCAGATCCACGCCCAGGAGATCCTGCGCGTGCGCCGCCGAATCGACGAAATCCTTGCCCACCACACGGGCAAGCCCATTGAGGTCATCAACCGCGACTCCGACCGCGACTTCTTCATGAGCGCCGACGAGGCCAAGGCATATGGCCTGATCGACGAGATCATCCAGGGCAGGCCTCGGTCCGGTGACCCGGCGGCCAAGGTGGAGAGCAACGGCGGGGCCCCTCGCGTGGCTGATGACGGCCCCCAGGCGGGGGGCGGTTCGGCGACGCGCTGACCCGGACGTATGTCGATCGGTTCGTTGCATGAGAGCAGGCGCGACCGCGACAGGGCCGTGGTACGGTGACCGGCGATGACTGAGAGGGACGACAGGCGGCGACACACTCGCTGCTCCTTCTGCGGCAAGGGCCAGGAGCAGGTGCGCAAGCTGGTGGCCGGCCCGGGCGTGTACATCTGCGACCAGTGCATCGACCTCTGCCAGGAGGTCCTCGAGGAGGACAATCGCTCCACCACGCAGAAGCGCGGCAAGGGGGGGATGATTCCCAACCCCCAGGTCATCGCCGCCTCGCTCGACCAGTACGTGGTCGGCCAGGAGCACGCCAAGAAGGTGCTCTCGGTGGCGGTGTTCAACCACTACAAGCGCATCGCCCACACCAAGGCGAACGGCGAGGTTGAGCTACAGAAGTCCAACGTGCTGCTCGTCGGACCCACCGGCTGCGGCAAGACGCTGCTGGCCCAGACGCTCGCCAAGATCATCGACGTGCCGTTCTCCATCGCCGATGCCACCTCCCTGACCGAGGCGGGCTACGTCGGCGAGGACGTGGAGAACATCCTGCTGCGACTCATCCAGGCCGCCGACTTCGACATCTCCCGCGCCGAGCGCGGGATCATCTACATCGACGAGATCGACAAGATCGCGCGCAAGTCGGACAACCCCAGCATCACGCGCGACGTCAGCGGCGAGGGGGTGCAGCAGGCGCTCCTGAAGATCCTCGAGGGAACCGTCGCCAACGTGCCGCCGCAAGGGGGGCGCAAGCATCCCCACCAGGACTTCATCCAGATCAACACCACCAACATCCTGTTCATCTGCGGCGGCGCCTTCGACGGCCTCGAGCGGATCATTGAGCAGCGTGTCGGCAACCGCACCATCGGCTTCAACAGCAAGCCCCAGGGCAGCCGCAACAAGGTGACCACGCGGATCCTCCGCGAGCTGCAGGCCCAGGACCTCCTCAAGTACGGGCTCATCCCCGAGTTCATCGGCCGTCTGCCCATCAATGTCTCGCTCGACTACCTCGACGAGGAGGACATCATCCGCATCCTCACCGAGCCCAAGAACGCGTTCGTCAAGCAGTACGAGAAGTTCTTCGCGCTCGACGACGTGCAGCTGGTCTTCCACGAGGGCGCGCTCAAGGCGATCGCCCAGAAGGCGCTGGCACGCGGCACCGGGGCGCGCGGTCTCAAGTCGATCATCGAGGACGTGCTCCTCAACAGCATGTTCGAGGTGCCCAGCCGTCCCGACATCAAGCGTTGCGTGATCACTGAGCAGTCCATCACCGACGGCGTCGAGCCGCTCCTGCTCACAGAGGAACCGACCAAGCGAGGCGCCGCCGCCGCCGCCGCCGCCGCCGCCGAACAGTCCGCGTAGCCCGTCCATGACCCTGCGGGGCCGGCTGGGTGCGCTCGCCGTGATCGTGGCGCTTCTCCTGGCGGGATCGGTGGTGTTGCTCCTCTCATCGCGCACCGCCAGTTGCGCGGTGGCGGCGCCGCGGCCTTCCCTCGCCCCGGTCCTCCGTGCCCTCGGCGACTTCGACCAGTCCTACGACGTCACCGACGTTGCCACCCTCGACGACGCCGCCACCCGCGCCGCGGGGGCCCTGCACACCGACCTCATCGGCGCCACGCCCCAGGACGCCGTCGTCGTGGCAGCCGCCCAGCCGGGAGCGCCCGACGCCGTGGTGGTGCCGCTGCGTTCGTCGGCCCCCGCTGCGCCCGGGGAGGCGCCGCTGGCGGGGCTGGTGGTGTTCCTCCGCGACTGCCGGGGGGGCGCCTATTTCAGCAGCGTCGAGGATGATGCCGCCCTCCAGCCGGCTCTTCTCCAGTTCCCCCCGGTGACCAGCGAGCGAGCAGCCGCGCGACTGGGGTCGACAGCGCTGCGCCTCGCCTACACCGGGTCCCCGCTGAGGCCGGAGTGGGTGACCGCCGCGACGCCGGCACGGTCGCTGCCGGCGCGCTGACGCGGCTGCCGCACCCGGCGCCGACGGGTGCACATAATCGCGCGACGTCGACCGCGTGGAGGAGGGAACCGGCATGCGCCTTCGGCGACGCACCGCCGCGGTCGCGACCCTCGCCGCCATCGCCGTGGCGGGATGCGGCTCCGCGGTGCCGTCGCCGTCCCCCTCACGAGCCGCCGGCGCGGTGACAGCGTCGACCGCGTCCGCGGGCGGAGCGATGGCCGGATTCCTGGCCGCTGCGAGCGCCACCGACAGCCGCGGCGTCAGCCGGTGGCTGGCGACCTCGACCGACAGCACCGCCCTCGCCGACCTGATCAGCGTGTACGGCGGCTTCGGCAACGGGGACAGCCTTTTCTGGGAGGTCTCCGGCCTGCGCGTCACGGTCGTGACGGCGGTCGACACGACCCACGCGGACGTCACCCTCAACGGCCCCGTCGCGTGGTGCGGTGGCGCGGCCCGCGCCGACCCCTCGGCGACCTGCAGCGACGTCAACAGCGTGTCCGGGCTGCCCAACACCTACGTCGCTCTCAGGGTCGGCGGCAGCTGGAAGGCCGACATCGACGTCGACGCCAGCAGCAGCCTGAGCGGCAACCCGGGTGCGCCGAAGACACCTGAGGCGCCATCGGCGTCAGCCACCTGACGGGGCCGCGGCCCGTTGCGGTGTCTCCGCGCCGGGCGGGTGGCTCGGGGGAGCCTCCCTATACTCGGCCAGCGATGGACAAGGCCTTCGACCCGCGCACCGTCGAGCCCGCCTGGCGGGCTCGCTGGAGCGAACTTGGGATCGGCGTGGCCGACCCGTCGTCGTCACGCCCCACCTTCACCATCGCGCTGCCGCCGCCCAACATCACCGACGTCCTCCACCTCGGCCATGCCATGGGCTTCTCCATCCAGGACACCCTCGCCCGCTACCACCGCATGCGGGGATACGAGGTGGAGTGGTGCCCCGGAACCGACCACGCCGCCATCGCCACGCAGAACGTCATCGAACGGCAGCTGGCAGCCGAAGGGACGACCAAAGAGGCGCTCGGCAGAGCCCACTTCCAGCAACGCGTCGACGCCTGGTACGAGGAATACGGCGGCCGGATCTTCCAGCAGATGCGCCGCCTCGGCTTCACGTGCGACTGGACCCGCCTCCGTTTCACCCTCGACGAGCGCTACGTGCGCGCCATCCGCACGGTGTTCAAGGACCTCTTCGATGCGCAGCTGATCTACCGCGGCCCTCGCATCGTCAACTGGTGCCCGCGCTGCCTCTCGGCGATCAGCGACGAGGAGATCGACTGGCGCGAGCACACCGACACGCTGGTGCACATTCGCTACCCGGTGGACGGCGGCGACGACATCGTGGTCGCCACGGTGCGCCCCGAGACCATGCTGGGAGACAGCGCGGTGGCCGTCTCTCCCGGGGACCAGCGCTACGCAGCGCTGCTGGGGCGCACAGTGACCCTGCCGCTGACAGGCCGCGTCGTGCCGATCATCGAGGATGCCGCGGTCAGGCCCGAGTTCGGCACCGGGGCACTCAAGGTCACGCCCGCGCACGACCCCACCGACTACGACATCGGCCAGCGCCACGGGCTGCCCATGATCACCGTGATCGCCACTGACGGCACCATGGACGTGCCCGACCTTCCCCAGTTCCACGGGCTCAGCGTCGACGCAGCGCGCGTCGCGGTCACCGAGGCGCTGCGCGCCGCCGGGGCGGTGGTCAAGGAGGAGCCGTACGTGCACGACGTGGGCCACTGCGACCGCTCCGGCGACGTCCTCGAACCGCTGATCAGCGCCCAGTGGTGGGTGCGCATGGAGGAGCTGAGCAAGCCGGCGATCGCCGCCGTCAGGTCTGGCGAGACGAGGTTCCACCCGCCTCGCTACACCGACGTCTACCTCGACTGGATGCACAACATCCGCGACTGGTGCATCAGCCGGCAGATCTGGCTGGGGCATGCCATCCCGGTGTCCACATGCGCCAACGGCCACGTCTTTGCGTGGATCGAGCCGCCGACGTCGTGTCCGGTCTGCTCCGACATGACCCTGACCAACGACCCCGACGTGCTCGACACCTGGTTCAGCAGCGCGCTGTGGCCCTACGCGATCTTCGGCTGGCCGGAGAACACCGATGACCTGGAACGGTTCTACCCCACCGACGTCTGCGTCACCGCCCGCGACATCATCTTCCTCTGGGTGGCGCGGATGATCTTCACGGGCCTGCGCTTCACAGGGCGCACCCCCTTCCACGACGTGGTCATCACCAGCACCGTGCAGGCGGCCGACGGCACCAGGATGAGCAAGTCCAAGGGCAACGGCGTCGACCCCCTGGAGATGATCGACGAGCACGGCGCCGACGCGGTGCGCGCCTGGGCGGCGGCGGTGGGAACCGGCGGCCAGGACGTACGCTTCAACAGGGAGCGCATCGAGAGCTACCAGCGCTTCGCCAACAAGATCTGGAACGCCACGCGCTTCCTGGTCACGCGTCTCGACGACGGCAGCGGGCACATGGCAGCGCCCGCGTCGCCGCCCCCGTTCGACGACCTCCGCCCTGAGGACCGTTGGATGTTGTCACAGGTGGCCGAAACTGTCGCGGCGGTGGACGAGTCGCTGCGCGCCTACCGCTTCCACGAGGCCTTGGAGCGTCTGTATGAGGTCACCTGGCATTCCTTCTGCGACGTCTATGTCGAGATGATCAAGGGCCGCCTGCACAACGACGCGCCCGCCGAGTCGCGGGCCGCCGCGGCGCACACGGCGATCAGCACGCTGGACACACTGCTACGCCTGCTCCATCCCTTCATGCCGTTCATCACCGAGGAGTGCGCCCAGCGCCTCCCCGATCCCGCACCAACCCTGCAGCGCCGCGACTGGCCGGAGGCGGCTGCGACGTGGAGTGACGACCTTGCCGGGGCGCAGCGCGCGGCCGTGGACGAGCTGTTGCAGTTGGTTCAGCGGGTGCGGGCGCTCCGCGACGAAAATGGCGTGCCGCGCAACCAGCGCCACCGCATTCAGTTGAGCGGCGGCGACCCCGCGGTGGCTCGGGAGGACAGAGTGAGACTGCTGACGGCCCTGGTTCCGGTGGACATCCTGGACGGTGACCTGGACGGTGGCGTGACCGTGGTCGCCGGCGACCTCGAGGCGCGCTACCTCATCGACGGAGGCGAACGCGAGCAGGCCCGAGCCAGGCGCCGGCTGCTCGAGCTCGAGGCCGCTATCGCGCACCTCGGGACCCAGCTCGCCAACGAGGCGTTCGTTGCCCGCGCTCGTGCCGACGTCGTCGCCGCCGCCCGCCGCCGCCTCGATGAGGCGACGCGAGAGAGGGATGCGCTCAGCGCGGGGGAGGCACATCCGTGAGCGCCATTCTCGGCCTGGCCGTGTCGCCGCTCCAGCTGGGCATCGCCGCCGTGGGCGGCTTCGTTGTCGTCCTCTGGGTGGCCACCGCGTTCCATGTCCAGCGCGACGCCCGGCGTCGCTCGTCGTCACTCCTGTTCCAGGCCTTCGCGCTCCTCCTCGGCTTCGTGCCCCCCTTCCTCGGCGCGCTCGTCTACCTCGTGGTGCGCCCGCCGCGCACCCTCGACGAGGAACGCGCCTTTGCGCTCGAGGAGCAGAGCCTCCTCGACGTCGACCGCGACGCCATCCCCGTGCGCCCCTGCCCGTCCTGCGGCAAGGAGATCGAGGCGGAGTTCATCGTCTGCCCCCACTGCCGCACCCAGTTCGCGCGGCGTTGCCACAGCTGCGATCGTGTTCTGCGCCTGGGCTGGGCGGTGTGCCCCTACTGTGCGGAGGACGTCGGTCACGCACCGCTGGGGCGCGCCACACGCGCCGGCTGAGCGCATGCCGTGGTGAGCGCGGGGCTGCGCCTCGTCCTGGCTGTGGCCGTGCCGCTGTTCGGAGCTCTGACCGCGCACGAGATGCGCAGCAGAAGCCGCCTCAGTGTCGCCGTCGCCGCCGGGTCGATCGTCACGTGCGCCGCACTAACCGCGACGATCGTCTCGGGGGTGTCCAGCGGCGGCGTCGTGGAGCGCAGCCTCGGCAACGCCATCCCCGGCGTCGACCTCACCGCTCGCGCCGACACCGCCTCGGTTGCGGTCATCTTCATCGCCTGCGTCGCCGCTCTCCTCGCGGTTCCCCGGCAGCGTGGCAACGGCGAGCGCCTCGCCGGGTTGCTCCTCTGCCTGAGCGGCACCGTCGCGGTCGCCGCGGCCGGCAACCTCGTGCTGGTCGCGGGCGGGGTGGAGGTGGTGGCCGCCGGCACCCTGCTCATGCGGGGGCAGCGTGGACCCGGTTCCCGGTCGGCGGCACTCCTCGCCTGCCTGCTCGGCGCCGCGGGGCTCGCGCTGGTGGCGGCGTCGGCGCAGCTGGTCTCGGCCGCCGGCAGCAGCGACCTCGCGCTCGTGTCGCCGGGGGCGATCGGTGGGGCGCTGGCCATCCCCTGGGCACTGGGCGGGGCCGCCCTGATGCTCGCCCCGGGGCTGCTCGGCCAGGGCGCCGGGTCACCCGCACGCGACTGGGCGGCGGTGGGGGCGCTGCCCTCGGGGTACCTGGTGTTGCTCCGCCTCCAGGAGAGCGCCGGCGGCCAGCTGCCCGGCAACGCTTCCGTCGCCCTGGCGGTCACCGGTGGCGCCATGGCGCTCATCGCCGCTTTGAGCGTGCGCCGCGCCCTCAGCCTCGCTGCCGCGGGCCGCGCCGGCATCGCCATGTTCAGCGGCGTGCTGGTCAGCCTCTTCGGCGGCCCCCTGGCGACCGGTGGGGCGGTCCTGGCCGGCCTCTTCTTGGCAATCGAGCTTGCCCTTCTCGGGTCCTCCTCGTGGGGACGCCGCCCATCGGGGTGGACCGCCGCCTCCACCGCCGTCGCCGCGCTGCCCGGCGGGCTCGCCTTCGCTGTCGCCGCCGTCGGGTTGGGCACGGTTGCCCACCGCGGCGTGGTCGCCCTCCCTCAGCTGGTCGTCCTCTCGGGCGTGCTGGCTGTCGCCGCCGTGGGCGTGGCGCGGGCTCTCACCGTGCCCCGGCGAACCTGGCGTCCGGTGCTTCCTGAGGCCGTCCTCGCCGCTGCCGCCGGGCTGGCGGGCGGCCTCGTCCCCGGTCTGGCATTGCGGTTCGCGGCGGCGCCTCTGGCCGGCGGCGCCCCGGGCGTCGACCTGGACGCCGGCTCCCTGGCCCTGCCTGGTGGCGGCTTTGCCGGCGGCTACGTTGCGGTGGCGGCGGTGGTCGTGCTCATGGCAGCGGCCGCGGCCACCGTCGTCGCCGGCGAGGATCCGATCGCGGAGGGGGTTGCGGAGCCGCGCGCCCTGTCGGCTCCGCCCATCGGCGGGCTCCTCGCCGTGCGGCGTCACACAGCCCCCGCGGTGCGCATCGCCGCCCGGTTCGTCGACGGCCTCGACGCCTGGCTGGAATCGCAGCCCCAGGTGCCACTGTTCGTGGGCGCCGCCGTGCTCGCGGTCCTGCTGTTCCGCTGATGCAACCCAACGAACCTCTGCTGGCCGCCGTGGGGTTCCTCGCCGCAGTGGTGGTGACCCTGGTCGACGGGCGCAGGGCGGTGACCTGGGCATCATTGGCTGCGGCCCTGGGACTGGCGCCGTCCGTCGCCGCGTCCTACGGCGCCGACGGGGCGGTCGTGCTGCTTGCGGCGGCGGTCGCCGCGGGCGTTGCCGGGGTGCTCAGCCACGCCGTCGCCGGACGGCTCCCGCGGGTCGCGGGCGTGGACGCCGTCGTCCCGGTGGTGGCGGGCGTGGAGGGGTTGTTCGGGCCGCGAAGCATCCGCGTGGCCACCGCGGTCCTGGTCCTCCCGGCAGCCTCATGGGTCAGCTTCAACATCCCCCTGGGATCGGCCTCCACGATCAGCGGGGTGCTGTTCCCGGCCGCCGTTGTCGGCGGCTGCGCGGGCATGCGCCTGCTCACAGCACGGACCGTTCTCGACATCGCCGTCGGAGTCGCCGCCCTCGGCATCGCCGTTGCGGCCGCCTGGTTCCTCAGCGCCGGGGTGGACACGCTCTCTTCAGCGGCCACGGTGGCCGCGCTCGCCCCCGGAGCGGCGATCACCTCCGGCTGGCTGAGGGGCCGCCACCGGGCGGTGCGGCGACCGGCGCCGACCGCATCGTGAGCGTCGCCCCCGTGGCGATCACCTGGGCGGTGGCCGGCCTGCTCGGGGCGATGCTCCTGCCCTGGACGCACCGGCGGAGGCTGGCCGCGCTGGTGCCGCTCGCCGCCGCCGTCGCGGCCCTGGTATCACAGGGCGGAGGCGCCGATCTCATCGCGGCGTCGGCGGCAGGCGGGCTCGTCCTGGGCCGGCCCGCGGCCGGCCTGGTGCTTCTCAGCGCTCTGTCCGCCGCGGTGTGTCTGCTGCTCTCGCCGCCGCCCGACAGCGGTGACGTGCTTCTCACCGCAGCCTGCGGAGCACTGTCCGCGGTGGCGCTGGCGACCGGTTCGCCACTGATCTGGGGGGCATGCTTCGTCGCCGGCGCCGCCCTCTTCGGGGTGCGCCTCGTGGCCGCCGCGCCGGCCCGGGCCACGCTTGCCGCGGCGCGGGTCGGCACCCTCGGCGCCGCCACCCTCGTGGCCGCGTCGCCGTTCCTGCCTGTCGACGCCGCCGCGGTGCCGCCTCGCGCGCACCTCGCCGCCGCGCTCCTCGCCGGGGGGATCGCCGCCGGGTTCGGGCTGATGCCGCTCGGGGGCTGGGTGACCGGGGGCAGGAGGCTGGTCCGTGGGGCGGCGATGGCGCCGTGGTCGCTGCTGCTCCTCCCCGCGCTCCTGCTCAGCGCCCAGCCCCTCGACTCAGTGCTGCCCGCCGACGGGCGCATCACGTTCGGGGCCATACTGCTGCCGGCCGGCGCGGTCAGCGCCGCCTGGGCCGCGGCTCGCGGCCTCGCGGCTGCGGATGGCGACCGTTACACGCGCGTCCTTCTCGCCGACCTCGGCCTGGTGGCGATGGGCCTGGCCACCCCGCAGGCCGGGGCTCGACTGGGCAGCCTGCTGGTGATGCTGACCCACCTCTGCGTCGGTCCCCTCCTGCTCCAGGAGCCGGCGTCGGCCGGGGCGCGGCCCCGCCGTCTCGCCTGGGCGGCCCTGAGCGGCATCCCGCCCAGCCCGGCCTTCTGGGGGCGCTTCGCGCTGCTCACCGCCCTGACCACCGCGTTCGGGGGGCTCCTGCTCGTGGTGACGCTGCCGGTTGCCGGGGCCATGCTCGTGATCGCGCTCCGCGCGACTGTGGCAGCTGCGTCGGCGGCGCCCGCCGGCGTGACCCGCGCCCGGGCGGTCAGCCTCGCAGCATGGGTGCCCGCCCTCGCCGCGGTGACGGTGGGCCTGGTCCCCGCCGCCGCACTCCGCGCCCTGCTCGGGGTTGCCTGAATGGACCCCACCGGCCTTCTCGACGCCATCCTCGCCGTGGCGGTCTATCCCGGCGGCCTGTTCCTGGCGTTGGGGGCGCTGCTCCACAGCAGCCTCGCCGGGCGCCGTCCCGTCGCCGGCGCATCCAGGGCGATACCCGCCCCCAGCCTGCTGCCGGTGCTCGCCGCGACCGTGGCCACCGCCCTGCTCCCCATGGTCGGCTCCCCCGCCCTCCGCCTGCCCCCGGGAACTGGTGTCGCCCCCAACGTCGTTGTGGTCCTGGTCCTGCTCGCCGTTGCCGTGGACCTGGGTGGGGCGTCGCGCCCAGCCTCGCTGATCGCTGCGGCGGCCGCCGCCCCCGTGCTCGCGCTGGCGGCCGCGGCCAGCACGCTTGGGGTGGTCACCATCAGCGCCGCCGGGGGCGCCGACGGCCTGGCGGCGAGGTGCCTGGCGGCGTCCATCCTGGTCGCCGCGGCAGCCATGACGGCGGGCGGCCGGGCAGCGTCGGTGGTGGCAGCCGCCCTCTCTCTCACCGCCGCGGCGCTGGTCGTGCCCGCGGCGCTGGGCTCTTCGCCACCGGTCCTGTGTGCCCTGGCGTCGCTGGGCGTCGTCGTCCTGGCGGGTCTGTTGGGCCGCCTCCGCGGCCGGGCGCCGTCGACCGCGCTGGTCGCCGCGGCCGGCGCTGCGGCCGCGGCCGGCGTCGCCCTCGCGGTGGTGTCGAGCCGCGTGTGACGCGCTGTCACTCGCGCGGTGCTAGGATTGAATACGGCCGTGGCGCACCCGATGGCGCGCCGCCGGCTGGGAGGGGGAGGAGTTGCGTGATTTTGCTGCAAACTCGGATGGGGAGCTGATGGCCCGAATCGTCCTCGCCTCATCGAGCGCGCGCCGGCGTGAGCTGCTCACCCGCGCCGGGATCCGCTTCACCGTCGTCGAGCCTCCCGAGGACGGGCCCCTGCCTCCCGGCATCTGCGCCGACCTCGCTGTGCAGCTTGTCGCGCGCCAGAAGGCGGTCGCGGTTGCCGCAGGGCAGCCCGCAGGCAGCTTCGTGATCGGGGCGGACACGATCGTGGTCGGGCCCAGCGGCCCGCTCGGCAAGCCGGGCACCCCGGAGCGTGCCCAGGCGATGCTCGTGGAGTTGCGTGGCCGCCGCCACACGGTTCTCACCGGGATCTGCGTGGTCGTCGCCCAGAGCGACCGGGAAGCCCTCGGCCTGGGCCGGTCGGCGGTGAAGATGCGCGACTACACCGACGAAGCGGTGCACACCTACGTGAATTCCGGCGAGCCGCTCGACCGCGCCGGCGCCTACGCCATCCAGGGTGGTGGCGGCGACCTTGTCGACGGTGTGACGGGCCGCATCGACACCGTGGTCGGCATGGACGTGCCGCTCGCGCTCCGCCTCCTTGCCGAGGCCGGCTACCCTGATCCGCTCCCCGCGTCCACCGACGTTCCACTGGCGCCCCCACGAGCGGCTCGCCGGCCGCTCGCCCCGCTCCGCGCCCCGCAGCGCGCCTGAGCCGGGGCGCCGCCAGCGGGGTTTCGTGAGGCGAGGTCCGGCCGCCGTCGCGGCGCTGGCGCTGCTCCTCGCCCCCCTCCTCCTGGCCCTTTCCGGCTGCGGGTCCGGGACTGGGCAGTTGCACGTCGACATCAGCGGCCAGTCGACGAACTACGCGGCCAAAGACGCCCGGACGTATGACAGCTACAAGCCGGGCGACCAGGCCACGTTCACAGTGGACATCGTCAACGTGGGCCCTGGGAGCGTCACCGGGATCACGGTCCACGTGGCCCTGCCGGCAGGCTTCCGTTACCACGCCACCTCGTCGATCGACAGCAACGGCGCGACGCGTACGCAACCCCTCGACGCCGCCGTCAACAGCAATGCGCCGATCTTCGGGTTGTGGACGCTCGATCCTCCCAGTGCGGCCGGGAACAGCAACGTGGCCATCACCTTCACCGCCGAGGTGAACGGCCAGCCCGGCACCGCGACGGTCAACGCGTTCGCGGTCGGCGACACCAACGCCGGCCAGACCAACGCCACGGGCTACAACGTCCAGGTGACCGCGGCCGCCAGCCTGAGCGCGCTGGTCAGTGCCAATCCGACCACGGTCCGGCGCGGAGGCACCGTCACGTACGAGGTGCGCATCACCAACAGCGGCACCGGCAATGCCGCCGACGTCGGCGTGCTGGTCACGCTCCCCTCGGTCATGACGTTCGCGGGCAGCGTCACTCCCTTTGCCGGCAACGGGTCGCGCCACGGCGGGGTCAACCCCATCGCCAACACGCTGGAGGTGTTCTACGACGGCTTCACGCTGCCGCCCATCTCCGCCGGCGGCCCCGGCTTCGTGGTGGTCGTCTTCAGGGCGACGGTGCCCTCGACGACGGGCTTCAGCTCCCCGCCGACAACGACCAGCGGACCGACCGCGTCCCCCGGTGCCCCGCCGCTGTCCGGGCCGCCGTTCACGGTGCCGCCGGGCACCTACGCCGTTGACGCCAACATCACCGACGCCGCCGGCGACACCTATAGCCTGCACGACGTCGCACCCGTGACCGTGTCGGGCTGAGCAGGACCGTCGGCGACGCTGTGGTATCCTCGCCCTTCGCGTCAGCCGGCGGCACTCGCGCACGCCCGGCGCACCATCCATCTCCAACGAGCAGTCATGTACGCCATCCTTTCGCACGGCGGCCGCCAGTACCGGGTCAGCGCCGGGGATCGCCTCGTCGTTGACCGCCTCGAAGCCGAGGTCGGGTCCGTGGTCGCCCTCGAGCCCATCCTGCTCACCAGCGGCGACGGCAAGGCGGGCCTGGGCAAGGACCTCGACGGCATGAGGGTCGCGGTCACCGTTGTCGCGCACACCCGCGGCCGCAAGCTGCGCATCTTCAAGTACAAGGCCAAGAAGCGCTCCCGCAAGATGGCCGGGTACCGCAGCGACCTCACCGAGCTGCGTGTCGACTCGATCCTCGCCAAGGGTGCCCCCCTTCCCACGGCGGGCGCAACGGGCGCCTCTCAGGGAACGGCCGCGGCCGCGGCGGTCAGAGCCGCGCCGGCGCCGCCCGCCCGCTCCGCGAGCAAGGCGAAGGCGAGCGCCGCGACGATCGACGTGGCGACGTCCACCAGCGAGGATGGCGACGATGCGGTGGTCGCCCCGCGCCCGCGGAAGAGGCCGGCGACGACCAAGAAGGCCGACGCCTCGTTGACCGGCAGTTCCCCAGCGGCTGACGACGCAGGCGTCGTGGACGACGACGCGCCCGTCGCCCCAAAGACCAAGAGGCGCGCCCCACGCGCGCCGGCCACGGAGACCGGCGATGGCTCATAAGAAGGGCGGCGGAAGCTCCCGCAACGGCCGCGACAGCGCGGGCCGGCGCCTCGGCATCAAGCGCCAGGACGGCGAGGTGGTGTTCGCCGGGACAATCCTGGTCCGCCAGCGCGGTACCAAGATCCTCGCGGGCGAGAACGTCGGGGTGGGCCGCGACCACACCCTCTACGCCCGCGCCACCGGGCTTGTGGGGTTCGACAGCACCGGCAAGGACCGCACCCGCGCCAACGTGCACTCGCTCCCGATCATCGAGATCGGCGAGCTCGTCGAGGTGGACGACGTCGAGGCGCCATCCTCCGCCGGATAGCGCGGAGCGTCGATCACGTTCCTTGACGAGGTCACGATCGATGTCGCCGGCGGCGACGGCGGTCGCGGCGCGGTGAGCTTCCGCCGTGAGAAGTACGTGCCCATGGGCGGTCCCGACGGCGGCGACGGCGGCCGCGGCGGTGACGTCGTTCTGGTGGCCGACTCCACCGATTCCACGCTCGCCGGCTTCCGTGAGCGCCGCCGTTTCCACGCCCCGGCCGGGGGCGCGGGCGGCAAGAACGACCGCCACGGCGCCGCCGGCGAGGACATCGTGCTCAGCGTGCCCCCCGGCACCATCGTCAGCGACGCGGCCACCCACGAGCTGATCGCCGACCTCAACCGCCCCGGGGCGCGGGTGTCGGTCGGAGCGGGCGGCCGCGGCGGCCGTGGCAACGCCCACTTCGCCACCTCCACTCAGCAGAGCCCGCGGGTCGGGGAGTTGGGTGAACGCGGCGCGGCGCGACGCATTCACCTCGAGCTCAAGCTCATCGCCGACATCGGCCTCGTCGGCCTTCCGAACGCGGGCAAGTCGACGCTGTTGGCCGCGCTCACCGGCGCTCATCCCAAGATCGCCGCCTACCCCTTCACCACGCTCCACCCCAACCTGGGCGTCGCCGAGACCGCGGCCGGTATCACCCTGGTCATCGCCGACGTGCCCGGGCTCATCGAGGGCGCCCATCGCGGCGTCGGCCTCGGCATCGACTTCCTGCGTCACCTCGAGCGCACCAGGGCGCTGGTGCACCTCGTCGACGCCACCCAGCCCCCTGAAGAGGTCGCTCAGGCAATCAGCGCTGTCGACGCCGAGCTGGCATCGTTCAGCGAGGCATTGGCGGGCAAACCGCGCCTGCTCGTGCTCAACAAGCGCGACCTCCTCGACAACGACCAACGCGCCGCGATCCTCCCGTTGTACCCAGGCGCGCCGCTCGTCGCTGCCGCTGACATGGACGGCACGGCCGACGTGCTGGAGCGGGCCGCGCTGCTCGTCGCCGGCGCCCGCTCGGCGGAATTCGAGGCGGCCCTGGCCGAGCCGGCCGGGGCGGGGGAGCACCGCCTCTACCGGCACACGCCGCGGCGCCCCACCCTCGCCGTGTCCCGCGAGGGCGAGGTCTACCGGGTCACGGCCGCGGGCATCGAGCGCCTCGTGTCGATGACCGACATGGAGAGCGACGAGGCGGTGGCGCGGCTGCAGAAGAAGCTGCGCACAGCCGGCGTCGATGCCGCCCTCGCCGCGGCCGGCTGCGTCGACGGCGACACCGTCCGCATCGGTGAGTTGGAGTTCATCTACGCCGATGACGCGTGAGCAGCGGCGCGTCTGCCTTCTCGGCGGCACGTTCGACCCTGTTCACCTCGGCCACCTCGCCCTCGCCACCCAGGCTCGAGACCTCGCCGGCGCAACAGAGACGTGGCTGGTGCCGGCCCGCGTCCCGGCGCTGCGCGCGGAGCCCATCGCCCCAGCCCAGCTTCGCCTCGCGATGCTCGAGGCGGCGGTGCGAAGCATCCCTGGCGTGAAGGTGTCCGACATCGAACTGCGCCGTCGTGGCCAGTCCTACACGATCGATACGCTCGAGGGACTGCGCAGCACCCATCCGGAGGTGGAGCCGTGGTGGATCCTCGGCGCCGACGCGGCCCGGCACCTGCCCGAGTGGCACCGTTCCGCCGACCTGTTGGCCATCCTGAACCTCGTGGTGGTGCAGCGTGCCGGCGTGGCCCGCTTCGACGACGGCGAGGCCCGTTCCCTGGGGCTGGCGCCGGAACGGACCATGGTCCTCGATCTCACCCCACCGGCGGTGAGCGCATCCGACGTCCGCCTGCGTGTTGCGGCTGGCAAGCCGGTCACCGGGCTGGTGCCGCCGGCCGTGGCCGCCATCATCGCCGCCAGTGGTCTCTACCGAACTGTGTCGATGCGATAATGGAATCGGATGACGCCTGACGACCTTGCCGCCCTCATTGCCGCGGCGGCGTCCGACAAGAAGGCGCGCGACGTCGTCACCGTGGACCTGCGCGGCAAGACGATCATCGCGGACTTCTTCGTCGTCTGTGAAGGTGACACTGACCGTCAGGTTCGCGCCATTGCTGACAGTATCGAGGAGTCCTGCCGCGCCGCCGGGGTGCGTCCGCTGTCGACGGCGGGACTGAAGGACGCGTCGTGGGCGTGCCTGGACTACGACTCCGTCATCGCCCACGTGTTCCTTCCCGGCGAGCGCACCTTCTACGACCTCGAGGGTCTCTGGCGGTCTGTGGCCGCCGCGCGCGCTGCCGCCGACTGAGCATCCCCGCCTTCACAGCGGCGGGGTGGTCAGCCCGGTTGGCCACCGAGCGCGCCGGCGATGTTGATGACCGCGAACAGCAATGCGACCGCGGACGCCCCGTACACCACGTACGCCGCCACTCGCTCCCATAGCTGCAGGTCCCGTCCCCCGACCTGACGCAGCGGGGGCAGCAACAGTCCCACCACCGTGCCGGTGATGAACCCGCCGACGTGAGCGACATTGGCGACACCGGGGACGAGAAAGCCGAACACCACGATCATGGCTGCGTACGTTATGGCGTACTGGCGCATGCTGTGGCTGATGCCCACGGGCACGTCGCGCCCCTGGACGCGGCCGATAACGAAGAGCAACCCGAGCAGGCCCGTGATGCCCCCCGACGCGCCGATTGTCAGGGACTCCGTGTTGCTCACGTTGGCGACCACCACGGACGCCGCTCCCGCCCCGGCAGCGCTGACCAGGAAGGTCGCCAGCAGCACGCGCCAGCCGTAGAGCTGCTCGACGATCCGGCCCACGATGTACATCGCGAACGAGTTGAAGATCACGTGGAGAGGCAGGCCTCCCAGCCCGGAGGAGCCGCCCCCGGGATCGTGGAGGAAGGCGTAGGCAATGAACCGCCACCAATCCGGTTGCAGGTTGTCAAGGGCGCCCATGTCGAACAGTCCGTTGTTGTCGCGCGCGATGATCACCTTCTCCACGATGAACACCGCGACGAAGGCACCGACCAAGGAGTACGTGGCCAGCGGCCGGCTGTTCAGCTGGGTGCGCGCTGGCTGCGTGTACCCGCCGGCCACCGTCTGACGCTCGGCGAGGTCCACGGCGGCGACCGTGGGTGCCTCCTGGCCGCCGAGCAGGGCGTGCGCGCGGGCTCGGATGTCACGCGGTGACGGCAGATCGTCGGGCGGCGTCAGGAGCACGGAGACCTCGCCGGTGGCAGGGTCGACCGCCACGGCGCCCACCCGCACCGCCGCGTCCGAGGGCGGTGCGGACAGCACGCCTGGAACCGGCCCGAGGGCCACGATGAGCACGTCGCACGCCGCCGCCCCCTGGACGGTGAGCCGCTCGGCTCCCCACCGTGCCGCCGCCGCGCACCTGGCGGCCAGGTCAGGTCCGGCCACCGCCGGGTCGGGCGAGGGGGTGTAGAAGCCGACGAAGACGGCGCGGCGCCCCGTCCAGCTGGCCGTGCCCAGCTGGTAGATGTCACCGCCCAGGTCGCCCAGCCGCGAGTCGCGCGGGTCGGTGAGGCGCAGCCGGAAGCGGCTGACGAGGTCGAGGGCGATGGCGCGCGCGAGCGCGGGAGGCTGAGGAGGCAGTCCCGGTGGCGGCGGGGGAGGGGGCGGAGCCGCCTCGGTCACGATCGGCAGTCTACCCAAGCCCCCTTGAGGTGGGGTCTGGGCTAAGCCCGGCGCCGGGTGCCGATTCTCGCCTGGGTCGGAGGGGTCGGCTTCGGGGTCGGCCCCGGTGTGCCGGTGGCACCGGGCTTCGGGGTCGCCGTCGCGGGCACCGTCAGGCCCCCGTACTGACAGGTGGGGTCGACGCCCGCGGGCAACGGGGTGGCCGACGGCCCGTAGTAGTAGCAGAGGGTGCTCTGGCTGGCCTGAGTACCAGGGAGGTAGAAGTTGGCGTTGTCACCGGTACCCACCTGGATGACGTCCTTGGGAATGGTGTACCAGCTCGGCTTCGTGCCGGCCAGCGCGGCCACCATGTCGGCGTGCCAGATTGGCGCCGCGCCGGTGACACCCGAGGAGTTGTCCAGGTGCCCGCAGGCGTTGTTCACCGGCTTCAACCCGTAGCGCGCCAGGTCCGCGGGGCTGAACGGGTCGCTGACATTCATGCCGCTGTAGAAGCCACGTCCGTGGTTGATGATGTTGATCATCGTGTTCTTGTCAGACGCTTTCAGGCACGACGGGAAGGGATTGCCCACCCACACCGTGCTGACCAGGTCTGGCGTCCAGCCGACTGTCCAGTTGTCGAGGAAGAACTGCGCCGTGCCGGTCTTGGCGCTGACGCGGGTCTTGCCAAGGGTCAGCGGCCCGTTGGCACCGAAGTCCATCACCCGGTTGGCGTCGTTGCTGGTGATCTCGTTGATGATGAAGGCGACGTTCGAGGGGACCACTCGGCGCGCGGTCGCGTCGGGGTTGAGCGAGAAGAGCGTCTTGCCGGTCGAGCGATCGATGATGTGGTCGACCGGGCTGGGGTCGTGGTGCACACCGAGGTCGGCGATCGTGGCGGCCCCATCCGCGAGTTCGAGCGGGGTCACGCCATATGACAGGCTCCCCAGGGTGGCCGCGTAACACAGCGAACACGGCCGGTTGGTGGGGTCGTTCAGCGACGTGAGGCCGGCCGCGATCTCGAGGTTGGTGATGTACGGGATGCCCGTCGCCGCCTCCACCTTCACCGCGGGAACGTTCAGCGAATTCCCCAAGCACGTCTTGACGACGCACGTGCCGTGCCACCTGAGGTCGTAGTTGAGGGGCGAGTACGGCGCCTGTCCGGGGATGGGCAGATGCAGCGGCGCGTCGAGGATCGGCGTGGTCATGGTGAAGAGGTGCGACGAGAGCGCGGCGGAGTAGGTGAACAGCTTGATCGTCGAGCCTGGACTTCGCTGTGCGAGGGCCATGTTCGTCTGCCCGTCGTCGGGGTCGTTGTAGTTCCAGGCGCCCACCAGCGCGAGCACCCGCCCCGTCTTCGGATCGATGTTGACGATGGCGCCGTCCTTGGCGTTGTGCGCCGTGCGAATCGTCTGGATGCCATTGTGGAGGGCGTTCTCGGCATCGACCTGCTTGGTCGAGTCGATGGTGGTGTGGATGTCCCAGCCGCCGGGATCGACGTATGCGGAGCCGTAGTTGGTGCGGAGCCAGAGCCCCACGTAGCCCGTGACGTCGGGGTAGGTGTTGGGGGTGCTCTCCGTCCAGCTGTGGAACGTGAGCGGCTCGGCCAGCGCGGCGTCGGCCTGCTTCTGCGTGATGTCCCCGTTGGTGACCATTGCCGCCAGGACGACGCGCTGGCGGTCCTTGGCGTCGGGGTTGACCGTCACGCTCGGGTCGTGGATGAGCGGGTCGTAGAAGGACGGCGACTGCGGAAGCCCGGCGAGCATCGCCGACTCGGCGAGGTCGAGGTCCTTGGCGGGCTTGAAGAAGTACAGCTCGGCGGCGGTTTCGATGCCGATCGCGTGGTTCCCATAGGGGACGCGGTTGAGGTACATCTCGAGGATCTGGTTCTTGGTGAAGTTGGCGTCGAGCTCGTTGCCCAGCACGATCTCCTTGATCTTGTAATCGAGCGAGCGGTCCGGGCTGTTGATGAAGCTGATCTTGGCCAGCTGCTCGGTGATCGTCGAGGCGCCACTGGTGCTCTTGTGGGTCACGTTGTCGATCGCCGCCTTGACCAGGCGTGGCAGGTCCCACGATCCCTCGCTGTAGAAATGGCGGTCCTCCACGTCGATCGTGGCCAGGCGCGCGTACAGCGAGATGTTGTCGAGGCTGGCGTGAACGTGCCGGGAGCCCGACGTGCTGAACACGGCGATCAGGTTCCCCTGGGCGTCGTAGACGTGGCTGTCGAGAGGCGGTTCCATCGACGCCACCGTGGCCGCGTCGGGAAGCTGTGACCGATACGAGGCGTAGGCGACGAAGACGGCGGCGACGAGCCCCCCGGCAAGGGAGGCGAACACCGCGAGGACGATGATGAAGATGCGCAGCCGGCGACCCCGCCGGGGGGGCTGGATGTTGGCCCGGCGGCGGCGCGCAACGGGCCGGCCTGTGGTCACCGAGGTGCGCGGCGGAAGCGGGCGCGCAGACAGGCTGCCGCGGCGGCGGCCGGGTCGCGACGAGGTGGAGCGCACGGAAATCCTCTCTGTCGGTCGTGGTCGCGCCACTCGTGGAACGGCGCGTTCGACCGCTGGTTACGCCGGTCTGAGTACCACCGCAAGCACGTACAGGGCGATCACGGCTGCCAGGAACGCCGCGCCGGCGACCACGAGTCCGAGCCCCTCCTCGATCCAGAAGGGCCCGATGCGGCGGCGGCCCCTGGCTCCCTCGTCGATGGGAACGGGCTGCATCGTCTGCACCGTACCACGCGGTCGCCGCGCCGCCACCTTGCCACGCGAGCATCGGGTGGGCGCCGGCGCAGGGCTGTGCGATTCCCTGTCACCCCATGACGCGGCTTTGCAACGGCGTCAGATCTGCCAGACCCCGATGACACAATCGGCCCTGATGGCTCTCGTTGCCCCTGCTCCCGTGTCCTCCCCGATCGCCCTGCCTCCGCAGCCTCGCAGTGCCGAGGAGACCGGGCTGCCGTTCACATTCATCTGCGATCTGATCCTCAAGATCCTGTATTTCAACGGCAACATGCTCGGCCGCGACCTCGCCGCGCACACCTGCCTGCCCTTCAGCTTCCTCGAGAGCACGCTGAAATTCCTCGCCGACGAGGGCTACATCAGCACCAACGGGGTGCGCATGACCTCACTGGGTCACGGCGAGAGCCTCAACGCCGGGATGGAGCACCAGATCTCCACCACGGGGCGGCAGAGGGCCCGCGAGTTGATGGAGCTGAACCAGTACGCCGGGCCGGCCCCGGTGCCGATCTCCGAGTACGCCGCGATGGCGCAGCAGCAGGCCGCAGTCGAGGGCGTGGTCACCCGCGATCGCCTCCACGACGCCTTCAGCGAACTGGTGCTCTCCGAGGGCTTGCTCGACCATCTCGGCCCCGCGCTGAGCGCCCGCGAGGCGATCTTCCTGCACGGGCCGCCGGGCAACGGCAAGACCAGCATCGCCGAGGCCGCGGCGGGGCTGATGGGTCCACCTGTGTTCGTGCCACGCGCGCTGTACGTTCACGGCGAGATCATCCGCTTCTTCGACCCCGTTCATCACACCCCCATCGATCGCGACCTGCCCGCGCACGACCGCCGCTGGGTGCTCGTGCAGCGACCCGCGGTGAAGGTCGGCGGCGAGCTCACCCCGAAGATGCTCGAGCTCAGCTACGACCCGACGCTGGGGTTCTACGAGGCATCGATGCAGCTCAAGGCAAATGGCGGCCTCTTCCTCATCGACGACTTCGGACGCCAGCAGAACATGTCGCCGCGCGACCTGCTCAACAGGCTGATCGTTCCGCTCGAAAAGCACGTCGACTACGCCAACATCAGCCGCGCCGGCACCACCGTGGCGGTGCCGTTCACGTGCCTGCTCATCCTCTCGACCAACATGCGCCCGCAGAACCTCATGGACGAGGCGTTCCTGCGCCGTGTCCACTTCAAGGTGCACGTCCCCGACCCGACCGAGCCACAGTACCGCGAGATCTGGCGGCGGCAGTGCCTAGCCGAGGGCGTTCGCCTGGATGAGGACGTTCTCACCGCCCTCATCCAGGACCACTACCTGGCCAAGGGTCGCGCCCTCCACGGCTCCCACCCACGCGACCTGCTCAACCACATCATCCACGCGGCCCGCTACTTCGTGCGCCCCCTGGCGATGACCGAAAGCCTCATGGAATGGGCCTGCGAGACCTACTTCGTCGACGAGGACGGCGGCTAGGAGGTCTGTCCGCGAACGGCGCCCACGGGGCCCGCCGCCGTGCCGACCTATACTCGGGACGCCCCACGGTCACGGGGCGGTAGCTCAGCTGGGAGAGCGCTGCCCTCGCACGGCAGAGGTCAGGGGTTCGAATCCCCTCCGCTCCACGTCGCGCGCTCAGACTCGTTCGGTGGCCGCCCCGAGCTGCTCAAGCACGTCCGGCGCGAGGCCGGCGATGCTGCTGACACCCAGGTCACCGTGCTTGATCTGCAGTGTCTTGAGAAAGCGCTGCTGCCCCATGGTGAGCCCGATGAAGGAGCCGAGCTCGACCAGCTCCGGCTCGGAGAACTCGCTGTGCAGCGCCGCCCAGAGCTCGTCGTCGGCAAGGCCGGGATCCCAGGCGATCGCCTCGGCCCAGCGGAGCGCCACCTTCTCGCGCGGCGTGAAACGCTCCGACGTGCGGAAGTCGATGAGCTCGTCGTATGAGTCCTCGGTGACGCCCTGGTCGGCGGCGAGGTGGGAGCGCTGCCCCGCGCAGTAGCCGCAGTCCAGCGTCTTGGCGATGAACACGCGGGCCAGCTCCTTGACCTTGTGGTCGAGGACGCCCTCCCGGAACACCTGCTGCCACGACGCGGAGAACGTGCGCAGCACGGCCGGGACGTGGGCGCGGATCGCCTGGCTCTCCATCCGCGGCGTGCCGTACCTACGCGACTCCTCGAGGATGGCGGCGAGTGCGGGATCGTCGACGGAGTCGGGGTCGACGTAGCTGATCCGGGCCAAAGCGGTACCTCCTGGCGGGTGTCGCTCGATCCTGTGCCAGGCGGCCAGGAGGTGTCAAACGGCGCTCAGGAGGGCGGTGAGCGCCGGGCTCGGCGCCGCGTGGCCTTCGCCAGCGAGAACCTCGACGACCCGGCCGACCACG
>Ga0209890_10000092_pt1 | contig 40872 bp, 41 predicted proteins | sample OrgsoiDNA2013049_FD_185799 | JGI IMG/M metagenome (GOLD analysis project Ga0209890, IMG submission 185799) | Permafrost soil microbial communities from the Arctic, to analyse light accelerated degradation of dissolved organic matter (DOM) -... | ecosystem: Environmental > Terrestrial > Soil >... | reverse complement strand
GGCATCGACCCAGATCGAGTCGGTCTTGTGAGGCACGAGAAGGCGCACATCGACCCCGCGGTGAGCCGCGCTCGCGATCGCCGCCAGGATCGCCTCGCCCGGAACGAAGTACGGGGTGGTCAGCCATAGGCGCTCGTGGGCGCTCGTGATCGCGGCGAAATAGAAGGCCTCGATCGCATAGACGTCATCGTCGGGACCTGACGCGAGGATCTGCGCGATCTGTGGCGGCGCAACGGGGGCCGAGCCTTCGGGTCCAGCGGGCGTCGCGACGCTGCCGTCGTGGTGACCGACGGTCATGACGTCCGCCAGCTCCTCGCCCGCCCGTGTCGGCGGGAAGTAGGTCGCGAATCGTTCCCGGCGGTCGCATCCGAGATCGTCTCCCGTGGCGAACAGCCAGTTCTGCATGAAGGTCGCCTGCAGGCCGTGAACGGCGGGACCGACCATGCGAACGTGGGTATCCCGCCAGGCCGCTTTGCCCTTGGCGCGAACGCTGTGATCGTCGGTTACGTTCATTCCGCCGGTAAAGCCGATCGAGCCGTCGATGACCGCAATCTTGCGGTGGCTACGAAAGTTCAGGCTCCGCCACCAGAGGCGAAAAAGACGCACCCGGTTGAAGAAGCGGACGTCGACGCCCGCCTGGCGCATCCCGCGCACGGTGGCGTGTCCCAGCCCCTCCGCGACCGCGTCCACCAGGAGGCGCACCTCGACGCCCGCTCGCGCTCGCTCCTCCAAAGCCTTCACGATCCGCAGGCCGCTGGCATCGTCGCGGAAGATGTAATACTCGAGATGGACGTGGTGACGCGCCCCCGCGATCGCCGCCACCAGAGCGTCGTAGCAGTCGTCGCCGTCCAGGATGAGCCGGACCTCCCGAACCTCCTCTGGGGGCAGATGCCCGAGCTGGGCGCCCGCGCGCATGAGTTGTCCTTCGAGCGACAGAAGCTTGGCGCGCGCCTGCTTCCATTCCTGCAGCAGCTCGCCGATCCGATCGCGGGCCAGGCGGAGGCGCAGCTTCCTGCGCTGCAGGTGCCGGGGCCCGACCAGCAGGTAGATGGCCACGCCCACGAGCGGCAGGGCGGCCACGATCGTTATCCAGGCCAGCGTCGCGGTCGGGGATCGCCGCTCGAGAAGGATGAAGCTCGCGATGAGCACGACCCAGACCACCTGCGCGACGCTCAGCAGTAGTCCCCACGACAAGGTCATTGAGGCGAACTCTAGACCGTCTGTCGTGCCGTCGATACTTGCTCCGGAGGAGGGTTTCGAACCCCCGACCCGGCGGTTAACAGCCGCCTGCTCTGCCACTGAGCTACTCCGGAATGTGAGAGCCGCTCATTATGGGGAGCGGCCCTCGTCAGTCAAGCGCCGGATGGTCGCCAGCGCAGCAAGCGGGCCGCATTGTCGAAGTAGACCTTGCGCAGGACCGGCTCGGGCAGCCCGATGCCGTCGATCTTCCAGCGGCCTTGAATTGGGGTGGGGCTGTCGATCTGGCGGTCCAGCGTCTGGAAGTAGCGCCAGGTCTGCGTGAAGAAACGGACTTCGTCCGCGCGGGTGGGCGGGTCGGCGCCGTTCGAGCCGTACATCATGTCCTGCTGGTCGGCTCCGATGCCGGTGTCGGTCCCGAACAGGACGCGATCCTGGTACTTCGTGAAGAAGCGTCGCATTTTTTCTTGCGGCTGGCGGCCGATCTCGGGGACGCGCGCCGCCGTGTCGACGAAGAAATTGGGGTAGCGGTCGAGCATGCGGCCGACGTTGTCGGGATCCTCGGGGTCGTCGCCGAAGTGGACGGCGATGAAGGTGGTCTTGGGGTGGCGGGCGACCCTCCGCTCGAACGCGTCGTAGAGCTCCTGCCAGGAGGGGACACCGCTCGCGTAGAACGACCACTCGGGGTGGGCCTGCAGCTCGTCCCAGCGCTCGTTGTCGGGGGCGGCCGGCTTCCAGAACGCCTTCGGATCGCCGCAGTGGATCGCCACCGGCATGCCGAGCTCGCCGGCGCGCTCGAACATCGGGTCGAGGCCGGGATCGTCGACGGCCAGCAGGTGAATCCCGTCTGCGGCCGGGTAGCCGAGGCCGAGCCCCTTGGTGATCTTGAGGCCGATGGCGCCGAGGCGGTGAGCCTCGGTCAGCTGATCGGCCATGGCGACGCCGTAGTCGGTCGGACGGCGGCGCACCAGCTTGAAATCGGGCGTGGTGAAGACGGCGATGCGGCCACCGCTCTCGGCGGCCGCCGCCAGCTGCCGCTCGAGCGGGTTGTGCGGCGGCCCCGGGTACATCCCCGACAGGTTCACCATGCCGTCGATTCCCCACTCATTCATCAGGCGCACGGCGTGCTCGACGCCGTCAGGGGCGATGTGCGTGTGGACGTCGATGCGGTGGAAGCGGTGCCCGGGGCCCGGGGGCCGGTCGTTTGCGACTCGGTGGCAGCCGACCACGAAGAACGCGAGCGCGGCGAGACGCCCGCAGAACCGCGCCGACGATCCTTTCGGCCGCCGCGCCGCCATCACGGCGAGTCCGGCTTGATTTCCTTGATGTATGGACCGCCCGTGTCTTCCGGTTGGGCGTTCTCTTTAGGCGGGGCCGCTGCCGGCGCCGCCGCGGGCGCGGCGGCGATGCGGTGCAGCTTGGCGTTCACCTTCAGCGTCTGCGGGCTGTTTCCATGCGGGCGCGACCAGTCGAGGCCGCTCACCATCCGCTCGCTCGGTTCGAATCCGTCTTTCTTGATGGTGATCGTGTGTGGCGACGACGGATCGACCTCTTTGCTCACGAAGGGCGTGCTCCCCAGCTCCCTACCGTCGATCAGCACCTGGGCGCCCGACGGCGACGAGGTGATCTTCAGGATCGGTGCGGCCGGCGTGGGTGCGGTGGCTGCCGGTTTGTCGGCGGGTCCCCCCTCGGCGGCCTTCTCCGGCGCCGGCGGCTCGGCGGCCGGCTTTTCGGCCGGTGCCTTCTCGGCAGCGGGCTTTTCGGCGGCCGGCTTCTCGGCCGCGCTCGAGGCAGCGGCTCCCGGGGTCGCTGCCGCTGCTTCAGCCTTGTGGTGGAGGGGACGGTGCTTCCCAGCGTGCTCTTCGTTCCCGGGCGCGGCCTTGGAGGGCGTCGGCTTCTTGTCGTCGGTGGCGGCCTTTTCGGTGGCGGCCTTTTCGGTGGCGGCCTTTTCGGTGGCAGCCTTTTCGGGCGCCGTTTTTTCGGCTGCCGCCTTTTCTTGGGCCCCGGGTCGCTGTGGCGATGTCGTGGCGACGGCAGCTGCGCCGCCCGCACCCTCCGGTGCGGCGGGCGCGGTCGGGACCTGCGCGGCGGGCGCAGGCGCGGCGATCGGTTCCGGCGGCAGCACGGTGGGGGTCGGCGCGGCAGCAGTCGGCGCGGCAGCAGTCGGAAAGATGCGATCCTTGAGGTGCAGCTTGATCGCCGCGCCGGCCGCCGCCCCCAGGACGAGCAGCACGACCAGGACGCTGTTGAAGCCACGCCGGCGGTTCAGCGTGGGGTAGGCGCGCGAGGCGGCGCGGAATCGCTTGCTCGGGTCGGGCGCCACCGGCGCTGCCACCGCGGCCTGCTCCTCGGCGACGGCCGGCTCCACGTCGACGTCCGCGATCTCGAGAGGCTCGTCGAGCGCCGGCACCGACGGTGGGGAAACGGCCGGGGTCTCGCCCGTGCCGTCGGGCTGGCCGGCCCCCGCGGCTGAGAGCCGTCCGGTCATTGGCGCGCCCGAGCCGCCGCCGACCAGCTCGTCGACGATGTCCGCCACGCGCGTCGGCTCGTTCGAGGCGTCGTCGGCGACGTAGCGTGGAGCCGACGGGGCCGGACGCGCGGTGGGCGCCGGTCCGGGCGCTTCCTGCAGGACCTCGAGCGCCTTGTCGATGTCGGCCGCGGTGGGCGGCTCGAACAGCGCCGACGGAACCGGGACCGGCCGCGAGGTGGTGGTCCGCGCGCGGGTAAAGGGCCCCGACTGCGCCGGGGACGCGGGGGCGCCAGGCGCTCCCGAGCGTGACGCGAGGAAGCTGGTCTTGGCGACCGCTGGCGTCGTCGCAGGCGGAGGGGGCGCCGAGATCGGCGTCGACTCCGGACCGGTGGCGGCTGCCGCCTCCGTCGGGGCGTGGGGAAGCCCGGCTCCGAGGACCGCGCGCGCGTTGGCGTCCAGGCTGGCGAAGACACCCGACGGGCGGCGCACGGCCATCCCGCCCCCTTTGGGCTGCCCGACCGCGGCGACGCCGGCCTGCTCGAGCCGCGTCTTCTCCGCGAGGATCTTCTCCAACGTCGGCTGGCTCTCCGGGGTCAGCTTGTCGAACCGGACCCCCATGCCCGGCGTGACGTTCTCTCGCGCCGGATCATGCTCGCGGATCCAAACGACGGTCCCTTCGCCGGCCAACAGCGGCGTCGAATCCTGAAGCTGAAACTCCAGCCGGAGGCGCGTATCGACCGGCAGCGGCTCGCGCGTGCGGATGAAGATCCCCCCACGGCTGACGTCGACGGCGTAGCGCTCGATGAACTGGTCGACGCTGGCGCTGCGAAACTTGATGCGGAGGTTGGTGGGTCCGCGCGGATCTTTCGGTGTGGGCTCGCTCATGGTCTCCGGGGTCCGGCGCCGACGAGACTATAAGTCCGTTCGGCCTTTGCAAAGCGGTGATTATTCCTGATATTCATCGGAAATCACGCGCCCGTCTCCATATGCTTCGCGACCTGCTTCGCGCCACGCTCCGCGCCTCGTCCTCCGTCCGCGCGGGCGAGGCCTGGCGTGGCTGCTCGCCGCGGGTGCCGCCTTCGCCCTGCTGGCGGTCTTTGCCGCAGAATTCGCCGGCGCGGCGACGGCGCCCCCGTTCCGCGCGGCGCACGCGGCGGTGGCGTCGGACAACGCGCTGGCCTCGGCGGCCGGCGTGGCGGCGCTGAAGGGGGGCGGCAACGCGATCGACGCTGCCTGCGCGACGGCGCTGGCGCTGGGGGTCGTGCACCCCGACTCGTCCGGGATCGGCGGCGGCGGATTCGCGGTCGTCTATCTGGCGAAGGAGAAGAAGAGCTACGCGCTCGACTTCCGCGAGCGGGCGCCCGCGGCGATCACGCCGGCATCCTTTTTCAAGGCCGGAAAGCTTCAGCCCGAGCTGTCGAAGCGCGGCGGCCTGGCGGTGGCGGTGCCGGGCGAGGTGCGCGGCCTCAGCGAGATGGTGAAGCGCTGGGGCAAGCTGCCGTTCAGCCGCTGCGTCGACGGCGCGCAGAGGCTGGCGGCGCGGGGGTTCCCCGTCTCCTGGCGCCTGGCGCAAAACTTGGGCGCCATCGATCGCAAGGAGGTCGGCGACAAGAAGTTCATGGAGATCTTCGCCGGGAAGCCGCTGGCCGAAGGGGCGATCTGGCGGCGTCCCGATCTCGCCTGGACGCTGGGCAAGCTGCGCGCGGGCGGCGCGGACGCCTTCTACAAGGGCGAGGTGGCGAAGGAGATCGTCAAGGCGGTGGCGAGCGCGGGCGGCGTGCTCAGCGCCGAGGATCTCGCCGGCTACACCGCGACCGAGCGGACGCCGCTGGCCACCGACTACCGCGGCCTCCGCGTCTATTCGATGCCACCCTCGTCGTCGGGCGGCGTGGTGCTGGTCGAGGCGCTGGGGATCCTGGCCGCGCACTACCCGACCGACGCCGACCTGCAGCGCGACGGGCGCGGGTCGTCGGCCTACCTGCACGTCGTTTCGGAGGCGCTCAAGCACGGCTTCGCCGATCGCGCGCGCTTTCTCGGCGACACGGACTTCGTGGCAGTCGACCTGCCGCACCTGACCAGCGCCGCCTATCACGCCGAGCTGGCCCGCCGGATCAAACCGAACGCCGTTCTCCCCCGCGACGCGTACGGAACGCTCGGCGCGCCCCCGGCCCTGCACAAGGACAGCGGGACCACGCACCTGTCGGTCATCGACGCCGACGGAAACGCGGTGGCGCTCACGTCGACCGTCAACCTCGGCTTCGGCGCGCACCTGGTGGCCGGCAAGACCGGCATCGTGCTCAACGATCAGATGGACGACTTTTCGCTCACCCCCGGCGTCCCCAACGCGTTCGGCCTGATCGGCAACGAGGCGAACGCGGTGGCGCCGAAGAAGCGCCCGCTGTCGTCGATGACGCCGACCATCGCCGTCGATTCGAGCGGGCAGGTCAAGGTGGTGGTCGGTGCGGCCGGCGGCCCGACGATCATCTCGGCGACGGCGGAGGTGCTGCTCAACGTCGTCGACTGGAAGCTGGACGCGCAGGCGGCGGTGGCGGCCGCGCGGGTTCACGACCAGTGGTTTCCCGATCTCCTGATGGTGGAGGGAGAGATCCCGCGCGACGTGACCGCTGGCCTCGAGCAGCGCGGTCACAAGATCAAAGAGATGCCCCACGTCGGAACGGTCAACGTGCTGGTGCGGACCGACAAGGGGATCGAAGCGGGGGCCGAGCCCCGCAGCCCGAGCACACCCGCGGGCTACTGATGCCGGCCCGCAGGATCACCAAGGTTCTGATCGCCAACCGGGGCGAGATCGCTTGCCGGGTGATCCGGGCCTGCCGAGAGCTGGGCCTGCGCACAGTCGCTGTCTATTCGGAGGCCGATGCCCTGGCGCTTCATGTCCGGCTCGCCGACGAGGCGATCCCGATCGGTCCGCCGCCCGCGCGCGAGAGCTACCTCTGCGTCGACAAGCTCATCGACGCCATCCGGAAGAGCGGCGCCGACGGCGTTCACCCCGGCTACGGCTTTCTGTCCGAGAACGCCGACTTCGCCGAGGCGGTCCACGCGGCCGGCGCCACCTTCATCGGCCCGCCGCCGTCGGCGATGCGCGCGATGGGGATCAAGACGGCGGCGCGCGCGCGCATGCAGGCGGCGGGCGTGCCGGTGGTGCCAGGCGACGGCGGCGTCGACGGGCGCGGCTTCCCGAATGCGGCGGATGCCAAGGCGGCCGCGGCGCGCATCGGCTACCCGGTAATGTTGAAGGCGGCTGCCGGCGGCGGCGGGCGCGGCATGCGGCTCGTCGACAGCGAAGACAAGCTGGAGGCGGCGCTGGCCGGCGCGCAGCGTGAAGCGAAGGCGGCCTTCGGCGACGACACGGTTTATCTCGAAAAGGCGATCGTTCGCCCGCGCCACATCGAGATCCAGGTGTTCGGCGACGAGCACGGCGGCGCGGTCCATCTCTACGAGCGCGACTGTTCGATCCAGCGCCGCAACCAGAAGGTGATCGAGGAGTCGCCGTCGCCGGTGCTCGACGACGAGACGCGCTCGAAGATGGGCGAGGTGGCGGTCCGCGCGGCGCGGTCGGTCGGTTACGTCGGCGCCGGGACCATCGAGATGCTCTACGACTCGGCGGCGCGCAGCTTTTACTTCCTGGAGATGAACACGCGGCTGCAGGTCGAGCACCCGGTGACCGAGCTGGTGACCGGTGTCGATCTGGTGCGCTGGCAGCTCTCGGTGGCGCAGGGGGAGAGGATTCCGCTGGCGCAGGAGGCGATTGCCCGCCGGGGGGCGGCCATCGAGTGCCGCGTCTACGCGGAGGACTCGGTGCGGTTCCTGCCGTCGCCGGGGACGATCACCTCGCTGCGCGTTCCCGCGGGGCCGGGGATCCGCGACGATGGGGGCGTGGTTGCCGGCAGCGTGGTGTCGGTCCACTACGACCCGATGATCTCCAAGCTCTGCGCCTGGGCCGACACGCGCAGCGCCGCGATCGATCGCATGCGCCGCGCGCTCGGCGAGTACCACGTCGGTGGCATCAAGACGAACCTGGCGTTTCACCGACGGGTGATGCGCCACCTGTCGTTCATCAGCGGCGACTACGACACGGGGTTCATCGAGCGCCACAAGGCCGAGCTGACGCAGCCGGCGGCCGACGACCAGACGGCAGCGCTGGCGGCGATCGCCGCGGCGGCCGAGGCGGCGCGCGCGGGCGGCGGTGCTTCGAGCGATCTCGATCTGTCGCAGACGCAGCCGTCGCAATGGCGCCGCCGGCGGGACGATTGACCGCGCCGTCGTCGTCGTCACCGCCGACACCATCCAGATCCGCGCTGCTGTTGGCCTTCGCCACGCTCTATCTGGTGTGGGGCTCGACCTACCTGGCGATCCGGATCGCCGTGGCGAGCCTGCCGCCGTTCGTCATGGGCGCGCTCCGCTTCGGGGGCGCGGGTGCCGTTCTCTACGTATTTCTGCGCCTGCGCGGACTGCCTCGGCCGTCGCCGCGAAATTGGGGCGCGGCATTTCTGGTCGGCGGCCTCCTGCTGGGGGTGGGGAACGGGCTCGTCTGCTGGTCGGAGCAATGGGTTCCGTCGGGGCAGGCTGCGCTCATCGTCGCTACCGTGCCGCTCTGGATGACCGCGCTGCCCTGGCTGGCCGGCCGCGGGCAGCGCCCGCATCTCGCGGCGCTCGTGGGCGTGGCGCTGGGCCTCGCCGGCGTGGCCACGCTGGTCGGCGGCCTGTCGGGGGCTCGAGGGACGGCCGCGGGCGCCGCGCTGTTCGGCGGGCGGCTCGGCCTTCTGCTGGCCAGTCTCTCCTGGGCCGTCGGGTCGCTCTGGTCACGCCGCCTGCCGCTGCCGAAAGAGGCGGCGATGGCGACCGCGATGGAGATGCTGGCCGCCAGCCCACTCATGGCAGTCACGGCGCTGGCCCGGGGCGAATGGGGGCGCTTTCACCCCGCGGCGATCCCGCCCGGACCCTGGATCGCGCTCGCTTACCTGGGCGTGTTCGGCAGCGTGGCCGGGTTCGGCTCGTATGTGTTTCTGCTCAAGCACACCACCCCGGCGCGCGCGTCGACCTACGCATTCGTCAATCCGCTGGTGGCGGTGGTTCTGGGAACCGCCGTCCTGGGCGAGACGATTGGCGCCCGCACGGGCGTCGCGGCGCTGCTGATCGTGAGCGCCGTGGCCGCCGTCATCTGGGGTAGCGGGGCGCGCCGAACCCGCGCCTGAGCGTTATGTTGTGCGGGTGCAGACGCCCCCCACCGGCCTGCGGCTGATCACCATCTACAAGTTCACGAAGGCGGCGCTGCAGGTGGCCGCCGCGGTGCTGCTGTTCTACGGCGCCGCGCACGGGCTCAACGCGCGGCTGGCCGAGTTTGCGGAGAAGCTGCGCGAGCACGCCGTCCACGCCTGGAGCAACGTGTTCGCCGCCGCGCTGCTGCGCTTCACGCGCTCGAAACACAGCCTCACCTTCACGGCCTACGCGCTGCTCGCCGACGCGGGCTTGAGCAGCGTCGAGGGCTGGGCGCTGTCGCGCGGGTACACCTGGGGCGAATGGCTGGTGGTCGTGACGACTGCCGGGCTGATCCCGTTCGAGATTGGCGCGCTGATGCGGCACCTTCGCGTCGGTCGCGTCGTACTGTTGATCCTGAACGTCGCGATCGTGGCGTACCTGATTGTCAACATTCGGCAGCGTCGCCGCGCCGCGGCCTCGCCCTGACAGCTAGATGGGAACCTCTCACGCCATCTAGACCGAAAACAGCCGCCCCTGACGCGGGTCCGCCTTCTCGGGCAGCGCCTGCGACCTGGGCGCGCCCGCCGGGCGTGGCGCGCCGATGAGGCCGCGGAGGCGCGCGAGGTTGCGGGGGAACGACGACTGCCCGTCGGACCCCGACGGCGTCTCCAGCACGGCCGGCGTCGTCGCGAACCGCGCGTCGTTCACCAGCCGCCAGAAGGGCAAGAGGCCCAGATAACCGTCGCCGATCTCGGCGTGCCGGTCGACGTGGCTTCCGGTCGGCGTCTTCGAGTCGTTGAGGTGAAACGCGCGCAGCTTGTCGAGCCCGATGACGCGCGCGAAGGCGTCGAAGGTTCGGTCGTAGCCCTCCTCGGTGCTGAGATCGTGGCCCGAGGCGTGCGCGTGGCAGGTGTCGAAGCAGATTCCGATCCGGTCGCCGCCGCGCGCGCGCGCCAGCATCGCCTCCATCTCCTCGAACCGGCAGCCGAGGCAGCTCCCCTGGCCGGCGGTGATCTCCAGCAGCAGCCGGACCCGCATCCCGCGCGTGCGCGCATCCAGCTCCGACAGGGAGTCGGCCGCCGCCTCGACTCCCTCCTCGACGCCGGCGCCGACGTGGGCGCCCGGGTGGAGGACCACGAAGTCGAGGCCGAGTTCTTCTGCCCGAAACATCTCGTCCGCCAGCGCGTCCCGGCTCTTGTCCAGGATCGCCGGATCGCCCGCCGCCAGGTTGATGAGGTACGAGGCGTGCGACAGCGTCGGCCAACCGACAGTGGCGTGCTCGCTCCGGAACAGCGAGACCTCCTCGGGCAGGAACGGTTTGGCGCGCCACTGGGCCGACGGGCGGGCGAAGATCTGCACCGCTTCGCAGCCATCGGCCTTGCCGCGGGCGATGGCGGTGTGGGGTCCGCCGGCGACTGATTCGTGGGCTCCCAGTAGCATTTTTGCCAGCATACGCGCAGGGGCAGCCCGGTTCACCCCGACGGAGTCTCTGCCGTAGTGGCCCGAGGGTAGGGTTTCCATTGACGAACCCCCCCCAATTCGGTAAACGAGCCGCGGCTTTGACCGCATGAATTCCGCACTGATTTTCCTGCTTTCGGCTGCACCGACCTCGCATGAGCCGCAGCTCATCGATTTCGACCAGACGGTGTTCATCCAGCTGGGAATTTTTCTGCTGCTGGCGCTGGCGCTTTGGCAGCTGCTCTGGAAGCCGTACCTGCGGGTGCGCGGCGAGCGCGTGACGCGCGTCGAGGGCTACCGGCAAGACGCCGCGCGCATGGACAGCGATTCGGCAGAGCGGCTTACCAAGGCGGACTTGGCGCTGACCGCTGCACGTCGGGAAGGCGCCGGCGAGCGGGCGAAGGCGCGGGCCGAGGCGCAGGTGCGCGAGCAGGTGGTGCTGGCAGGCGCGAACGCCGAGGCGCAAAAGACGCTGGCGGCCGCGCGCGCGCGGCTCGAGGCATCCCTGGCTGCCGAGCGAGGCAAGCTGGAAACCGAGACGCGTCAGGTGGCGCAGGCCGCGGCGCGGCGGATCCTGGGGCGCGAGGCCACGCCATGACCAAGAGGCGAGACACCATGACGATGGGTTCGGTTCGACGTTGGACGCTTATCGCGTCGCTGGCGGTGGGCGGCTTCGGCCTGTTCCCTGCCGCGCGGGCGCACGCCGAGGGGAACGCCGCGGAGGCGATGACCGCCGCTGTCGGGCACGAAGAGGGCGAGGCGCATGAAGAGCCGAAGCTCGACGGCAAAAAACTGGCGTTGCAGCTGGTCAACTTCGGCCTGCTGCTGGGCATCTTGATCGGGTTCGGCGGGCCGGCCATTCGCAAGGCGCTGCAGGCGCGGCACCAGCAGCTCAAGGCCGACCTGGCTGCCGCGGCGGCGGCGCGTGCCGAGGCCGAGGCGCGACTCGCGCAGCAGGAGGCGCGGCTCGTTGCGCTGGAGCAGGAGATCGAGGGGATCCGCACCGGCGTCAAGGCCGAGGCGGAAGCCGAGAAGGCGCGCCTCATCGCCATGGCCGAAGAGCGCGCCAAGCGGATCCGCGAAGAGACGACCTTCGTGCTCGGCCAGCAGGTCAAGGAGGCTGAGGAGCGGCTGCGGCGCGAGGTGGCGCTGGCGGCCGTCGATCTGGCGGAGCAGATGGTGAAGAAGTCGCTCGGCGCCGCCGATCAGCAGCGCATGCTCGACACGTTCGTCGCGGACGTCGCCGCGCCGGCTACCGCTGTTTCGCGGGCGCCGCAGGGGCAGGCCTGATGGCGGCCATGGGCGGCTCCGTCGCGCGGCGCTACGCGCGTGCGCTGTTCGGGATCGGCGTCGACGGCGGCTCTTTCGAGGCGCTGGGACAGGAGATCGGCGATCTGGCCGAGCTCTGGACCTCGTCGGCCGAGCTCCGGCAGACGCTGGAGAATCCGGTGTTTCGTCCGTCTGAGAAGCGCGCGGTTCTCGAGCAGCTCCTGCCGCGCGTGGCGCCCACGGCGGAGGTGCGCCGGCTGGCCCTCCTGCTGCTGGAGCGCCGCCGCATCCTGCTTCTGCCGGCCATCGCCCGCGCCTACCGAGACCTCGCCGATGCGCACCTGGGGCAGGTCCGCGCCAAGGTGACCTCCGCCGAGCCGCTGGCCTCCGCCGCGCTCGAGCGGGTGCGCCACTCGCTGGAACAGCGGACCGGAAAAAAGGTGATCGTGGAAGCCGCCGTCGACGCCGCCCTCATCGGTGGTGTCGTCGCGCAGGTGGGTGACCTGGTGCTCGACGGCAGCGTCCGCACCCAGCTGGCCGACCTGCGGCAGAAGCTCGTCAACTAGGCGGCAAGAGCAACAGAAGCACGAAGCTATACAGCGAGAAGCCACACAGCACGAAGCCATACAGAAAGACCAGCCATGCAAATCCGCGCCGAAGAAATCAGCCAGATCATCCGCAAGGAGATCGAGAGCTTCGACCAGAAGGTCTCCGTCATGGAGACCGGCACCGTGCTCGAGGCGGGCGACGGCATCGCGCGCGTCTACGGTCTCGAGGCCGCGATGGCGGGCGAGCTGCTCGACTTCGGTCACGGCGGCGTCGTCGGATTGGTGTTGAACCTGGAAGAGGACAACGTCGGCGTCGCGCTGCTCGGCAACTACGAGGAGGTCCGCGAAGGGGACACCGTCAAGCGCACCGGCAAGATCGCGCAGGTCCCCGTCGGTGACGCGCTCACCGGCCGGGTGGTGAACGCGCTGGGCGTGCCGATCGACGGCAAGGGGCCGATCACGGTCAGCGCTTCCGAGACGCGCAAGATCGAGGTGAAGGCCCCCGGCATCATCGCCCGCAAGTCGGTCCATCAGCCGATGCAGACCGGCATCAAGGCGATCGACTCGATGATCCCGATCGGCCGCGGTCAGCGGGAGCTGATCATCGGCGACCGCCAGACCGGCAAGACCGCCGTGGCCATCGATGCGATCATCAACCAGAAGGGGCAGGACATGCACTGCTTCTACGTGGCCATCGGTCAGAAGCAGTCGACGGTGGCGGCGGTGGTCGAGAAGCTGCGCGAGACCGGCGCGCTCTCCTACACGACGATCATCGCGGCGACCGCCTCCGAGCCGGCGCCGCTGCAGTTCCTGGCGCCCTACACCGGCGTCACCATGGCCGAGTACTACCGCGACAGCGGCAAGCACGCGCTCATCGTCTATGACGATCTGTCGAAGCAGGCGGTCGCCTACCGGCAGCTGTCGCTGCTGCTCCGCCGCCCGCCGGGGCGCGAGGCCTACCCGGGCGACGTCTTCTATCTCCACTCGCGTCTGCTGGAGCGGGCCGCCAAGCTGTCCGACAAGGAGGGGGCCGGATCGCTGACCGCGCTCCCCATCATCGAGACCCAGGCCGGCGACGTGTCGGCTTACATCCCGACCAACGTCATCTCCATCACCGACGGTCAGATCTTCCTGGAGAGCGATCTCTTCTACTCGGGGCAGCGCCCGGCGGTGAACGCCGGCATCTCGGTCAGCCGCGTCGGTGGCGCCGCGCAGACCGTGGCGATGAAGAAGGTCGCCGGCAAGCTGCGGCTGGAGTTGGCGCAGTACCGCGAGCTGGCGGCGTTCGCGCAGTTCGGGTCGGACCTCGACAAGTCGACGCAGCAGCAGCTGGCGCGCGGCGCGCGCATGACCGAGCTCCTCAAGCAGGGGCAGTACCAGCCGCTGGCGGTCGAGAGCCAGGTGCTCATCCTCTTCGCGGTGACGAGCGGCTTCGCTGACGCGCTGCCGATCGACTCGCTGGGCCGCTACGAGCGCGAGCTGTACGCCTTCGTGACCGCGCGCCACCCTGAGCTCTGGACGGAGATGCAGACCAAGGGGAACGACAGCAAGTCCTGGGACGCGCTGCAGACCCGCATGAAGGCGGCGCTGGCTGCGTTCGCCAAGGAGTTCTCGCCGGAGGCCGCGGTCGCCTAAGCAAGAAAGCCATGCCCTCCCTCAAGAACATCCGCACGCAGATCGCGTCGAAGAAGTCGACGCAGAAGATCACCCGCGCCATGAAGCTGGTGGCGGCGTCGCGGCTGCGGCGCGCGCAGGACGCCATCGTAGCGGCGCGCCCCTACGCCAACGCGCTCGGCGAGGCGATTGCCGAGGTGGCGCTGCGCGCCGGGGCCGAGTCGCACCCGCTGCTCGACCGCCGATCGCCGGATCGGATCACGCTGGTGCTGCTCACCTCGGACCGTGGGTTGGCGGGCGGGTTCAATGCCAACGTCTTTCGCGTCACCCAGCGCTTCATCGCCGAGCGCAAGCAGGCGACGCCTCCGGCGCGCGAGATCGTGCTGGAGATCGTCGGCAAGAAGGGGCGCGACTACTACCGGCGCCGGCGGCTGTCGATCACGCGTGAGACGCCTTCCCCGACGGCCGAGACCGCCTCGCACATCGCGCGCGAGATGGCCCAGATCGTGTCGCACGAGTTTCACGAGTCGCGCACCGACGCGGTCTTTCTGGTCTACAACGAGTTCAAGTCGGCGGTTCAGCAGCGGGTGGTGGTGGAGCCGCTGCTCCCGGTGAGCTCCGATCTGGCGGGCGGCGAGAAGGCCGTGGCCGCCGGTGCGCTCGACTTCCTCTACGAGCCGTCGAAAAGGAAGCTGCTCGACGCGCTGTTGCCGCTCTACCTGGAGTCGCAGATCTACCGCGGCCTCCTCGAGTCGATCGCCTCCGAGCTGGGTGCGCGCATGACCGCCATGGACAGCGCGACCAACAACGCCAAAGAGATGATCGCCAACCTCACGCTTCAGTACAACCGCGCCCGCCAGGCCGCCATCACCAAGGAGCTGATGGAGATCGTGAGCGGGGCCGAGGCCCTCAAAGGCTAGTCGTCAAGAAGTCAGTCGAAAGGACACAGAGAGTCATGAGCAGCGTGCAATCAACCAGCCAGGGCAAGGTCGTCCAGGTCATCGGCCCCGTCGTCGACGTGGAGTTCGCCGGTGGCGATCTGCCGGAGATCAACACCGCGCTGCGGATCTCGAACCCGTCGATCAACGACAAGCCCGGCAACCTGGTCGTCGAGGTGGCGCAACACCTGGGCGAGCACAACGTCCGCTGCATCGCCATGGACACCACCGACGGCCTGGTGCGCGGGATGGCGGTGGAGAACAGCGGCGCCCCGATCCAGGTCCCGGTCGGCCGCGAGGTCCTGGGGCGCATCATGAACGTGATCGGCGAGCCGGTCGACGAGCGCGGCGCCATCACCGCCAAGAAGAAGCTGCCGATCCACCGCGCGGCGCCCAAGTTCGTCGACCAGTCGGTGCGCGTCGAGATGTTCGAGACCGGCATCAAGGTCATCGACCTCTTGGCTCCCTACCGCCGCGGCGGCAAGGTCGGCCTCTTCGGCGGCGCGGGCGTGGGCAAGACCGTCACGATGCTCGAGCTCATCAACAACGTCGCCAAGAAGCACGGTGGCTTCTCGGTGTTCGGCGGCGTCGGAGAGCGCACCCGCGAAGGGCGCGATCTCTACAACGAGATGGCGGAGTCGAAGCTCTCCGACGGCTCGTCGGTTCTCTCCAAGACCGCGCTCGTCTACGGGCAGATGAACGAGCCGCCGGGGGCCCGCGCGCGCGTCGCGCTGTCGGCGCTCACCGTGGCCGAGTTCTTCCGCGACGACGAGGGGCAGGACGTGCTGCTCTTCATCGACAACATCTTCCGCTTCACGCAGGCCGGCTCGGAGGTCTCCGCGCTCCTTGGCCGCATCCCCAGCGCCGTCGGCTACCAGCCCACATTAGCCACGGATATGGGCGAGCTGCAGGAGCGGATCACTTCGACCAGCAAGGGGTCGATCACCTCGGTGCAGGCGATCTACGTCCCGGCCGACGACCTGACCGACCCGGCGCCGGCGACGGCCTTCGCCCACCTCGACGCCACGACCGTGTTGTCGCGCGCCATCTCCGAGCTGGGGATCTACCCGGCGGTCGATCCGCTCGACTCGACGTCGACCATGCTGTCGGCCGAGATCGTGGGCGCCGAGCATTACGCGGTTGCCCGCTCGGTGCAGAAGATCCTGCAGAAGTACAAGGAGCTGGTCGACATCATCGCCATCCTCGGGATGGACGAGCTTTCCGAGGACGACAAGCTGACGGTCTCGCGCGCGCGCAAGATCCAGAAGTTCCTCTCGCAGCCGTTCTTCGTGGCCGAGACCTTCACGGGTACGCCGGGCAAGTACGTCGAGGTCAAGGACACCGTGCGCAGCTTCAAGGAGATCGTCGACGGCAAATGCGACGACATCCCGGAGCAGGCCTTCTACATGCAGGGCGGCCTCGACGACGTCCGCGCCAAGGCCGAACAGCTCAAGAAAGAAGCTGCGTAGTGATGGGAACCCTGAGAGGGTTCCCAAACCCTCCCGCGATGAGCTCCGACCGGCAAAGCCGGCCTACGCTCGACGCGAGCACTCCATGAAGCTCTCGCTCACCACGCCGAAGGGCGCGCTTGTTGATGCCGACGTCGACGAGGTGACGGCGCCCGGCGAGCTCGGCGAGCTCGGCGTCCTGCCGGGCCACGTGCCGCTCATGACCGCGCTGCGGCCCGGCGTCCTGTCCTACAAGGCCAAGGACCACGACGGGGTGGTGGCGGTCGGACAGGGCTTCATGCAGGTGGCGCCGCTCCCGCGCGCCGACGACGCTCCCGGCCGCGACCGCCTGCTGGTCCTCGTCGATCAGGCGATGGCGGCCGTCGACATCGACCGCGATGCCGCCATGCGCGATCTCGGCGAGGCCGACAAGAAGCTCGCCGCCTGGAAAGGCGAGCTCGACGGCGCCTACCAGGCGCTGGTCTTGAAGCGCGGCTGGGCCCAGGCCCGCCTCGACGCCGCCGCCCGCGCGCCCGGCGCCGCGCACTAACGCCCCCTCCGGCGCGCACGGCGCGGTAGATTGCGGCGTGGTTCGTCCGCGCTGCCTCCTGGCCGCCGTGTTCCTTTGCACGCTGGTCGCCTCGTGCATGCCGCCCGCGTGGGGGGCAAACGCGCTCCTCCATCCGCCGCGGCGGCCAGTGACTCAGGTGCCGACGGTCAAATTCGAAAAGGTCGACCTGGACGTGGGCATTCACCTAGTTGGTTGGCTGTTCCGGACCGAACACACTCGGCGGGGCCTAGTCGTCTACCTTCACGGCCTCGGCGACAACCGCTCATCGGGGATCTCGATCGCGCAACACTTCACTGCGCTGGGGTTCGACGTGCTCGCCTACGACAGTCGCGCGCACGGAGAATCGGGCGGTGACTTTTGTACCTACGGATTCTACGAGAAGAAGGATCTGAGCCGGGCTCTAGACAAGCTCGGCGGCGCGCCGACCCTCGCATTCGGCGTCTCGCTCGGCGCCGGCATCGCGCTGCAGGCTGCCGCCGAGGATCGGAGAATCGCGTTGGTCGTCGCGGTGGCGCCCATCTCCGATCTCAGGACTGCGGCCGCGGAGCGCGCACCATTCTTCGCCAGTCGCGCCAACATCGACGAGGCCTTCCGCATCGCCGAGCGGGAGGCTGCCTTCCGTGCTGACGAGGTGAGCCCGGCAGCGGCGGCGACGAAGATTCAGGCCCCCGTCTTGGTGATCCATGGGGCCGACGATCGAGAGACGCCGCCAGCCCACTCGGAACGCGTCTACGCTGCGCTCGCTGGCGCTAAGAAGCTCGTCCTGGTGCCCGGCGCCCACCACAACGACGCGCTCACGGCCGATGCCTGGAGGCAAATCGACGACTGGATCGCCGCGCACTGGCCGCGTTGAGCGAGCCCTATTTCAGGCGGCGGTCAGCAGGTCGAGGAGCGGGACCTCAGGCGACTCGGGGTTGACCCGCAGCTCGCGCGATTTGGGGTCGACGAGAAGGTCCAGCTCCTCGAGCGGGATCTGACCGATGAGCGCCGTCGTTCCAGCTTTCTCGACGATGGCGCTGCAGATCGCTTTGCGGCCCAGGATCTCCATCTCAATGTTGCCGACCCAGGTGCGCTCGGCCACCTCGCCGCTGGCATAGCGGACCCTTCGCACCCCTTGCGGCGGAACGCCGAGCGCCGCGACGACATCGGCGGGCAGTACCAGCATCGTGGCGCCCGTGTCGACCAACGCAGTGATCTCGATCGACCGGATGGCCTCAACCGGCAGGTCCCCCATTCCGGCTTGGGTGACGTCGAGCGAATTTCGAAGCTTGATCGGTTGCATGACCCTTCCCATCTGTGAATGTCCTCGACCGAAGTCATCGGACAGCCACCCCTTTTGTTTCGAACCCTCGAACGACCTGACTCAAAGGTAGCACCGGCAGCGCTCGCCGCGCTGCGGATCGCGCTGTAGAGTGCGCGCGCTGTGTTTCGATTCTTCGTCACCTGTGCGCGTGGAACCGAGGGGGCCTTGCGCCGTGAGATCGCCGCGATGCGGATCGCCGGCGCCAAGGGGGACTTCGGCGGCGTCTGGTTCGAGGGGCCGCTGGAGATGGGGATGCGCGTCTGTCTGCATTCGCGCGTCGGCGTGCGGGTGCTGGCGCAGCTGGGGACGTTCGAAGCGACCGAACCGAAGAGCCTCTACGCCGGGGCGCGCGCGATCCCCTGGCACGACTGGCTGACGGCGACGAGCACCTTCGCGGTCCACGCCAGCGTGCGCGACACGAAGGAGCTGACGCACTCGGGGTACGTGGCGCTGAAGGTGAAGGATGCGGTCGCTGATTCGCTTCGAGACGCGTTCGGCGAGCGGCCCAACGTCGATCCGAAGTCGCCCGACGTCGGCATCGTGTTGCACCTCGCCGCGGGGAAGGCGGGGATCTTTCTCGACCTGGCGGGTGAGTCGCTGCACCGGCGCGGCTACCGCGTCGCGATGGTCGATGCGCCGCTGAAGGAAGCGCTGGCGGCCGCCGTGTTGATCTTGGGCGGCGCGCACGCCGACCTGCCGTTCATCGATCCGATGTGCGGGTCCGGCACGCTGGCGATCGAGCATGCGCTGGCCATGCGCGGGATCGCGCCCGGGCTGCGCCGGCGGTTCGGCTTCGAGCGCTGGCCGACGGTGGCGTCGGAGTCTCTGGCCGCCTGGGCGCGTCTGCGCGCGGATGCTGAGGCGGCCGCCCGGGCGGCCTTGAGCGAGACCTGGCCGCCGATTGTCTGCGCCGACATCGACGGTAAGGCGCTGGCCGCCGCGCGCCAGAACGCGGCCGCGGCCTCGGTCGACGACGGGATGGTGTTCGAGCAGGCCGATGTGGCGACGCTCGAGAAGCGCTGGCCGGCCGCCACGCTGGCCACCAACCCGCCCTACGGCGAGCGGCTGAAACCGGCCGAGCTCGACGCAACCTACAAGGCGATGGGGCGCGCCTTCGAGCGGCTCAGCGGATGGCGGGTGATCGTTCTCAGCGGCAATCCGGCGATCGAGCGCGCCATCCGGCGCAAGCCCAACGTCTCTCACCGGCTCTGGAACGGCGCGCTCGAGGCGCGGCTCCTGCGCTACGACTTCTAAAGGACGCCGGCGTCCGCCGCGCGCGGCGGGTAGGGCTGGCAGCCCCAGTACTGGGCGTCGGTCAGCGTGGCGTCGTAGCTGTGCGCCGTCGTGGAGAGCGCGGTGCAGCTCGGGTAGGGGGTGGTTCCGGCGCCGGTCTTGTCGCCGGTGTATTTGGTGTAGTCGATGCAGAATCCGATGGTGTTGCTCAGCGCGTCCGGGAATGAGGCAGACGTCGTGTTTTGCAGCCACCACCAGTAGCGACATTCGTGCGGCGCCGCGGCGCCGGCGGCCGAGCAGGTGTACGGAGTCACGCCGGCGGCCTGCGCGGTGGCTCCGACCGACGTCGGCCCCGGCTGGCAGAGCGCGACGCAGATGGTCTGGGTGCTGCCGGTCATCGAGGTGAGCACCGGCAGGTAGCCAGGCGCGCAGCCGTTCAGATAGAAGCCGCCGCTGCCGGGGCCGGCCGCGGGCGCGTCGGACTTGTTGTTGGGGTAGACGACCTTCGCGCAGGTGAAGACGGTCTTTCCGAAACAGCCGAGCGCTGGTGAGGCGGAAGTGGGGGAAGTCGGGCTGCCGCACGCCGCGGCGCCGTCGTAGTCGCGCGCCTGCGTGAGCGGGTTGCAGGTCGGGGCGCAGACGCCGGCCACGGAGGTTCCGTTCGAATAGAAGACGCTCGAATAGTTGGTGCAGACGAAGTGGGTCCCGCAGCTGTCGGGCGAGGCCCTGCAGATCGGCTGGCACTGGCCGTTCGCGCAGGCGAGCCCGCGCCGGCAGTTGTCGAACCCGGTCGCCTCGCCGTAAGCGCCGGCGGCGCAAGCGCCCCCTTGGGCGATGGTTCCGTCGGCGAGACAGACCGCGTGGCCCGCGGTCGCGCTGGTGGCGACCCAGGTGCATCGCTCGGTCGAGAGGCAGGTCGTCTGCGTGAGCGGGTCGCAAGCGGTCGGCGCCGCGACGTCGGTGCCGGCGTCGCTCCCGCTCTTGCCGGCCGTTCCGCCGCCGTTCCCGGTCGCGCCGGCACGTCCACCACCTGCGCCGGCGCCGCTCGCGCCGCTCGCTCCTCCGGTGTTGGTCGTTCCCGCGCCGCCGCCCGCTCCCGGCGCGCCGCCGCTGGCGCTGGTGGTGCCCGCGGCGCCGCCACTTCTGGCCGCGCCTCCGCCGTGGCCAGCGGCCGCGCCACCTGCGCTCCCGCCTGTTCCGTTCGGTGGCGGCACGACGCTCGAGCCGCCGCAGGCCGCCGCCGACATCACGACCAGGCCCAACAACCACGACCAGACCCGCGTCCGCGTCCGCGCCCGCATCCAACACGATGCTATCACGACGGCAGAGGTGCGCAGATCGGGCCTCTCGCGCTATGACAGTGGGCCTCGGATGCGTGTCGTTGGTTTACGGATCGGGCTGTCGTTGTTGGCGGGTGCCCTCCTGTTCCTCGCCGTCCCGAGCTACGGCCTCTGGCCGCTCATGTGGATCGCCGCGGTGCCGGAGATCTACGTGGCCCGCGTCGCCGCGACACCCAAGCGCGCGTTTCTCTACGGCTGGCTGACGGGGGCCGTGGCGCACACCGGCGGCTTCTACTGGATGGACGGCCTGCTCGAGCGGTTCGGCCACATGGCGCGGATCGAGGCGTTGCCGGTCATGGCGCTGCTCATCGCTTACCAGGGGCTGGCGTTCGCCTTCTTCTCCTGGGGCGTGCGGCGGGCCTGGGACCGAAGCGGCGCGCCGCTCGTGCTTCTGGCGCCGCTGGTCATGGTCGCCGTCGAGCTCCTGATGCCGCAGATCTTCCCCTACTACCTGGCGATCTCGCAGGCGTTCGTGCCGGCGGTCATCCAGATCGCCGACGTGACCGGTCCGCTCGGCGTCACCGCGCTCATGCTGGCGTTCGCGGGCGCAGTCACGGACGCAGTCTTCGCAGCCTCTCGCCGCTGCTGGCCGGCCTGGCGCGCGCTGGTGGCGGTGGCGGTTCTGATTGCCGTCGACCTCGGCTACGGCGCGCTGCGGATTCACCAGGCCGACGGCCGCCGCGCCGCCGCGCCCAAGGTGCGCACGGGGCTGGTGCAGGCCAACGTCGGCATCCTCGAGAAGTGGGATCCGGATGAGTTCGCGCGCCTGCTGGTCCTGCACCAGCGCGCCTCGGCCGATCTGCAGCGCGACGGCGCCGAGCTGGTGGTCTGGCCGGAGTCGTCGTACCCGTACGCGCTGCCCCGCACGTTCGCCCACGACTTTGGCGCCAATGACGGCCGGATGGTGCGGCGCGGGTTCGATACGTCATTGATGTTCGGCGCCCTCACCCGAACGGAAGGACCGCCGCGGACGCGCGCTGATCGCTACCCCTACAACACGGCGATCATGATGGACGCCGCCGGCAACGCCACCGGCAGCTACGACAAGGTCTTCCTGATGATGTTTGGCGAATACGTGCCGTTCTACGACCAGATCCCCTGGTTCACGGAGATCTTCCCCGAGGCCTCGAACTTCAGCCGCGGCAGCGAGCCGGCATCGTTCCCGCTGCACTCTGCCGCGGGCGACTTCAAGCTCGGCCCGCTCATCTGCTACGAGGACATCCTGCCGTCATTCGCGCGCCGGGTGGCGAAGCTCGGACCGAACGCGTTCGTGAACATCACCAACGACGCCTGGTTCGGCCGCACCGCCGAGCCGTACCAGCACCTGGCGCTGGCGGTCTTTCGTGCCGTCGAGCACCGGCTGGAGATGGTCCGCGCGGTCAACACCGGCGTCAGCGCGCACATCGACGCCGCGGGGCGCGTTCTAGAGGCGACCGAATCGGTCGATCCCGACGTCCAGCCGGTGGCGCAGCCCAAGACGCTGTTGGTCGATCTGGCCATGCTTCCAGGCGGTGGCCTCTACCGAACGGTGGGCGATCTGTTCGGTTTTCTCTGCCTGCTGTCGCTGGTCGCCCTCTTGGCGTGGAGCCGTGGGCGACCGGCGGCCACGACCTCACCGACAGGCGGCGCAACTACGAGCGACGGAGAAAGAACAGATACTTGAAGTCTTGCCGCTCGTGCTTGAAAGCGGGGAAGCGCATCTCCTTCCCCACCTCCATCGCGCAGCTGCCGGTCGGCGTCCCCGCGAAGGTCGACCCGACCTGGACCGACTGCACGGTTCCGTTGCCGCCCACGACGTAGCTCAGCACCAGCGCGCCTGGGATGTGGAACTTCTGGTAGCACTCGTAGAACTTGGGGCGAATCTTCTCCATCACGTCGTTGATGGCGGCCTTGGTGAGCTCTTCGGGGCGGCGGTCGGCGGCCAACTCCTCCTCGCTCATCGGCTGAGGCTGCCCCGCGCGGTTGCAGGCGGGATCCTCATGCCCCGGCGGTGGGCGATCGGCGAATCCCGTGGACGGCGGCTTCGAAACGAGAATCTCGCCGGTGCAGCGGTTGAACACGCGCGCGCCCACCAGCTTGAGCGCGATCCCGGGCGCCATCCCGACGGCGAAGTCCGAGCCTTCGGCCTGCGGCTGGAACAGGAACTCGGCGCGCAGGAAGGGCTTCTCGACCTCGGCCCAGTGCTTGGCCGCTGCGAAGTCGTCGAAAGCGACCGTGCTCTTCGAGACCGGCACGCCGGCGGCCAGCGACGCCGCGGACTTGTCGGGCGTCGCCAGCGTGACGAAGCGCGGAGCGTGTTGGCTGCCGATCGGCATCGGGTCGCTGCAGGCGATGCAACCCGCCAGCGACAGGTGGTAGCCCTTGGCTGCGCCGTCGTAGCTGGAGACCTCGATCGCCGCCGGATCGTTCGACTCGGCCAGGAAGGTCTGTTGCGGCAGCTTCTTGCGCAGGTAGCTCGTCGTCGAGCGGCAGCGCGCGCGATCGAGCTCGCGCATCTCTCCGCCGCACGAATTGATGAACGGCGCCAGCAGCGTCCCCACATCCTGCGTCTTCACTGCCCCGTGCGCGCGCGTCTCGAAAGAGTCGTTTGTATCCGGGGACCCTGGGAGGGTCCCCGCGCCCTCCCGCGATGGGCTCCGCTGGGCAGAGCCCAGCTCCGCCCACGCGATCGAGTCTGCCGCGAGGCTGAGCAGCGCCCCCAACGCCAACGCGAAAGCCAGCAGCCTGCCTCTGGGCCTTGCTCGGGGGTCCTTGTGGCGCATCGGCCGGACTATAGATGAGGCCGGCGCTTTTCTGCCAGCCCCCTGGCCAGATAGCGGCGGACCAGGGTCGCCACCCCCGGATCGTCGGGGATATTTCGATCGAGCGGGATGATCTGGTTCTCGAACCAGCTCCCGGTGATCTCGGCGGGCAGGCGGGCCAGAAGGGCGGTTTCGCGCCCGATCGCCGCCTTGATATCCCGCCGCCGCTGCTGGTAGTAGCTCTCCAGCGACGCTGGATCGAACTGGCCGAGCGAGTGGTCGTCTTCGCCCAGCTGCCGGCGATGGTCGGCCAGGATCGACGCGATCTCCGCCCGCTCGCCGCGGTCGACGAACGTCCGAGCGCCGTTCACCAGGTGAAGATCCAGGCGCCCCAGTTTCTTCCCTTCGGCCTCGGCCTCGAGCAGCCGCGTGCTGCCGACCGGCTCGGGCGACTCCAGATTCAGCGCGCTGTGCCCCAGCACGACCCAGTCGATCCCCGCGATGGCAGCGACCAGTCTGCGGTTTTCGGCGGGCAGGCCGGCGTGGACCAGCGCCACCACGATCTCGGCCCCGCGCGCACGCAGCGCCTGCACCGACTCGCGCGCGGCATCGGCCGGATCGCGCACCACGATTCCGTCGGCGTGCCAGCGGTTGGCGTCGGCGGCCGTGGGCGGCGCGGTCACGCCGAAGATGCCGATACGGGTCGCGCCGGCGTCGATCAGACGATCGGATGCGAACAGACGCTGGCCGTCCCGGCCGTAGAGGTTGGCCGAAACGATGGGGATCTTGAACGCCGCGGTCACCTTCCTCAGCAGCGGGACGCCGATCGCCAGATCGTCTTCGCCCGGCGTGAAGGCGTCGATTCCGCCGCCCGCGATTCCGGCCGCCAGCAGGTTCGCCTGCCGCTCGGTCTCGGCGGTGGTCCCCTCCGGCTGGAACAGATCGCCCGCGTCGACCACCAGCGTCGCGTCGGCCTCGGCGCGCGCCCGCGCCGTCACGGTGGCTCGCCGCGCCAGGCCGCCGAGCGGTTGCACCGCACAGTTGCAGGGGGCGTATTTCCCCTGCAGGTTCGACGAGTAGAGCAGGGCTATGACCCGGCCGCGTGGCGCGGCGGGCAGCGCGGCATCAGCGGCCGGAAGCGACGAGAGAGCCGGTCCAGCCGTCGGTGACACCGCTGGCTGTTTGCGGCATCCAAGCAAAGCGACGACCAGCGCGGCCGAGGCAAGGCGCGCCCGAGCTTTCGATGCTAGACCCACAAAAACACTTCGCAGGGGCGATATTATCTCCATCCCGGCTCTCCCGCCGGAGACGCCGACCCATGGCAGAAGAGCGCGACCAAAATCAAATGGAAGATCAGGACCTCCAGCAGGACCTGCCGCAGGACCTGCCTGAAGACCGGGCCCTCGCGGATGCCGCCGAGACGGGACCGGCCGATTCCGCTGACGCAGCCGACATCCTCGACGTGGACGAGGTGGCGCCGCCGGCGGCCGCCGGCGCGTTGGCGCCGCTGCGCGATCCGGTGGCGCGGTTCCTGGCCGAGGCGCGGCGCTTTCCGCGTCTCACCGACGAGGAGGAGCGGAAGCTCGGCAAGGCGGTCCGCGAAGCGGGGGATATGAACGCCGCGCGCCGGCTGGTGGTCCACAACCTGCGGCTGGTCATTTCGATCGCCTACCAGTACCGACGCGCCTGGGCCAGCATCCTCGACCTCGTCCAGGAGGGGAGCGTCGGGCTCATGGAGGCGGTCAAGCGGTGGGAGCCGTCGCTCGGCCCGCGCTTCGGGACCTACGCGGCGTACTGGATCCGCGCCTACGTGCTGAAGTTCCTGATGACCAACTCGCGCCTCATTCACGTCGGCAATACGCGCGCGGGGCGGAAGCTGTTCTTCCGACTCGAAAAGGAGAGGCAGAAGCTGATGGCGGCGGGCTTCGAGCCGACGCCCAAGCTCCTGGCCGCCAAGCTCGACGTCGACGAGCGCGATCTCGACGAGGTTCGACAGCACCTCGAGTCGCGCGAGGTCTCGATCGATCCCGGCGGCGCGAAGGAGGGCGGAGACGAGACGTTTCCGCTTGCCGAGCGCATCGCTGCGGGGGGCCGCTCGCCCGAGTCAGAAGCGGCGCACGCGGAGCTGGCCGACGCCGTGCGCGACTTCGTAGGTGGGTTCCGCGACGGTCTCAAGGACGATCGAGAGCGGGCGGTCTGGCACGAGCACCTGGCCACCGAGGAGCCGATCCCCCTGGGCGAGCTCGGCTCTCGGTTTGGGGTCTCCAAGCAGCGGATGGGGCAGATCGCCGACCAGCTGAAGAAGCGGTTCCGGAGCGAGATCGTCGACAAGCTCGGGCCCGACGTCCGCACCGACTGGCTCCGCGCGGACGACTGACCTCGCTCCACTTCGGAGTTAGTGAGGACCCGCGCCGCTCTGGACCGCGGACTGAACGGCGCTGGCGGCGTCGAGGGTGTAGGGGTAGGGCGGGGTGAAGGCGGTGCTCCCCTTGTTGGCGGTCATGCCGCTGGTGCCGCTGTAGAGGTTGCCCTTCGACACCACGATGCTGGCCGAGTTGGAGTAGTCGGCGCTGTCGATCGGATCCGACACGCCGATGAAGGCGTTGTTCTCGTCGAGGATGTTGGCGCTCACGCCGACGCCGATGCAGTAATTGTCGCCGCTCGAGGTGTAGAGGTTGTTGAAGATGTGCACGTCTCCGAAGCGGACGCGCGGCTGGCGCTCGACGACGTGGTCGGCCCACCAGTCGTGGTGCCAGGTGACGCGCAGGTGCCCCGCGTCGCTGGTCTTCGAGTCGGAGCCGCCGACCAGGTTGGAGAAGTGGTGCACTTCGCCCGTGTAGCCGGAGACGCGGTTGGTCGAGTAGTGGAACTTGGTCCAGGAGACGGTGACGCAGTCGCTCCCCTCGGTGATGTCCAGGTTGCCGTCCGAGCCGTCGGAGATGTCGAGGTGGTCGAGCCAGATGTGATGGGCGCTGTTCACGACGGTGATGGCGTCGGCGCCGTCCTGGCAGTCGCCGTTCGACGCCACGTCGGAGCAGTTGAGGCCGACGACGGTCAGGTTCTGCAGGATGTCGTTCGAGGTTCCGTCGAAGGTCAGGTTGCCGGTGATCTTGGCGCCCGCCTGCCCGATGATCGTCTTGTTCGATCCGATCTTGAAGGTGCCGCTGAACGAGCCGGAGACGTGAATCACGGCGGCCGAAGATCCGCTGACCGCGGAGCTGAACGCGCTCGCCGAGCTGACCGTCGTCGCCGAGGCGCTGCCGCCGCCGGTGGTGGTGCTGATGCTGCCCATCGAGCATCCGCTCGCCGCCCAGCCGACGAGGGGATTGGAGCTCGTCGACCCGCCGGTGCCGGGGGTGCCGCCGGTGGCGGGGGTGCCGCCGGTGCCGGTGGTCCCGCCCGTGGCTCTGGCGCCGCCCGCGCCGCCGGTTCCCGTGGTGCCGCCCGTGGCTTTGGCGCCGCCCGCGCCGCCGGTGCCGGGGGTGCCGCCGGTGGCGGGGGTGCCGCCGGTGCCTGTGGTGCCGCCCGTGGCTCTAGCGCCGCCAGCGCCACCGGTTCCTGTGGCGCCTCCGGTGGCGGTGGTGCCGCCGGTGCCTGTCGTGCCGCCGGTGGCCCTGGTCCCGCCGGTGCCGATCACGCCGCCGGCTCCGGTGGTGCCGCCCGTCGCGGTGATCCCGCCGGTTCCGACCACTCCGCCGGTGGAGGTGACACCGCCCGAGCCGGTGGTGCCGCCGGTCTCGCCGGTGCCCCCAGTCCCAACCGTGCCGCCTTCAGGCTGCGCGCACGACGCGAATGCCACGGCGAGCCCGAGAATTGTCGAACAGAAAACGGATCTGGAGAACGCGGTCGCGGACGCGGTCAAGGGACGAAGAACCATCGGACGCCTCCTTGGGGGGGTTCTCCGACCAGTGTCCGCTCCCACACGGGACAGCTCACCGCGGCCGTCCGAACGCGCCCTAGTGGCCGGTCTTCTGGGCGATCACGAAGTGGGCCAGGTCTTCGATCTCGGCCGGCGTCAGCTTCCCGGCGAACTTCGGCATCTTGTTCTTCTCGCCGAACAGCCGCCCCTGCCCGGCGTCGGCGATGACCGCCTCGATCCAGGCGAGCGTTCCGCGCCCGGCGAGGTTGGGGCCCGCGTTCTCCCCCTCACCGTCGAGCTCATGGCAGGTGTCGCAGTCCTTCTGGGCGACGAGCTCCCGACCGTGCGCGGCGCGCGCGGCGTCGGCGTCGGGCGCGCCGGTCTGGGCGTAGACCATCTCCGCCAGCGCGTCGATCTCCTCGCGGGTCCCGTCCACCGCCTTCATCCCTTTGTCGATCTTGGCGGTCCCCATGTGGAGCAGCCCCTCGGGGTTCTCCAGAAAACCGCGGATCCAGGCGCGTGAGTCGTAGTCCTTGAAGTCGGGACCCTTGTCGCCGCCTGTGCCGACCAGGCCGTGGCATCCGGAGCAACGCTCGTCCCAGATCGCGCGCGCGTGGTTGAGCGGGTCGTTGAGGAAGACGGCCAGGCCCCCCTCGGCCGGCATTCCTTTGAGCGCCAGCCGGCGGGCTTCTCGCGTGCGCGTCTCCTCTTCGGCGCGCCCCTTGGCGTAGACGGGATCGCGCGCGTCTTTGCTGACGGCGAGCGCCGACAGCGCGCCGAGGGCGATGAGGCTGAGGCCGGTCGCCGAGATCACCCGCTTGCGATCCGAGGGGCGATTGGTCGGCGCGCGATCGAGAAACGGCAGCGCCAACAAGAGGGCCGTGACGACGCCGGGGATGATCATGGTCGCCACGATCTCCAGCGGCCCTTCGAAGTACATCCGCAGCTGATAGAGCGGCAGCGCGTACCATTCGGGGCGCGCCAGATAGCTCGAGGTCGGATCGGCGGGCGACTCCAACGCGGCGCCGTGGTGCACGACAACCGCCAGCATCACCAGGGCGAGCACGAACAGGCCGACCGCGGCGTTTCGCATCGACTGGTAGGGCCAGGCGGGGACTGTCCGCGCGACAATCTCGTCTGCGCTCATCGACCACTTCGGCGTCGGCCCGTGCTTGCGATAGAGGTAGATGTGCAGCACCACCAGCGCGACGAAGGCGACCGGCAGCAAGAGCGCGTGCGCCGCAAACGCGTGCGTGACGGTCAGGTTCCCGAACGCGCTGCCGCCCTGGATGATCTGCTGGACGGCGCCGCCGACGACCGGCGTGTTGCCCGCGATCGTGGCTTCGACCAGCTTGGCCCAGTAGCCCTTCTGATCCCAAGGGAGGAGGTAGCCCGACAGTGCGAACAGCACGGTCAGGCCGAAGAGGCCGAGGCCGAGCATCCAGTTGAGCTCACGCGGGCGCCGGTAGGCGCCGAGCACCAGGACGGCCAGCAGGTGCAGGCCCGCGACGACGATCAGCGCGGACGAGCCGAAGCTGTGCAGCCCGCGCACGAACCAGCCCAGCGGGAGCTGATCTTGAATGTAGGCGACCGACGCCCAGGCGGTCTGCACCGACGGCGCGTAGAAGAGCGCCAGGAAGAGGCCGGTCACCGCCTCGACGACGAAGAGCCCCGCAGCGACGCCACCGAGCGTATGCCAGAGGCTGGCGCCCCCGGGCATCTCTCCGCCCAGGATCGCCTTCTCGAGCCCGGCGAGCCCGAGCCGCTCGTGGAGCCAGGCCCGCCACGGCTTCACGGCGCCGCGCGCTCGCGCAGGCGGCGGGAACGCCACCGGTCCGGTGTTCATTCGGGCGTTTCTTCCATTGGTACTTTTTTCGACGTCCCGGTGCGGAAGCGGCGGTAACGGACCAAGACCTCGTGCCCGTCGGCGCTGACCTCGAGCTCGTCGAGGCCGCGCGGGGATGGGCCGGAGAGGCAGCGCCCGTCGAGATCGAACGATGACGCATGGCAGGGGCAGTCGAACTTGTTCGTCTTCTCGTTGAAGTCGACGCCGCAGCCGAGGTGCGGGCAGACGGTCGAGAAGGCGCGGATCGGCGCCCCCTCGGTGGCGCGCACCAGCCAGCAGGAGCCGACGGTGACGTGGTCGAGGCGCAGCCAGGCGTCGTGCAGCTCGCCGGTGGCGGTGACGCGAATCGGTTTGTCCGGTTTGACGTCGTGATCGACCGCCACCCGCAGCGGCTGCCCCGCGCCGCGGATGATCGCGCGCCGCAGCGGGGCCGCCAGCAGGGCGAGGCCCGGGACGACCGCGATCGCCGCCGCCAACGCGCCGAGGCCCTTGGTCAACATCGCGAAGAACGCGCGTCGCGTGTCGGTGGGATGCTCTGGCATCGTCGAGAAGTCGAAAAGTGTGCCCGTCGGCGGTCGGGGGGGTCAAGACAGGTTAACCGCCGCGCCCCCATGCTAATTATCGGCCATGCCCGACGAAACCTATGTAGAGGAACGTGAATTCACGCTGCGCATCGCGGTGCGCTGCGCGTTCCCGGCCGACTACGACGGCGAGGCCGACGGCTACGCCTGGTGGTCGGAGGTCGAGCCGGCGACGGCGGAGATCGTCCGGGCGGCTGTCGCAATCCTGGCGCGCCAGCCCGGGGCCCGGGTTCGCCCAGCGAACCGCGGGCGGCCCGCGTCGGAGGAGGTCACTCTCCTCGTCGAGCGGGCCCCATAAAAAAACGGCCGGGCGATCTGCCCGGCCGTTCACGTCGATCGAAAGTGTCTTACGCTGACTTGCGAACGTTCGCAGCCTGCAGGCCTTTCGGACCCTCCGTGATGTCGAATTCGACCTCCTGGCCCTCACTCAACGAGCGGAAGCCCTCCGACATGATCGCCGTGTGGTGGACGAAAACATCCGGTCCATCCTCACGGGCGATAAACCCGTACCCCTTCGCATCGTTGAACCATTTCACCTTGCCGGTTGCCATTTACTACCCTCCTACGAACGTTGACTTGTCCCCTCTTTCCCCGGCTCTGCCGTGGAAATTGGGGCCTGAGAGTACGAGTGTTACAAATAGTGTCAAGTCCGATACGGCGCGCTGACAGAAGATGTTGCGAGGGGTCTTCCTAAGGCTCTTGCAAGCGCTTGGCAGAGATCTCGGACGGCGGTCGCCGGGTCGGTCGCCGCCATGACCGGGCGGACGCAGGCGACGCCACGCGCGCCCGCCGCAACGACCTCCCGGACGTCGCGCGCGCCGATTCCGCCCAGCGCCAAGAGAGGAAGATCGAGCAACGCGGCCTCGGCCAGCGCGGGGATTCCCAGGGGCGGACCGTAGGCGCGCTTCGACGGTGTGTCGCGGATCGGGCCGAAGACGGCGAACGCCGCGTTCCCGATGGCGGCGCGCACGTCGGCGATCCCGTGTGTCGACACGGCGACCACCAGCATCGGCGCGACCACGCGCGCCTCGGCGGGGGTGAGCGACGTCCCGCCCAGGTGGACGCCGTCGGCGCCGACCGCCAGCGCGACGTCGATCCGGTCGTTGATGAAGAGGCGCACGCCGGCCGCGGCGGTCGTGGCGCGCAGCGCGCGACCGAGGTCGGTGAGCGTCCGCCCGTCGAGATCCTTTTCGCGGAGCTGCACCGCGACGTCGCCGGGGTCGAGGCCGCTGCCAGCGACGCCGGTCAGCGCGGCGGTCACGACCTCGACGAGCGGCCGTCCGCCGGTCGCCATGCGATCGGTGATCAGATAGAGGAGGGGGGCCCTACTCAATCAACCCGTCGAGGGGTGACGAAGCGGTGGCGTAGAGCTTGCGGGGGATGCGGCCGGCGCGGAAGGCTCGGCGTCCGGCGATGACGGCGTCACGCATCGCCTCGGCCATCATCAAAGGATCGCGCGCGCCGGCGATGGCCGTGTTCATGAGGACGCCGGCGCAGCCGAGCTCCATCGCCACGGCGGCGTCGGAGGCGGTGCCGACGCCCGCATCCACGATAATTGGCACCTTGGCGTGCTCCAGGATGATGCGGAGGTTGTAGGGGTTCCGGATGCCGAGCCCCGAGCCGATCGGCGCCGCCAGTGGCATCACCGCCGCACAGCCGACGTCCTCCAGCTTCCGGGCCAGGACCGGATCGTCCATGCAGTACGGGAGAACGGTGAACCCGTCCTTGACCAGGACGCGCGCCGCCTCCAGCGTCGCCGCGCCGTCGGGGAACAGCGTTCGCTCGTCGCCAATCACCTCGAGCTTCACCAGGTCGGCGATCCCCAGCTCGCGCGCCAGCCGGCAGGTGCGGATCGCCTCCTCGGCGGTGTAGCAGCCGGCAGTGTTGGGGAGGATGGTCTGCCGCTTTCGATCGATGGTGTCGAGGACGTTGGGTTTCCCGGGCGTCAGATCGACGCGCCGGAGCGCAACGGTGACGATCTCGGCGCCCGACAGGCGGATCGCCTCGCGTCCCTCCTCGAGCGTCCGGTACTTGCCGGTGCCGACCAGCAGACGGGATTTGAACTTCAGACCGCCGAGGACGAGCAGGTCCTCGTCGATGTTCGCGGGGGCTTGGGAGCCGCCGCCCGAACCGCCACCCACGAACGCTACGATCTCGAGCTTGTCGCCGTCGGCCAGCGCCGCCTCGGTCCAGGTCTTGCGTGGGACGACGTCCTCGTTGCGCTCGACCGCCACGCGGGCCGGGTCGACCCCCATCGCCGTCAGCAGGCCCAAAACCGTGGTCCCGGGCGCCGCCGCCCGCTTCTCGCCGTTGACCGTCAAGCGCAGCTCGTTCATCTGTGGTAGCGAATCATAACCCGAAGCCACCCATGCGTTGCCCCTTCTGCGCCACCATCGAAGACAAGGTCGTCGACACCCGTCCGTCCGACGGTGACCAGGTCATCCGCCGCCGCCGTGAGTGCATCTCCTGCGGCCGCCGCTTCACCACCTACGAGCGCATCGACGAGATCTTGCCGCTGGTCGTCAAGAAGGATGGCCGGCGCGAGCCGTTCGACCGCGCCAAGATCCTGAGCGGCTTGAAGAAGGCCTGCTCGAAGCGGCCGGTGCCGGTCGAGGTGATGGAGAGCGCGGCCGACAAGATCGAGCGCGCGCTGGAGGCGGGCGACAAGGAGATCCCGTCGTCGAGGATCGGCGACGCCGTGATGGACGCGCTTCGCGACATCGACGAGGTCGCCTACGTCCGGTTCGCCTCGGTCTACCGGTCGTTCCGCGACGTCAACGAGCTGATGAACGAGCTCAAGAGCCTGGTCGACAACAAGGGTAGGAAGTGAAACTCCGGGGGAGCGACTTCTCGGCGGCTGACGCACGGTTCATGCGGCGGGCGCTGGCGCTGGCGGAGCGCGGCCGCGGGACGACGCAACCGAACCCGGTCGTCGGCGCGGTGATCGTGCGCGGCGGGCGGATCGCCGCCGAGGGTTTCCATCGCAGGGCCGGCGAGGCGCACGCCGAGGTGAACGCGCTGGCGCAGCTGCGCGGTAGCCCGCGCGGCACGACGATGTATGTGACGCTCGAGCCCTGCAGCCACACCGGGCGGACGGGCCCGTGCACGGAGGTCATCATCGCCGCGCGTCCGGCCCGGGTGGTGGTCGGCTGCCGCGACCCGAACCCGATCGTCGACGGGCGCGGCATCGCGCGGCTGCGTCGCGCCGGAATTCGGGTCGACGTCGGCTGTCTGAAGGCCGATGCCAAGGCGGCCATCCGCGCCTATTCCGTCTGGGTGCGCGAGCGGCGGCCGCTGGTGACGTTGAAGGCGGCGGCGACCCTCGACGGGTTCATTGCCCAAAAGACGAAACCGACCGCAAGGTCCTCTTCGGCCAAACGCGCGCCGATCTGGATCACCAGCCCCGAGGCGCGGGCGGCGGCGCACGAGCTGCGCGCGGCGCACGACGCGATCCTCGTCGGCGCTGGGACGATCCGCGCCGACAATCCGCGCCTCACCGTTCGGGACGCCAAGCGCCGCCCGGTCGGGCAGCCGCTGCGGGTGGTGCTGGCGGGGCGACAGCCGCTGCCGGCGGGGGCGCAGGTCTTCGACCGGGCCGCGGAGACGCTGACGATCGACGATCCCCGCGGCCGGGTGGCGCCGGCGCGCGCGCTCAAGCTGCTGGCCGCCCGCGGCGTTCAGTCGGTGCTGCTCGAGGGGGGCGCGGCGATCGCCGGCGCCTTCATCAAGGCCGGGCTGGTCGATCGGATCGCGCTCTTTGTCGCGCCGAAGCTCCTCGGTGGCGGAATTGGCGTCGCGGCCGGGGCCGATCTGGCGGTCGCGCGCGCGCTGCGGCTGGGCCCGATTTCGGTTCAGCCGGTTGGGCCCGATCTGCTGCTCACCGCCGACATCGACCGGGCATGATCGCTCGGCGATGTTCGTTGCCCCGGATGCTATAGTCGCAGAGGTTTCATGTTCACTGGCATCGTCGAATCCATGGGTACGGTCGAGTCGATCGCGCGGGCAGAGCCCGAGCGGCCGGCGGCGCGTCTGACCGTCGCCACCAGGCTCGATCTCTCGGCGGTGACCATCGGCGCCAGCATCGCGGTCGACGGCGTCTGTCTGACGGTCGTCGAGCTCGATCCCGCGCGCGGACGGTTCGCGGCCGACCTCGGCCCCGAGACGCTGATGCTGACCACGCTCGGCAACCTCGACCCCGGCGCGCGCGTCCACCTCGAGCGCCCGCTGCGGCTCGGCGATCCGCTGGGCGGCCACCTGGTCGCGGGCCACGTCGACGCGGTCGGCCTCATCGTCGCGCGGCGCGAGAACGGCTCGGCGCTCGATCTGGAGATCTCCGTCCCCTCCAACGTCGCCCGCGCGATCGCCCCCAAGGGCTCGATCGCCGTCGACGGCGTCAGCCTGACGATCAACACCCTGGCCGACATGGCGGGGGCGGCCATCTTCAGCGTCACGCTGATCCCCCACACGCTGGCCGTCACCAAGCTGGGCGGCAAGGCGCTCGGCGCCGCGGTCAACATCGAGACCGATCTCATCGCCAAGCACGTCGAGCGCCTGGTCGGACCATACGGGCCGTACGCGGCGCAAGGTGCATCGGCCGGCGCCGCCGGGCAAACACCAGCCGTTCCGATGTCGATCGACGTCCTGAAGAGGTACGGCGTTGTCCGCTGAGGCCGAGGGCGCCCGCGGGCGTCACGCCGCCGTCGAGCGGGCCATCGAGGCGGTTCGCAACGGCCGGATGGTCATCCTGGTCGACGACGAGGATCGCGAGAACGAGGGCGACCTGACGATGGCGGCCGATCTGGTCACCCCCGAGGCGATCAACTTCATGGCCCGCGAGGGGCGCGGCCTCATCTGCCTGTCGATCACCGAAGAGCGCGTGGCCCAGCTCGGGCTGCCGATGATGACGGCCGACAACCAGGCCCGCCACCACACGGCCTTCACGGTCAGCGTCGACGCGCGCCACGGGACGACCACCGGCATCTCGGCGCGCGAACGGGCCGAGACCATTCGCGTCGCCGTCTCGCGCGGCGCCGGGCCCGACGATCTGGTGATCCCCGGGCACGTCTTCCCGCTGCGCGCGCGACGGGGCGGGGTGCTCGTTCGCTCGGGGCAGACCGAGGGATCGGTCGATCTGGCGCGCCTCGCCGGGCGCGAGCCGGCCGGCGTCATCTGCGAGATCATGCGCGACGACGGTGAGATGGCGCGCATGCCGGAGCTGCTCGAGTTTTCGCGCAAGCACGATCTCCCCATCATCAATGTGGCCGACCTGATCGAGTACCGGCTGGCGCAGGAGAAGCTGGTTCGTCCGGTCTCCGAGGCGAGGATCCGGCCGCGACTGGGGGGCGTCACCAGCGAGTTTCGCGCCCTGGTCTACGCCACCGACGTCGAGGACACCGAGTACCTGGCGCTGGTGCTGGGCGAGGTCTCGCCTGACAAGCCGATCTTGGTGCGCGTTCAGACGGCCAGCGTGCTGCGCGACGTCCTTGGCGCGTCGCCGTTCGAGGACGACCATCCGGCGACGGTACCGCTGCGCATGATCGAAGAGGCGGGCGCCGGGATCCTCCTCTACGTCTTCCCGCGCGGGCGGGCCAGCCTGGTGACGGATTTTAAGCCGTTCGCCGGAGCGTCGTCGGGCGAGCCGATCCCCAGCCCAGCCCACGCGCCACTGACCGACATCGGGCTCGGGGCGCAGGTGCTGGCGCACCTCGGGGCGCGGACGGTTCGACTCCTCACCAACCACCCACGCCGCATCGTCGGTCTCGGCGGTTACGGCATCGAGGTCGCCGAGTGCGTCCCGATCCGGCCGCCGCAAAAGGTCGTGGCGCTGCGCGAGGCCGACGGCGGCAAGAGGTCGGCATGAGCGAAACGCAGAGCAAGGCGTCGTCTTATGGCAAGGCGTCGCAGTCCGTCCAAGGTGTTTCGCACGAGGGGGCGCTGAAGACGAACGGACGGCGGTTCGCGCTGGTGGCGGCGCGGTTCAACGACACGATCGTCGGCCGGCTTCTCGACGGCGCGCGCCAGGCGCTGCGCGAGGCGGGCGCCGCCGACAGCGACGTCGAGCTGTTTCGCTGCCCGGGCGCCATGGAGCTGGCCGGCCTCGCCCGCCGCGTGGTTGACGGCGGACGCTTCGACGGCGTCGTCTGCCTGGGCGCCGTGATCCGCGGCGGCACGCCGCACTTCGACCTGGTCGCGGGTGAAGCGGCGCGCGCGATCGGCGCGCTCGGGGCCGAGGGTCGGCTCCCCGTGGCGTTCGGCGTGCTCGCCTGCGACACGATGGAGCAGGCGCTCGAACGCTCGGGCGCCGACAAGAAAGACAACCGGGGCTACGACGCCGCGATGGTCGTGGTGGAGATGGCCGATCTCTACGCGCGCCTCGAAGTTGGGGTGCCGCTCGGCTCCCACCCGGATATTCCGATTCAGCCGCTGCCGGTCCCTCCCCAGATGAAAGTTCGGACGTAATGGTTGGTCCCCGTCGCAGATCGCGCGAGGTCGCGCTGCAGATCCTTCACCAGATCGACGTGGGGGGAGATCCCCACCTGGAGCCGGGGCAGATGATTGCCCGCTACTTCGCGCACCTCGCCTCCGAGAACGCGCCGGTCTCCGACGACGACCAGCACGGCGATGTGGCCACGCTGGTCGATCGGAAGCTGGTCGACGAGCTGGTGCGCGGCGTCTCCGATCACCGCGCCGAGATCGACGCGCGACTGACGGTCCTGTCGCGCAACTGGCGGCTCGAGCGGATGGGGATCGTCGAACGCAACGTCATCCGCATCGCGCTCTTCGAGCTCAGCCACGCCCCCAACGTCCCGACGCCGGTCATCCTCAACGAGGCGGTCGAGCTGACGAAGCGCTACGGCACGGCCGAGGGTGTCGCCTTCGTCAACGGCCTGCTCGATCGCGCGGCCAGCGAGCTCGGCCGCTAGGCGACCCGGCCGTCGACGCGCCGGGTTGTGTCGTCGGGTTGTGTCGTCGGGTTGTGTCGTCGGGTTGTGTCGTCGGGTTGTGTCGTCGGGTTGTTCCTGCCCCAGAGCGCTGATAAAATTTCACATCCTAGATGGACGAACTCAAGCGCCTCGCAGATCTGGCCGAGCTCGAGCCCCACGGCCAGTTCTCGAAGTGGATCGAGGGGCACGACATCCTCGTCTATCGGCTCGACGGCGAGATCAAGGCGATGAGCAACATCTGCCGCCACTTCGGCGGGCCGATCGGCTACCACAAGATGAAAGACGGCGTCTTCACCTGTCTTTGGCACTGCTATCAGTTTTCCGCGAAGGACGGCGCCTGCCTGACGAATCCCAAGCTCGCCAGCCGTCCATACAAGGTGGAGGTGCGCGAGGGCGCGATCTGGGTGCAATTGGTCGAGAACCCCGGAGGGACCTAACCATGGCAATTCTCTTTTCGCGTTGTGAGAAGGAGATGGACTGCTCGAAGGAGGTGGTGATCTGGAACTACTTCGACCACGAGCACGTCGTCGGCACGCACTACAAGTACTACAACAAGTGCAACATCGTCGCCGAGAAGGACGACTGGACGCTGGTCGAGCGCTTCTACCGGCTGCCGATCATCGGCCTCAAGACGTCGTCGTACGGGTTCATGTACATGGAGAACCCGAACCTGATTCGCTCGCTCCAGTTCGGGAAGATCGGCCTGGTCCTCGATCAGACGATCCACCTGACCGACATCGGCCCTGATCGCTGCCTGGTCGCCACGGAGTACCGGCTGAAGGCGCCGTTCTTCTTCAAGCTGCTGGCGCCGCTCTGGAAGAGGATCACCGACCGCTGGTTCATCAACACCTGGGACGAGGACGCGCCGATGCGCCTCCGCCGTCAGAAGGTCTGGAACCTCGGCTTCCGCGACTTCGTCGGCATCGACTACGTCAACCAGAAGAAGCCACAGCCGGACGGCATCCCGTCCAACCGGCCCTATCCCGTGCAGCTGCCGGTGCCGAAGACGAAAGGTCGCAAGGACGGCGAGTACGAACGCCCGTTCGCGACCAGCGTCGAGGTCGGCTACCCCAAGCCCGAGCAGGCCTAGCCGGGCACTGTGACGACCGGCCGCTGTCCGCTCTGCAAGGCGACGGCCTTCGATCCGCTGCACGCGCGGGTCCGCGACTTCGAGCACGGGCTGCCCAACGAAACCGACTTCGTGGTCTGTCGCGGCTGCGGCCTGGTGGTGCAGTCGCCGCAGCCGGCGCTGGCGGCGCTGCTGTCGTTCTACCCCGACGACTACCGGCCGCACGTCTCGGGCACCGCATCGGCCGGCGGCGGCGGCGCGCTCGGCTGGCTGAAGGGGATTCAGTCGCGCCTGCTCGTGTCGCGCTACGCGCGCTGGCTGCCGGCCGACCGCGCCGCCAGCATCGCCGACGTCGGCTGCGGCAGCGGGCAGTTCTTGCGCGCGCTCGGCGCAGCCGGCTACACGAACCTGACCGGCGTCGACCGCAACCCGCGCCTCGGGGCCGGGTTCGCAGGGACGCCGATCCGTTTCGTCGCGCGCGAGCTCGAGCCGGACTTCGATCTCGGGGGGCGCTACCAGACGATCGTCATGAACTACGTGCTGGAACACTTCCTCGATCCGCTGCGCGCGCTGGCCGGCTGCCGCGCGGCGCTCGAGCCGGGCGGGCGCATCGTGCTCATGACCCCCAACGTCGATTCCTGGGCGCACCGCCTGTTCGGGCGGAGCTGGTCGGGGCTGCACGCGCCGCGCCACACGCATCTTTTCAACCCGCGCACGCTGGCGCGCGCCGCCGAGAAGGCGGGATTTGAGAAGGGCAAGATCGAGACGGCGTTCGTCAACGATCCGGCCAGCTGGGCCTTCTCGTTCCAGAACCGCGTGCGGGCGCGCGCGACGGTCGGGGTCGCGCGTGGAACCGCCTGGTACGCGCTCGCTTCGCTGCCTTTGTGGGCGCCGCTCGCGCTCGGCGAGCGGTTGGCGGGGCGCGGCGGCTCGATCGTCATGGTCGCCTCGCTCTGACGTCCAGACGTCCAGCTTGCCTCTCGTCTCCACGGCGCCAGGTTCAGGGTGGGGGGTGTGACATGATGAGTTTCAAGAAAATGGGGTTGGCCGGGGCGCTGGTGAGCACGCTCGCGTTCGGCGCTGGCTGCTCGACCACCAACGAGATGCTCGGCCGGAATCAACAGACCTGGACGATGCGTTCGGCCAGCGAGGCGCAAGCTGCTCAAGGCAAGGTCCAGGTGGCGACCGACGACAAGGGGAACCGCGATCTGAAGGTCGAGGTGAAGCACATCGCGCCGGCGGACACGGTCTTCTCCGGGACGACGAACTACGTCGTTTGGCTCAAGCCCGACAACGGGCCGCCGCAGAATATCGGCGTGCTCTCGCCGGACAAGAGCCTGAACGCGAAGCTCGAAACGAAGACGTCCTTCACCTCGTTCGTCGTGTTGGTGACGGCCGAGTCGAGCGCACAGCCGGTTGCGCCGAGCAACAACGAGGTCATGAGCGCCAACATCCAGGTCGCAACCTGAGCCGGGGTCGATGCCCATCGGCAGCGCATGAAAACTTGCGCTGCCGATCGGAGGGGCCGAGCATGAAGGCGTGGCGCCCAGTCTGGACGTTGGGATCCAGCAGTTCCTCGACCACCTGCGGGTCGAACGGGAGCTGACGCCCGCGACGGTGGAGGCCTACGGGCGTGACCTGGCCCGGTTCGCGCATTTCGCCTGCGGTCGGACCATTTCGCGCGCGGACACCATCAGCACGATCGACATCCTCGATTTTCTGGTGCACCTCAACGAGAACAAGCTGTCGGCGCGCTCGCAGGCGCGGCGGCTGGTGGCGCTGCGCCAGCTGTTCAAGTTTCTCAAGGGCGAGCGGATCATCACCGCCGATCCGACGGAGGACGTCGACCTGCCGCGCTTCGGCCGCAAGCTGCCCGACTACCTGACGATCGCCGAGGTCGACAGCCTGCTGGCGGCGCCCGATCGGCGCACGCCGCGGGGCGGGCGTGACGGCGCGATGATCGAGACACTGTACGCCACCGGCCTCCGCGTCTCGGAGCTCTGCAAGCTGCGGCTGCGCGACATCAACTTCGACGCCGGTTACCTGATGGCGGTCGGCAAGGGGCGCAAGGAGCGGCTGGTCCCCGTCGGCGAGGTGGCCCTCGATTCGATCCGCGCGTACGTCGAGGGGATCCGCGCGACGTTCCTCGGCGCGCGCGCGACCGACACGCTCTTCCTCACCCACCACGGGCGGGCGATGACGCGGCAGGGGTTCTGGAAGCTGCTCGGGCGCCACGCGGTCGTGGCCGGCATCCGCAAGCGGATCTCGCCCCACAAGCTCCGCCATTCGTTCGCCACCCACCTCGTCGAGCGGGGCGCCGATCTCCGCTCGGTGCAGGCGATGCTGGGGCACGCCGACATCGGCACGACGGAGATCTACACCCACGTCTCGCGCGGCCACCTGCGCTCGGTCTACGACCGCTTCCACCCCCGCGCGTGAGCGCAAGGTGGAATCGAAATCTGACGGCGCCGTCATTGCGTCTCAGGTTTTTGAGGAGCGGCCTGGCGAGGTCCACGCGCGATACAGGCTTCGCGGTGGTCCGGGACTTGCTGCTTCGAGCGGCATGCGGATCATCTCTCTTCTTTTCGTCGCGGCGCTCGCTATCGGTTTCGGAGCTGGATGCAGCTCGACTTCGGGCTCGAACGACGGAGGCGGCGGTAGCGGCGGCGGCGGCGCCTCGGGCGGCAGCGGCGGCGCCTCGGGCGGCAGCGGCGGCATGACCTGCAGCCCCGCATGCGGTGGCGGCTCAATCTGCGTTGCGACCGGCACTGAGGGTGGCGCGTTGATCATGCCCAACGACGCGGGCGTCTGCCCAACCGGCAGGCACCTCAGCGGGAACATCTGCGTGACCGATCTCGCCTACGCCTGCATGACGATCCCCTCCGGCTGCGGCGGGACAGCCACCTGCGCGTGCGCCTCGTCGCTCTGCACCGCCCCGCACATGTGCCAGGGCCCGTCGGGCGGCATCCTGACCTGCATCGAAGCGGTCCCCTAGGCGTCCCCTCTCACGATTCGTCACATCGCCGGGGCCGAGCTCGCGTTCCGCGCTCCCGTTCCGGTCGATTGTCTTGTCACTTCACGAGCGGACATCCGCGGAATCAAGAAGCGCGGTCTGCGAAACCTTCGAGCACCGCGCAACTCGACGCCTCCCGCGCCGATGACGAAACATGCGCGGAATCAAGTCGGGACCAGCTCGGCAGATGCGGCTGCCACTTGCGGCGCCGAG
>Ga0209890_10000091_pt1 | contig 40887 bp, 41 predicted proteins | sample OrgsoiDNA2013049_FD_185799 | JGI IMG/M metagenome (GOLD analysis project Ga0209890, IMG submission 185799) | Permafrost soil microbial communities from the Arctic, to analyse light accelerated degradation of dissolved organic matter (DOM) -... | ecosystem: Environmental > Terrestrial > Soil >... | reverse complement strand
TTGATCAACGACGCGGTGCGCGCCGCCGGACCTGTGATCGCATCGGCGGTGAACATCCTCGACGTCGACGCCGTGGTCATCGGTGGGGGGCTGGGCACGCGCCTCGGTCAGCCGTTCTCGCGGCGCATCCATCGCGCCATGCAGCCACATCTCCTCCACGATGGGCGCGCTAGCGTTACGGTGCTCAGCGCGGGGCTCGGGGATCTCTCGGGCGCGCTGGGTGGCGTGGTGCTGGCGTCCGAGCGGGCGCCGGGCTAGGCCGGCGGGCTGGGCGGCGGCGCAGCCTCGGCGGCGGCGGCCTCGGCGAGCTTGACGAGGTCCGCGATGATCTCGCCCTGGACGCGAATCCTGGAGCTGAGCACCACCAGGCGTCCATGGACGCGCTCCAACGCCTGCAGCTGCTTCACGAGCTCCTGGGCTGGGTCTTTCTTGGCCATCGAGAATCCTCCAGCGGCGGCGGCCCCTTACCGTGGGACAAGCGCCGCCCATGCTACTTGAACTCAACGGCCACCTCTGGCCGCGGCGTCCGCGCCCGGGTGTTCCTGACATCGCTCAACTCTCGGATGTCGCGGTGAAGAGCGGCACGGCAGCGCTCGGACAGTGCTCCGGGAAGAAGCATCGGGGGCATCCCGGCGATGTCGAGACGGCCGTCACGCCCGAGCCCACCCACCGTTCCACCCTGCGACGGAGCCAGCCGTCTGTCGATGTCGTCGGCCAGCGCGAGGAGCACGGCCGCGGCCTCGAGGCTGGCCCGCGGGACCCGGCTCTCGCGGCGGACCGCGGGGGGCACGGCGGCCTCGCCGGCGCGCAGCAGGACGGCGGAGATCGTGCACAGCTCGGCGTGGGTGAAGCCGTCGAGGTCGGCGCTGATGGCCAGGTTGGCGCTCTCGGACCAGCGCCCGTAGTGGTCGAGGCGGGCGCCGGCGTCGACCAGGCGCGCCGCGTGGCCGGTCATGTCGAGCAGCTCCTGGTCGAGCCGGGGCGCCAGCGTCGCGGCCAGCGAGGCGACGAGGAGGCGCCTGCGCGGCGACCCGGCACTGCCGCCGCGCAGGCGGGAGAGGACGGCGCTGACGCTGGCGTCGCGGAGCTGACGCGGTCGCGCAGCCTGCAGGTCCAGCTGCTCGATGACCACGCCCTGGCGCACCCCGTAGGCCGAGACCAGGATGCTCTCGGCGCCGGCCAGGTCCATGAGCACCTCCACGACCAGCGCCCCGCCGAGCACGGACTCCGCTCGAGTCGAGCTGATCCCCGGCACCGTGGCGCGGCGGGCGGCAGGAAGCCGGACCAGGGCATCCACCAGGGCGGCGACATCGCGGCGGCGCAGGCTGTAGCCGTGCAGCCGGCTGACCGCCACCTGGCCGCGGCCCCGCGCGGCCTTGGCGAGCGCGCGAATCGTGCCACCGGTGCCCACCAGGCTCTCGGCCACGGTCAGGTCGGTGATGTCGACTGCGCCCAGGGTGCTGTGCACGTGGTCGCGCAACGCGGCCACCTCGCTGGGGCGCGGAGGATCGTGGCGCAGGAAGGCGTCGCCGAGGCGCAGCGCCCCGAGGGGCACCGTGATGCCCGCTCGGAAGCGGCGCCGCTCGAACGCCGCCACCTCCATGCTGCCGCCGCCGAGGTCGACGACCGCTCCGCTCTCCACGGGAAGGCCGGAGACGGCGCCGACGAGTGCGAGGCGGGCCTCGTCCTCGCCGCTGAGCACAACCACGGCGAGACCCGTTCGGCGCTGGACCTCGGCAACGAAGGCCTCGCGGTTGGCGGCGTCGCGGACGGCCGAGGTGGCCACCACGTTGACCGCGCGCGCCCCGTTGCGGCGGGCGATGGTCGTGAACGCGGACAGGGTCTGCACCGTGCGTTGCAGCGCCGCCGTTGTGAGGCGGCTGTTGGCGTCCAGGTCGCGCATCAGGCGCAGCGCCACGCGCGCGTCGGCGAGCACATCGAGGTGGCCCTGGTCGGTGGCCCGCACGACCAGCAACCGGGCGGAGTTGGAGCCGATATCGGCGACAGCGCGCGGGGCCGGGCTCACTCGAACCGAGTATAAGGAGCCGTCACTGTGATGGCCGGGCCCCCGCGGGGGTGCACAATGGACACACATGGCAGTTTCCCGGATGGGTCCGCTCGCCGCGTCGGGCGAAGCGGACCCGACACCCCAGGACGACGCGCCCCGGTTCCTCAACCGTGACGTGGCATGGCTTGATTTCAATCGCCGCGTCCTCGCGCTGGCGACGGACAGCACCGTGCCCGTGCTGGAGCGGGTGCGCTTCCTGGCCATCTCGGCGCGCAACCTCGACGACTTCTTCCAGGTGCGCGGTGCCGTCCTCGCCCAGAACGTCGAGACCGGCCTCAACGATCGCTCACCCGACGGGCTCACCCCCATGGAACAGCGCGAGCTCTTCCGCGAACGCACGTCTGCGTTTGCCGCCGACCAGGACGATGTCTACACGCAGGCGCTTGCGCTCGCATTGACCGACGTGGGCATCCACATCTCGGACTACCACGAGCTCGACCATCGCGACCGCGCCCACCTCGACTCCTACTTCAACCTGCAGCTGTTCCCGGTGCTGACCCCACTTGCCGTCGACCCCGCCCATCCATTCCCCTACATCTCCTCCATGTCCCTGAACCTCGCCGTCGTGGTCGCCGACCCGACGACACGCGAGCAGCGCGTCGCGCGGGTCAAGGTGCCTCCGGCGCTGCCGCGCTTCGCTGCCCTCCCCGACGGCGGCCGCCTCGTGCCGCTCGAGCAGGTGATCAGCGCACACCTCGACGCGCTGTTCCCCGGCATGGACATCCTCACCCATCACCCCTTCCGGCTCACGCGCGGAGCCGACTTCCAGCTGGACAACGACGAGGACGACCTGCTCGAGGCGGTGCGCGACGTCCTCAAACGTCGCCGGCTCTCACCGCTCGTGGTGCGCCTGGAGATCGACGAGAGGATGTCGGACGAGGTCCGCGACCTGCTGGTCCGCGAGCTCGAGATGGATGAGCGCGACGTGCAGGTCGTGCACGCGCCGCTCGACCTCGGCTCGCTCTTCCAGCTCACAGCTCTCGACCGCCCCGAGCTGAAGTACTCCCCCTGGGCGCCCGCGATCCCCGCCGCGCTGCTGCCCCACGAGGGGAGCTTCGACATCTTCGCAGCGGTGCGCGCGGGCGACGTGCTCGTGCATCACCCCTACGAGGACTTCGAGTCGTCGGCGGTCGCCTTCGTCGAGCAGGCGGCATCGGACCCCAGCGTGCTGGCCATCAAGCAGACCCTGTACCGGACGTCGGGCACGCGCAGCCCGATCATCCGCGCACTCACCCGTGCGGCTGAGGCGGGCAAGCAGGTCGTGGCCCTCGTCGAGCTGACCGCACGATTCGACGAACAGGCCAATATCAGCTGGGCCGAGACACTCGAACAGGCGGGCGTGCACGTCATCTACGGCATCGTCGGTCTCAAGACGCACGCCAAGGTCTCGCTGGTGGTGCGCAACGAGGGCGGCCACATCACACGCTACTGCCACATCTCCACAGGCAACTACAACCCCGACACGGCGCGTATCTACGAGGACGTCGCCCTGCTCACCTGCGACAACGACATCTGCGCAGACCTCGGCGAGCTCTTCAACACCCTGTCCGGGTACAGCCGCGACGTGCAGTACCGTCGCATCGTGGTGGCGCCGCAGCGCCTGCGCGGCGTGCTCACCGGTCTCATCCACCGCGAGTCCCACCCGGAAGGGCGCATCGCACTCAAGCTCAACGGGCTCATCGACTCCGAGATCATCGAAGCACTCTACGAGGCGGCCGAGGCGGGCGCCGACATCGACCTCATCGTGCGCGGCATGTGCACGCTCAACCCCGCTGCCTCGACCGCGCCGGAGCGGCTGCGAGTTCGCTCGCTGGTGGGACGCTACCTCGAGCACTCGCGCATCTACCGGTTCGGCGCCGGCGCCGACACGGACCACTTCATCAGCTCGGCCGACCTCATGCCGCGCAACCTCGACCGGCGCGTGGAGGTTGCCGTGCCCGTGGTGCATCCCGGGTTGCGTGCCCGCCTGGACGAGATCATCGATCTCTCACTGCGCGACGACACGCTGGCGTGGCAGTTCGACGGCACCAGCTGGACTCGCGCCACGGGGACGGACGGCGTCAATGCCCAGGCGTTCCTCCAGGAGGGCGCGGCCCGGCGCAGCCGGGGTGGCGACTGACCCTTCCCCCGGCGTGCGACTGCGCATTCCGCTCGAGCTGTCACTGCCCCGGTTCCTGGCGCGTTCGGGCTATCGCGTCAGCACGGCATCGGTGACCCGCCGCGGGCTGCGCCTTTTCGACACCGGTGACCGCCGTCTCGCCGCAGCCGGCGCGGAGCTGTCGCTGAGCGTTCGCGACGGCTGGACCTGGCGGCGCGATCCCCTCGGTCACGCCAAGCTCACCGCCCGCGAGTGGACGGCGCCGGCGAGGACGCCGGCATCGCAGCTGCGCGAGTGGACGCGGGCATATCGCCACGGGCGGCCGCTCGGCGTGCGCGCGTCCGTCACCGTGCATCGACGCCGCCACCAGGTGGGCGATGACAGCTCGAACGCGGTGGTGACCCTCCTCGAGGAGCGCATCGATCAACAGGTGGGCGCGCGACCCACACCGCGCGTCCGCCGCGTCACCGTGGTCGCAACGGAGGACCGCGAGGCAGCGTCGATCGTCCTCGCGCTGATCCGCGCCGCCGCCGTCGAGGATGGCGCCACCCTCGGGCTGTTGCGGCCGGCGTCGGTCCGTGCCCCCACCCTGCGACCCGACGGCGGCGGCGTCGGTCCGCGCGACCTTTTCATGACCAGCGCGACCAAGTCCCTGGTCCAGTGGCTGTACTTCGACTGCGAGCTGGCGGGCGGGTCGCCGGACGCGCTGCGCAAGGTCCGCGTGGCCCTGCGCCGGTTGCGCAGCGATCTCCAGACGTTCGCGCCACTCTTCGACAGCCCCTGGTCGGACGGCCTGCGCGGGCAGCTCGGCGACCTCGCCACGGGCATGGGCGTGGTGCGCGACGCCGAGGTGCTCACCGAGCGGCTCGCCGGCCTGGTGTCGAGACTTCCCCCCGACGACCAACCGGCCGCTGCCCCGCTCCTCGAGACGGCGGCCACGCAGTTGGCGTCGGCGCGGGCGCAGTTGCTCGACAGCCTCGAACAGCCCGGCTACATCGCGGCACTCGATGCCGCCATCGACGGCGTCACGCGGCCGCGCTGGGTCGACGGCGACCCCGTGTCCGACGTGGCCGGGCTGGCCCGGCGGCCCTGGCGACGTCTCCGTGCCCAGGTCGCGGCGCTCGACGGGGACGCCGACGACGTCCAGCTCCATCGCGTTCGCATCCTTGCCAAGAGAGCGCGATATGCCGCGGACGCGTGCATCCCGGCCGCCGGCGAACCGGCTGCGCGCTGCGCGGCGCGCCTCGCGGACCTGCAGACCATCCTCGGCGACCATCACGATGCGGCGGTGACCCGCGAATGGCTGCGCCGCAATGCCGCTGGTGCCACGGAGGTCTCCTTCGTCGCCGGCCAGCTGGCGGCGTTGGAGCTGATCCGCCTCCGTGAGGCTCGGGACGGGTGGCGCGAAGCCTGGACCGCAGCGTCGCGCAAACAGGACTGGCGATGGCTGCGCAGCTGATCCACGTGGTTCGCCACGCCCACGCCGGCGACCCCAGCGCCTGGACGCTCGACGACGACCTCCGGCCGCTGTCCGAGCGGGGAATCGGTCAGGCCGAGCGCCTCGTCGGCGTGCTGGCCGTGCCCAGACCGGCTGTCGTGTACTCGAGTCCGTCGCTGCGTTGCCTGGCCACGGTGCTGCCGCTGGCTGGTTACCTCTCGCTGCCGCTGACGACCCTGCCGGAGCTGTACGAGGGCGGTGGCGCAGAGGCTCTGATCGATCGCCTTGCGGGGGAGCCGTCGCCGGTGGTGGCGTGCACGCACGGCGACGTCCTCGCCGACCTCCTCTCGCTGCTCCTGGGCAGGGGAATCACCCTGCCGTCACTGCGCACTGAGAAGGGCTCGACGTGGACGCTGGAGGTCAGCGACGGCGCGATCAGCTCGGCGAGGTACGCGTCAGCGCCCTGAGCGGGCGGCCGACGCCGGCGCGGGGTGTGTCCCGTGGTCGACGGCAAGGCGCACGACGTGGACGCGGTCGGTGGTGATCGAGTCAACGCCGGCCGACGCGACTGTCCGCGCGGCGAAGGGGTTGTTGACCGTCCAGGTGTTCACGTGGAGGCCCTCGGCGTGCGCCTCCTCCACGAGCTGTTCCGACACCACCCAGTGGTGCACGCAGATCCCCGCGGCACCGACATCGGCGTGCGCCCGCGCGACATCCGCGGGGAGGCGGGCACGCCAGGGCATCCCGGCCAGGTTGGCGAGGCTCTCGTGGGGCCTGTGACGGAGCTGGCTCGCCGCCCGCTGCACGTCGCCGACGCCGCGAATCAGGCCGCCGACGCTGGCGTGGCTGCGCCACATGCCGGCGACGACGCGTTGCACGTGGTGAGTCCTGCGCTCGCCCAGGTCGGGGAACGACGGCCAGCGTTCCACGCGCGGAGCCGCGAAGCGGAGGTGGAGCAGCCACGCGATGTTCTCGGTGCAGAGGGCGTACGCGTCCTGGTCGTGGCGCCGCCGCAGCCAGGTCCCGAGCAGTTCGGCTGCCGCGGCCATCTTGATGTCGAGCAGAAGCGCCACACGACCGCCGAGATGCTCCACGGCCTCGTCTATCGTGAGCAGCTCGGGGTCGGCATCACGCACCTCCGCGAGGTCGAGGTCGGCGACGAAGCGACCGTCGGCCAGGCAGACGTCGTGACGCAGCACCAGGCGGCCGCCTGCGGTGCAGCACACATCGACCTCGAGGCGGTCGACGCCGAGCGAAAGAGCCTCGTCGAGGTGTCGCCGCGTTGGCGTGCCGCCCTCGGTGTCGATGGCCAGACCGGCGTGGCCGATGACCTCCACGGCGGTGTCGCGGCCGCCGCGTGGCGCCGGCGCGTCCCGGGCCTGGACGGATGTCCTTCTGTCGGCGGGGAACCTGACCACGCCTCCCACCCTAGCGGCGCCCGGGTTAAGCCGTTGTTGCCTTCTAGTTCAGGGTTGGGCCGGGATTCTCCGCTGCATCCAGTCGATCGAGGCGGTAGCCCACTCCGAACACGGTCGTGATGCGGAAGGGCAGCGTGTCGAAGCGCTCGAACTTTTCGCGCAGCCAGCGGATGTGGACGTCGACTGTCTTGTGGTCCCCGAAGAACTTGCTGCCCCAGATGCGGTGGATGATGGTCAGACGCGACAGAACCCGACCCGCATTGGCAAGCAGGAGGGAGAGCAGGTCGAACTCCTTGGGCGAGAGATGCACGTCGTCCTCGCCCACGCGCACCGTCCGGGCCGCTCGATCGAGGCGGAAGCCACCGAAATCCTCGACCTCGCCGGGGCGCACCTGCTGGCCGCCTGCCATCTCGGCGCGGCGCAGCATCGCCGCCACCCGGGCCATCAATTCATTGAGGGAGAACGGCTTGGTGACGTAGTCGTCGGCGCCCACCTGGAGCCCGACCACGGTGTCGATCTCGCCGGCCTTGGCGGTGAGCATGAGGATGGGCGTGCTCATCTCTGCGCGCAGGACGCGGCAGACGTCAAGCCCGCTCATCTCCGGGAGCATGAGGTCGAGGAGGATGAGATCGGGATGGCGTTGCCGGGCCAGCTCGATGGCGGCGGTGCCGGTGGCGGCCAGGCTGACCTCGTATCCCTCGCGGGTGAGGTTGTAACGCAGCGTCTGGCTGATGTTCTCCTCGTCCTCGACGACGAGGACGCGCTTCGGTCCCCGGGCTGCGCTCATCAGCCGAGTTCTTCGACGTTGCCCGTCTCGAGGAACACGAGGTCCTCGGCGAGGTTGGTGACACGGTCGGCGATGCGCTCGAGGTTCATGGCCACGAGGATGAGCTGCGTGCCGGCATAGACGTCGCGAGTGTCCGCCACCATCAGCTGGAGGATGTCGTCGACGATGCGGTGGTAGATGCGGTCCACGCGGTCGTCGCGCGCGGCGATCTCCCTGGCGCGGTCGATGTCGCGACCGACGAGGGCGTTGAGCATGTCGCGCACCTGCGCCGCGACGGTGCGTGACAGCATGGCGAGGTCGATCGGCGCGCGCAGCGGTGGGAGATCGGCAAGGTTGCGGCCGATGCGCGCCACGTTGACGCAGTGGTCGCCCATGCGCTCGAGCTCGTCGGACATGTGCAGGAAGCCAAGGATCTCGCGCAGGTCGCGGGCCACTGGTGCCTGCGTGAGGATCACCGAGAGGCAGTGCTCGTGGACCTCAGCCTGGCGCGCGTTGACGTCGGCATCGCCGGTGATCACCTGCGATGCCATCTCCACGTCGCGGTCGAGCAGCGCGCGGGTGGCGTGCGCGATGGCCACATCGACCATCTCACCCATCTCGAGCACGAGGTCGCGAACCTGGCGTTGCTCGCTGTCCAGCGTGGGGCGCAGGGGGTGCGCCAGCGGCTCCATCAGCCGAATCGACCCGTGATGTAGTCCTCGGTGCGACGGTCCTGGGGACGGTTGAACAACTCCCGGGTTCGGTTGATCTCCACCAGCTCGCCGGCGCGGCCCTCGCCCATGAGCATGAAGGCTGTGACATCGCTGACCCTGGCAGCCTGCTGCATGTTGTGGGTCACGATGATGATTGTCACCTCATCGCGGAATTCCCGCATCAGCTCCTCGACTCGGAGTGTCGCAATGGGGTCGAGCGAGGACGTGGGCTCGTCCATGAGGATGACCTGCGGTTCGACGGCCAGGCTGCGCGCCAGACACAGACGCTGTTGCTGGCCGCCGGAGAGACCAAGCGCGGAACGCTCCAGTCTGTCTTTGACCTCCTCCCACAGGCCGGCGCGCTGGAGGGCACGCTCAACCGGCTCTGCAAGGTCGCGGCGGCTGCGCCGCCGCTCCAGACGGAGGCCGTAGGCGACGTTGTCGAAGATCGACATGGGAAAGGGATTGGGTCGCTGGAAGAGCATGCCGACACGACGACGCAAGGCGATCACGCCGGCTGGGTCGGTCGGAGCGGGCGCGCCTTCAAGAAGAATCTCGCCGCTGGTCCGGTAGCCGGGGACCAGGTCATTCATGCGGTTGATGGCGCGGAGCAGCGTGCTCTTGCCGCAGCCGCTGGGGCCGATGATTGCCGTGATCCGACCCTTGGCGGCGGACAGGTTGACCTTGCGGAGCGCCTGGAAGTCGCCGTACCACGTGTCGAGACCACGCGTCTCGACAACAATCTCAGGCAGGGGCTCGGCATCACTCGCCACGGCGGCGACCATATCCGAAGCCACCTCGATGTGGAATGCCTCGGCTGACATCTACTGCCTCCCCTCCCCGGGGGAGAGCACCAGTTGTGCCCCGAGTTCCCCCCGTCCGCTGAACTCGATCGATTTCATCGTGATCCAATGGTCACACAACCCATCGTGAGGGGATGGGCGTTGGCGCCACGTTGTGCGCTGGTTAAGCCTTCGTTAACGATGGAAAGATACCCCTCAGAATCACACTCGAGCCCGCCCCGAAGAGATCCCAGCCCCTCGAATTCAGGCACTGGCGCCCGCCGGTGCCTCCCAAGCCGGGAGCAGCACGACGAACGTGGTCCCGCGACCGACCTCGGACTCGGCGCGGATGGCTCCGTTGTGGGCAGCGACCACGTGGCGCACGATCGCCAAGCCCAGTCCTGATCCCTCGCCGTCGCGACGTCGCGAACTGTCCGCCTTCCAGAAGCGCTCGAAGATCCGTGCGAGGTCTTCGGAGCGGATCCCCACACCGGTGTCGATACAGCGCAGTTCCACCTCGCCGTCGACCTCGGCGGCAGCGATGGTGATGGTGCCGCCGTTGGGTGTGAACTTGACGGCGTTGTGGACGAGGTTGCGCAGCACGTGCTGCAGATGGGTCACGTCGCCGCGGATTGGCGGTGTGCCGGCGGGCACATCGAAGACCAGGTTGATCTCCTTGTCTTCGATGAGGGGGCGCAGCCGGTCCACGGCGATGAGGAGGTCGACGATCGGCACAGGTTCGTTCGGCACCGGGCGCTGCTCGCCCTCCAACGCGCTCAGCTCGAGCAGCTCCTCGACCATTTGCGACATCTGCTCGACCTCGAGGCCGATCCTGTGAACGAACTCCTGCGCGGCCGGGCCGTCATTGAGAGCGCCGGCCTCCAGGGTCTCGGTCATCACGCGCATGGCCGCCAGGGGAGTGCGCAGTTCGTGGGAGACGTTGCTGATGAAGTCGCGGCGCATCTTCTCGAGGTGACGCATCCTGGTCTCGTCGCGTACCCAGAGGAGGACCCCGGCGCCCGGGCCGGGAACCCGCCGGGCGCGCACGGAGAGCTCTCGGTCCGCGGTGCTCCAGTGCGCCTCCATGACTTCCTCGGTCCGCGCTGCCGCAGTCAACATGCGTATCAGCCGGTAGTCGCCATGGCATTCAGCGATGGGGGCTCCCACCGAGTTGGTGCGCAGATCGAGGTGGCGCAGGGCGGTGGGTGATGCGAAGCGGATCACTCCGTCGGGGTCGACGAGCAGCAATCCCTCGTCTGAACCCTCGAGGACCTCCGCGAGGACGTCTGCAAGCGGCATCGCCGTCGTCCACTGGGCGCCATCCACATGAGCGAGCATAGGACCACCGACGAACGGGGCGGCCGGCGCCGGCTCGCTGGTGGCGCGTTCTGTCACTGCGCCACGCGGCTGCGCCGAGCGAAGAACCGAGCCGCAAAGGTGAGGACGAGGACGATCGCGACCAGTGTCAGTGCGCCGGCCCACGCCCGCGCCTGGCCGCTCTTGAAACCGCTGATCGCGTTGTCGAAGATCTGCAGGGAGAGCGTCGACATTCGCTTCCCCGGGTTGGCTTCGGTGAAAAGGTCGTTCCCCAGGGCGGTCAGGAGCAGCGGGGCCGTCTCGCCCATGGCTCGCGCCACCGCCAGCATCAGCCCGGTGATGATGCCCGGCAGCGCGGCCGGAAGGACGATGCGTGTCACCGTCTTGCGCTTGCTGGCGCCAAGAGCAAGACTGGCCTCTCGAAGCGAGTCTGGTACCAGTTTCAACATCTGCGTCGTGGTCCTGACGATCAGGGGCAGCATCACGATGGCCAACGCCAGGGAGCCGGCGAAACCTGAGAAACCGAAGTGAATGACCCACACGGAGTACACGAATGCCCCGGTGACGATCGTGGGGATACCGATCAGCACATCGGTGAAAAAGCCGACGGCGTTCGACCATCGCCCCCGCCCGTACTCCGCGAGGTAGATGGCCGCAAGAATGCCCAACGGTATGGCGATCAGCGCCGCGAGACCCACGACGATCAGGCTGCCCAGGATGCCGTTGGCGAAACCACCGCCGACGGCGCTTGGATTGCCCGGTGGGTTGCTCACGAAGAAGGAGGGAGTGAGAGCGCTGAACCCCTGCACCGCGACGTACAGGAGCACCCAGGCGAGAACGGCGAGCACGCCCACCATGACGATCACGAGGCCGGTCGTGGCAGCCGCACTGCGCCGGCGGCGCTTGGCAGCGTACGCCTCGATCTCGATGGCCAGCGAGGTCACAGGGCGGCCTGAGCAGCCACGATGCGGCGCGCGATGATGTTGACGACCAGGGCGACGACGAGCAGCCAGAACCCCACGACGAACAGTGCCTGGAGGTGGAACGGCTCCACCGCTTCGGTGAACTCGTTGGCGATCACGCTCGACATGGTGGCGCCCTGGCCGAGGATGCTCTTGTTGATCGAGAGGACATAGTTGCCGATCACCATGGTGACGGCGATGGTTTCGCCGAGCGCACGCCCCAAACCGAGGATGGACGCGCCCAGGATTCCCGTTCGCGACGGCCGGTACACCGCAACCATTGCAACTTCCCACCGAGTGGCGCCAAGGGCTGTTGCGGCTTCCTTCCAACTGCCGGCGGTCGTCGCGAAGATCTCACGGCAGACCGCGGCGATGATCGGCAGCACCATGATGGCGAGAACCACCCCGGCGGCAAAGTACGAGTAGCCGAAGTACGGCCCGGAGAATGCGACGCCAATGACCGGGACCTTGCCCAGTGTCGATGCCAGGAAACCACCGATCGGCTTGAGGGCGGGGAGGAGGGCAAAGATGCCCCAGAACCCGTACACAACACTCGGTACGGCGGCCAGAAGGTCTACCAGCGATGACAACCCCCGGCGCAGGCGCAGCGGTGCGAAGTTGGTGATGTACAAAGCCACCGAGACGGCGACGGGGACCGCGAGGATCATGGCGATCAACGACGTGATCAGCGTCCCGTAGATGAACTGCAGGATCCCGTAGGGATTCGGCGACGACGAGGTCGCAGTTGCTTCTGACGGCGCCCACCTTGCCGTGGTCAAGAAGCTGAAGAACCCGTAGTGCCGCATCGCGTCAAAACCCTGCACCAGCAGGAAGATGACCATGGCGACGATCGTGACCAAGACCACCGCCGAACAGGCGGTGACGGCGACGCGGAAGGCCCCGTCGCCGCCGAGCCAGCGGGTGGCCCGCCCTTGCGGGCGGACCACCGGAACATCGACGCCAGCCTGCGCGGTCATCGGCGCACAGAGGTGCTGCGGACGCTCGGCGTCACGGGACGATCGGCTGCCCGTTCAGTGTCATCTTCTTCAACTGGTCGATGCACTTCTGCTGAAGATCCTTGCCCAATGGCTGGTAGTTGACAGCCGAGGTCATATCCTGGCCGGTGGTCAGCACCCAGGAGAAGAAGTTGATCAGAGCCGCTGCCTTGGCCGCGTCGGTCTGGTTCTGGTAGATCAGCGCCCATGTCGTCCCGGTGATGGGGTATGCCTGCGGGTCGCTCGCGTCGGTCAGGTCGAATCGCAAGTCCACAGGGTACGTGACCCCGTTGGTGGCCGCCAGGACCGTCTGGTTGCACGGCTCGATGAACGCACCAGACTTGTTCTTCACGTTCGCGTAGGGAAGGTGCTGCGTCAGCGCATAGCCCAGCTCGACGTAGCCGATGGCGCCCTCAGTCTGCCCGACGGCGCCGGACACGCCGTCGTTGCCCTTGCCACCGATGCCGTTGGGCCATGCCACTGTCTTGCCGCGGCTCTGTGTTGCGCCGCCGAGAGCGGTCACCCAAGTGGGGCTCTCCTTGGTCAGAAAGTCCGTGAAGATGTCGGTGGTGCCCGAGCCGTCAGAGCGATGGACGGTCGCGATGGGCTCGCTGGGCAACGTCACCTTGGGATTCTCACTCTTGATGGCCGGGTCGTCCCATGACGTGATCTTGCCGGCGAAGATCTTGCCGATGGTTTCTCCGTCAAGCTTCAGCCCGGACGCGACCCCCGTCACGTTGTACGTGACCACGACGGGGGCCAGCACCAGCGGGACCTGCAGGACGGGCCCTTTGGCGAGCGCGATGTCGGCGTCCTTCATGTAGGCGTCCGAATCTCCGAAGTCGACGGTGCCGGCCTGGACCTGCTTGATGCCCGCGCCCGACCCGATGGACTGATACGCAACCTGAACGCCGCCGGCAGAAGCGTAAGCGGCCGTCCAGACCGACATCATCGAGTTCACGAAGGTGGAACCTGCGCCGCTCAGTGACGTCGCCTGGTTGGGCTGCTTGGTAAGTCCGTTCTTGTAGCCCGGGTTCTGGGTGGTGCTCTTGCAGACCGCGGTCGCACCGGGTGTGGTCGCCGTGGTCGTGGCAGCGCCGGCACCGCTGCCGCTACTGCCGCATGCATCGAGCAATCCGAGCATGCCAACTGCGACCACAGTCGCTCGCATCGTGGCTATTCTCACGTCTCCCCATCTCCTCTGTCTTGACTGCGGGCTCCCTTCTGGCCCATCGCGATCGTCGACCAAGTCCTGGGGGGGTCGGGTTATGGGGTGGTTGTCGTCAGGTTAAGCCCGCTACCAAACCGTTGCGCGTCGAGCCAGCCCGGCAGGGGTTCGCTGTCGAGCATCCGCCGGACCAGCGCTGAGGCGGCGTTCACGGCAAATCCCATGCCATGACCGGTGTACCCGGCGCAGACGTGGACGTGGCGGGCGCCGTCCACCAGTCCCACCAGCGCCAGGCCGTCGGGAGAGAAGCCCATGGTGCCGGCCCAGCGGTGGGTGACGCGTGCGTCCCCAGCCAGGACGGCGAGCTGCTCGTCGAGGTGCGCCTGGACCGCCTGGGTGGGGGTGACGTCGAAACCCACCTCGTCATTGAGCGCGCGATGGCGGAAACCGCCGACCAGGACGATGCCGTCGTCGCGCTGACGCCAGTAGCGATGACCCCACTCCGCATACACCGGCCGCGGGATGCATGGCGGAACCGGGGCGGTGGCAAGCATCTGGGCCCGCACGGCCGTGATGGGGACGGAGGCAAGCAACTCAGATGTCCAGGCGTTGGTCGCCAGCACCACTGCGGATGCCTCGATGCTGGAGCTGTCCAGGTGCACCACCGCCGCCTCGGCACCGTCGTCGACAGCGACCACACGGCAGCCCTCGTGGACGCGGCCGGCCTGGGCGGCGGCGAGACCGCCGACGAGGCGCACAGGATCGATCTCGCCGTCCGCGGGGTTGTGCAGCGTAGCCATCGCCCCCGGCGGCTGATCGGCAGCGGTGATCACGCCGGGCAGGCCGTCCTCTCGAAGCAGCGTGGCGGCCTCCTCAAGGTTTGCCGCCTCGGCCGCGTCGAACGCCACCGTGAGGCTGCCGCAGACGCGGTGACCCGCATCGAGGCCGGTGGCAAGGGCGGCGACCAGGGCGTGGTTCTCCAGGGTGAAGCGCCACACCTCGGCTGCCGTCGAGCGACCGTACCGGGCCACGGCGCGGGCGTAGTTCTCGGCCACACCGGCGAGGAGGAAGCCCGCGTTGCGGCCGCTGGCGCCCGCCGCCACCTGGTCGCGCTCGAGGAGGATGGCGTCCACGCCGCGCGAGCAGAGGGCGCCGAGGACAGCGAGGCCGGTGATGCCACCGCCGACGATGACCACCTCGGCGCGCGCCGGCAGCGCCTGCGGCGGGGCCAGTGCACGGCGCTGCCCCCAGACGGCGCTCACATGACCACGCCGGGTGCGTCGCGTCCGAGTGCTCGGAGCGCGCGCACGTACTTGGGAATGGTGTCGACAACCGCTCCGCCGTCCACGAGCATGCGCACGAGACGGTCCGCGAGTTGCTGTGCCGTCACGGCGAACTCCACCTCCACCTCGGCGAAGCGTGCCACGACGCGATTCCCGTCGATGACGGTGACGCGGTCGTGCACCAGCTCGACCCGAGACTCGGCGTCGCGGATGTCGACCGTGTGCCGCATGGTGTCGAGCTCGGCGACGGGGTGCAGGGCGGGGATCTCAACAAACAACTGGCACCGCTCGCGGACCAGGTGTGGGATGTTGTCAATGCCGGCCACAACCTCGACCTCCTCGCGGACGAGCGCGTCGCCCTCGCGCCGCGACGTGCCCTTGAAGCCCCAGGTACCGTTGCGGTGGCGCAGTCCGACCCCGGCTCGAGCGAGCCCGAGGTCGTCGGTATCCCAGTACACGGCATGGAGCCGCTCGTCACCGCGGTCTGTTGTGGTCACGCCGTCGAGCTGGGTCAGCGATGGGAGTTGCCAGCCATCGGGCACGGCGAGCTTGACCTCGCGTTCCTCCGCCGCACCCTGCGAAGCGCCGGGCGTGCCCATCAGGCGTTGTCGCCGGTGAACTCCGCGAAACCCGGCCAGGAGTCAACCATGCGCTCCACAAGCTCCGCGGGGATCGGGAGGTAGGTTCCCGTCGCGTCCGCCACGACGGTACCGTCCTCCTGGGTGATCCGCGCCTCGGCGGTCATGACCCGGCGTGTGAACCGCGTGATCCAGCCCTCCACGCGCAGGACCGCCCCGATGGGTGCGGCGTCGCGGAACCGCGTCTGCATGCGGGCGGTCACCACCCAGCGCCGGTGCAGTACGGAACAGCGGCCCATGACGTCATCGAGAGCGGCCGCGATCAGGCCACCATGGACGAAGCCCGGGAAGCCCGCGTGGTCCTCGGTGGTCGGCCAGGTTGTGAACACGCGGTCGCCGTCGAGCCGGTACTGCAGGTGCAGGCCCGTGGGGTTGCGCAGACCGTGCACGAAATTGCGCTGGTACTCGGTGAAATCGTTGAGCCACGCCTCGTCGAGGCCCTCGTCCCTGGGCTGTCCTTCCATCCACTCAGGGTACCGACCCGGCCCGCAACCACGTCACCCGAGGCGTTGCAGCCCGCCCATATACGGCTGCAGCACCGGGGGGACGAGCACGCTCCCGTCGGCCTGCTGGAAGGTCTCCAGCACCGCGTCGAGCGTCCTCGGGACGGCGAGGCCGCTGCCGTTCAGGGTGTGCACGAACTCCGGACGGTCCCCCGCCGCGGCGCGGTAGCGGATCTGCGCCCGGCGCGCCTGGAAATCGCCGAAAACACTGCACGAAGACACCTCGAGCCAGCGCTTCATCCCCGGCGCCCATGCTTCGACGTCGTACTTCTTCCATTGGGCGAAGCCCATGTCGCCGCTGCACATGAGCAGCACCCGATGGGCGATGCCGAGACGCTGCAACAGGCTCTCGGCGTGTCCCGTGAGCAGTTCCAACTCGTCGAGAGATCGCTCCGGGGTGGTGAAGCGAACCATTTCCACCTTGTCGAACTGGTGCAGGCGGATGTAGCCGCGGGTGTCCCTGCCGGCGGCACCTGCCTCGCGCCGCCAACACGGCGTGAATGCCACGTGTGCGATCGGCAGGGCGGCGCCGTCGAGGATCTCATCGCGGTAGAGGTTGGTGACCGGCACCTCCGCAGTGGGGATGAGGAACAGGCCGTCTTCGGTCTTGTAGGCGTCGTCCTCGAACTTGGGCAGCTGGGCGGCGCCGACCATGCTGCTGCGCCGCACCAGGTACGGCGGTGCGATCTCCGTGTAGCCATGCTCGGTGGTGGCCACGTCGAGGAAGAACGTGACCAGGGCCCGCTGGAGACGGGCGCCGTCGCCGCAGAGCACGGCGAAACGCGCCCCGCTGATCTTGGCCGCGCGCTCGAAGTCGAAGATGCCCAGCGCCTCACCGAGGACATCGTGGGAGCGGGGCTCGAAATCGAACTCGGCGGGCGTTCCCCAGGTGCGCACCACCACGTTGTCCGTCTCGTCCCGACCCTCCGGGACCGAGGGATGCGGTGGATTGGGCACGTAGAGCAGGAGCTCGTCGCGACGAGCCTCAAGGGCGGTCATCTCGGTCTCGGCCGCCTGGACGCGCTGCTTGAGTTCGCCGAGGGTTGAGCGCTGTTCGGGCGTCGGCGCGCCGCGCATGTCAGCCGAGGCGCGCCGTTGCTCAGCCCGCATCGTCTCCACGTCGGTGCGCAACCGCCGGCTCCGCACATCGAGTTCAAGGATCTCGTCGATCGGGGCTTCCTCGCCCTTGAGGCGCGCACCCTCGCGCACGGCCTCCGGGTCATCGCGGAGGCGCTGCAGTGGGATCACACCGTCAATCCTCTTCCTCGCGGTGACGCGGGCGCAGCATCGGGAAGAGCAGCACGTCACGGATCGACGCCGAGTCGGTGAGCAGCATCACGAGGCGGTCAACGCCGATGCCGAGGCCACCGGCCGGAGGCATTCCCATCTCGATCGCCTCGAGGAAGTCCTCGTCGAGGAAGAAGGCCTCGTCGTCGCCGGCGGCGCGGCGGCGGGCCTGCTCCTCGAAGCGGTCGCGCTGGTCGATCGGGTCGTTCAGTTCGCTGAAGGCGTTGGCCAGCTCGCGCCCGGCGATGATCAGCTCGAAACGCTCCACGAAGCGGCCGTCGTCGCGGCGGCGCCGCGCCAGGGGCGAGACCTCGGCGGGGTAGTCGAGAACGAAGGTGGGATCCCACAGGTTCGCCTCGACGCGCTGCTCGTAGATCTCGAGGAGCACCGCTCCCGGCCCGTGAGAGGCCTGCACCTCCACGCCGAGGCGGCCGGCGTGCTCGGCGAGGCGATCCCAGTCCGCGACGGGATCGAAGCCGCACGTCTCGGCGACGAGGTCGGCCATGCGCGCCGTGCGAAAGGGCGGTGTCAGCACGAGTTCACGCCCTCCGAGGCTGCGGCGCAGCGGGTCGTCACAGGGAGGACTGCCCCCTTCAGAGGTCGCCTGAGGACCGAGCGCTGCAGCGGCGTCGACCACCAGCGCCTCGGTGAGCTCGCGCATGCCCTGGTAGTCGCTGTAGGCCTGGTAGGCCTCGAGCATCGTGAACTCGGGGTTGTGGCGCGTGGACAGTCCCTCGTTGCGGAACACCCTGCCGATCTCGAAGACGCGCCGGTAGCCGCCGACCAGGAGGCGCTTGAGGTGGAGCTCGATGGCGATGCGAAGGTAGACGTCCGTGTGCAGCGCATTCCAGTGGGTGACGAAAGGCCGCGCGTGCGCCCCGCCGGGAATCGGCTGGAGGATGGGGGTCTCCACCTCGAGGAAGCCGCGCGCGTCGAGGGTTCGGCGAAGCGACCGGATCACCGTGCTGCGGGCAGCGAAGTGACGGCGCTGCGCCACGCTGCCGAGGAGGTCGAGGTGACGCTTGCGGTATCGCGTCTCCTGGTCCTGGAGGCCGTGGTATTTCTCCGGGGGCGACTGCAGGGCCTTGACCAGCAGGGTGATCTCCGACGCGGCGACGGTGGGCTCACCCCGCCGCGTTCGCATGACGTTGCCGCGGATGCCGATGATGTCGCCGAGGTCGAGCAGGCGTACCAACGCGAACGCCCTCTCGCCGACCTGGTCGAGGCGCAGCCACACCTGAAGGCGCTCCTCCTCGGCCTCGATGTGCAGGAAGCAACTCCGGCCCTGCAACCGGCTCTGCATCACCCGGCCGGCGACGCTCACCTCCGGGCCGAGGCTGGCGGCCCCATCGGGCGCCGGGGTGGGCTCCGACGCCTCGAACTCGGCCAGCATGCGCCGGGCACCGTCGAGGTCGACTGTGGGCGTGAAGTCGACGTTGTAGGAGGCCACGCCGAGAGCCGCCAGCTCGCCGATCTTGCGGCGGCGCTCCAGGAAGAGGTCGTCTGCGGGCATCGCGGGCTATCTTCGGGTTTTGCCCTCAGGAGACGCGGACGATCTTCACGCGCCGTGCCCCGCCCGGGCTGGTCACGTCGACTGATTCGCCGCTGCGGTGCCCGAGCATCGCCTTGCCCACCGGCGACTCCATGGAGATCCGGCCGCTGGCGACGTCGACCTCGGCCGGGCCGACGATGGTGAACACCTGCCTGCCGAACTCGTCGCTGAGCTCAACCTCGGACCCGATGTGCACGACGCCGCCCTCGGCGGGCTCCTCGATGGGCACGGCGTTGCGGAGCATGTTCTCGAGGGTGAGGATGCGGCCCTCGACCATGCCCTGCTCGTTCTTGGCGTCCTCGTACTCGGCGTTCTCCGAGATGTCGCCGAAGTCCTTGGCGTACTTGATGCGTTCGGCGATCTCGGCGCGCCGAACGGTGCGCAACTCCTCGAGTTCCACCTCGAGCTTCTGCTGTCCCTCGGGCGTGAGCAGGACTGGTTTGTCCATGTATGTGAGACCTCGCCACACGGGGCGCACCCCGCCGCTGCGGATTGAACGCCGGAGTATAAGGCGAGGCTCACCCCGACCGGATGTGACGATCCGCCAACGTTCGTTCACCGACCCGGTACCGGGACTACCATCCGGAAGGTCGACTCGACACCCCCTGCCCCCCCTCTCGGGGCGTCCCTGGTTTTATCAGGGGCGCCCTCTCTTTTATAGGGGCGAGGCAGATCCTCGCCCCTCAGCAGGTCGAAGTGAATTCGACCTGCTTCACCCCACTCCTCGGCGCACCTCGTGCGCCGACCGGTACTTCTTGGGTTGCGCGGTGCGCCATGCGGCCAGTGGGAGCACGTCTCTTCTGGGGTGCCCGTGCCCACGCCGAGGCTCTGCTTTGCTGGACGGTGCAGCTGCCTATCCGGTGGCCAGCAGGACTGCCCAGGTGATGGCGGTGAAGGTCCAGATGGCGTAGGCGGCGCTGATCCAGACGCTCTGGATGTTGCGGCTGGCGATGCGGGTGGCGATGGCGGCGAGGGCGACCAGGAGCGCCAGCGACGAAAGGATCGCGAGCAGGCGGGTGGAGAGCGGGGCGCTGACGACGGCCCCGGCGATCGCGACTGCGACCGGCGGGAGGCCGAGCGGGACGATCCACCAGGGGAGTTCCACGGGGGTGCCGAGGCGGGACTCGCTCATCCCTCGCCGCTGGTGAAGACGGGGCGGAACCAGCCCTGGGGGCCGAGGCCGGCGCCGAGAGCTCGGTCGAAGATGGTGTCGAGCATGTCGAGGCTGTCGAGGTCCTGGACCATGGCGCGCAGGCGGGCGGCGCCGTTGCAGCCCTTGATGGTCCAGGCGACGTACTTGCGGCCGATGCGCAGCGCCCGCTGCTCACCGTGGTAGGCGATCAGCATGTCGAGGTGGCGCCGGCAGAGTGCCATCCGGGTGGCGAAGTCGAGGTCGTCGAGACGCTCGCCGGTGGCCAGCAGGTGCGTGGCCTGGCGGATCATCCAGAAGTTGCCGAGCATGCCGCGGGCAATGACCACGCCGTCGACGACGCCGGACCGGATCCGCTGGGCGATGAGGTCCACAGCCTCGACGTCGCCACTGCCGATGACGGGGATGTCGACCGCCTCCTTGACGCGGGCGATGTGTGCCCAGTCAGCGTCGCCCGCGTAGCCCTGGCAGCGGGTGCGCCCGTGGACGGTGATGGCGCTGACGCCGACGTCGGCCAGGGCACGGGCCACCTCCGGGGCGTTGATGCTCTGGCCATCCCAGCCCAGGCGCATCTTGGCGGTGACCGGGACCGTGACCGCGTCGACCATGGCGCGCAGGACGGCGGCAGTGGCGGGCACATCGCGGGCCAGTGCCGCGCCGCTGCCCCGGCCCACCACCTTTCGCACCGGGCAGCCGAGGTTCACGTCCACCGTGACGGCCCCGCGCTCGACGCACACCTGCGCGGCGTCGGCCATCATCGACGGGTCGCAGCCCACCAGTTGGGCGCCCGCCGGGCCCACGCCGGGCGGGAAGTCGAGGAGATGGAGACTGGCGTCGACGCTGCGGACCACACCCTCCGCCGCGACCATCTCGGTGGACACGAGGCCGGCGCCGAACTCCAGCGCCAGCTCCCGACACGGTGCGTCGGTGATCCCCACCATGGGCGCGATCAGCACCGGGGAACTGAGCTCCAGGGTGCCGAAGCGCAGCGCGGGGCGGGCCGGGGCGTTCACGGTCATGGTCGCCTGATCTTACGGGGCACGCCTCCGCGTGCCGTTCAGTCGGCGTTGAGCTCGTGGATGAGGCGCAACCCGACCAGAGTCAGGTGCGGGTCGACTGCCTCGATCTCCGGGATGAGTGGGGCGAACAGCTCGGCGAGACCACCGGTGGCGATGACCCGCGCGCTCTCGCCGATCTCGGCGCGCATTCGCGCGACGATCCCCTGCACCAGCCCGACGTAGCCGAAGACGAACCCCGACTGCATCGACGCCGCCGGGCTGCGCCCGATCACGGACGGCGGCGCTGCGAGCTCGACGCGGTTGAGCCTGGATGCGCGGCTCACCAGGGCGTCGAGGCTGATGAGGATGCCCGGCGCCATCGCCCCACCCAGGTACTCACCCGCCGCCGAGAGGGCGTCGAAGGTGGTGGCCGTGCCGAAGTCGAGGAGGATGGCGGGGGCGCCGTAGAGGTGGCGGCCGGCCACGGCGTTGGCGATGCGGTCGGCGCCGACCAGGCGCGGGTCCTCGTATTTGATGCTGATCCCGGTGCGGATGCCGGGACCGACCACCAGAGGAGTGCAGTGGAAGTACAGCCGCGACATCTCGTCGACCGCCCGCGCCAGCGGTGGGACCACGTTGGCCACGGCCAGCGCGCTGACGGCACCAACCTCGATGCCGCGGCGCCGGAGGAGCTCGGTCGTGGTGAGGCCGAGCTCGTCGCCGGTGGCGCGCTCGTTGGTGTGGAGCCGGAAATCGGCGACCAGCCGCTCACCGTCGAACACCCCGACAACGATGTTGGTGTTGCCGACATCGATGACCAACAGCATGGCGCGGCATTGTAGGTAGGCTTCGGCCAACCTCGGCTCGCTGAACTAAGGTTGCCCGGCAGTGATCGGGCTCATCGACATCGGGGGAACCAAGCTGCTCACCGCCGTGGCGGCGGCCGACGGGCGGATCGAGCGGACCGTCCTCCGCCCCACGGCGCAGCACGGCGACATGATCGCAACCCTTGTCGAGATGCTCGACGAGGTGCGCAACGGCGAGCCGTTGCAGGCCATCGCGGCAGCGGTTCCCGGCCCGTTCGACCGCGTCACCGGGTCGCTGCTCAATCCGCCTGGGCTGTCGGGCGACTGGCACCGCCTCGACCTGGCCGGCCCGTTGCGAGAGCGCTTCGGCTGCGATGTCGTGGTCGAGAACGACGCCAACTGCGCGGCGCTTGCCGAGGCACACCTCGGGGCTGGGCGAGGAGCCCGTCTCCTCGTGTACTACACGGTGTCCACGGGCATCGGCACCGGGACGGTGCGCGACGGCGCCCTGGTGATCACGCGGGGCGACACCGAGGGCGGCCACCAGGTGCTGTGGCCCGAGAGCGCCGGTGGTCCGCGCTGCGAGTGCGGCGGCGCCGGCTGCCTCGAGGCGCTGGCCAGCGGGGCTGCCATCGCCAGGCGCTTCGGCCGGCGCGGCGAGGAGATCGAGGACCAGGCCGTGTGGGACGACGTGGGCCGCTGGCTGGGGATTGCGGTGGTCAACACCGTGGCGCTCCTCGACTGCGACCGCGTGGTGTTCGGGGGCGGGGTTGCCGACGCTCGCTGGGCGCGGATCGGCCCGACCATCGCCATCACCGTCGAGCGGCACCTGAAGCTCCAGCCGGCGCCGGGGATCCGCGTCGCCCAGCTCGGCGGCCACCGCAACCTGACCGGGGCGCTGCTGGTCCTGCGCGGCCTCAACCCCCAGGCCGGTGGCGCGGGATGAGCGCTGTGCACCTCGTGGCCGACAGCACCTGCGACTTTCGCCCAGCTGAGGCAGAGGCTCTCGGTGTGGCCATCGTGCCGCTGTCGGTGATCATCGGGGACGAGGTGTTCGCCGACGGCAGGGACATCGACGCGGCCACCCTCTACGCGCGCATGCGCGCCTCGGCGATCGCGCCGCGCACCTCGCAACCGTCACCCGCCGACTTCGAGGCGGTCTTCGCACGCCTCGGCGCGGACGGCGGTCCCGTCGTCTGCACAACGATCTCGGCGGACATGAGCGGCACGTACGGTGCCGCCAGCAGCGCACGCGAGGCTCTTCCCGACCTGGACATCCGCGTCATCGACACCCGCACGGTCGGCCCCGGGCACCGCCTCGTGGTCGGGGCCGCGGCTGCCGCCGTGGCCGCAGGCGCGGACGCCACCGCCGTCGAGGCGGTTATCGCCGAGGCGGCCTCGACGATGCGGCTGGTCTTCACGGTTCAGAGCCTCGAGTACCTGCGCCGCGGCGGCCGGATCGGCGGCGCCCGCGCGTTGATGGGCGCGATCCTCGACATCAAGCCGATCCTCGAGGTGCGCGAGGGCCGCGTGGAAGCGCTCGACAGGGTGCGCACATTCTCGAGAGCACTCGACCGCCTCGTCGAGGAGGTGAGCCGCGCCGCCGCGGCATGGGGCGGGCGGGCCCGCGTCCTGGTGGCTCACGCCGACCAGCGCACGGGGGGCCTGGAGGTGGCCCGCCGCGCCGAGGCGGCGGCCGGGGGAACTGTGGAGCTGATCGATGTCGGCCCGGTGATCGGTTGCCATGGCGGTCCCGGCGCCGTTGGAGTCGCCTTCTGCAGGGCGTCGTGAGCTCTGCCCGGCGGTCCCGCCTGCGACCATTCACGGGTGCCCCCCGGTCACCTCGCCTGCCCCAACAACTGCCCTGAAGGTCGCTTCGAGGCACTGAACGCGCCCATGTTCGTGGACCGGTCGGGCCGGTACGCGGGCCACGACGCCAGCCGGGCGACCTACGTCTGTGCGGTCTGCCAGAGTGTGGCCGTGGACGTGGCCGCCGCGGCGGCGGAGATGCACCGCCGCGGCGACGACAACGTGGTCACGCTTGTCTGTCCCTCGTGCGGGCTGCGCATGCTCCCGCCCGAGGACGACCCCCTGGCGATGGTCATCGAGTGCCCCGCCTGCGAGACACGTTTCGAGGTCGAGGAGGGCACGCGGCGCCTGCACGGGGACCGCGACATCGAGGACGAGGACGGCAGCATCTGATCAGCCGGCGGCCTGGCGGTCGAGCGCGCGCAGCGCCGCCTGAGCCGCCCACCAGCCGCACATGCCGTGCACGGCGCCGCCGGGCGGGGTTGCCGCGCTGCAGATGAGAATGCCGGGGTTGGGGGTGGTGTACGGCGGCATGTGCGCCGTGGGTCGCATGAACAGCTGACCGAGGCTGAACATTCCCGCGTTGATGTCGCCGCCCACGAGGTTGGCGTCGTAGGCCTCGAGGGCCGCCGGGTCGAGGACGTGGCGTGCGGCGATGATGTCGCGGAATCCGGGGGCGAAGCGCTCGACCTGCGCCTCGATGGCCTCGGTCATGTCCTGCCGCGAGCCGTTGGGAACGTGGCAGTACGCCCATGCCGTGTGCCGTCCCGCCGGGGCGCGGCTGTCGTCGAAGAGCGACGGTTGAACGAGGATGACGAAGGGCCGGGGGGCATGGCGGCCGGCGGCGACGTCCTGCTCTGAGGCCACGATCTCCTCGAACGCTCCGCCGACGTGGACCGTGGCGGCGCCGGCGCAGCGCGCGTCGGCCCAGGGGATGGGGCCGTCGAGGGCCCAGTCCAGCTTGAAGACCCCCGGCCCGTGTTTGTAGCGCAGCAGGCTGCGCCGGTAGCGCGGCGGCAGGGCGTCAGCGCACACGCGCTCGATGTCCCGCGGGACGAGGTCGAGGAGGCGGATGCGGGCCGCCGGCAGGTCGTCGAGTGATGCGATGCGCCGGCCGGTCTCGATGGTCCCGCCCAGCACGCGCAGATGCGCGGCAAGGGCGCGGGGCACGTTGCCGGCGCCGCCGCGGACGATCGGCCAGCCGACCGCGTGCGCAACCATGGCCATGACGATCCCCGTGCTCGCGCTGGCCGGGCTCTTCAGCGACATGATCGAGTGCGCGGCCATCCCCGCGAAGAGCGCACGCCCCCTGCCTCCCCGCAACGCCACCCGGGCGAGGATGCTGGCCGGCAGAAGGGCCGGGGCGCCGAAGGCGGCGACGAGGAGAGGATGACGCGGCGGGCGCAGCGGCCCGAGAAACTGGTCGAGGATCTGCTCCTCGTGGCGCGTGGCGGCCGACAGCAGGCGGCGGTACCTGCCCGCGTCGCCACCGAGACCGGCCGCGGTGGCGGTGATGGAGCGCTCCAGCAGCACCGCGTCCTCCCCGTCGAACGGATGGGCCATCGGGACAGCGGGGTGGACGACCTCGAGCCCGTATCGGTCCGCCGGGAACTCGCGGAAGAACCGTGAAGAGGTGGCGAAGGGCATGACCGACGCACCCACGTCGTGGAGGAAGCCGGGCAGGGTGAGCTCGGCGCTGCGGCACGCCCCCCCGACCTCATCCGCCGCCTCGACGACGTGCACCGCCAGGCCCCGCTCGGCGAGCACGATGGCCGCGGCGAGCCCATTGGGGCCTGAGCCGACGACGACAGCGTCAAGCGGGCGGGTCACCGCGCCGGCCCGAAGCGATCGACCGTCATCAGCCGCCGAGGCGTGGGAGGAGGGCGACGGTTGCCCCGATTGGACCGGTCAACTCGCCCTCTTCGCGCGCCCAGTAGCGCGAGAAGCGTCCGTCGAAACCCCAGAGGCGTCCGTCGTGGTCGACGGTGGGGACGTCCTCCCAGTGGGGGGTGTGACCGTGCACGACGCGCCGCGCCCCGAAGTGGTCGAGGTAGAGGTCGAGCCTCCGACGCTCGACGAAGGCGCGCCGCCCGAAGAGCGTTCGCACCGCCGTGAACACGCCGCCCGGTGTGGCCAGCCACGCGTGCGCGGTGGCGTTGACGGCGTCGACGCTGTCTCCGAGGCTGGCGTACGTGTCGTCGTCGGTGTGCTGCACAAGGGTGCCGTCGTCGAGGAGGATCATGAATGGCAGGCCGCGCAGCCACGCCTCCAAGCCCGCGTCCTCCTCGACGGCGGTGAGGTCGGCCCAGTCACCGCGGCGGTGCAGCCAGAGCTCCTCGAGGTCGGCGGGACTGCGCGCCCGCCACGGCTCCGGCGGTTGGACACCGCGACGCCGCTCGAGGACGGCGAGCAGGAAGAGGTCGTGGTTGCCGAGGACGGCGCGGCTGTTACGCCGTCCCCTGGCGAGGCGCGCGGCCGCGGCGCCGCCGCCGCGCCCGGGGAGGCCGCCCTGGAAGAAATCGCCGAGGAACACTGTGTCGACGTCGTCCTCCGGGTAGGTGTCGAGCGCCTCCTCGAGGCGCTCGACGTCGCCCTGCACATCGCCGACAACGAGGAGGGGTCGGGCCATCAGCCGAGGATAGCCCTCAGCCCTTCGGCTTCCCCGCGCCGCCACGCCCACCCGCAGCCTCGCGGGGCTGGCCCCCGCCCGGCCGCGCGCCGGCACCGACCTCCTTGGCGGCGCCGGGCTGCCGGGCAAGGAGCGTGACCACACGCCGCGTCTTGGCCACCATGGTGGCGGCGCGCAAGAGCTGGCGCGACACCATCCGGGGACCCGGCGCACCGGGGATCTCGCGCCGGCGCAACGCCCCATCGAGGTCGAACAGGTCGACGATGTCCTCGCCCGAGAGATCGGTCATCTCGTGCCATTGCGCGGCGGTGAGATCGCGAAGCGTCAGCCCGCCCGCCGAGGTGAGGCGCACCGCCGACGCGACGAGCTGGTGGGCGGCGCGGAAGGGCGTCCCCCTGGTCACCAGGTATTCGGCGACGTCGGTGGCCAGCAGGGCGGGATCCGAGGCGGCCGCGCGCATCGCCCGGCGGTTGAACCGCAGGACACGCATCACGTCAGTCATGACGGCCAGCGCGGCCGTGGTGGTGTCGACGGCGGTGAACAGCGCCGTCTTGTCCTCCTGGAGGTCGCGGTTGTAGGCCAGCGGCAGGCCCTTGAGCACGTTGAGGAGCGCGCCCAGCTCGGCGATGGGGCGTGAGGCCCGGGCGCGCACCAGCTCGAGCACGTCCGGGTTCTTCTTCTGCGGCATCAGCGACGATCCGGTGGCGTGTGTATCGGGAAGCTCGGCGAAGCCGAACTCCGACGACGTCCACATCACCACCTCGCCGGCGCACCGCGAGAGGTGGACCATGGTCAGCGCGCAGGCAGCGGTCAGCTCGACCGCGAAATCTCGATCCGAGACGGCGTCGAGGCTGTTGGCGCTGATGCTGGCAAAGCCCAGCTCCACGGCCACGCTTCGGCGGTCGAGCGGCAGCGTCGACCCGGCCAGCGCGCCGCTGCCGAGGGGGAGCACGTCGCAGCGATCGTGCGCATCCTCGAGGCGGCCGATGTCGCGCTGCAACATCTCGACGTAGGCGAGCAGGTGATGCGCGAGCGAGATCACCTGGGCGCGCTGCGTGTGCGTGTACCCGGGCATGAGCGTGCCGCGGTGCTGCTGGGCGCGCCGTGTGAGCACCTCCTGCAGGGCGGCGATGGCGAGCATGAGGTCCCGGCACGCGCTCTTGGCATAGAGGCGCAGGTCGGTGGCCACCTGGTCGTTGCGGCTGCGGCCGGTGTGCAGCCGTCCGGCGACGTCGCCAACAGTCTCGAAGAGCCGTCGCTCGATGGCCGCGTGGATGTCCTCGTCGCCGCTCTCGAAGACGAACTCGTTGCGGTCGAGGTCGCGGCGGATCTCGCGCAGCGCCGCCTCGAGGGTGCGCGCGTCGCCGGCAGTGACCAGCGCCACCTTGCGGAGCATGTGGAGATGAGCGATCGACCCCTCGACGTCCTCGGCATAGAGGCGGCGGTCGATGGCGATGCTGGTGGTGTACTCCTCGACGCGTCGCGAGGTTCGTGGGCCGAGCCGGCCGGCCCACATCTTGGCGGGCGTCGCCGGGGCGGGTGGCTGCGCGGCGCCTGCCCCCGGGACCGGCGGCGACACACGCCGCGTCTGCCTGACAGGCTGCTCAGGTCGCGCCGGGTCGCTCTCGCCGTCGGCCGCGGCGCCGATGAAACGGATCCCGCGGGCCATCAGTGGGCCCGCTTGACCTGGCGCGGCAGGGAGAGCGGGGCGAGGTCCTCGAGGGCGCCCTGGACGCGGGCCTGGTTGCGCAGAGGCAGGCCGAACAGCTCGATGAAGCCACGCGCGGCCCCGTGGTCGAAGGTGTCGCCGTCGCGGTCGTACGTGGCCAGCGACGAGCTGTACAGCGAACGCTGGGCGCGCCGCCCGCTCACCGTCACCACGCCGCGGGCGCAACGCACACGGACCTCGCCGCTGACGTGCTCCTGCGTCGACGCCACAAAGGCCGCCAGCGCGTTGCGCAGCGCACCGAACCACAGACCGTCGTAGACGAGGCGCGCCCACTCGGCACTGAGTTGCCGCTTGAGGTGGGCGACGTCACGGGAGAGGGCCACGGTCTCGAGGGCGGCGTGGGCTGTGTGCAGCGTCACCGCCGCGGGCGCCTCGTACACCTCGCGCGACTTGATGCCCACCAGCCGGTTCTCGACGTGGTCGATGCGGCCCACGCCGTTGCGACCGGCCACCGTGTTGAGTCGGAGGACGAGCTCTTCGGGAGCGAGCCGCTCGCCGTCGAGGCTCACGGGGACCCCGCTGTCGAACACGATCGTGAACTCCTCACCGTCGGCGCTGGCGGTGGCCGGGTCGGCGGTCCATGCGAACACCTCCTCGGGGGGCTGACTCCAGGGGTCCTCGAGCACGCCCGCCTCCACGCTGCGGCCCCACAGGTTCGCGTCGACGCTGTACGGCGACTCCACGGTTGCCTCAACGTCGATGCCACGAGCGGCTGCGTAGGCGATCTCCTGGGGGCGGCCCATGTCCCAGTCGCGCACCGGGGCGACCACCTCGAGCTCCGGGGCAAGCGCGGCTGTGGCGATGTCGAAGCGGACCTGGTCGTTGCCCTTGCCGGTGCAGCCGTGGGCAACGGCGACCGCGCCCTCCTCGCGGGCCACGTCAACGAGCAGCTTGGCGATGAGCGGCCGCGCCAGCGCCGTGGCCAGCGGGTAGACGCCCTCGTACAGCGCGCCCGCGGACAGCGTGGGGTACACGAAATGCTCGACGAAGACGCGGCGCGCGTCGACGACGTGAGCGGCGACGGCGCCGGCTCGCAGCGCCCGGTCCGTGACCGCGGCCGCGTCCCTGCCCTCGCCGCCGAGGTCGGCGGTGAGCGTGACCACCTCGAAGCCCAGTTCCTCCTGGAGCCAGTGCACCGCCACCGAGGTGTCGAGGCCGCCGCTGTAGGCGAGCACACAGCGGCGCCGCGCGCTCATGTCTGCGCCCAGATGGTGCGCAGGCGCGCCAGCAGACGCTGTGCGGCAGGCCGCGACCGGGCGATGAGCAGGACCGTGTCGTCGCCCGCGATGCTGCCCGCAAGCTCGTCGAAGCGGGCCTGGTCGATGGCCGCCGCGACCAGCGACGCACTGCCCGGCTGGGCATGGAGGACGCCGAGCAGGTCGATGAACTCGATGCCCTGGGTGTGCTCGCTGAGCGCGTTGTGGAGGCGCTGGCGGGCGACGCGTTCGTCGACCTCCGCGCCCGCCTGGGCGTAGCGCACGCCGCCCTCCGCGGGGACGCGCAGCAGCCCGAGCTCGCGGATGTCGCGGCTGACCGTCGCCTGGGTCACGTCGAGGTGCCGTCCGGCCAGGGCGTTGACCAGCTCCTCCTGCGTGCGAATGGTGCGCGTGCGCACCAGCTGGAGGATGGCCCTCTGTCGGGCACGCTTGGCGGTTCCATTGGCGGCCGTCCGTTCCGAAGCGACTCTCACGATGAACCCTCCGCGCGCACTGCGGCGAAGGCGTCGCCCAGGCGGCGCACCGCCTCGTCGACCTCTTCCTCGGTGATGGTCAGGGCAGGCAGGAGGCGGAGCACGCTGTCGCCGATGGCGTTGACGATGACCCCGGCGCCGAGCGCGGCCCGCCCCGCAGCGGCGGCGATGGGCTGGTCGAGCACCAGCGCCAGCATCAGGCCGCGGCCGCGCACCGTCGCGACCGGCACGCCCTCGGAGCGCAGCGACAGGAGGGACTCGCGAAGGTACTCGCCCATCCGCGCGGCGCGTTCGACGAGACGCTCCTCCGCGATGGTGCGCAGCACCGCGCAGGCCACAGCGGTGGCCAGCGGGTTGCCACCGAACGTGGAACCGTGGTCGCCAGGCTCGAAGACATCGGCACGTGGCCCCGCGAGCACGGCGGCGACCGGGACGCCTCCGCCGAGTCCCTTGGCGACCGTCATCACGTCAGGCGTGATCCCGGCGTGCTGGTGCGCCCACCAGCGGCCCGTCCGGCCCATGCCGGTCTGCACCTCGTCGACGACGAGCAGCAGATCACGCTCGTCGCACAACGCCCGCACGCCCGCCACCAGCTCGTCGGGCAGCGGGACCACGCCGGTCTCCCCCTGGATGGGCTCGAGCATCACGGCGGCGATGCCCTCACCGGCGGCGGCCGCGATGGCGTCGAGCTCGGCGGCGACGTGGACGAAGCCTGCCGGCAGCGGTTCGAAGGGTTCGCGGTAGCGCGGCTGAGCGGTGGCCGCCAGCGCGCCGAGGGTCCGTCCGTGGAAGCCACCCTTCAGGGCGACCATCCCGGTGGCGCCCCCGCGCCGGCTTCGACCCCACTTCCTGACCAGCTTGATGGCCGTCTCGCTGGCCTCGGCCCCGCTGTTGCAGAGGAAGACCCGCGCCGGGAAGGCGGTGGCCACGAGCCGCTCGGCAAGCTCCACCTGCGGCGCCGTGAAGTAGAGGTTGCTGGTGTGGATGAGGCGTGCGGACTGCTCGGACAGCGCCTGTCGTACAGCCGGGTGTGCATGACCGAGCACGTTGACGCCGATGCCGCCGACGAGGTCGATCAGCTCGCTGCCATCGTCGGCACGCACCCACACCCCGTGACCCGACTCGATCGACAGCGGCTGGCGCGTGTACGTGTGCATGAGCACGCTGCCGGCACGCTCTCGAAGCGCGTCCAGAGACGTCGGCGTACCGCTCACGGGGTGGCCTCGGCGGCCGCGAACATGGTGCCGACGCCCTCCGCGGTGAGCAGTTCGAGGAGGAGCGCGTGCGGGACCCTGCCGTCGATGATGTGGGCGGCCTCGGTTCCGTCGAGGGCCCGCAGCGCGGCGCGAACCTTGGGGATCATGCCCCCGCCGATCACGCCCTCATCGATGAGCGTGGCCGCGCGAGTGCGGTCGAGCTCGCCGAGAAGGTTGCCATCGCTGCCGTGGACGCCGTCGACATCGGTGAGGATGATCAGCTTTGTCGCATTCAGCGCCACGGCGAGCTCGGCGGCCACGGTGTCGGCGTTGACGTTGTACGCCTCACCATCGTAGCCAAGGCCGATCGAGGCCATCACCGGGATGCGTCCCTGGTCGAGGATGGACAGAATCGGCTCCACGTTGACGTGGTCCACCTCCCCCACGAGGCCGATGTCCTCACCCGTGTCGTTGGCGGCGCGGCGCACCAGGAGGGTCGGGCCATCCTCACCGGACAGGCCGATGGCGCTGCCGCCGAGGCGATGGATTCGCGACACCAGGTCCGGGCCCACCTTGCCGGTGAGGACCATCTTCACCACCTCCATGGTGGCTGCGTCGGTGACGCGCAGCCCGTTGACGAAACGGGGGGTCATGCCGATGCGCTCCTGCCAGCTGCTGATCTCCGGGCCTCCGCCGTGGACGAGCACGGGGCGCATGCCGACGAAGCGCAGCAGGACGACATCCTGAAGCACGCTGTCGACATCCGCGCTCGCGGCGGCGGCGCCCCCGAGCTTGATGACCATGGTGTGTCCGCTGAAGCGACGGATGTAGGGGAGTGCCTCGATGAGCGTGTGCGCTCGGCGCAGTCGCTCATCCATGGTCTCGATCGTCACGATGCTGACCTCATGTCGTGTAGTCGGCGTTGATGCGCACGTAGTCGGGCGAGAGGTCACAGCCCCAGGCACGACCGCTGCCAGGGCCAGAGCCAAGCTGGATGTCGATGTCGATGCGGGGACGGCTGAACGCGGCCCGGATGCTGTCAAGATCGACCGGAACGGGCTGGCCGTTGGAAAAGACGTCGATGCCACCGATGCTGACCCGGCATCGGTCGAGCGCAAAGCTCGCGCCGCTGCGTCCCAGGGCCGCGACGATCCGTCCCCAGTTGGGGTCGGCGCCGTGGACGGCGCACTTCACCAATGGGCTCAACACCACAGTGCGCGCCGCGCTCTGCGCCTGCGCATCGGCGACCGCCCCGTCGACGCTCACGCAGATCGACTTGGTGGCCCCCTCCGCGTCGGCGGCCAGTTGCTCGACGAGCGACAGGCAGACCTCCTCGACCGCGTCGCGCAGAGCGCTGAGCTCCGCGCTGCCGGCGCCCATCAGCGGGCCGTCCGCGCCCCCGTTGGCGAGGAGCAGGAGGGTGTCGTTGGTGGACGTGTCGCCGTCGATGCTGAGGCAGTTGAAGGTGCGCGAGCACACGTCGGTGAGCACCTCCTGCAGTGCCTCGCGTTCCACGGCGGCGTCGGTTGTCAGGAAGCCGAGAAGCGTTGCCATGTCGGGATGGATCATCCCCGCTCCCTTGGCCATGCCACCCACCGTGTACCAGTGGGCGCCGGCGCGAAACGAGGCCACCGCGCTCTTGCTCACCGTGTCGGTGGTCATGATCGCCTGCGCCGCCAGCTCGCCCGACAAGTCGCTGAGGGTTGCCGCCGCCGCGCGCACGCCGCCGACGACGCGGTCCATGGGCATGAGCCTGCCGATCACGCCGGTGCTGCAGACAAGGACCTCCGACGGGTCGGCGTCGCAGCAGTCCGCCGCCGCCGTCGCGGTGCGCAGCGCGTCACGGAAGCCCTGCGGACCGGTGCACGCGTTGGCGTTGCCACTGTTGACGACCACCGCACGGATCGGGGCCCGGCGGCGCAGCGTCAACTGGCTGATCACCACGGGCGCCGCCTTGACGATGTTGCGCGTGAAGACGCCGGCCGCCGTGCAGGGCCGGTCGCTGACGATGAGCGCGATGTCGACACGGCCCGCGTCACCGTCGCCGCGAATGCCCGCCGCCGTTGCGGCCGCGCGGAATCCCGCCGGCGCGCACACTCCCACGCGCTCGCCGGCGAGAGCGTGGCTCATGGCCATGCCGACGCCGTGGCCAGGCCGGCCGTCTCAGCAAAGCCGAAACGCACGTTCATCGCCTGAATCCCCTGGCCGGCAGCCCCCTTGACGAGGTTGTCGATGGCCGCGGTGACCACCAGCGTGTCGCCCTGGACGGTGCAGTTGAGCGCCGCCACGTTGCTGCCCAACACGCTCTTGGTCGGCGGCGGGGACTCGTCGTAGCGCAGGAACGGCTCCGTGCAACACAGGTCGCGATAGAGGGCGATGACCGCCTCGGCATCGACCCCGTCGCCGATGCGCAGGTACACCGTGGCCAGGAGGCCGCGTGTCATCGGCACCAGGTGGGGAACGAACGTGAGGGACACGTCTGCGGCTGACGTCGGGCGCATCCGCGAGAGCATCTCCGCGCGGTGACGGTGGCCGGCGACGCCGTAGGCGCGCACCGACTCGTTGGCTTCGGCGAAGTGGACCGACAGGGACGGCGACCGGCCCGCGCCGCTCACACCGCTCTTGGCGTCGACGATGACGCGTGGCTCGACCAGCCCGGAGCGCAGCGCGGGAAGGGTGGCGATCAACGCGGCTGTCGGGTAGCAACCGGGCGCAGCGATGAGGTCGCTGCCGCGCAGCCGGTCGCGCTCCATCTCCACCAACCCGTAGACGGCCCGCTCGAAGAGCTGTGGCGCCGGGTGGGTCACTCCGTACCAGCGCTGGTACTCGGCGGCGTCGGCGAGGCGGAAGTCGGCGCTCATGTCGACCACCACGGAGCCGGCGTCCAGCCAGGCCTGCGCCTGCCCGGCGGCGACCGTGTGTGGCAGAGCTGCGAAGACGACGTCGACGTCGCCCGGGTCGAGGCCGTCGCCGACCACGATGTCCACGTCGCTTCCCGGAACTGCCTCGGAGTAGCGGCGACCCGCCGTGCTGTGCCCGAGCACGGTCACAAGGTCGACGTTGGGATGCGCCGCGAGCAGGGTGACGCACTGCATGCCGATGTAACCGGTGGAGCCGGCGACGGCGGCGCGAAGACGCTGGGTGGCAACCACGCGCCGCAGTGTATCTCGATCCTGCATATTTATGCAGGAGCAAGCTCAGCCTCAGGGGCGGGTGGCGGTCGTGCGCGGGCGGTGCGGCGCGGCGGGGCGGCGGCGCGAGGGCTTCTGCAACCCGTGCACACCGAGCGCGCGGTGGCGGGCGCGCTCGATGTTGACAGCGGCGCCGATCAGCGAGAGGTGCGTGAAGGCCTGCGGGAAGTTGCCGAGCAGCTCCCCCGTGCGGGTGTCCACCTCCTCGGAATACAGCTGCAGCGGCGAGGCGAAGGCGAGCAGCTTCTCGAACCAGCGCTGTGCGTCCTCGAGGCGGCCCACATGGGCGAGGGCATCGGCGAGCCAGAAGGAGCACAGCAGGAACGCGCCCTCACCACCCTCGAGCCCGTCCGCGGTGGTCCTGGCGTCGTAGCGGTGAACGAGCACCCCCCTGCCGAGGTTGGTCGCCACCGCGTCGATCGTGCCGAGCAGGCGCGGGTCGCTGTCCGGAAGGAAGCGAACCTGGGTCATGCGCAGCAGGGACGCATCGAGCTCCTCGCCGTCGAGCGCCTGGGTGAAGGACCTGAGGCGCTGGGAGTAGCCGCGCGACGTGACCGCGCGGTGAATGTCGCGCCGCGCCGCCACCCATCGGGCCTCGTCGTGGGGCAGGGCGAAACGCTTGGCCAGGCGCAGTCCGCGGTCGACGGCGACCCAGCACATCATCTTGCTGTACGTGTAGTGCTGGTCCTGGCCGCGCGGCTCCCAGATCGATGCGTCAGGGAGCTGCCACCTGTCGATGGCAAGGTTCACAACGGCGCGCAGCTCGCTCCACAGCGAGCGACTGATGACACCACCGAAGCGCGCGAACACGTATGCACTGTCGAGCAGCTCGCCGTAGACGTCGAGCTGCAACTGGTGGATGGCCGCGTTGCCGATGCGCACCGGTGCGGAGTCTCGATAACCGCTGAGCTGACTGAGCTCGTGCTCGTCCGCGTGCGGATCGCCGTCCAGGGTGTAGAGGTTGGCGACGTCGCTTCCCCGCCTTCCCAGGCCGATGCGCATCAGCCATGCGAAGAAGGCGTTGGCCTCGGCGGTCATGCCCACCTGGAAGAAGGCGTAGAGGGTGAACGATGCGTCGCGCAGCCAGGTGAAGCGGTAGTCCCAATTGCGCTCGCCGCCCACCTCCTCCGGCAGGCTGGTGGTGGGGGCTGCGACGATCGCCCCGGTCGGCGAGTAGGTCATCAGCTTGAGCGCGAGGGCGGAGCGGATCACCGGTTCCTGGTACGGCCCGCGGTAGTTGCAGCGGTCGATCCACCGCCACCAGTACTCCTGGGTGGTGCGGGCAAGGTCGCGGGCGTGCTCCACGCTCCACAGGCGGCGCAGGCTGGTGCACGGACCGCGCTTGTCGCTGCGCAGCGCGAGCGCGATCGTGTCACCTGCGCGCATGCGCCAGCGCACGGTCGGGCCGGTCACCGCCACCGTCGACTGCAGGCAGACGTGCAGCGTCTCGCTGTTGCCGTGGATGCGGTAGCCCTCGGCGCGGAAGCGGGCGCGGCCGTCGGCGTAGTCGGGAGCAGGCTTGAACTGGTGGCGCAGAGTGATGGCGCCGGTGAGACATTCCACGATGCGGACCAGCCGTGGCTCGCGGTGAGGACGCGCGTGACTCTCGATCGTCGCCTCGTCGATGGGCATGAAGTCCGTGACCACAGCTGTGCCGGTGGCTGTGGAGAACATGGTCTCGAGGATGTTGTTGCAGTCCCCGTAGCGCTGCACCACCCGGTATTCGTCGACCGGGCAGACCTGCCAGTGGCCGCCACGGCGCGAGTCGACGATGCGGCCGAACACCGAGGGGTCGTCGAAGCGAGGCAGGCAGAGCCAGTCGAGGCTGCCGTCCGCGCCGACCAGCGCGGCGCTGCGACAGTCGCCGATGAGCGCGTAGGCGGCGATGGGCAGGTAGCCGCCGCTGCGCTCGAAACCATCGCTCATGTGTCGAGCGGCCGGTGCATCAGGAACGGTTTCCCGCGGCTCTGGACGGGCTCAGTACTGGTCCTCGGGGCGGCCGTCCTCGTCGTCGGCGTCCGCGTCGCCGTCGTCGCTGGCGACGGCCACCGCCGGCTGGAACTCGTCGTCCAGCTCCTGCATGCCGGCCAACTCGTCCGGCTCGGCCGCGGCGGTTGCCGGGCTGCCGTCGTCGTCACCGTCACCGAAGACCTCATCGTCCACACCCCGCTCCGAGAGCAGGGAATCCTTGGCGTACGGCCGGAAATCGTCGCGGCGCGCGTTCCGAGACACCGGGAAAGACGACTTCCTGGCGTTCTCCGGCGCCTGGAAGACCTCCCTGACGATGAGCTCGATGCGTTCGTCCTCGATGCTGGCGACGGCGGCGGAGTAGCGGTTGCCTGTCTCCATCAGCGGGCGCAGTCGGTGGCTCAGCTTCGATTCGACAGCCCCGAGGGCCACCCCGCGCGAGGTCTCCGCGAGGAGCTGGGTGCCCGAGGCGATCAGGGCCACGGTGTCGCCCGGCGCCACGGCGACCCCGATCGCGGCGCCGCCGCGGGGGTGGCTCAGCGTGGTGCGGCCGCTCTTACCCGGCTCTTCGCTGAAGAGGTCGACGTCGATCGCCCCCGCCGCCGCCAGCGGGTGGGCGCGCGCCTCGAGCAGGGCTGCGATCCGTCGCGCCTGCTTCTGGGCGATGGGGTTGAGAGGGTTGAGCTCAAGGGATGCGTGATAGGAGGCCAGGGCGTCACGGAGATTGCCCAGCTCACTCTTCGCCTTGCCGATGCGGTTGCATGTTTCCTCGTCGGCACCGTGGCGTTCGACGAGCGCTTCATTGATGGCGACGGCTTCGGACCAGCGACTATCGAGAGCTGCCGCGATCGCCTCCTCGACGTAGAGGCCGCGAGGCTTGACATGCTCCGCTTCAGCCAACAATCACTCTCCCAAAGGTGCCGAGCCCAGTCCGCTATGATACCGGCTCAGTGCGGCGCTCCCGTTCGGTCCAATCATCATGACGCGGATCATCTCGATCGCGAACCAGAAGGGCGGCGTCGGCAAGACGACGACCGCGGTGAACCTGGCCGCCGCGCTCGCTGAGAAAGGCCCGCGAATCCTTGCCGTGGACCTCGATCCACAGGGACATCTCACCATCAACATGGGTTGCCGGCGCCCCGACGACCTCGAGCTATCGGTGTACAACGTGCTTACCGATCACCGCGTCGACGTCAGGGAGGTGCGGCTCCGCTCTGAGTCGATGAAGCTCGACTTTCTTCCCGCCAACATCGAGTTGAGCGGCGCGGAGCTGCAGCTGGTCACCGAGTTCGGTCGCGAGTCCGTGCTGAAGGACAAGCTGGAGACCGTCCTCGACGAGTACGACTACATCGTCATCGACTGCCCGCCGTCGCTCGGCCTGCTCTGCGTCAACGCGCTGGTCGCGTCGACGGACGTGATCATCCCACTGCAGTGCGAGTACTTCGGCATGAAGGGCATGCAGCAGTTGCAGCGCACCATCGATCGCGTGCGCGCCAAGCTCAACCCGGGCCTGCACATCGCAGGCATTCTCCCGACCATCTACAAGTCGCGAACGCTGCACAGCCAGGAGGTGCTCGAGCTTGTTCGCGAGCGCTACGGCGATGAGGTGTTCAACATCACTGTCGACTCCTCGATCCGCTTCGCTGAGACCCCGCTGGCGGGGCAGTCCATCCTCCAGTACGCGTCGGCCTCGCCCGGGGCGCGTGCCTACCGTGCCCTGGCCGACGCGGTGATCGCCCAGGAGACTGACTCGCCCGTTGCCGAGGCCGAGGTGCTGGGACAGTCGACGCGGGTGCGGGTGGGGCCGGCGTGATGAAGGGGTTCCGGCGCGCCCAGCTGCGCGGGTCGGAGGAGCTGTTCCGTCCCACCGACGACACTGAGCCGCGCCAGGAGGTGATGGCCGTCGCGGTCCCCGCCGAGGTGAGGACCGTTCCGGCGGCCCCCGACCCCAACCAGCGATCGGTACGGCTCAGCGACAGCGAGATCGAGGTGCTCGCCGACGCCGTGCAGCACCTCAAGTTCCCCCACCAGCAGAGTGGACGGCCGTCCATGGAGCGCTTCGAACAGCTCGAGGCACTGCGACAGAAGCTCCTCTCCAACCTCTGAACCGCGGCGGTGGGGTGATCCCGTGCAGGTCGGAGAGACGCTGCGTGTCGAGTCGGTCGCGGCGTGGCACGACTGGCTTGTGGAGCACCATGGCGACCGCCGCGAGATCTGGCTGGTGATCGATCGCAAGGGCCCCGAGCGGCGCACCCCCGAGTACGACGAGATCCTCGACGAGGCGGTCTGCCACGGCTGGATCGACGGCTTGATCCGCGGCCGCGACGCCACCAGCTACCTGATGCGCTGGACGCCGCGCCGGCGCGGGGGCAACTGGACCGACGCCAACCGCGAGCGCGCCCGGCGCATGGCCGCCGCCGGCAGGATGACCGCCGCCGGCCTGGCCCCCCTCCCCGACGACCTCCGCGCCGATCTGGCCTGAACCTCCTCAGGCAGATCCGCGGGCGCCAGGCTTGACTAATTGTGATCGGTCAATCAATAATGCAAGCGACATGAGCACAGCCACCCGCCGCCGTCCCGCCGCCGGAACGCGATTCAGCGCCGCCGAGCGCCGTGAGCAGGTGGTGGCCGCGGCGATCACGGAGTTCGCCGAGCAGGGTTACCAGGCGGCGAGCACGGCCGCAATCGCGCGCCGGGCCGGGATCTCGCAGCCCTACATCTACGCGCTCTTCCCCAGCAAGCAGGAGCTGTTCATCGCAGTGCACGACGTGGTCATCGGACGCATCCTGCAGGCCTTCACCGAGGCGGCGGGACGCGGCAGCACCAGCGCCGAGAAGCTCGACCGCATGGGCGAGGTGTACCCGGAGCTGATCGCCGACCGCGACGCGCTCCGCCTCCAGCTGCAAACCTACGCCACCGGGGACCCCGTCATCCAGGCCCACGCCGCACGGCGCTACCGCGAGCTCTACGACCATGTGCGCGCTCTCTCCGGTGCCGCGCCCCTCGAGGTGTCGATGTTCTTTGCCTGCGGGATGCTGGCCAACGTCACCGTCGCTCTTGGTCTCGACGACATCTGCGCACCCCTCTTCGACGTGCCTCGCACCCTCGCCGCGCCTCCCGCCTCGTAGCGATTTTTTTTGTCCTCACCAGTGATCGGTTCATCAATAAGGAGCAGATGATGGCCTCCCCTCGTCGTACCGGCTGGACCCTGGCACTTGTCTCCGCGGCGCTCTTCATGGTGACCCTCGACAACCTCGTGGTCACCACTGCCCTGCCCAGCATCCACCGCGAGCTCGGCGGGGGCATCGACAGCCTCGAGTGGACGGTCAACGCCTACACCCTCAGCTTTGCGGTTCTCCTGCTGACCGGGGCCGCCCTCGGCGACCGATTCGGGCGGCGGCGGATGTTCAGCCTCGGGCTGATCATCTTCACCGTCGGGTCGGCGGCGGCAGCGCTGGCCCCCAGCATCGGCGCCCTGGTCGCGGCCCGCGCCCTCCAGGGCAGCGGCGGCGCGCTGGTGACGCCGCTCACATTGACGCTGCTGTCTGAGGCCTTCCCGGCCGGGCGGCGCGGGGTCGCTCTGGGGATCTGGTCAGGGGTGAGCGGTCTCGGCGTGGCGCTGGGGCCCGTGATCGGCGGCGCCGTGGTCAACGGCATCTCCTGGCACTGGATCTTCTGGCTGAACGTGCCCATCGGCCTGGTCATCGCGCCGCTGGGGTGGGCACGCCTGATTGAGAGCCACGGCCCGGCCGGCCGCGTCGATCTTCCTGGTCTGGTCCTCGCCAGCGGCGGTCTCTTCGGGATCGTCTACGGCCTGGTCCGTGCCAACGCGCTCGGCTGGACGAGCGCGACGGTCCTCACCTGCCTCCTCGGTGGCGCGGTGCTGCTGGCTGCATTTGTCGCCTGGGAGAGGCGAGCCCCCGCTCCCATGCTGCCGCTGCGCTTCTTCCGCAGCCGTGCCTTCTCAGCAACCAACGCGGTGTCGCTGGCCATGTATTTCGGGATGTTCGGCTCCGTCTTCCTGCTCGCCCAGTACTTCCAGGTCGTGCAGCACTACTCACCCCTCCAAGCGGGCCTGCGCACGCTCCCGTGGACGGGCATGCCCATGATCGTGGCCCCGATCGCGGGGGTGATGTCGGACCGCATCGGCAGCCGGCCGCTCATGTTCTCCGGGCTGGCGCTGCAGGCGGTGGGCCTCGGCTGGCTGGTCGCGGTGCTGGCGCCAGGCACGCCGTACTCGTCCTTCATCGGTCCCTTCGTGCTCGCCGGCACCGGCATGGCCCTGGTCTTCGCGCCGGCCGCCAACGCGGTCCTGTCAGCAGTGCGGGCCTCCGAGGCCGGTCAGGCGTCCGGGGCCACCAATGCCATCCGCGAGCTGGGCGGCGTCCTGGGCGTCGCCGTGCTCGCGTCGGTGTTCACCGCCGCGGGCGGCTACGGGTCGCCGGCCCTGTTCGTCGCCGGGCTGCGCCCCGCGGTGGCGGTGGGTGCGAGCGTCCTCGCCGCCGGCTCCCTGGCAGCGCTGCTGGTGCCCGGACTGCGCCGTCGCAGCGAGGAGCCCGCCGACGGCGATGCTCAGCGTGGCGAGGGGTCCGTCGTCGTCGCCGCCTGAGCGCTGGAGACGCCGGTCAGTCGCGGGCCTCGTACAGGGCCTCGATCTGATCGGCGTACCTCGCGGCGACGACCCTGCGCTTGACCTTGAGGGTGGGCGTCAGTTCCTCGCCGGGCCTGAATTC
>Ga0209890_10000090_pt1 | contig 41028 bp, 41 predicted proteins | sample OrgsoiDNA2013049_FD_185799 | JGI IMG/M metagenome (GOLD analysis project Ga0209890, IMG submission 185799) | Permafrost soil microbial communities from the Arctic, to analyse light accelerated degradation of dissolved organic matter (DOM) -... | ecosystem: Environmental > Terrestrial > Soil >... | reverse complement strand
CGCACGGCCGCCTGCGCCGGCCGCGCTGCTGCCGCCGGTTCCCGCGCCCGCCGCCCCACTTCCCGCGCCCCCACCGGCTCCGCCGGTTCCCGTTCCCGATGAGCTGCTCGAGCAGGCGAAGCCCACCGACGCCAAGGCAAGGACCACTGCGTTCCGTCGAAGATTGGACATGCACGAGCGATATCGGATCGGTGACCCGCTCTGTCTAACAAGGCAGTGACGGTTTCGCTTCGGTTCGGCGATCAGATGTTGCGCGCGGGTCAAGGCCGAGCCCGCGTGGGGCGAGGGCTCTGAACCGTTTCTTCTTCTTTTTCCCGTTGATGTGTCGATAGCGGGGAGATGCGAAAAAGCGCGTGCGCGGTCTATCTGGCGATTGGGGTTCTGGTGGCGGCAATGGGGTGCGGGTCGGTGTCGGACAATCACCCCGCACCGGTGCTGGTTCCGGGCGGCGGGATCGGTGGCGGTGCGATCGACGGCTACCTGAACGTCTACGTGATCGATGCCGACACCAACGCGCCCCTCACGGGGGCGGCGGTGCAGGTGGGCGTGTCGTCGGCTTCCGCGCCCTGCATGGCGCTCACCGACTCGACCGGCCTCGTGACCTTCGCCCCGATGAGCTGCCCGATGCTGCACGGGGCCGTCACGCTGACCGCCTCGGCGACCGGCTACGCTCCCAGCAGCTGGATCGGTGCCAACGGCGCGAACATGACCATCAGCATCCAGGCGAATACGCGCCCCGCCCCGGACACGGCGACCGTCAGCGGCACCATCGCCGGCTGGGAGGGCCTGCCGGCACCGGCCACGGGGCACACGACGATCGGTCTGGTGGCGGCCTCTCAGGCGACCAACCTCGGTGATCTGGCCAACAACATCGCGCAGCCGACGCGCATGATCTCCGTCGCCGGCACGGCGCTGATGACGACGATCCCCGCCAACGCCTGCGTCAGGAACGCGCTGGCCGACGATTGCAACTGGCAGCTCATCGCCCGCACCGGCCCGCAGGCGCACTTCGCGATCATCGTCGACGACGATGCGAACGGGACGCCCGACGACATGACCGACGACATCATCACCCCTCTCGGCTGGGCGCTCCTGACCGGGCTCGATCTGACGGCCGGGGCGACGACGGTGAACGAGACGCTGCCGCAGGTCGCGGCGACCGACCTCAGCCCCTTCTCGGCGACGTTCCCCGCGCTGCCGGCCGGCATGACCTACTTCAACGCCTACCCGGCGATCGAGCTGCCGGGCGGCCAGGGGCGGATCCCGGCGGTCTTCCCGACGCTGGGGCCCAAGGTCACGATGACCAGCATCCCCAAGCTGGGGGGAACCACCACCGTCGGGCTGGCGGGCGGATCGTACGATCTGTTGGCGTCGGCGCAGGCGACCATGACCGCCGCCGAGCCGGCCTCGCTCACCTGGATGCACGGCGTGAGCGTCACGTCGCCGGTCGCGCTTACGCCCTGGCTGCCGGCGCCGACCGGGATCGCGGCCTCGGGCGGCCAGTATTCATTCGTGCCGGTCACCGGCGCCACGCTCCACTCGGCGGAGTTCAAGGACCCGACCGGCGGCGGGCGCACCTGGTCGGTGACGATCTTCGACGGCTCGACGAGGTTCACGCTGCCGGGGCTCTCGCCGAATCCGCTGGCGACCTCCAGCGGGATGGACACGCTCACCGTCTCGGCGCTGGTGATCCCGGGCGTCAACCTCGGCAACGTCGGGTTCAACGACGCGGCCCAGAAACTGACCGGACTTTCGACCGATCAGATCACCTTCGCCCCTTGAGGCCGAACCAACCGGCGCGGACGGCGTTCGCGCGCGCGCCGGCGTGGGGATCGACGGTGACCGACAGGCGGCGCTCGGGGCTCTCGGCCAACGTGAGGTGCGCCTCGCAGAGCTCGTCGCGGCGGAAGTAGGCGATGCGCACGCGCGCGCCGGGCGGGCGATCGGCGATCCGCTTGGCGAACGTCGACGGCGTGACGCGCGCGCCGTCGACGGCGACGATCTCGTCGTTGAAGGTCAGCCCCGCCCGCCAGGCCGGCGACTTCGGCACCACGTTGCGCACGGTCGTCCGGTCGGCCTGCAGGGTGAGGCCGGTCCAGGCGCGCGCGCGGCTGCTGCGGACCGGGTCCCGCTCGGCGGGCGCGCGAGCGCTCTCGTCCCAGTCGGCCCGGGCCGTGACGTCGAGACCGGCCCGCTCCAAGAGCGCGGGGAGCGGCAGCTCGTCGGTGCCGCGCACGAAGCGTTCGAAGAAGCGGTTCATCGAGCGGCCGGCGATACGCGCAGCGGCGGCGCGGACGTCGGTGTCGGTGATCGGCCGTTCGGCGCGGCCGAAGTCGTCCCACAGGAGGCGGATCATCTCGGGCAGCCCGCGTGCCGCGTCGCCGGTGAGGCGCAGCTCGAGGTCGAGCGCCATCGCCGTCCAGAGCCCCTTTTCGTAGTAGCTGACGGCGCGGTTGGTGAAGTTCTCCGACGGCTTGTACTGCTTGACCCAGGCTTCGAACGACAGCTCTTCCAGCGACGTCTCGTTGCGTCCGGGGCGCGTCGCGTACTTGGGCCAGTCCTCGGCGATCATCTTCAGGAACTGCCGCTCGGCGGTGAGCCCGGCGCGCAGGATGATCACGTGCGCCAGGTAGTCGGTGCACCCTTCGTAGAGCCAGAGCAGCCGGGTGTAGTTTTCGCGCGCGTAGTCGAACGGTCCGAGCCCGGCGTCGTGGATGCGCTTGACGTTCCAGGCGTGGAAGAATTCATGCGCCGCGAGATCGGCGAAGCGAACGTATCCGATCTCGTCCTCGAAGCTGAGCCCGGTGATGTCCATCGTCACCGACGCGCGGTGCTCGAGCCCCCCCGAGCCGACCGGCAGCGCGTGAACGATGAAGAGGTAACGGCGAAACGGGAAGCCGCCGAAGATCTTGCCGGTCGCCGCCACCACGCGGCGAAGGATGTCGCAGAGGCGCACCGGGTCGGCGTTGGTACGGCCGTAGAGCGCCAGCTCGAACTGCGTGTGTCCGACGGTGAAGGTGGAGAGCGTGTGGGTCCCGATCTCGAACGGCGAGTCGCAGAGCTCGTCGAAGTCGGCGGCGGCGTAGCTGAGTCGGCGCCTGGCGATCGGTGGCAGCGCGGTGGCGACCCGCCAGCGCCGGTTGGGGAGCGCGACGGTGACCTCGCAGCGGCGGGCCAACTCGCCCTCGACGAAGAAGAACAGGCTGGTGCCGTTCCAGTAGGCGTGGCTGTCGTCGAGGAACGACGTCCGGACCGTCGCGTCGAAGGCGAAGATTCGGTAGCGGACGCGGAAGGGGCGACCCCCGCTGGTGATCCGCCAGCGCTGCTTGTCGACACGCACGACGCGCGCAGGCGCAAGCGCGTGCCCGGCGCCGTCGCTGACGACGAGCCCGGTGAGGTGGCGGACGAAGTCACGCACCATGTAACTGCCGGGTGCCCAGGCCGGAAAGACGATCTCCACCTCGTCGCGGCCGGGCAGCGCGGGAACCAGCATCTCGATCTCGTATTCGTGCGACGCCGGCTCGGGCATCGAGACCCGATAGACGATCGGGGGGGTGGCGGAGACAGCGGCAGCTCGAGCTCGTGCGGCGGGCATGGTCCGGCAGAATACATGTACAATCGACGGTGTGGCGCTGTCGGTTCGGGTCGGCTGCCTTCTGCTCGCACCGGTTTTGGCGGCCGCGTGCGGCGCCTCTCACGACGGCGGTGGTTCGCCGCTTCCACCCGACCCTTGCGTCGCCGCAGGCACCTGTCCCCCGGGCCTTTGGATCAACGTTACGCCCAGCGACATGCCGGCCGCGGTGCTCCGTCCAACGGCGAACGTGTTCGGCCCGGGGAGCATCGTGGGCGATCCGGCGCGGCCGAGCGATCTCTACGTCGGGGGGAGCAGCGCGGGCCTCTGGAAGTCGACCGACTACGGCTTCACCTGGACGCTGATCAACGACACGCTTCCCGACGTTCCGCGCGGAACGGTGATCGCTGTCGCCGGAACGACGCCGGCGACGATCTGGGCGGCCGGCTACAACCTCATCTACAAATCCTCCGACGGTGGGGCGACGTTCACCCAGACGCCCCTCAGCGTCAGCCTCTACTCGTTGAAGGTCGATCCCTACGACGCCACCCACCTCGTGAGCGGATTGCACGAAGCGGACGGGATCGTGGAATCGATCGACGGCGGCGCGACCTGGCAGATGCTGGGCGGCACCGGGTTCCCGACCGGCGGGATCTCTTGGTACCCATATTTCATCGACACCGGAAGCGCCTTCACGACGCGGAAGACGTGGTTCGCAATCGCGCAGAATGGTGCGAGCGCGATCATGACCAGCGACGGTGGCGCGAGCTGGACGATTCCAGATGGGCTCACGGGCCTCCAACATCCGCACGGCAACTCTCAGCTCTACCAGAATGGCGCAACGCTCTTTGTGGCCGGGCTCAACGGTCCCGAAGGCCAGGGCGTTTACAGAAGCACCGATCTGGGCGGGAGCTTCAGGCGCGTCGACAGCGGCCAGACGCCTGAGGCGTTGGTTTGGGGAACGGCGAAGAACGTCTACGCGATGTACGCCTGGGCCTGCTCGGGTTGTGACCTGGGAACACAGTTCGAGATCGCGCCGCAGCCCGGGACCGATTGGGCGACCGCCACCGTCCCCGATGAGCTGGTGATCGGGCCAAACAGCGTGGTGGTCACGAACGATGGAACCAATTCCGTTTTCGTCGGCCTCATGTGGGATCAGGGTCTCTGGCGATACGTCGAGCCCTGACCGCGGCCCAGTCAGCGAAAGAGCTAACACGCACTTCTCGCCCGCCCCGGCGCGCAAAATGATACTGTGCACCAGGGCCAGGAATGCGAGGAGCCACCCCTCGGATGTAGGTGGACGCTCGATAGCCTGGTCACGCCCTCGAATCTGGAGGTCCCCCATGCGCGTTTCATTGGTGTTGGTGCTACCGATGGTGCTGTCTCTCGGTTGTGCAGCCGAGAGCTCGTCGTTCATCGACGGCAGCGCGAGTGGCGGCAACAGCGGCGACGGCGGCCGGGTGGGATCGACGGGTGGAGCGAGCGGCGGAACCGCTGGCCACGCGAGTGGCGGCAACGTGGGATCGACGGGTGGGGCGAGCGGCGGAGCGGCCGGCCACGCGACCGGCGGCAACGTCGGAGCGACCGGTGGAACCGCTGGCCACGCGAGCGGCGGCACCACCGGCAGCGGTGGGTCAAGCGGCGGAGCGGCCGGCCACGCGACTGGCGGAACCGCGGGGCACGCCAGCGGCGGCACCACCGGCACCGGTGGGTCAAGCGGCGGAGCGGCCGGCCACGCGAGCGGCGGCACGACCGGCACCGGCGGCACACCCGGCACCGGCGGTACGACCGGCACCGGCGGCGGCGCAGGCCAGGCCGGCAACCCGAACGGATCGTGCAAGGCGGGCGTCCCAGCCAAGGGGCAGCCGGCCGACGTGTCGAGCCCCACCAGCGTGATCGGCACGGGGACGGCCGCGAGCTGCACGTTCACCGCGCTCAACACCGCGGTCGGAAAAGGTGGCGTCATCACCTTCAACTGCGGCGGCGGCGCGGTCACCATCCCGATCACCGCCACCATGAACCTGCCGACGACCAAGAACACCGTCATCGACGGCGGCAACAAGATCACGCTCGACGGTGGACACGCCGTTCAGATCCTGAACTTCAACGGGCCGGACTTTCAGGCCAACAACAACGGCCTGACGCTGCAGCACATCGCGCTCATCAATGGCAAGACCACCCCAACCCAGATGATCCCGGTGGCGTCGCAGGCCGCTTGTTCGCAGGGGTACGATGACGGTCAGGGGGGCGCGGTCTTCATAAATGACGGCAACCTGCTGGTCGTCGACTGCGTCTTCACTGGCAACCAGGCCGCGCAGCTCGGCCCCGACACCGGCGGCGGCGCCATCTACCTCCTGGGGAGTAAGAACGGGGCGGTGATCGTGGGGAGCACCTTCACCAACAACAGCGGCGCCAACGCCGGCGCGGTCGGCGCCCTCTTCGGCGAGCTCGACATCTACAACTCGCTGTTCCAGAACAACACCGCCACCGGCCACGACGCCAACGACGTCAGCCAGTCCATGTGCTCGGTCATCAACAACGGCCAGTACGAGATCGGCTCGGGCGGCAACGGGGGCGCCATCTACGGCGATGGCAACGGGTTCAACATCCTCCTCTGCGGGGACGCGGTGCTGAACAACGCAGCCGGCAAGAACGCTTTTGGCGGCGGGCTCTTCTTCACCAGCGATGACATGTCGGGCACCCTCTCCATCACCGACTCGACGATCACTGGCAACACCGGCGGACATTGGACCACCGTGACGACCGGCAGCGTGACCGACGTCGGGACGGCGATCGGCGTGAACGCCAAGAGCATCACCGTCACGAACTCGACGGTGCAGGGGATCTAGCTGTCGGCGGCCGCCTCGGGCGATAGTCCCCGGCGGGCAGATGACAGACCTCGAGGCATTCGCGACAGAGCTGCGGCGGTTCGTGGCCGAGCGGGAGTGGGCACAGTTTCACGATCCGAAGAACCTGGCCATGCTGCTGGCGTCTGAGGTCGGCGAGCTGGTCGCGGAGTACCGATGGGTGGCGGGTGCGGCGTCGGACGAGCACTCCCGCGCGGCGGAGCCGCGCGCGCGGATCGCCGACGAGATCGGCGACGTCGGCATCGCTCTTCTCTTGCTCTGCGAGCGAACCGGCATCGATCTCTTGCAGGCGATGTCCGAAAAGTTGGAGCGGAACCGCGCACGCTATCCGGTCGATGCGTCGCGCGGAAAGGCGGAGCGCCCCGAGCGACCGAAAGACTGACGCTCTCAGCGCTGGCCTGCGGCGTCACTGGCCGGCGGCGGCGTCGCGCTGTTGACGGTAGCGAACGGCGACTTGATCCCGAACGCGAGCTCCGTCGGACCGTGCGCGCGCAGACGTCCGAGGCGCTCCTCGGCCTCGGCGATCGTCGGGCGATGGCCGCCCGGGACCCACCAGAGGGCGACGGACGCCTCTGTCATCGGCAGCGCGAACTCGCGGCGCCTCTGCATGATGGCGGCGTGGGCGGTTCGGTAGACGTAGTCGGTCATCGTCTGGAGTGAGCGCCAGGTCGACATGTTCACCACCAGCGTGTCGTCCTCGAAGATGCGCAGCGCGGTCGAATTGCCTTCCTCGGTCTTGAGGCGCCAGACGAACCCCGGCGCCTGCTCGGCCAGCGCGTTCACGGGATCCAGCGCCGCGACGAACGCCGCCAGCTCGGGCGAATCGAGCGGTGCGCGGAGCCGCATGATGTTCACCTGCGCGAGGTCGTGGGGTGCAGCCATCGTGCATCCAGCTTAGCGCTTCCGAAACACGTCGCCGACGCATCCGCGTCATAGATCCGGCATCCAACGGCGGGGCTGGCGGAGCCACTTCCCGAGCGCCGTTCGGAGACCTATATGAGAGCAACCGAAAGGAACCATGCGCGCCATCGTCCTGACTGAATACGGTCCCCCTTCCGCCCTGCAGCTGCGGACGCTCCCCGACCCCAAGCCGGGGGCGAAGCAGATCCTGGTGCGGATGGCGGGGGCGAGCCTGAATCCTGTCGACTGGAAGCAGCGGAGCGGCGTCATTCGGCAGTACATGCCACTCGACCTGCCGGCGGTGCTTGGGCGCGACGCGTCCGGGACGGTGGCGACGGTCGGGCCTGAGGTCACGGAGTTCGCGATCGGGGATCGGGTGCTGGGGCGTGTGATGGGCGGGTATGCAGAGCTGGTGGTCGCGCCGGTCGACGCCTGGGCGCTCGTCCCGACGAAGCTGGATCTGGCGGACGCGGGGGCGTTGCCGCTGGTGGTCCTGACGGGCGCGCAGCTCGCGGAGGACGCGGTCGACGCGCGCGCCGGGGAGACCATCCTGGTCACGGGCGCCACGGGTGGGGTCGGGCGTGCGGCGGTTTTTGCGGCGAAAGGCCGTGGAGCAAAGGTCTACGCGGGCGTGCGCGGAAAGCAGAAGGACGCCGCGGCCAAGCTGGGCGCCGACGGGGTGGTCGCGATCGACGACGCGGGCGAGATCGCCAAGCTGCCGGCGCTCGACGGAATCGCCGACACCGTCGGCGGCGAGACGATCCAGAAGCTGCTGGAGAAGCTCAAGCCGGGCGGGAAGATCGGCAGCGTGCTCGGTGAGCCGGCGGGCGCCAAGGAGAAGGGATTCGTGGTGAAGGCGTTCTTCACGCGTTCGGATCCCAAGCGGCTCGGCGAGCTGGCGCGGGCGGTCGCTGACGGGAAGCTGGTCATCCCGATCGCCAGGCGGTTCCCACTCGCCGAGGCGGCGGCCGCGCACGAGCTCGCCGAGAAGCATGTCGACGGCAAGGTGCTGCTGCTTGGGTGAGTTTTGACCGAAGCCTGAACATGCGTATAGTGTAGTCAATGACGCCGATTCGAATCTTTCCGCTGTCGACCGTCGCCAACGACGTCGCATCGGTGACGATCGCCGGCCACACCTTCGCTTCTGCGGGGGGAGCGGCGGGGGGGATCCTGAACCTGCGCGTTTCGCTCCGGGGGAGCACCCTCGCCGATCTGGCGCGTGTGCTGGCTCGGCTCGAAGGGGCGCGCGTCACTTCCGGCCCGGCGATCGCCAGCCGCGGCGACTGTTATCTGGTGCACTGCCCCGGGTTCAAGATGGTCCTGTCGGCCCCGGCGTCGGGCGCTGACTTCGCGCCGGCGCTGCTGTCGCGGACGGCAGAACAGAAGCTGCAAGAGCTGCAACAGCCGGAAGATACCTGCGAGCTATCGGCCGCCTTCGCGAGCCTGATGCGCACGCCTCCGCCCCCTGCTCCTCGGATCGAAGAGGCCCCGACGGCAGATCGCTTGGCGTCGCCCAAGACGTCGACACTGCGCCGCGCGTCGCTTCAGCCGGGCAAGACGCTTGCGCGCAAGGCACCGCTCAGGCGCAAGACCCCGCTCGGGCGTGGTCGCTGGTCGAAATCCTGAGGCGGTCAGGTCGCTGACAACGCCGCCGGCACCAGCGGGCTGGCCGCACCGGTGACCGCGATCCAGAGCTGCCAGGTGGCGCGGGTGACGCCGATGTGGAACAGGTGGCGTGATTCGTCGTCGCGGCCGTAGCTCGAGTCGTTGGCGTCCAGCATGACGACGTAGTCGAACTCCAGCCCTTTGACCTGGCGGACGTCGGTGACCTCGACGCCGGGGCGAAAGGCGAATTCTTGCGCGCGGACGCGCCTCAACGAGGGGACCTCCGCGCGGCGGAGGCCGTCATAGTAGCGATCGGCCTGCTCGGGGTGGCGGGCCAGCAGGGCGACCGTCGCGCGCGGCTCGCGGGCAGCGAGCTCACGCAGCGCCTCGGCCAGGAAGGCGACGGCGGCGCCGACGCCGGGAAATTGAAACGTCTCGACCGGGGCGCCGCTGCGCGGGGCCTCGGGCGGATCGGGATCGGCCAGCGGGCCCATGGCGGCGCGCGCGACGTTCATGATCTCTCGCGTCGAACGGTAGGCGATCCGCAGCGGCTCGATCGCCACGTGCGCCAGGCCGAGGTGACCGAGAACGGCGCGCCAGTCGCCGAAGCCGTTGTCGAGGAAGAGGCGCTGCGAGGTGTCGCCCGCCAGGGTGATCGACGGCGTCGGGGATCGCCGCGTGGGGATGTGGCCAATCAGGACCGACAGCTTCATCGGCGACAGGTCCTGCGCCTCGTCGACGAACAGGTGGACGAACGGGCGCTTCACGCCGCGCAGGAGCTGGCTGGCGCGAAGCAGAATCGCCACGTCGTCGAGGTCGAGCGTGGCGGCGTCATCCTCCGTCCGCAAGCCGTCGATGCCGGTCTCGCCGCGAATGTTCTGGTCGTCGTCAGCGTCGTCGTCCGGATCGCCGCCCGTCCCTTCGACGCGGCGAACGCCCTCGGGGAGATCGCTGTCGACGGTGCGCTGGCCGGCCTTCTGCTCCAGCCCCATCGCAGTCCAGTGCATGTCGGGGCCGGGCGCGCGCTCGCGCACCTTCGCGCGGCGTTTCGGCAACGGCTTCTTGTCATCCCCTTGCCCTTGCCCCTCGCGCGGATCGCGCGCCTGAATCGCGGTCACCCGGTCGGTCATGATCCGGTGCGCCTCGGCGAGATCGCGCTCGCCGATCGGCATCTCGGCGGCGTTCGCCATCAGCGCGCCGAGACGGCCACGATCGCTCAGCAGGTCGGCCCAGATCTCGACCGCCGCGCGCGACGTCTTCTTGCCGGTGTACGCGGCGCAGGCGCGCTCGAGCTCGTGCAGCAGCGCGGGGTGGCTCTTGACGCGGGTCACGGCGGGGACGGTGTCGTCGACGATCGTCGCCCGCAGCCAGGGGATCTCGGCGCGCAGCTCACGCGTGGCCAGCTCAGCGAAGGTCATCACGCCGACGCCAGCGACCCCCAGCGACGGCAGCAGCTGTCCGATGTAGGCGGCCAGCGCGGCGCCGCCGGTCACCACCGCCAGCTTCCGTGGCGGAAACTTGTCGGGAAAGGAGAACGCCAGGTAGCCAAGCCGGTGCAGGCCGACGGTCGTCTTGCCGCTGCCGGCGCCCCCCTGGATGACGACCACGCCGGCGTCGCGCGCGGTGATGAGGTCGAACTGCCGCGGATCGATCAGCGCGGCGATCTCGGGGAGATGGCGGTCGAGCGCCTGCCGGCCGACAGGCGCGGCGCCCAATCTTCCGCGCACGGGGCGGGTGGCCGTCTCCTGGCCCCCGGCGAGCTCATGCGTCGGGAGATCAGTCCGCGCCCATTCCCCGTTCGCGCCTCGCGCCCAGACGCCCTGCGGGCAGGCCACGCGGCGGAGAACGCCGCCTTCGATGGTCAGAATTCGGCGCGCCACGATCTCCCCCTCGACGTCGCGGTCGCCGAAGCGCTCTTCGTAGTCGCTCCCCTCGGCGTAGCGATAGAAGAGCTGGCTCACCGGCGCGTGCCGCCAGTCGACGACGTTCACGCGGGCGGCGGCGTCGACGAACGTCGCCCGCCCGATGAAGACGTCGCGCTCGACGGCGCCGCGCCCGCGCACCTCCTCGCGCAGGCGCAGGTGTCCGAAGTAGGGGGCGGCGGGATCGACCAAGATCGTCTGAAGATCGCCGCGGGTGAGCGACACGTTCTGCAGGCGCTCCATCTGCGCCACCAGCGCTGGCACGTCTTCCAGGCGCGCCTCGCCTATCTCGTCGCGCAAGGCGATCATCTCTTCGATGTGGCCGCGGCGGGGCGCGATGCCCGCTGGCGGACGTGCCGTTGGTGCGTGCGCGGCCAGGCTGGCCAGCACGCGCGCGAGCAGCCGCTCCTCCTCGGCGGGGATGTCGGGGGCCGTCACGCCCTGAGGCTACACGACGGGCGATCAAGGTGTACGCTCGGGTCCTAAACTGGGAGATTCCCGATGAGCGCTCTCGTTCCCTGCTCCGGTTGCAACCGTCACGTGAAGTCGGACGAGACGATCTGTCCGTTCTGTCAGGCGGCGGTGACGCCCGCGGCGCCCGAATCTTGCGCCGGCCGCTGCGCTCGTCCTTCCCCCGCCCGCCTCGTCAGCGCGGCGCTGGTGGCCGCGGGGGCCGCGCTCTTGGGGGCCGCCTGTGAAAGCAGCCAGTCGGCGTTCCCCCCATATGGATTGCCGCCCCACTACGACGCCGGCACGCAGTCCCATCCGGATGCTGGAGAGCCGAGTGACGGCCCCGACTCCGGCGACGCCAAGAAGTAACGACGACCGATTGGGTGTAAACTTCTCCTCCTAACTTAGGAGGTCCCCATGAAGTCGCTCGCGCTCTGCCCCGGTTGCGACCGCCACGTGAAGCCGGACGAGACGGTCTGTCCGTTCTGCCAGGCAGCGCTCGTCTCTGAAGCCGCCGCGGTTGCCTGTCAGGGTCCTTGCTCGGGGCACCGATCGCCGCGCCTCGGCCGCGCGGCGTTGATGGCCGCGGGCGCCGCATTGTTGTGCGCCGCCTGCGGGCGTTCGACGACCGCGGCGTACGGAGTCGCGATCCTTTCTGACGCTGCTGGGCAGACCGTCGATGCCGGCGGACAGACCGAAGCCGGGCCCGACTCCGCGAAGTAACTCTCGGGCGTCCGCCCCTGGGCCGTCCGGCGGCCTACGACGCGCGGGCGATCAGGGCTTCGATCTTCGCGCGCGGGACGGCGCCGACGATCTGGCCGACGACGCGACCGTCCTTGAAGACCATCAGCGTCGGCATGGCGCGGATGTCGAGCTTCGCGGTCAGCTCGCCGTTTCCGTCGACGTCACACGTCCCGACCTTCAACGTGCCTGCCTGCGCGTCGGCGATGGCCGCGACGTGCGGCGCGATCGCCCGGCAGGGCGGGCACCAGGAGGCGGTGAAGTCGACCAGCACCGGCAGGGCCGACTGGAGAACCTCCTTTTCGAAATTGGCGTCGGTGATTTCCACCAGATTGCCGTGGTCGGTGCTCATGAGCTCTTCCTTTCGGTTTCGTTCGTCATGCAGTCGAGAAGGTTGGCTTTGGCGCGATGGAGCAGGACCGCCACGTGACCAGGGGTGATGCCGAGCGTGGCGGCGACGTCCTCGCCGTCGATCTCGTCCAGCATCCGCAGTGTCACCACGGCCCGCTGCATCTCGCCGAGCGAGGCGACGCAGCCGCGCAGCCGGACCTGATCCTCGGCCGCCGACAGCAGCTCCTCGACGGAAGCGGCCGGCGCGGGAAGGGTCTCTAAGGTTGCCGGATCGGAGTCGTGCGGGCGGGCGAACGCGGCCAGCCGCCGGCGGTTGCGGGCCAGGTTCCGGGTGACCGCCACCAAGAGGTTGCGCGAGTCGTCGCGCGCGTCGACCAGCGTCCGCGCCGCGGGCAGGGTCAGGAAGCTGTGGAACGCCTCCTGGACGGCGTCGAACGCCTCCTCGGGGCCAAGCCCCTCGCCACGGGCCACCGCGACCAGACGCCCGCGGTGGTCGTGGACCAGCCGCCCGACCCAGCTCAGGAACGGGTCGCCCCCCTGCTGCGCACGCTCGAGGCAGCCGCAGCCCGGCCTGTGCTCAGCCCGAGATGGACTGATCGACGGGTTGGTTTCAGTGACACGGGACGACATCGACATCGCTCTTCTGGAAGATGCTCGCTCACCTAGAAAGGTGCCGAGGGGGCGCCGGATTACACGGTTCTCCCGTGCATGGTAAGCAAGGCGGGCAATGCGTGACCCCGGCCGGCGGATGGCGGTCTCTGTCGATCTCGACGCCGTCGCCTGCTACTACCGGATTCACGCGCTCGGTGAGCCGCCGACCGGACCGGGGCGGTTCGCGATCTTGCGGCGCTGCCTGCCGCGATTCGCCGAGCTATTCGCCCGGCACGACCTGCGGGCCACGTTCTTCGTCGTCGGCGCCGATCTGGAAGAGGACGCCGAGGGGCGGGCGTTATTGGCCGAGCTGGCGCGCGCGGGGCATGAGCTCGCCAACCACACGCACACGCACCGCTACGACTTCGCGCGCCTGCCTCATGCCGCGATGGCCGAGGAGATCGATCGCGCGCACGCGGTGGTCGGCGCTTGCGCCGGGGCGGCGCCGGTCGGGTTCCGCGCCCCGGGCTACGCGATCAACTCGGACGCGCTCGACCTGCTGCGCGGGCGCGGCTACCGCTACGACTCGTCGGTGTTTCCGTCGGCGGCTTACTACGGTGCCAAGGCGCTGGTGATGGCGGCGATGCGCCTGGCGGGGCGGCCGTCGGGGGGGTTCCTCGACAATCCGCGCGTCCTCTTCGCTCCGCGCAGGCCGTACCGGCCGGCGCCGACGGCGCCGTATCGACACGGCGGCGCCGGGCTGCTCGAGCTCCCGATTGCCGTCACGCCGCTCGCGCGCCTGCATGTCATAGGGACCAGTCTGATCCTCGCGCCGACTTGGTTGCGGCGGCACCTGGTCTCAACGGCGTTGCGCGCGCCGTTCTTTAACCTGGAGCTGCACGGCATCGATCTGGCCGACGCCGCGGCCGACGAGATCCCACCCGGGCTTGTCGCGCGCCAGCCGGATCTGCGGCGCTCGCTGGCGCACAAGCTCCGCGCGCTCGACGAGACGCTGACCGCCGCGCGCGCCGCCGGCGCCCGCTTCGTCACGCTCCGCGAATACTCAGCGTGAACGTCCATTCACGGCCTCGCGGGCCAGCTCGTCGCAGCGCTCGTTCTCGGGGACGCCGGCGTGTCCGGCGACCTTGACGAACTCCACGTCGAGCGGCGCCAGCTGCCGCTTGAGCCGGGCGATCAGCTCCTGGTTGGCCTTGGCCTTCCAACCTTTGCTGAGCACTCCGATCGCGTAGCTCGAGTCGGTGTAGACGCGCAGCCGGCGGTCGCCACCGCCTGAAAGATCAATCCCCCGCCCGATCGCGGTCAGCTCGGCGATGTTGTTGGTGCCGACACCCAGGTACTCCCCCTTCTCGCGCCGCTCGGCGCCGTCGATGACGACCACGCCGATCCCCATCGGCCCCGGATTTCCCGAGCAGGCGCCGTCGGTCCAGATCTCGACGGCCGATCCACCGGATGACGGCGTTTTTGAATGCGGCCCAGAGCGCGCTCTTGAATGCGCCTTGGGAGGGGCACTGGTCGCGCTTGGGCGTTTGCGCTCGGGGGGCGGGTCGCTCGGGGCGGTCCCTTCCACGGGGATCAGATTTCCTGGCGATGGACGGTAGCTCTTGCTGTCAGTTTCGCGATACTTCATCTCGGCGCGGCCCTCAGCGTCCAGCACGAGCTGCCCCGATTCGTCCGCGCGAACCCAGACCTGGCCTCCCTTGAAACACATGCGAGCCCAACCGGATGACATCCGAGGCAATATGACGCAAAGGCGAGTTTTCTTTCCAGCCTTGATCGCGCTCGTCGCGATCGGATCCTGCCGTGGCGGCTGCCGGCGAAGCGACGATCGCGCCGCCACCGTCGAGGGGCGGCTGGCGCTGTTCCCGGTCGCCACCAAGGTGGTGGCCGCGATCGACGTCGCCAGGCTGCGCGCCAGTCCGGCGGCGGCCAAGCTGGCCGAGAAGGCGCAGCAGGACCAGGCCGACCAGCACGAGATCGAAGAGTTCGCCCGTCGCACCGGGTTCGATCCGCTCCGCCAGCTGATGAGCGTCACCGTCGCCTTCCCCGAGGAGGCGCGCGCCCACGGCGAGGTCGGCATGGTCCTCCGCGCCGAGAAGCTCGACGAGACGAAGCTGGTCGCCTATGCCCGCGATCAGCTTCAGAAGTCGGGTGACGATCTCGTCGCGACGCAGCACGGACGATTCACGCTCTGGTCTTCGAAGCGCGATCCCGACCTGGTCGGGTTCTTCATCGACGCGCAGACCTTCGCGCTCGGTGCCGGAGGATGGGGCCCCAAGATGGCCGACCTGGCCGAGAGCGCGCGCCCCGTCGACAGCGCCGCCACCGACGTCGATCTGGTGAACCTGGTCGAACGGGCGGCCGGCTCGCACGCGCTCTGGGCGGCGGCGATCGTCCCCGAGTCGACGCGCAAGTCGCTGGCGTCCGATCCGCACTTCTCCGACGCCGCCTCCATCCTCACGCTCTCGGCCGGCGTCGACCTCGGCAAGGGGCTGGAGGCGCAGCTGCTGGCCGATCTGGCGACCGCGGCGGAGGCAAAGTCGCTGGCACTCAAGGTCACCGAGTCGCTGCGCGACGCCAAGCGGAATCCCCAGGTGCTGATGCTGGGGATTGGCCCCTACCTCGACGGCGTCACCGCCACCGCCGTCGACCACGCTTTCACGCTGCACGCCACGCTCAGCGAGCCGGCGTTCGACGATCTCCTGGCCCGTCTCGGCGGCCTGCTGGCGCTCCTGCACGGCGGCGCCCCGCTCCCTGGTCTGGTTCGTTAGCCCGGACCAAGCTCCACGACGTCGTGGAACTTGCGGTAGTCGATGATGCGCGTGCCGTCCTCGCTGGTCGACAGCACGTCGGCGAAGCGCGCGCCCGGGACGATGTCGTCCAACGTGTACTGCTTGCGGACGTGGATCGTCTGGCCGATCGTCTCGTCGAGGCCGGTGAGCCCCAGGTAGAGCTCCGCCTGCTGGACGCGCAGGCGCTCCAGCGCGTCGATCCCGTAGAAGGGGCTCTTGTCGTCGACGAGGTGCATTGCGCTCCAGGTCAGGAAGAAGACGTTGGTCTTGCTGCGCACCAGCGGCAGATCGATCTGCTTCCGCATCACGTCCCCCTCTCGCGTCCGCTCGGTGACCAGCAGGACGGCGCTGAGGCGCGCCTCGACGATCCGGTTACGGCGCCAGTTGGCCATCCGGAACATCACGTGCGGAACGCCGTCGCGCGGCGAGATGACCACCTTGTTGGAGAACAGCACGCGCGCCGACGGGCGGGCGAAACGGGTGAAGGTGATGCCGGTGATGAGGGCGACCATCAGGATGCCGACGATCGCCTCCAGCGCGACGACGACGTGCGCGTAGCGGGTCACCGGCGTCATCCCGCCATAGCCGATGGTGGCCAGCGTCTGAACGCTGAAATAGAAGGCGTCCTCGAACGAGCCCGGCCGCGCGTTGGCGATCGAGCCCGCCTCGGCCAGGTAGAGCCAGGCGAACAGCATGTTCGTCACCACGAAGACGGCGGCGACCAGAAGGAAGAAGACCGGCCAGGTGCGGCCGAGGACGAAGTGGTACACGTCCTTGTGCGGCGCCCGCTCGAGACCAATCGCCTTCACCCCCTGCCGGCTGAACCGGTCGGTGGTGATTCGCTTGATGGCGGGCGGTGCCGCCGAACGGTCGGGCGGCGGGCGGCTGGGCTCCGTTCCCGTCGGTGACGCGGCGGGACGGTCCTGGGCGAGGTCAGCCATGGGTGGCTCAGCCTATGCGGGGCGCGCGTCGCGGGCAAACGTGGCAAAGTTGAAAGCAGTGCTGTTCGGCGACTATGTAGCCCGCTGGAACGCGTCGGTTCCGGCGCCCGCCGAGGCGTTCCGCTACGGGATCGTCGTCGAAGGCGGTCGCGAATTCGACCTGGTGGGGCTCCGTTCCCCCGGCGCCCGCACGGTGCTGGTCACGGCCGGGTTTCACGGCGACGAGAAGGCCGGACCGCTCACCCTGCTCGAGCACGCCGCGGAGATCGTCGACTACGCGGCCGCGCGCGGCGTCGGCCTCTGCATCTATCCCTGCATCAACCCGTCAGGGTTCGAGGCCCACACCCGGTACAACCTTTCGGGCGAGCGCCCCAACAACGACTTCCTCCGCTACGAGGTTGCCCCGGGCGTCTGGCGCGGCGAGCTGCGCGACGGTGAGCGGTTCTCGCGGATCGTGCCCGCCGTCGACGGCCTCCCCAAGGAGACGGCCGCGCTGGCGCGCGATCTGGATCGCGCGCCGCTCCCCGCCGCGGCGCTCGATCTCCATCAGGACAACTTCATTCACGGATCGCTCTTCTATGCCTACGTCTTCGGCGATCTGGCGACCTACCGGCCCATGATGGCGCGCGCGGGATCGCTGGTACCGGTCTTGCGCAGCAGCATCGTCGATTCGGGGCACGAGCCGGGGAGCGACGTGCGCGCCGACGCCGAGGGGTTCATCATCTGTCCCGACGGCAGCATCACCGATCGGTACCACCGGGCCGGCGTCCCCCACGTCGCGGCGATCGAGACCACCACCGAGACCCCCGGTCCCCTGTCCGACGAGATCAACCTGATCTGGATCCGCGGCTTCATCGACCTCTGCGCGGCCTAAACCGGCAATTCGATCTCGACGGTGGTCCCGTCGCCGGGGCGCGAGGTGAGCTGGAAGGCGCCGGCCCGGGCGCGCACGCGCTCGCGCATGCCGACGATTCCGAGGTGCGCGGCGAGGTCGACGGTGGCGAGCGCCGACGGATCGAAGCCCCGCCCGTCGTCCCGGATCGCCAGCGACACATGGTCGGCGTCGCGCACGATCCGCACCTGAATGTGGTGCGCAGAAGCGTGGCGGAGGGCGTTGGTGATCGACTCCTGCACCACGCGGAAACAGGCGATCTCCAGGTCGGGGGAGAGACGCGCCCCTTCGGTGCCGTCCCTGAACTCCAGTACGATCGCCACACTCGACAGCGCCGCCTGCCCCTCCAGATAAAAGCGCAACGCCGGCCCGAGACCGACCTCGTCGAGCAGCGGCGGCCGCAGGTTGATGGAGATCTGCCGCACCCGTGCGATCAGCTGATCGATCAGCGCCAGCGCCTGCGGCGCGGCCTGGTGCAAGACGGGGACCGGCGCTCGACCGTCGAGCTGCAGCCGCAGCTTGAGCGCGGTCAGCGACTGACCGAGCTCATCGTGCAGCTCGTGCGCGAGGAAGCGGCGCTCCTCTTCCTTGGCAGCCTCCAGGCGCCCGTGGAGCAGGCCGAGACGTTCGTAGGCGACGCGCAGCTCGCCGAGCATGCGCCGTGCGGCGGCGGCGTTGGCCTCGACGTGGCGAATGACGAATTCGATCACCGTCGCCAGCAGCACCGCCAGCAGCGACGTCGAGGCCGCCATCCGGATCCAGTTCTTGAACAGCAGCGGATCCACCTCGCGCGGCGCGAGATGGAGGATCTTGCGGGAGACGAGCAGGCCAATGACGAGGTGGGCCAGCGCGGAGAGACCGATCATGACGAAGCCGAGGTTGCGGCCGAGGGTGATGACACCAAGCACGCAGGTGGTGACGATGACGACGCTCAGCCCGGCGGCAAATCCGGCGCGCCCGAGGAGAAAGATCCCCGTCCCGAACAGGGTCAGGATGGCGACGAGCGCACGTCGGCGCACGGGAACTCCGCCCACCAGGCGAAGCAACGGAAGCAGCACCCCAGCTGTCGCCATCACGGCGATGTCCTTCAGGTCGCGATGGGTGGCTCCGACGAAGATCCCCAGCGCCGCCAGCAGGGGCGCCACCACGGCTGTCACGGTGAGCATTCCGTGCAGCACGCTCTCGCGCCAAGCCTCGGGCGCCCCCGTCCCCGAATGCGCGGCGGGGATCGTCGGGTCCCGGCTGGTCGAGGTCGTCAGCTCCGCCGCCATCACCCCCTTCTTCGAACACGCGAGCGAGAGGCGATCAAGGACGACGTTTCGACCGGAGAACCGGACCACCGGCCGAGGCCCTCCCAGGGCCCCGAACTAGAAGCTTGCGCGGAAAAGAGCCAGCCGGTAGGTGCGCGCCGGATCGGGTGACCAGAGATGGCTCACGACGGCGCTGGCGCGGCTCTCGTCCGCCGCCACCTGCACGATCCCCACGCCCGTTCCGACCAGGACGCCGCCCGCCGCCCAGATCCCGATCCGCGCCGCGTGCTCCTGACTATCGGCCAGGTAATAGATGGCGCCGCCGACCAGCAGGCCCGTGAGGCCCCCCATCAGCGCGCTGACGGCGATTGTGGCCATCACGTTGTGCGGCGCCCGCACCTCCTCGTGAATCACCCTCTGCCGCGAGGACGCCACCACCGGCGCCTGCTCTTGCACGGGCTGGACTGGCTGGACCTGAACGACGGCCGGCGCTGGCGCCGCCGTGGCCGTCGAGGGATTGACGATCTCGACGTCGCCCGCGCGGGCCACGCCACCCCAGGCCAGAGCCCCTGCCACTGCCGCTGCGGTCACGAACACGTAAGTAGATTTCTTCATGGTTGCCTCCGTGGGACTGCTGAGTCTGCAGCGGTCGTGCCACGCAGAGGCCACCCGGAGCGGCGGCGAATCAGGGGATCACCGATCGAAATCGCGCGTTCGTTACGGCGCCGAGCCTGAGGTAACCGATCGGTGACGTTCAACTTCCGGGGCCCGCCCCAGGTGAGGCGAAAGATCAGCCTGAAGATCGCCAGGGCGATGAGAATGTGAATCGCCGCCGACGCCACCTCGAAGAGACGAAAACCGACGACCCAGACGACAAACACGATGATCAGGAGCGTCAACAACACCGACACCTGAGGCCGACTCTGTGCCGCTAAAGATAATCATCGTGTCCTCACGGAAGAGCTCCTGGGAGGCGAGATCGCGGCGCCCCCTAGTCAAGCGGCCGGGTTTGCGGTAAATACGCGCCCTTCGAAGGAGAACGTGCACCATGTCCGCGGCATTGAAGAACAGCCCGCTTTCGCGGGTCAAAGACGAGTTCGGTGGAAAAGACAAGCTGGTCGACAAGATCGTCGGGGTCCTCGACGCTGGTGATCTCAGCAAGGACGACCTGCGGAAGAAGCTGCTCGGCGTTGCCAACGGCAAGCTGATCCGCCTCCATGCCGTCGCCACGCGCACCAAAGAGGCCGGCGGCCACGACAAGCTTGCGGCGACCATCGCTGACAAGCTGAAGCGCGGCAAGGACAAGGACTACGTCAACAAGCTGGGCGAGTACTCCAACGGGCGCCTGCTCGACATGCTGACGGTCGCGGAGCGCGCACAGGCGGCGGCTGTCGCGGCGGCCAAGCCCGTCGTGAAGCGAGTCCCGTCCGCCAAGCCCGCCGCCAAGCCGGCTGCCAAGAAGGCGGCGCCCGTCGCCAAGAAGAAGAGCGCGGGCAAGAGCGCGAAAAAGTCCGCGAAGAAGTCCGGCAAACGCAAGTAGTCCTGACGCCGGAGCGCCGATGGTGATGGGCCGGGTGGTGGGGCGGCTCTGGGCGTCGCGGCAGGCCGCCGGTCTCGGCGGGCGCAAGCTGTTGTTGGTCCGTCCGGAGACGGCGAGCGGTAAAGAGACGACGCGGCTGATCGTCGCGATCGACGGTCTGGACGCGGGGCCGGGCGATCGCGTGCTCGTCGCTCACGGCAGCCGCGTGCGGGATCTGACGGTCGGCCCCGAGGTGGCCGACAAGGACGTGATCGTCGGAATCGTCGACGGCCACGAGGTCACAGCGCCGTGATCCTCGGGCGGGTTATCGGCGAGGTCTGGGCCACCCGGCGCGACCCGCGCCTCGGACGGGCCAAGCTGCTGGTGGTGCGGCCGCAGGGGCTCTACGAGCCGGCTTTCGGCGGCCGACATCTGGTGGCGACCGACGACGTCCAGGCCGGTATCGGTGACGAGGTGATCGTCTGCCTGGGGGCGCCGGCGCGTGCGTCGGCAGGGGGGAACGACACCCCGGTCGACGCGGCGATCTTGGGCGTCGTCGATCGCGTCGACTTCGACGCCGGCCTGATGCTGGCGCCCGGCGCGGCTCCGGGGATCAAGCGGCCGTTTTCGATCGATCTCACCGCCGGAGGGCGCCGGTGATCCGGGGGACGGTGGTGGGCCAGGTCTGGGCGACGCGCAAGGCGCGCGGGCTCGACGGGCAGACGCTACTGATGATCGCCGCGCGCGATGCCGACGGAAATCCCAGCGGGCGGCTGGTCGTCGCCGCCGACGTGCTCGACGCGCGCACCGGCGACGAGGTGACGGTCGCGTTCGGGTCGGGCGCGCGCAACGTTCTACGGCCGGGCGCGGAGAACCGTGATCTCCTGTGCGACGCCGCCGTGGCTGCCATCGTCGAGGGGGAGGGCTGATGTTTCTCGGACGCGTGACGGGGACGGTCTGGTCGACAGTGAAGTGGCCGCAGGCGAAGGGGCTGAAGCTGCTGCTGGTCCGCCCGTATCGATTGGGTGACGTCGCGCCGGGGGCGGTGCGCGCCGGCGGGGAAGCCTCCGAGCCGACCGACGATCTGGTCGTCTGCGCCGACACGCTCGACGCGGGGCCTGGCGACGACGTGCTGGTCGCCTTCGGCCACGCGGCGCGCGTCGCGGTCAGTGAGAAGCTGGCCCCGGGGGCCAAGCCCGACGTTCCGATCGACGCCGCCGTCGTCGCCGTCGTCGATCGCGTGGAGATCGACCGTGAAGCGGGACGCTGACGATCGCCTTCGGCGCCTCGTCGCCGAGGTGACGCGCGAGGTGGCTGCCGAATCGGCGGCCGAACCGGCGACCGAACCGGCCACGAACGGACAGAGGTCCAAAGCGGCCGAGACGCTCACGCGGGCGGAGCTCTGCGCCTCGTGCGCCGAGGAGGCTCGCCGGCGGGGACCGCGGGCCGTGGTCACCACCACCGGCAAGAACAAGCGCGGGATCGTGGCCAACATCGCGCAGGCGATCGCCGAGGCAGGGGGCGACATCGTCGACATCTCGCAGACGCTGGTCTCCGACTACTTCACGATGATCATCGTGGTCGACACCTCGGCCCTGGCGCTGCCGCTGGCCGACTTCAAGGTGCGCCTCACCCGCGCCGTCCAGGCGCTGGGCGCCGAGTGCGTGGTGATGCACGAAGAGATCGTGAACGCGCTCCAGCGCGTATAGTCAGCGCGTGGCGACGCGGTTCGAAGCCTCCGAGGTGCGAGAGGTGCTGCGCATGATCGAGAGCGAGAGTCTCGACGTCCGGACGGTGACCATGGGTGTCTCGCTGCGAGACTGCGCCGCCGAGACGCTGGAACGGACCTCGGCGCGCATCCACGAGAAACTGATGCGCGTCGCAGCCCGGCTGGTCCCCACGACGGCGGCCGTGCAGGCCGACTTCGCCGTGCCGATCACCACCACGCGGCTCTCGGTCACGCCGCTGGCGCTGGTGACCGAGGCGTCGCGGGCGCCGCGTGTGGTGGCGGCGGCGCTGGCGCTCGATCGCGCGGCCGGCGAGCTGGGGGTCGACTACATCGGTGGCTTCTCGGCGCTGGTCGAAAAAGGGATGACCCCCGGCGACCGCGCCTTGATCGATTCGATCCCCGAGGCGCTGGCGACGACCACGCGGGTCTGCTCGTCGGTGAACGTGGCCACCACGCGCGCCGGTATCAACGTCGACGCGGTCCTCGACATGGGGCGTGTCGTGAAGGCGACGGCCGAGGCGACGGCCAGCGCGGGCGGGATCGGCTGCGCGCGGCTGGTCACCTTCGCCAACATTCCCGACGACAACCCGTTCGTGGCAGGCGCGATGCACGGCGTGGGGGAGGGGGAGTGCGTGGTCAACGTCGGCTGCTCCGGCCCGGGCGTCGTGCTGTCGGCGCTCAAGCGGCTGCGGGCGTCGGGCGAGCCCTACGATCTGTCGACCGTCGCCGAGACGATCAAGCGGATGGCGTTCAAAGTGGCGCGCGCCGGGGAGCTGGTCGGGCGCGAGGTGGCGCGCCGTCTCGGGCCGGAGGTCCGATTTGGGATCGTCGATCTGTCGCTGGCGCCGACACCGGCGGTCGGCGATTCCGTCGCCGAGATTCTGGAAGAGATGGGGGTCGACATCGCGGGCGCGCCGGGCTCCGTCGCCGCGCTGGCGCTCTTGACCGACGCGGTGAAGAAGGGGGGCGTCATGGCTTCGTCGGCGGTCGGCGGGCTCTCCGGCGCCTTCATCCCGGTGAGCGAGGATGCCGGAATGGTCGCCGCTGCCCGCGCCGGCGCGCTGTCACTCGAACGGCTGGAGAGTCTCTCGGCCGTCTGCTCAGTCGGGCTCGACATGGTGGCCGTCCCCGGCGACACGTCACCCGAGACGCTGGCCGCGATCATCGCCGATGAGATCGCCATCGGCGTCTTCAACAACAAGGCCACCGGCGTCCGCATCATCCCCGTCCCCGGCAAGAAGGCGGGCGAGTCGGTCGTCTACGGCGGCCTTCTCGGTGAGGCCTACGTGCAGCCGGTCGGCCGCTTCGGCGCAGATCGCTTCGTGCGGCTCGGCGGCCGAATCCCGGCGCCGTTGCAGGCGCTTCGCAACTGATGCGGCGGCCACTCATGCGACTGAGTTGGGCGCTCGCGCTCGTGCTGACGACGCTGGCCGCAGGGGCAGCGCGCGCCGACAAGACGATCGCGGTCACCGTCGAGCCCTGGCGCTTCCATGCCGGGGCGCCGCCGGACGGCTGGACGGAGCCCCGCTTCGACGATCGCGGATGGGGTGGCCCTGCCGCTGGACCGTTTTCGCCGCGGCCCCCGAATGTTTCGCCCGTGCCGGGGTTGCGGATGCCCGGGTCGGTGATGCCCGAACCGTCCGGGACGCTCTACGATCTGGCTCCGCACGCGCCGCTCCTCCTGCGCACGCGCTTTTCCGTCGCGGACGCGGCGCACGTCCGGGTCCTCGAGCTGCGCGTGGCGTACAACGACGCGTTCGTCGCCTACGTCAACGGCCGGGAGATCGCGCGTCGGGGGATCGTATCGAACGGGACCGCCGCCCTGGGTCCGCACGGTCCGGAGATGGAGCGCCTCTTCATTCCGGTGCCGTCGCCCGCGCTCCCGTCGCTGCGCCCCGACGGCAACTGTCTGGCGGTCGTGGTTTACGCCTCGCCCGGTCGAGCGGTCGACTTCGCGTCCGCGCCGGCCGTCTTGGTCGACGTCGGGGCGGCCGGCGGCGTTCGGATCGTGCGCGGTCCCTACCTGTCGACGCCGACCGAGGGCGCCCCAGGGAAAGGCACAGGGAAGGTGTCGACGGCCGGGGTCCGCCTGAACTGGCAGACCGACCTGCCGGCGTCGGGGACGGTGACGATCACGCGCGACGACGACAAGAGCGCAGGCGGGTCGACGCGGCAGATTCCCGTCGGCGAGGCGGCCACCCGTCAGGCGATCACCGTGTCCGGCTTGACGCCCGGCGGGACCTACAGCTACCAGCTGAATCTCGCAGCCGGCGGCGATCGCGCGAGCGCCGGACCCTTTCGTTTCAAGACCCTCTCCGCGGCGCCGGCGCCGCTGCGCTTCGCCGTCTACGGCGACATGCGCTACCCGGGGCACGCCGCCCACCGGACGATCGTCGAGGCGCTGGTGCGCGAGGCGCCCGCGCTGATCGTCAACACCGGCGATCTCACCGACGTCGGCAGCGAAGAGTCGAACTGGCAGAAGTACTTCGAGATCACGGCGCCGATGGGGGCGATCGCGCCGGTGGTCCCCGCGCTCGGTAACCACGACGCCGATCGGCACGGGGCCGGCGCGCCCCTCACCTGGTCGCTGTTCGGCGTCCCCGCGAAGGGGCCGCCCGGATGGACGTCGCTCGATCTCGGCGGCGTCCACTTCGTCATCCTGTCGACGAACGAGATGCGCAACCCGGCGCAGGTGGCCTGGCTGCGCGACGATCTGGCGCGGGCGCGCCGCCACCACGCGCGCGCCATTTTCGCCTTCTGTCACGAGGGGCCCTGGGCGCACGGCCTGCACGGCAACTCCCCGGAGATGGCCCGCGACTACGCGCCGCTGCTGGCCGGGGCGCACGCCGACGTGATCTTCTCGGGCCACGACCACATCTACGAGCGGGGGGTGGGGACCACGCCCGAAGGAGACCTGACTTACGTCGTCACCGGTGGCGGTGGGGCGCCGCTCTACAATCCCTCCTGCCGGGCGGCGGGCGGACCGCCGCCGGACGTTCCGCACGCGCTGCCGCCCTGCCCCGCCAGCGTCGCGGTCCTGACCAACAGCTACCACTACGTCATGGTCGAGGTGGCCTCCGACGGTGTGACGCTCTGCCCGCGCCGCCCAGACGGCAGCCCGGTCGAGGCCTGCGTGCATCTGCCCTCGCACGACGGGCACAGTTCGCGCGGGCACAGTTCGACCAGTTCGGCCAGTCCGGCCACTTCGAATTGATCGCGCCCGTCGTGGCCAGGTAGCATGCACGACGTGCCGGCTTCGAAGCTGAACCCGATCGCGCCGCAGCTGCGGGACGGCCGCCACGTGCTCGCCTGGGACGACGTCTCGTTCGAGGTCGACGCGCGCACCGGTGGGCGCGTGACGGCATTGCGCCTCGGCGGCCGAAACCTATTGACCGGCCCGGAGATCGACGCCGGCAACTTCGGGTCGACCTTCTGGACCAGCCCGCAGAGCGCCTGGGGCTGGCCACCGGTGCCCGAGGTCGACCACGCCGCGTACCGCGCCTCGATCGAAGACAGCGCCATCGTGATGCGCAGCGCGCGCAGCGCCAGCCTGGGCGTGGAGATCGAGAAGCGTTTTACCGCCGATCGCGCGCGCGGCGCGGTGCTGTTCGAGTACCGCATCCACAACCTGGGCGCGGTGCCGATCCAGACGGCCCCCTGGCAGATCACGCGGGTCGGGCCGGGCGGCCTGACGTTCTACCCTTCGGGCGAGGGGACCTTTCCGCCGTCGAACCTCGGCGTGCAGGACGCCCTCGGCGCCACCTGGTACGACTACGACAAGGCGTCGATCACCGAGCACCAGAAGCATTTCGCCGACGGTCGCGAAGGGTGGCTGGCGCACGTCGACCGCGACGCGCTGCTGGTGAAGACGTTCGTAGCGGTGCCACGCGCGGCACACGCGCCGGGCGAGGCCCAGATCGAGATCTACGCCAGCCCGGCGCACACCTACGTCGAGGTGGAGGCGCAGGGCGCCTACGAGACGGTGGAGCCGGGCGGGGCGCTCACCTGGCAAGTGGTCTGGCTGGCGCGGCGCCTGCCGGAGATTCTGCCGATCTCGGTCGGTAGTGAGGCCCTGCTGGCGCACGTCCGCGCGCTGGTCGCCGCCGACGTCGCCGCGAGGTAGCGGTGGCCTTCGAACGCCGGTTCATGCTCGACCTTCCGTTCGGGATCTGCGTTGGCGTGTCGCTGCCGGAGGACGGCGCGTTCGAGCTGCCGGAGGCGCTTCATCCCGTGGAGGCGGCCTTCGCGCGCGCGCTGCCGGAGGCGCGGCGTGCGGGGTGGGTCGGCGGCCGGACCGCGCTGCGTGCGGCGCTCGCCGCCGTCGGTCTGGAGGCGCCCGACGCGATGCTGAGCAGGCCGCGCGGGGCCCCGGTCTTGCCGGCAGGCGCCATCGGATCGGTGAGCCACAAACGGACGATCGCGGTCGCGCTCTGTGCACGGGATAGCGAGCCAGGCGTGACGATCGGGATCGACGTCGAAGATGTTCGTCCGTTGCGTGTCGACGTGGCCAGCCGCGTGCTCACGCCGGAGGAACGCGCGGTGCTCCCCGCCGACGGACCGGCGCGCGACGCCGCCGTGCTGCTCCGGTTTTCAGCCAAGGAGGCCATCTACAAAGCGCTCGACCCCTGGGTGCATCGCTTCGTCGCGTTTCACGAGGCCTCCGTGGCCTGCGGATCCAACGGCGCGCTCACCGGGCGTCTCGCGCTCGAAGGGGGCGAGGGGCCGTTCTCCGTCGAGCTTCACCAGGCGCATGTCGCGGGCGAAGTGGGGCTCATTCTGGTCGCGGCTCGTGTGCGGGCAGCCGAGGTCGTTCCCCGATCGTAGCGAAAGAGAGACGCGAGGATCTTTCGAACGTCGCCCCAATCTTCCTCAAATGGTTAGAATCAGGCCATGCCTGAGGGAGCTGGCGCCGACGGGGCATTTCTGCGGGAGTGGAACGCCTCTGCGGTGAGCTTGCGCAAACCCTCGCCGTGAACCTCCGCATCGCTCTGTTTCTCGCCCGCCGGGGCCTCCGCGAGAGCCTCTTCTCGACGGGGCTCATGGTCGTTGCCATCGCCATCGGCATCGGTTTTCAGGTCCCGAGCACGGCGAACCTTCAAGGCTACCGAGCCGAGCTGCTTGCGCAGTCGCTGGATGCCGGGTTCGGCGACGTGCGGGTGCGCCCAAACAAGGGCCTGTACCTCCGGGACGCCGATGCTTTGGCTTCGCGACTCTCCCGTCTCCCCCAAGTGACCGAAGCGACGCCTGTGGTCGGGGCGGTTGCCCAGGTCACGGCGAATGGGCGCTCGAGCAGTCTGACACTCTTCGGCGTGGAGCCCCGCGCCCGGTTTCATCCGTATCGAGTGGTCTCGGGAGAACCACTCGTCGACTCGAATGAGGAGGTCCTGATCGGCGTGTCGCTGGCCGACCGGCTCGGCGTTGCCGTTGGCGATCGCCTGAAAGTGCGCGTTCTGCTCTCCAGCTATCCTCGCCTGGTTCTCGACGACGATGGATATGGCGACTACTCCCTCCTGGTTCGCGGGCTGGTCGGATTTGGCGCATCCGACGGCGCCTTTGTGGCGCGCTCCTTCCTGGCCGGAGAGCTTGGCGACGAGAACCTCGCGTCGGCGGTCCTCATCCACATCCCGAACCACGAAAACGCATCTGCCGTGGCCGCGGAGGTCGTGCAGGCCGTTCCGCGCTCCGTCGTTCGCGCCTGGATTGACGACAGCCACTACCTCCAAAGCTCCGTGCGTGCGGTGGAGACGCTCGCGCAGGCATCCTGGGCGATGGGTATCCTGGCGGTGGGGATTCCCGTGCTGGCGCTGCTCTACATCAGTACGTTGCACCGGCGGCGGCAGATCGGTCTCCTGACCGCCATGGGATTCTCACGCCTCGACCTGTTCGCGACCTTTCTGGCGCAGGCGCTGATCTTGGGACTGGCCGGCGCCATTTCGGGCGGCGCGTTGGCGATCGGACTGGTGCGCTACCTGATTCGGCATCCGGTCTTCAATTGGCAAGCGTTCGTGATCCGGCCCGTGTTGTCGGTTCGCGACCTGGCCATGACGATGTCGGTGGTGCTCTTGACGGCCGTGGCGGCGGGCACCTACCCGGCGTGGCGGGCCGCCCGTCTCGACCCGTCTCCGATCCTGAGAGGAATCGAATGACCAGCAGCCCCGCCATCGATGCGCGCGGGCTGGTTCGGCGATATGCCGATCGAACCGTCATCGACCATGTTTCGCTGACCGTTTCGGCTGGTGAGTCCGTCAGCCTGATGGGGACCAGCGGCTGCGGCAAAACGACCCTGCTCCACCTCCTTGGCACCCTCGACCGGCCGGATGAAGGACAGCTGTTGATAGCCGGGCAAGATCCAACCACTCTCGGCGAAAGGAAACGAGCGCGACTGCGTCGAGAAACACTGGGATTCGTCTTTCAGCAGAGCAATCTCCTGCCGTCGCTGTCGGCGCTGGAGAACGTGGCTCTTCCGGCCTGGCGGGTGTCGGGACGACGGGCGGAGGCGATGGACCGCGCCGCGGCTCTGCTGTCGCGTTTCGGACTGGCGGCGCGCGCCCACGCCAAGGCCCACATCCTCTCTCTCGGAGAGGCTCAGAGGGTGGCGGTGGCGCGAGCGCTCATCAACAGTCCCCGCGTCGTTTTGGCCGACGAACCTTCGGGCAGCCTCGACTCGGGTTCGACGAATGCCGTACTCGACGCGCTGACGGAGGTCTGTCGCCTGGGAGCAGCGCTCCTGGTGGTTACGCATGATCCCGGGGTCGCTGCGCGCTGCGGGCGCCAGCTGGTCATGCGTGATGGTCGCCTCCTTCAATCGGACTCGGCTTCGCCCCCAGCGCGGGCTCAGGCCTAGTCGCGACTTTGACTCGTGTGCAGTAAATACACATAATGTGCACATGAAGCGGCGCCTCACCAAGAGCACAGGCGTCCGGGCAGGGCGCGCGGGACGGAAGCGGAAGCTCCGCCCGGCGACCGTTCGTCGCAAGAACCTCCTGCTGGACCAAGAAAAGTTGGATCTTCTTCGGGGAAGTCTCGGTGTGGCGACCGACCAGGAGGCGGTCGAGCGGGTCATTGACGAGGCCGTCATCGATCGTGAGCTCATCGATGCGACCCTGGCTCTTGGTGGGACCCTTGCCGGCATGGTGGACGTCGGCCGGCGCCGGTGACGCGGATCCTCATAGACACGAGCGTCTACGTCGACTGGTTCCGGGCTCGACGCCATGAGGAGGTCGTCGCCGGACACCGAGGGCCGCCGGCCCTTTCCGCCGTCGTGGCCATGGAGCTGTTGGCCGGTGAGCGAAAGCGAGATCGAATCGCCGGCTGGGCCGCGAGGTTTCACCGTTCAGGGCGTCTCCTCATTCCTGGATGGGACGTCTGGAGACTAGCCGGACGCGTCTTGCGCGCCTTGCGCGCCTTGCGCGAGTATGGAACCGGAAATCAATCGCTCACAAACGATGTGCTCATTGCCATGACGGCGCGGACCGCGGGAATGAAGGTCTTCACCGCCAATCGTCGAGACTTCACCCGCATCGCGGCCATCGAACCCTTCGATCTCGAGATCGTGACCTGAGGCCAGGCGGCTAGCCGCTAAAGGTCAGCTTCGCTTGCGCTCGCGCAGCGCACGGAACTCCTCGAACGTCGCGCAGCGCAAAAATCGATTGCTCCGGAGCTCGTGCGCGATGGTCGCGGTGGGGGTGTCGCCGTAGTCGTGGCCCGGGTAGACGCGAGTCTGCTCGGGGAGGCGCGTGAGGCGCTGCAGGCTTTTCCACATTTGGGCGCTGTCGCCGCCGGTGAAGTCGGTGCGTCCGCAGCCGCCAACGAACAGCACATCGCCGGTCACCACGTAGCCGTCGCCCAGGTAGCAGGTGCCGCCGACGGTGTGGCCGGGGGTCTCCAGCGCGCGCAGGCCCCGCTTGCCAATGGAGATCTCTCGCCCGTCGACCGCGTCGATCATCTTTCGTCCCGGCGCGCTCACGGCGGCCGCCTCGCGCGGGTTGACGACCACGGCCGCGCCGGTCTTCTCGACCACCAGATCGACCCCTTCGATGTGATCGTTGTGGGTGTGGGTGACGAGGACCGTCGTCACCTTCAGGCCGCGCCGGCCGACCTCGTTCAAGAGGCGGTCGACCTCCCAGGCTGGGTCGACGATGGCCGCCTCGTGGGTCTGGGGGCAGTAGAGGATCTCGCAGAAGTTCTGCAGGAGGCCGACCTCCATCTGGATCACCTCGGGCGCTGGCGGGAGCCCGGCGGCGTCGTCAGGGGTGCCGCTCGCGCCGCTCATTTGGTCGCTGCCTTGGTCGCTCACTTGGAACCGACGCGCACGGTAATCGACGCCGCGCCCACGTTGTCGGCGCTGTCCCAGGCGCGCACGGTGACCGCGTGGGGGCCGGGCGGCAGCGTCGGGAGCTTGAGGTTGAACGTCTCGACCAGATCGTCGCAGATGCCGTCGGCCGGCGAGAGGAGCTGCCAGTCACCGCCGTCGATGGCGTATTCCAGGCTGGTGAGCGGGCTCTGGTCGTCGTGCGCGCGTCCCGAGACGAACGGGTACTTGGCGACGAGACCGGCCACCTCCGGCTTGCGGTTGTCGACCAGGATCGGCGCCGAGTCGAGGGCGGCGTCGAGGGCGCGCTCGCGCGGCTCCGAGCGCTCGTCGCTGGCGAAGACGCGAACCACGTAAGACCCGTCGGGGAGCCCATCGGTGTTCCAGTCGAAGTCGGTCCGAGTGAGCGGATCGGGGCCACCGAGCGGCCGCCAGACGGCGTCGTTCTCCTCGCGGAAGGAGAGCCGGTAGGCGAGATCGTCGCCGTCGGTGTTGTCGACCTTCCAGTGGAGTTTGATGATCGGCGAGTGGCTCCGGGTGGTCGCCGCCGTCGTCGCCGTGCCGCCGAGCGCGCCCAGCGCTCCTCCGGTCGCCAGCGCCGTTGACCCGCCGCTGTCACCGACGGTGATCTCGGTGACCCGCGCCCGCTGGTTTTGCGGCAGGTACGCCACCGTCACCTCACCAACGTGGGCGCCCGCGCCGGCCGCGCCGAACGTCAACCGGTACTGCACGTAACGGGCGGCCGGGCTGCCGACCATCCCCACGCCGCCGTCGCCGGTGGCGCGCGCATGGTCGAGATCGCTGAAGGCCGACCAGGTGGCGTCGGGCTTAGCGGTGTTCCCCGAGCGGGTCGCCACGCCGACCTCGTGCGTGCCGTGCCAGCGCAGGAGTCCCCAGCGGGAGTGGAAGTCGGCGTCGAGCACCCGCGACAGATAGGTGGCCTGCTTCGCCGATGCCGGGGTGACTCGGTAGAGGCCCCCCACGTCGCCGGTGCCGACCAGGAAGTTCTTCCCGGCGCGCAGCAACGTCAGCGCCTGACGCTCCGGGAGATCGATGGCCAGCGCCGCCTTGCGATCCGGGTCGACGCGGTAGACGCGCCCTTCGGTCCCGGTGCCGACGAAAGCGCGCCCGTCGTCGTCGATGGCGAGCGTGGTGAAGTAGCCGTCGCCGATGGAGAAGATCTGCTCGGTGCGGCCGTCGGGATCGATCCGGTAGAGCGCAGCCTTGGCCTTGCGCTGGCCCGGGCGCGGCAGGGCGCCGGCCGAGGCGGGGGAGCCGGTCGGCGACACAGTGATGCGGGTGCCGCGCGCGGCGACCGGCCCGGCGGCGATCGGCGGAGCCGCGTGCTCGAAGTCGTTGACCGCGACGTAGACGGAGTTCCCATAGCGGGCGATGGCCCGGACCTCCTCGGCGTCGAAGTCTCCCAGCGCCTCGGCGTGGCCGTCGAGGCTGACCCGAAACAGGATCGCCGTCTCGGACGTCCCGGCGTAGAGGTGCTGGTCGTCGGCCTGCAGCAGCGACACGACGTGCTTGTCGCCGGAGTCCCAGAGTTCCTTGGAGTGTCCGCTGCGGTCGATCGCGAAGATCTTCCCCGGTCCGCCGGTGCCGGCGTAGACGACGCCGGTCTTGGCGTCGAGCGCCAGCGACCAGACGTGGTCGGTGTTGAGCGTGGCGAACGGCCGCACGCCGCCGGCCGCGTCTCCCTTGCCGTCTCCCGTTTTTGCTGCCGACTTCTCCGCCTTCTTTTCCATCTGCTTGGGATCGACGGTGAACAGCTTCCCGCCCGGCGTGGTGCCGGCGACCAGCGTGCCGTCGGGGCGCGCCACCAGCGCGGTAACCCAGGCGGCGTCGAGCGTGGCGACGCGTCGGGCGCGTGCGTCGCCGCCGGCCACGTCGACTGCGTAGATGCGCCCCTGATCGCCGGTGCCGAAGTAGGCCGTCTTCCCGTCGGGCGAGATCGTCGAGCACCAGACGAACGCAGCATCGAGCGCGACGGGCGACGTCTTCATCCCCGGCACCACCGTCCCGTCGGGGAGGATCATGCTCGCCGTCGCCTCGCCTTCCTCGAAGTCCTTGGCGGTGGTCTGGCGGAAGCTCTTGCTGCTTGCTGCGCCGGCGGAGGTCGCCGTCGCCGCCAGGGCCAGTGCCAGCGCCGGCAGAGCCAGCAGCGTGAAGGCGGAACGAAAGGCCAGCGCAGAGCGCGACGCCAGCGTGGCACAGGGACGACGAGTCGATCGCATCGGGTGCCCTAAGTGTAAAGGAGACGTAAAGGAGGCGTGGCTATTCCGCTCACTGCGCCGGCGTCGACGTTCGCTCTCCGAGCGCGTCGGTCTTGACGGCCACGCTCAGCTCTTCCCGCCCGCTGACCAGCTGACGCGCCGGGAACAGCGTGCGATCGGCAACATGGTAGGCGCCGGCGCGGTTGGTCTGGTTGCCGGGCCGGAGCGTGTCGAGCGCCGAATCCGGCAGCCCGGAGATGAGCCGCCCACGCAGCGAGGCGCCGTCGTCGGGCGTCTGCAGCGTCACGACGATCGACGTCGCCGAGTACGACTTGCGCATGTTGTCGATGTAGACCGGCAGCGTCTCGGCTTGCGGCACGTCGGGTCTCACCGACGCGCCCGAAGCCACCTCGATCTTCAGCAACTGGCCGGCGACGGTGCGCGGGATGATCACCGGGACCGTCTCGACGTACTCCGACCCGCCGTAGGGGCGGAGGGTGACGCGCAGGTCGACCGTGTCGCCGGCGTGCACGTCCTGCGTCGGGAGCGCCACGCCGACGATCTCGGCCACGTCGCGCCGGTATTCGACCCGGACGTCGACGTCCAGGCGATCCAGCGTCACCGGCTCGAACGGGTTGACCAGCAGCTCTCCCATCGCGCGGAGACCGCGCGACGAGGCGAGCGCGTGGCTCGACACGCCTTCGGGTGAAAAGATCTGATCGCGCAGCTCCAACGGCGCGTAGCCCTTGAGGCCGACCTTGGAGGTGACGGTGACGATCATGTCGGTCACGTCGGGCTCGGCGTCGGCGATCGCGTTGCCGACCACCATCGAGGCCAGCATCGGCGTGAGCCGCCGGTTGCGCGCCACCTCCGCGTGGAAGAGGCGCGGCTCGACGCCGGGGCCGGTGACGCGTACGTCAATCGGAAGCATGGTGGTGCGCGCGTCGAGGTCACCGACGATGCAGGCGGGGCGATCTTGCACCAGCGTGCCGACCTCGTTCAGCGGCGACGACATCTTGAACGACTGCGAGAGGCTGGGGAGAAAGGCGTGGATCTCGGCATCGACCATCGGCAGGTAGACCTCGCCGATGCCGAACAGCGGGTGGCCGAAGGCGAGCACATCCGAGCCGTTGACGTAGGTGACGGTGCCGGTGGCGACCGTGCTCATGTCGCCGCGGACCAGCTCGACGCCGATCGCCGAGCCGGGCTGGACGTGGCCGGAAGCCGGCGGTCCGACGTGACCCCCGCCGCCCGCCTGTAGCGGTACCAGGCCGGTCGGGCGCATCTCCTCGGCCAGCTCGCCCACCGTTCGGGGCGAGAACCCGGAGACCGTGAGCGGCACCGAGGCGCGCAACAGGCGCGGCTCTCCGTTCGCGGGCGGGGGGCCGATCGGCGGCAGGCCGAGGCCACGCGAGAACGCATCGGGCGACCCGAAGCCGGCGTGGCTCGGTGCCATCGCGCTTCTCATCGCCGACGGAATCCGCAACGAGTCGGATTGCCCCTGACCGTTGTCTGGTCCGCCTTCTGCAAAATACTCGCGCCCCACCCGGCGCGGGCGTCGCCGTTCCGCCAGCATCGACTCGATCGGCGTGACGCCGCCGAGCGGCTCCTTGGCGAAGCTCCAGGCGTAGGCGACCGCGCCGACCAGCTTGCCGTCGATGTAGACGGGGCTGCCGCTCATGCCGGCGACGATGCCGCTGAACTCGACGCGCGGATCCTCGGCGCGGATCAGGATGACGTCCTGCTTGGGCAGGAAGTTTCGCATCACGGACACCACCCGCACCTTGAAGGGCTCCGGCTTGGTTCCTTGGAAGACCGTCAGCGCCTGCCCCACCATCCCCGGCTTGACGTCGGAGAGCGGCATGATGGCCGGCGGCGGTCCGGACGGCACCACGGCTCGCAGTCGAACCCCTTTCCCGTTGGCCGCCGATGCGGCGACCGGAAGAGAGAGCGCGAACAACCCAAAAAACAGGCTCAACCGGGGGTGATGCACGAGACTCAGAGGGTAGAGGGGCGATCGGGTCACGTCAACGCAACGACCGCTATTTACCTGAAAAACAAGCCCCCGGATGAGATGCCAGGGTGCGGAAAATCCTCACGTCGGCGCCAACCTCGTCCTGTCTTGACACCCACCGCCGCTGCCGCCCATCATTCGTTACATGAAGTCGCTTGTAGCTATCTTGATGCTCTCCGGCGCGCTCGGACTGACCGCGGGCTGCACCCCCTCGGAGTCCTTCTGTCCCAATGTCGGCGCGGACGCCGGCGGCGTCTGTCCGATCTTCGGCGACGACGGGATGGCCCCGGTTCAGGACATGGGCGGCATGATGACCGGTTGTCCATCCGGCTACCAGCAGGAGACCAACCCCGACGGGGACGGCCACCTCGTCTGCGTGAAGACAAACTGAGGCGGCCAAGCCCCAGCCCGAGCTTGCGATGAAGCGCTTCAAGGCCGTCGTCATCGGCGGTACCGGCTACGGCGGGGCCGAGATGATCCGCCGCTTGCTGATTCACCCCGACGTCGAGCTCACCCGCGTGGTGGCGGTCGATCATGTCGGCGAGCTGCTGGGCGCGGTTCACCCGCCGCTCACCGGACGCAGCGACCTGCGGTTCGAGAACGTGCCGCCCGCCGAGGCCGCACGCGGCGCCGACGTCGCGTTGCTCGGCCTGCCGCACAAGGTGAGCGCGCAGCACGCGCCGGCGATCCTGGCGGCGGGCGCCAAGGTGGTCGACATGTCGGGCGACTTCCGGCTGCGCGACGCCGCTGTCTACGCGCGCTACTACGGGGCGACGCACCCGCACCCCGAGGCGCTGGGGACGTTCGTTTATGGCCTGCCCGAGCTGAATCGCGCGGCGATCCGGACCGCGCGGGCGGTCGCCTCCCCCGGCTGCTTCGCGACGACGATCGAGCTCGGCCTTCTGCCGCTGGCGCGTGCCGGGCTGTTGACCGGTGTGGTCCACGTCGTCGGCATGACCGGCTCGTCGGGCAGCGGCGTCGCGCCGTCGGCGGGGACGCACCACCCGGTGCGCGCGGTCAACCTCAAGACCTACAAGGTGCTCGAGCACCAGCACACGCCCGAGATCCTGGAGACGCTCGCCTCGGCCGGCGCGCCTCAGCTCGAGCTGCGCTTCGTGCCCGTCTCGGCGCCGCTGTCGCGCGGGATCTTGGCGACCAGCTTCGTCGAGCTGCCGCTCGAGGTCGACGAAGCGGCCGTTGCGAAGCTCTACGACGCCGCCTACGTAGGCGAGCCTTTCGTCCGCTTCGTGCGCGACCGGCTCCCCGAGGTGGCGGCCGTCGCCGGCAGCAACTACGCCGAGGTCGGGTTCACCCTGGGGGCGCGGGGAGCCGCGACGCGGACGTTGGCCGTCGTCAGCGCCACCGACAACCTGATCAAGGGCGGCGCCGGGCAGGCGATCCAGAACATGAACCTCATGCTGGGGCTACCCGAGACCGCCTCCCTCGAAGATCCTGGTCCGTGGCCATAGACGCGATCGTCAAGCTGGGCGGCGACGTGCTGGCAGCACCTGCGGTGAACGTGGCGGCCGCGGAGATTTCCCGGGCGCGTGCCTCGGGACGTCGCCTCGTCGTCGTGCATGGGGGCGGACCGCAGACGACGGAGCTCTCGAAGCGCCTCGGCATCGAGCCGAAGTTGGTCGGCGGGCGGCGCATCACCGACGAGGCGTCGCTCGACGTGGTGAAGATGGTGGTGGCCGGCAGGCTCAACGTCGATCTGGTCGCGGCGCTGCGGGCGGCCGGCGTCCCCGCGGTCGGCCTCTCGGGATCGAGCGGCCTCGTTCGCGCGCACCGGCGCCCGCCACGCGTCGTCTCGGGCTCGGGCGGCGAGGCGGTCGACTTCGGTCTGGTCGGCGACGTCGAGGGGATCGACCGCGCGCTGCTCGACGCGCTCGATGCCGGCGGCTATCTGCCGGTCGTCGCCTGCCTCGGCGCGGACGCCGGTGGCACGACGTTGAACATCAACGCCGACGTGGTCGCCAGCCAGCTCGCGGCGGCCGTGGGCGCCGCGGCGCTGGTCGCCTGCACCGCGGTCGGCGGCGTCCGGCGCGACAGGGACGATCCCGCCAGCCTGATCGCGCGCCTGACCGTCGCCGAGGCGCGGGCTGCCATCCGCGACGGGGTCGTCCAGGGTGGGATGATCCCCAAGCTCGAAGAGGCGTTCGCGCCGCTCGCCGCCGGCGTCGGTGCCGTGCACATCGTCGCGCCGGCCGAGATCGCCGCGTCGCTGGCGGCGCCCGGGAGCGTGGGAACGCTGCTGGTGGCCTGACGGTGAGAAGCCCATATTGAAGTAGTCCGTGACAATCAATGCCCATCCTTTCGCTCAGAATTCGGGCTGATCATCACAGAACCTGCCACCGTCAGGCGCCGCGGTGTCCGGTGTTCGCTTAGCGGCTACAAACGAGGTGAAGTGCCCCTCCAGATCGCTGGGCGTGGGCGCCCAATATAGCGGCGTTTACACCTACCAATACAATCCCGGCGAGACGCTCGATGTTGACGTAAGGGACCTAAAGGTGAGCGCGAGTGGGTCAGTTCGATTGCTTACCGAGTTTCAAACTGACCCACTGGCGCCGGCTCCGACGAAGTTTGCATTACAAGCATTGGGGGGCCCTATGTCGCCCCAGGAGAGCGAACGCCAGCTGGCGTCAACGTGCCTTGTAGATCGAGTCCCAATCCGCTGTCGACTATGGTCCCGGCGTATACTGCCGCAGCGCATCCGAGCGCGGATGGTAGTTACCCGAGAGACAATTGTTTGACCACCAGGTCTGCGAATTCCATCCGCCAACGTTTGGGAGGAATTGAAAGTCATGAAAGCCCGGGAACGCGGCCGCGCCGAAGAGGTCGGCCGTAACCTGACAAACGTCGACGATGTATTGTGGCTCCGTCGTGCAACCGGCATTTTGATACCATTGAGACTGGGCCCAGTTCGCCATCGCCGTCACTCCAGGGGAAATCCCTACGAGATCGCTAACGTTCTGACAGATTGGACTCGTACCGCAGCCGTGTTGAATCCACCAGTTCTGCGCTTCTGCGGTCGCAGCTCCCCAGGTTACACTCGCGGCGGTTCCATAGAGGTCAGATATGTTTTGACACAGCTTGGCGGTCGTGGCCGTGCTCACTGCCTGACAACCTTTGCTGTTCCAAACTCCCTGCACGTCTTGCAACGATGCGAAGCCCCAAGTCGAATTGGCTACAATGCCATAAAGGTCAGCCGCCTTCTGACAACTGTACAAGCCATGGGGCGCCGTGTTGCATGCATTACTTGTCCAGAAGGTCCGAATATACGACGGAGCAGCTCCCCAAGTTACACCGGCGGCGATACCGTAGGTGTCGCTCGCCCTTTGGCAAAGCGACTCGGAGATAGCGGGACTCGTTCCGCACCGGAGACCGCCAAAGAACGTCACGACTGATGAGGGAGCGTAGCCCGAACTCGTTGGCGACATCCCATACATGTCGCTCATGTTTTGACATTCGGAAACGTTCCCAACAGGCGATGTATTGCAGCTATTTGCGGACCACCAGGACACTACCTCAGTCGGAGCGAATCCGGATGTTGAAGGCGACAAACCAAAGGTTTGGCTAACATTTTGGCATTTTGGTTTCACAGCAACGCATCCATTGGATGAATTTGACCATAGATATTGAGCGGTAAACGTAAGTCCGTTGTAATTAGTGATTGTCGTCTGTTGACCTTCGCAAGGGTCTCCAATCTCCGGGCTCCATCCGTTTCCATATGGATCTGTGATCGTCTCGGCGATCTCGTGAGAAGTCACCGTTTCCGCAATCTGAATTGGTGTTCCGGGAGCACAGTTGTTGGACATGCTGCATGGGCCGCTACTCAGATCTGGAATTATCCCGTAAGCGAAAGTGGCCGTAGCGCCGGTTCCGGTGTTGATGACCTGAGTTGTCGATTCATGGCATCCACAAAAGCCACCGGTCGTGCACGAGTTACCACAAATGTTCGCGGGCGTGCTAATCGAGTAATTTGGCGGAAAGTAGACCATGTAAATCGAGTTCGAATTCGGGATCGGGAGATGACTATGCGAGATCTGATAGCCTAGCTCATTCGCAACCGCGGTATCAGTGAGCTGCTGGTTGTGGTTCTGAGGAGTGATCGTGTAAGTTCCTCCCCAGCTACCCCGTCCGATAGGATCTACTTTTGGAGTATCGGCATAGTACTCGTCCAACCAATCGAGATATTCGTTGTCCGTCATAGCGGAGATAAACGTCGGCATTAACGAAACAACTTGCGAATAGACATTCGGTCCCCAGAAAACTACGACCACCTGGGCGTGCGACAAAACGACGCCCCCATTGTAAGTCGGAGACGATGATGGGGTGGCCCCGGATCCCTTCCTCCCGAAAGACGACGCAAATGCTGGTGCCGCTGTTGCTCCGCGCACACCAAGAAGTAGTCCCAAACACACAATGACTGCCGCGCAATTCGAAAATGATCTCATCTGGCCCTCCTCGTTTCCACGCTCAGGGCCCCCCCCCATCACGCGATCAGTGGACCGCTCTTCTATCACGGGCGGCCGAGTGTGGTAAACACGGCGCCCGCAACGGTTGTGTCGAATTCCGGTGTAGGTTGCGTGACAACTTAACGGACACAGATTGCGCGTGACCGGTGTCACGGTTGGCGGGGACATGTCTCTGGGATCAACCTCTTAGCGCTGTAGCAGTCGTGCTTGATTGAGCGTGCATTGCGTGGGGCGTGGCGGGGACATGTCTCTGGGGATCAACCTCTTAGCGCTGTAGCAGTCGTGCTTGATTGAGCGTGCATATGCGTGGAGCGTCAGGACGACCTCCACAACATGTTCGTGACCAGGCCTGACCTGAAACCTGCTGACGGCGATCCCTGTGGCGGCCACCTTCTTCGAATACCGTCGACACCAGGCCCGCTCAATCTTCAGATCACCATGTCGTTCGTGGAGATCGCCGTCGCGGTCAGAGTTGTCGAGCACTGATTCAGGGCGCGGCGGGTCCGGGCGCGACGAACGGCGCGGCCCTCGATGCGCCGGGACCAAAGCCCGGGAGACGACAGTCGACGGCGTAGATGAGGACCAGGAGCAGGGCGCCGAGCGCGGCGATGGCGCCCGCGCGGGCGCAGACCCGCCGCCACATCCAGGCGACAGCCAGGCCAAACAGGCCGCAGAGGATCGGCGCGACGAACTGCATATAGGCCCCCTTGATCGGGCCGAAGTCGTCGTTGGGATACTTGGTGGCGAAGTGAATCTGGCCCAGCAGCGCCAGCAGCGGAATGAGGAGCAGCGCCGCCCGCGGATCGTTCGGCTGGCGCCATAGCTTCTTCGCGGCGCCGAGCCAGGAGAGCAGCGTCAGCAGAGCGATGACCGTCCCCCCGAACACCGAGAGGCAACTGAGGTCGAAGGCGACGACCGGGACGGGCCGGCGGTGGATGAAGTAGACCGGAGTCTTCGCCTCCCACGCGGCGAGGCAGTAGCTGTAGAAGTCCGAGAAGGTGCTGGCGACCAGCACTGTGAAGAACCGCGGCTGCGGCCGGTAGCCAGTCGGCACGTAGGGATGGCTGAAGATCGCGCTGTCCCACTGCCAGTAGAACCCCAGCGGTCGCCGAGAGAAGTAGGGGATCTTCTCGTACGGCACCTGGTTGGGCGCCAAGATCCCGTCGTACCCGGTCGGTGCAGGCCGACCGTAGAGGATCTGATTGCGCACGAAGAACCAGCCCGACAGCGCGACGACGATCGCCGCGCCGACGGCGAACGGTTTCCAGCGAACGCGCAGCGCCTGGCGCCAGGGCTCAGGCGACCGCCTGATCTCCAACGCCACGGCCGGGATCAGCGCCAGGATCAACGCCGACGCCGAGATCTTGGTAATGAGCGCGAGCCCGATCCAGAGCGCCAGCCAGGCGCTCGGCTTGACCCTCCCAGCCCGCGCACCTTCGACGGCGGCCGGCAAGGCGACGAACGCTAGAGTGCAGAGCAGCATGCTCAACGTCTCATTGGTCACCATCCCGTCGAGCTGGACGCCAACTGGGAGGACGCTGGCTGTGAAGAGGGCCACGACGCGAGCGAAGCGCGATTCGGGCAGCCAGCGCTCAAGGCCGATCCAGACAACGATCAGCCGGCCGATGCCCAACAACGCCGCCAGCCAGCCCGCCGCTCCGGTACCGAGGCCCACCTTGATCAGCGCCGCGAGCATAAAATAGTAGAGCGGCGGGTGATAGGACTCGGCACTCAGGACCAGTGGCGGGAGCGCGCCGTGCCGCGCGATGTAATCGGCGCAGACCCAGTGGCCGCCGAAGTCGAACCCCTGGGTCACGTCGAATGTCGTCGCCATCGAGATCCGCAGGAGCGCCCCCAATAGGAGGGC
>Ga0209890_10000089_pt1 | contig 41164 bp, 37 predicted proteins | sample OrgsoiDNA2013049_FD_185799 | JGI IMG/M metagenome (GOLD analysis project Ga0209890, IMG submission 185799) | Permafrost soil microbial communities from the Arctic, to analyse light accelerated degradation of dissolved organic matter (DOM) -... | ecosystem: Environmental > Terrestrial > Soil >... | reverse complement strand
TCCGGAATCGGCCATCGAACTCCTTCAAGTTCCGAGGATAGTCTTCCATCCCCGCATACTAGGGATTGGGGTCGGGTGAGTCAAGCGGATACCCATCTTAGGCAATTGGCTCGGCGGAGCGTGGCACAAAGGGGAGTAAACTCGAATATATGACGGAAGACATCAACGAATTGAAGCGTCACTCCTACTACATCCATTTAGGAGGATGCATCTTAGTTACAACCATATCCATAGACATTATATAAATTAAGCCGAACTCTTGGTTACAGGGAGGGTGGCCGACTTTGCAGTGTCGCTAGCGCTGGTCGAGCATGCGGATGCTTTCCAATATAGTATCGCCGACGATTTCCAGGCTCTTGGGGCTTAGCTTGTCCATCGTGTCTTGCGGGGTGTGATGGAAGACGTTGTTGTAGCCGTAATCGAGGTCGATGACGTCGGCACTGGGGACACCGCGATTGAAGAAGGGAACATGATCGTCTTCGATGGGGGCTTGGCGGGCATAAAAGTGGGACTGGTAGCCTCCGCGCTCGGCGGCGGCATAGATCAAATCGAGCAGCCATGGAGCGCCTTTGGTGTTGCGATCGATGTTGAGGTCGGCATCGGCAATCATGTCCATTACCATGAGCGCTTTGATCTTCTTTAGCGTGCCGTCTTTTTCCCATTTTTCGGCAAGATGGCGAGCGCCGTAAACGCTGTCGGTGTCGGTCCACGTCTTAACCGCTTCTTCGCCATCGGTCCAGACTAGCCAGACGCTGCAGCCATCGCGTTTTTTGCCGCGCAACTGGTTGGCGTATTCGAGCAGGATGGCGGTGGAAGAGCCGCCGTCGTTGGCGCCTACGTATCCCGTATTGCGTAGTGGGTAGTTGGTGTCATAGTGGCCGAAGATGACGATGATGCCGTCTTTTGTGCCGGGGAATTTAGCAATGAGGTTGCGGACCGGGAACTTCCCTTCTACGGTGTCAGCGGTGAAGGCGTCGTCTTCTACCTCGTCGCCTTTCAAGTGATCGATGATGTAGCGCTCGAGTTTCTTGTGGTTCTCGCTGCCCATATAGCGCGGGCCGAAGGCGGTAACCTCGCGGGTGTACTGGAAAGCGCGTTTGGAATCGATATGCGGGAGTGGGGCGGCGTCGGGGACCGCCACTTCGGGCGGAGTGGGGGGGGTGATTCGCGCTTCGACTTGTGGCGGAACAACCACCGTTGGCTGGGCATCAGTCCCACGCGAACAGGAAACCAGCGTGACTATTCCGAGCAGATAGAGCAACCCCATTAACCACAAAGGACCCGAAGGTTCACGAAGGTCTTTCTTAACATTCTCCTTCGTGGTCCTTAGCGTCCTTGGTGGTTTCATGATTTTCCTTGTGGTCCTCGTGTCCTGGGTTAGGAATTTTTCTCCGCGCGCTTCTTACGCTGATTGGGATGTACGAGCCAGGCAATGCCGATGCTCAGGATATACAAGGCGATCATGGGCGCGGCGAAGATGCACATGTTCAGGATGTCGGTGGTGGGGGTGAGGATGGCGGCGATGATGAAGATGACGAGAATCGAATAGCGGAGATTGCGCCACATCCAGCCCGGGCTGACGATGCCCATGAGCGCCAGGAAAAATACCAGGATGGGCATTTCGAAAATTACGCCCAGGCCGACGATGATGGTCAGGAACAAAGAACTGTACTCGCTGAGCGTAATCATCGGCTGGAAGTCCTTGCCGTAGCCGATCAGGAAGACGAGCGCCTGGGGGAGCACCAGTTTGTAGCCGAAGTATCCGCCGGCCAGGAACAGGGCTACGGTCGACGCCATGAAGGGCATGACGTAGCGCTTCTCGTTGCGGTAGAGACCGGGCGAAATGAAGCACCAGAGCTGATAAAGCACGAAGGGCGAGGCGACGAACAAGCCGGCCATGCCTGCGACTTTCAGATACAGATTGAAAGGCTCGGTGGGATTAAGGTAGACGAGTTTTGCCGAGAGACCATTGCTGTGGAGCGCGTCCATGATTGGGCGCTGCATGATTGCGTAGATATTCTCGGCGTATGGCCAACAGGCGAAGAAGCTGACGGCGATGGCAATGATGGAATAAATGATTCGCTTGCGCAGTTCCTCGAGATGTTCGAGGAAGCCCATGGTTGGCATTTCATCCTTGGCGGATGCGTTCAGGGGCGAGGAGGCGGCCGCTTCAGGCATCGGGCGCGACTTTCGGAGCGGGCGAAGGCTCGGGAGACGGGGCAAGCCCGGTTTCTAAGGCGCCTTCGGCATGTTCGGCTTCGGTAGCGGCTTCAGCAGCTTCCAGCTTTTCCGCGGACGGGGGATTGAAGATGCGATTGGCCAGCGATCCCAGTGGCGCCTGGAGCGGTGGCAGTATCTGCTGCCGGGGCAGGCTGCTATCGAGGGAGTTGATTTCAGACTCGATCTGCGAGCGGAATTCGTTGGATGCGCGCCGGAACTCGTTGAGGAAGCGCGCGACCTGACGGCCGATCTCGGGCATTTTCTTGGGGCCGAAAAGGATCAGCGCCAGAAAAAACAGGAAAATCATCTCGCCGGAGAAGCCGAAATTCATAGCCCTATCATAATGCGGATGGGCGATACGGGCCACTGGCGAGTTGGATGGGCAAAGATTTATAAATCGGAAGCGCGCGGGAGAAAGACCTGCATCTTGCCGCAACTGTCAAACCGCAGGTCCTTCGCCGCGCTCAGGATGACAAATTTAATTTGGATCACAAATCCAAATTGCCTGGTCGCTGGTGGCTACCCTCCTCCGTTGGTGGCTAGTGTCCTCCGAAGGTGTAGCCGATGGAGAGGCCATAGCGGACGACGCGCGGGGAGCTAAAGTTCAAGTTGTTATTGACGAGATAGAGTTTCGCCTCTGGCCGGACGAAAAAATTGCGCGCGGGATAGACCTTGAGGCCGGCGCCGAAGTCCGCCATAAAGTGTTTGTCGCTCGCGTAGTTGGTGTTGTAGCCATTGCCGCATCCCTGACAGTAGATACGGGTGTCCAGCGCGCCGATGCCGCCGACCAGCTCAAGATAGGTGTGACTGGCGAGCTTGGGCGCGTAAACGGCGTTGAGATCCAAAAACATCGGACGGAACGGAAGGGTGGAGTCGCCGCCGTATTTGCCCCGGTTTCCCTTCCAGTAGATTTCGCCCCCGATCCCGAGATTGTGCCAGAAGAGCACGTCGGCGCTAAAGCCGGGATAGGTGCCACCTGAGAGAGATACCGGCGCGTGATTGTTGTCGCCCGGGCTGAGCGGGGGCGCTGTCACCGTGCTGAGACCGAAAGCCAGGTCGATTTTCTGAGCCTGCGCGAAATTCGAGACAACGGCCAGGGCGGCGCAGGCCAACGTCAAGAGGATAGCGGTACGCAAAATCTGCTTCAAAGAAACCTCCGATCAGGTATTTGGGTTTACTAGCTTGGATGCAGTTCGAAGGCACGATGCTGCCGGTCGATGCGAGATTTACAAGAATTTACTCGGATCGACAGTCCATGTACTCAGGGCCACTAGATACCCATAGTCGTCGTCAGCAGAAACCTCCGAACTATAGAACACGCAATTTGCAACTAAGTTGCGGGTGAGGCTAGTAAGCCAGCAGGATGCGCAGGTCGCGAAGATTATTTCCGGTAGGGCCGGTGACGGCGGTGTCGGCGAGCGCATGGAAAAGAGGATAGGCATTGAAGCCATCGAGCGCGTGGCGCACGGCTTCGGCGCCGCTTGCGCGGTCGATGGTACTACCATCGACTACGGCGCCGGCGGCAGGGCTGTTGCCGTCGATCCCGTCGGTGCCAGCGCTGAGGACGGTAATGTCGTGTCCCGCTATTTGTTCGGCGCAGGCGAGGGCGAACTGCTGGTTGCGTCCGCCGATGCCGCCGTTGCGGACGGCTACGGTCACCTCGCCTCCGGAGATTAAACAGACGCGCGATACGGTGCGGCGCAGTTCTTGCAAGCGATTTAGCAAGTAGGCGGCGGCTTTTTCGTAGGGCCAGTCGTCGCAGGAGTTATCGACTTCGACGGCAAAACCAGCGCGGGTGGCGGCTATTGCGGCTCCATCGATGGCCACTTTGTTGGAGAGGACGGTCCACCAGCGCGCGCGGACGAAAGCTGGGTCGTCGGATTTGGGCGTCTCGTCGAGGGCGTGCTGGCGGAAGAGATCGGCAACGGATTTCGGGAATTGATCAAGGAGGTTGTACTTGGCGGCGATGCTTTCGCAGTCATGGATGGACGTGGAATCGGGCATGGTGGGGCCGGAGGCGAGCGCGTCCGGCGTATCGTCGGGCACGTCGGAGATAAGAATCGAAACCTGCTGTGCCGGATAGGCGGCCTGCGCGAGGCGTCCACCCTTGACAGCGGAGAGATGTTTGCGGATCGCGTTGATCTCGGCAATGGGTGCGCCGGAGTACACGAGTGTTTGGTAGGTGGCGGCCAGGTCGAACAGAGAGATTTCGTCGTCGATGGGCTTTTCGACGATCGAAGAGCCACCGCCGGAGATCATAAAGATGGCTAGTGAAGTGGAGTCGAGAGAGTTCAGCGAATTAAGGATGGCGGCGGCGGCCTGGATGGAATCGGCGGTGGGCGTGGGATGTCCGCCACGAAAATAGCGGAATCCTCGCACCATGCTGGCGGGCTCGACCGACAAAGCGACGATGCCTTCGAGGCCGCTGCCGACCTGGGATTCGAGAGCGCCGGCCATGGTGTGCGCGGCCTTTCCGATGGAGACGACGAAGACGCGATTGTAGGAATCGAGGTCGTGCAGATCATCGCCAACACGCAGGACGCGGCGCTCGCAGTGCACGTTGCGGACGAACGCGTTTTCGATGGAGGCGTTCTTCAACGCTGCGGTGAAGATCTCGCGGGCGGTTTCGCGCATGCGGCGGAACTGCTGGTCGCGCGCGGGAGAGAGATCGGGCATGGTGGGGATTATAAAGAAGGGAGTTCGCTCTTACCTCTTCACCGTTCGTCGTTCGCTCTTAGGCGCTGTTGGCTTTCGCAGGCACGGCCTCGCGGACCCAATCTTCGATGGCTACCCGCATCTCCCTGAGTCTTCCTTCGAAGAAGTGATCTCCGGCCTCGATGCGGAGCAACTTCTTGGGGTCGGCGAAGGTGTTGACTAGGGCTTCGAGTTTTCCGGCGGGGCCGAATTGATCGCGCGACCCGCTGATGAAGAGTTTGGGCTTGGTGCACTCGCGCAGGAATTCGAAATCGTAAACGCGGTCTTCGACGGGGACGGCGGGCAGGCCGAGGGCGATGAGCGCGCGGACCCGGTCGTCAGAATGCGCGGCACGCAATCCGACAGCGGCGCCGAAGGAAAAACCGGCAAAGATGACAGGGAGCGGGAATTCGAGTTCGAGCCAGTCGAGGGCGGCGCGCACGTCTTCAACTTCACCGATGCCGTTGGCGTGCTCGCCTTCGCTTAGTCCGGTGCCGCGGAAGTTGAAGCGGAGAACGGGGAATCCGAAGCTGTTGAGCGCTTTCATGGCGTGGAAGACGACTTTGTTGTGGAGCGTTCCGCCATAGAGTGGGTGCGGATGACAGACTACGGCGGCATGCGTCGCATCGGGCGATCCGGCGTTGAGGAGAGCTTCCAGGCGTCCGGCGGGGCTGGCGAGAAAGAGGGAGCGGATGCTGGAGTTTTCGGGCGGCACCTGATCAGAGTACAACAGTGGATGATGCCTCGGCCGCTAAAGGGGCTTTCAATTTCGATATCGAACGGCGCGGCTGAAGCCGCGCCCCTTCAATGCAAATCTATTAATCATTATCCGCTAATCGCCATCCGCTGTTACGCTTTTGCTGTATGGACCTGTCTACGCTTACCCGCCGTTTGATCGATATCGAATCCATCACTCCGAATGAAAGTACGGTGGGGGATTTCCTTTGCGACGAGTTGCGACGGCGCGGGTTGGAAGCCCGGAAGATGCCGGTCGAAGGTGCGCGCGCGAACGTGCTGGCGACCTGGCCGGGGCATGCTCGTCCGGAGATTGTTTTCTCCACGCACATGGATACGGTGCCGCCGTTCATTGCGTCGTCAGAAAATGACGGGCGCATTTATGGGCGCGGGGCGTGCGACGCGAAGGGGATTATTGCGGCGCAGATTGTGGCAGCGGAGAAGCTATGCGGGGCGGGCGTTTTCGTCGGGCTGCTGTTTCTGGTGGGCGAGGAGCGGGATTCTATCGGCGCAAAGGTGGCGAACCAGCAACCGACGGGCGCGCGCTTCATGATTAATGGCGAGCCTACTGAGAACCGACTGGCGCTGGCGAGCAAAGGCGCGCTGCACGTGGAACTGGTGGCACGTGGAAAGATGGCGCACTCGGCGTATCCGGAACTGGGCGAGTCGGCGATCGACAAGCTGGTGGAAGCGCTGCACCGCTTGCACGCGATCAAACTTCCCGAAGATGCCGAGGTGGGCCCGTGCACAAAGAACGTCGGCTCAATTCAGGGCGGGCGCGCGCCGAACGTGATTTCTGATTTTGCCAAGGCTGATCTTTTCTATCGTCTGGTAGGGCCGACGGATGCGCTTCGCCGAGAAATTACGCAGGCCGTTGGCGAACTCGCGGAGGTGCACTTCACGCGCGAGACTCCGTTCCTGCGGCTGCGGACGCTGGATGGCCTACCCACTATGGTTGCAGCTTTCACTACCGATATCCCGTCGCTGACGAATTGGGGCGAGCCGCTGCTGCTGGGGCCGGGCTCGATTCACGTGGCGCACACAGAGGGCGAGTTTGTGGAGAAAGCGCAACTGGTGGACGCGGTGGAGATTTATTGTTCGATGGCGAAGAAACTCAGCTCTTAGCTGTTGGCTGTTAGCTTTTGGCTCTTAAGGAGTGTGGAATGCGCAATGTCTTCGACAAGATTGCAGACGTGTTCGCCGACACGGCTAAAAGAAAGGCAGAAGCGGCAAAAGCCCGAACAGCTCATTCCTCTGACACCGCCGTGCCTTCAAAGGATGTCTTCACTGATGCCTGCAGGCAGATCTCCGAAGCTTTCATCGGTAACGGCTACAAATATGCCAAGAGTGGTCCGCACTTCACTAAGAGCTGCGCCTCCTTCAACTATCGGGTCTCCTTCCAGTCCAGCCATAACAACATTCCAGGCAAACACGTCGCCCTCTGGATGCATGCGAACGTCCGCTCTCCCAGGCTCAAGAAGTGGCGTGCCGAGCAGTTGAAGCCTTACCGAAATGACGGTTGGGTAGCGGGCGGAATGGTGCATCTTCTAAATCGGAGGCACGCCATGATTGAGTGGGAACTGGCTAATGACGAGACACGATCGGCTGTCGTGGAAGATGCAATCCAGTTTATTCGAACTGAAGTGTTCCCCTACTTTCATCGGTTCAGCGACCCCAGCGCTGTCACGCTGTCATTTCAGAACTCTGCTTGAAAGAGATCAAAGAGATCAATGCGTTTGGACTCGCCTCTTCCGTAGAGTTTGCGTTATGTTTCGGCAGTCATGAGGAAGCGCAACGAATCCTCAACCGCTTTATTTCCCAAAGACAAGATCTCCGCGATCAGATAGAGATCGCCAGTCAAACCTTTCGAAAGGAAGGGTTCCCCGCATATTTTCCATTTGCCAATGCCGAACAGGTCGCATGGGTGAAAACCGCCTACCACTTGGAGTAGAAGGGGCCAGCGTCTCTCCCCGGCTGTAAGCATTTAGACTGGATCATCATGACCAGTGACCCACTCAACTCCCTCGCTCGCGCTTCTTCTTCCTATCTGCGTTCGGCGATGCATCAGCCTATCCAGTGGCATGAGTTTGGGGAGGAGGCTTTTGCGGCGGCTCGACTGGCGGACAAGCCTGTGCTCTTGGATATTGGAGCAGTTTGGTGTCACTGGTGTCATGTGATGGATCGCGAGTCTTATGACGATGCGGAGGTGGCGGCGATCGTTAATGAGCATTACATCGCCGTGAAGGTGGATCGGGACGAGCGCCCGGATATTGACAGCCGGTACCAAGCGGCGGTGGCCGCGCTCTCCGGGCAAGGTGGGTGGCCGCTGACGGCGTTTCTTACTCCTGACGGCAAGCCGTTTTATGGGGGGACTTACTTCCCTCCTGCGGATGCTTACGGGCGGCCTAGTTTTAAACGCGTGCTGCTTTCGATTGCTCAGGCTTATCGCGACAAGCACGGCGAGGTGCTGGAGCAGGCACAGATGGTGGAGAGCGCGATCTTGCGGGCGGAGTCTTTTTCGGGGGACGGAAAAGTATCCGCTACGGTGATTGACGCGATTGTGGAATCGGCTCGAACGATGTTTGACCAGGTCAACGGCGGATTTGGAAGTGCGCCGAAGTTTCCGCATCCGGCCGCGCTGGATCTGGTGATGGATGAGTATGTTCGCACGCAGACGGGGAACGATGGCGCGGGCAATGAGGAACTACGCACTATTTTCGTCCACACACTGGAGAAGATGGCGCGCGGCGGCGTCTATGACCAGTTGGCGGGCGGGTTCCATCGTTACTCAGTGGACGAACGCTGGATCGTGCCGCACTTCGAGAAGATGTGCTACGACAACTCGGAGTTATTGAAAAACTATGTGCACGCCTATCAGGCGACAGGGGATGAGTTCTTCGCGGGCGTGGCACGCGACATCATCCAGTGGATGGACGAGTGGCTTAGCGACCGCGCGCACGGCGGTTTTTACGCTTCGCAAGACGCCGATTATTCGATGGACGATGACGGCGATTATTTCACCTGGACGTTGGAAGAGACGAAAGCGGCGTTGACTGAAAACGAGGCGGCGGTCGCGGCGCACTATTACGACATACAAGAAGTTGGGGACATGCATCATAATCCGGCTAAGAATGTGCTCTACATTCGAAACTCGGTGGAGGAGACTGCGGGGCGGCTGAATCTTCCAGAAGAGCAGGTGGGCGTGCTGCTGGCGGCGGCTCAGAAAAAGATGTACACGGCACGTTTGCTGCGTCCTACGCCTTATGTGGACAAGACGGTTTACACCGGCTGGAATGCGATGTGCGTTTCGGCTTATCTGCAAGCGGCCAAGGTGCTTGATCTGGCGGAGGCTCGCCACTTTGCTTTGCGCTCGCTCGATCGGCTGCTTTCCGAGGGATGCGGTGCGGAGCGCGGGATGAAGCACGTGATTGCTTACTCCGACGCGTCCTCGGATCCCACGGCGGAGCGGCGCGAAGTCTCTGTTCCTGGCGTGCTGGATGACTATGCTTTTGCGGTGATCGCTTGTCTCGATGCTTACGAGGCAACGGCGGACCTTAGCTACTTCCGTTTTGCTCGGGCGATTGGGGACGCGATGGTGGCGGGGTTCTTCGATCCGGCATCGGGGGGATTCTTTGATACGCGCGGTGCGGCAGACGGAGCGTTGAACGAAAAAGCCGCGCTCGGCATTCTGGGAACACGGCGAAAGCCGTTTCAGGATTCACCAACTCCGGCAGGAAATTCAGCAGCGGCAATCGCGCTGCTGCGATTGCATGGTTACGTTAACGATTCGTCAAATAACGATGCGTCCTATCGCGACAGGGCCGAGCAGACACTGGAAGTATATGCCGGGGTCGCGGGACAGCACGGTATTTTTGCGTCGACTTATGGGCTGGCGGTGATGCACTTCATCCAGCCGCACACCCAAGTGGTGGTGGTCGGAGAAGATGAAGCGGCAGCGAAACTGTATCGGGCTGCGGTGCGGCCGCTGGGCTTGAGTACGGCGGTTCAACGGTTGGACGCCGATAAGGTTGTCGCGCAGAACCTGCCCCCGGCATTGGCGCAGACGATTCCGAATCTTCCGGCGCTGCGCGAGGGACGATCGTTTGCGGTGGTGTGCTCGGGGTTCACGTGCCAGCCGCCGATTTTCGATGCGGAGGAACTTGCGCGGGCGTTGAGGGCGCCGCAACGTCCGGTGTCGTCGGATCCGTCACGCACCGACTAGCTGCGAAATCCAGGTTGCCACTTCTATGAGTTGCTGATTTTCGGCAGCATAGTGATTATGCAACCGACATTGTATGCGCTGCCGTGCGGCCCCTCTGCCCCCTGAAGTTCCCTGCCCTAACTGCCGATGGAACTAGAAGGCGGCGTGTCGGGTCATGTCTTCTAATCTTCTCGATAACCCGAAACTGTTCCGGCATGTGCTGGAAGACTTGCCGGTGGGGATTTACATCGTCGACCGGGAACTGCGGATCCGGTTTTGGAATCATGGAGCGGAGCAACTCACTGGGCATCTGGCGCACGAGGTGGTGGGGCATATCCTGGAAGAAGTTGTGCAATCCTGCAACCGGAGGGGCAACAGCCTGAGCGGCGAACACTGCCCGGTGACGATGACCCTGAACCAGCGGAAGGCGCAGCGATGCACCGCCTCGTACCTGCACAAGAATGGACACCGTTCGGCGGTAACGATCCGCACGCGACCAATCCTGGAAGCGGGTGACGCGATCACGGGTGCAGCGATTCTATTTGAGGAAGCGTTTGTGTACCGCGAGGAATCATTGGGGCCGCCGATGTATGGATGCCTGGACGCGATCACGGGAATTCCTTCGCAGCGTCTGACGCGGGCGGTGCTGAAGGAATGCATGGCGGGCGTGGAAGAATCGCATCTCGGATTCGGCATGCTGCGGATCCGAGTGCTGGGAATGGAGGAGTTTTGCTCAAAGCACGGTCCGCAGTCGGTGGTGCCATTTCTGCGCACCGCGGCGCAGACATTGCGCAGCAACCTGGACGCGGAATACTTTCTGGGATGTTGGGCAGAGAACGAGTTTCTGGCGGTGCTGCCCTCGGCGAGTCCGATGATGGTGGCAACGAAGGCGGAAACCTTATGGAACCTGCTCAGACATTCAGAAGTTACGTGGTGGGGCGACCGTTTCATGGTTGAGGCAGAAGTGCCTACACGGTGGCCACGGCAGGCAGCGAACTGGAATCGCTTCTCCAAGAGATGAAGCCCTCGCACTCGAGCGGGATGGCGAAGGCGGCTGCGGCCAGTGCTGCCAAAGATTCTGGACCCTGGCGAGGATAATGTTCCATGTTTTCGATCATTGGAATCGTGGTTGTTTTCGGCTGCATCGTGGCCGGCTATCTGATGGAGCACGGCAACCTGAAGGTGCTGATGCAACCCGCGGAGCTGATTATCATCGGCGGGGCAGCTTTGGGCACGGTGCTGATCTCGAATCCAATCCACACGCTGAAGCAGATGATCAGCGGTCTCATGGGGGCGTTTGGATCGTCGAAGTACGGCGAGAAGCGCTACATCGATGCCCTGAAGATGATGTATCAACTGCTGCAAAAAGCGCGCAAGGAAGGCCTGGTGGCGCTGGAGACGGACATCGAGGAACCGGACAAGAGCGCGCTGTTCGCCAACTACAAAGATTTCGTAAAGGATCGCCATGCCGTGTCTTTCGTCTGCGAAACGATGCGAATGGCGGTGAGTGGGGGCGTGGAAGGATTCGACTTGGATCAGATGCTGGATGCGGACATGTTAGTCCATCATCACGAGGCCAGCGAACCGGTGTCAGCATTGAGCACGATGGTGGATGCGCTTCCCGGGCTGGGCATTGTGGCGGCGGCATTGGTCGGAACTTTTCTGGGTATTCTGCTGTGCTACGGGTTGGTCGGTCCGCTGGCGACGCGCATGGGCAATATTGCGGAAGAGCAACATGCGTACCTGATGGTGCTGCGCGTGACCATGATTGCGTTCCGCCGATCATGGCGGTTGAGATTGGGCGGCGGACGGTGCCCGGGCATGTGCGTCCTTCATTTAAAGCAGTCGAAGCAGCTTGCCGGGGCGCAAAAGACGAACCGGCCGCAGCGGCAGGGGATGCTGGTGCTGCTGATGCAGCCGCCGCAGGATAGACACGCCGATGCCGACACCACCCATCATCATCATCAAAAAAAAAGGCGGCCATGGCGGGCATCACGGCGGCGCCTGGAAGGTCGCTTATGCGGACTTCGTCACCGCGATGATGGCGCTGTTCATTGTGTTGTGGTTGTTGAGCAGCAGCAGCAAACAGACTCAGATGGCCATTAGCGGTTACTTCAAAGATCCCAGCGGAACCGCGACCAAGACCGGAATCAGTCTGGCCGGAACGGGCGAGAATATTCAACTGACCAAGCAGGACATGGCACAGCTCAAAGAGCAGTTGCAAAAAAGCATCCAGAAGATGAACGACCTGGATAACCTGAAAAAGAATATCGAGATGACGGTGACCGCGGAAGGTCTGCGCATCGAGTTGCTGGAATCGGCGAAAGGAACGTTCTTCAACAGCGGGAGTGCGGCCCTCACCCAGAGTGGACAAGAGCTGCTGACGCTGTTGGCGGTGGAATTGGGAAAAGTTCCCAACCGTCTTTCAGTCGAGGGACACACGGACGCCAAACCTTTTACCGGCATTGGCAGCTACAGCAACTGGGAACTGTCGTCCGACCGCGCAAACGCGGCGCGGCGGCTGATGCAGCAGGCAGGGCTGCGCAGCGATCAGATTTCGCAAGTGCGGGGCTTTGCGGACCAACGTCTGCGCAACTTAGAGGACCCGCTGGACGCATCGAACCGGCGCGTTTCGATCATCGTGCAGTACATCAACACCAACCCCGACGAAGCGGAAACTCCCGGGGAAGGTGGGAAAGAATCGGGCGAGGGGAAACCATCCGCCGCAAGCGCGAAGGCGGAATCTGAAACCACGGCCAAAAAAGACGAGAAGTAAATCGGCACCCTTTGCTGACTTCTGCGGCACGGTCAGAATGAATCGCTTCATCCTCAGTCACGTTTTGTGACATACCGCAGATCTCCCGAGGTAAGTTCGACCGCCTTCGCCACGCAACCGCCGGATTTACCCCTCGGTGCACTTGATGGATATGGGCTTCGCAGTCATTTGCCCACTCGCCCGTCACCGTAGGCCTCTTATCCGGTTCTTGTTCATCGGCTCGCGTCTTTGCTCCACGCTTCTTTCGGGAGCCCCGCCTCGCGGCGAGTGTTGTTTCACCCTTGCGCTTCGCTAACCCTTCACCTCCATCAGGTTGGGTAGAGGACTTGCACCTCCAAGCTGTCGAACATGCTCGGCACACAAAAAAGAGGCTGGCCACGAAGGCCAGCCCGAAAGATTGCTTTGTGATGCAAATAGTTACGTCATCTTGCTTAAGTGGTTATGTACACCTCGCGACTACGCGTCGCAGTTCGGACGACTGGGAGGACACAGCGCTACCGGCCCTCCGGGAGTGGGAACTCTCGGAACAGCGGCATACGCAAATGTACCTACCAGACCTACCAACAGCAGTAACGCCCTGAAAGAACGTTTCATTGGTTTACTTTCTCCTTAGGGTCCGCCGAAGGCTAAGGGTCAAACAGCTAGCCTCCAGCGTCAGGAATTATACACAACCATGCAACTTTCTGATTAAAAGGAGGTCTACTTGAAGCGCGCAGAACGATGCGACGAGCCAACAGCCATGCCAAAACTCCCTGGGCGGTCCGGCAGGCAATATGAGCGGCGTTTGTGCTGGTTTCTTAAGGTGATGGTTTGAATAGAATCGCTTCGGTTTACGGTCGAGCAGAGGGAATTGCAGAGTGCCCAAAAATCCTCTTGACAAGGTTTCTGCGTAGGACTGTTTTTGGGTTCAACCGCTCCTATGGTCGGGTCTTGGAACCAGCCGCCGCGGAGTTGGCTCTGGGTGGGTCACCGGGGCGGTTAGGCGGTATATGTCCTTCCGCAGACTCCAGATTCGAGCTTCGTGAAAAAGCGCGCTCCACCATGCCTTCGAACATCGGGATCAGGGAATCGGAAGACACTGGCTGTTGAAGATCCGCCAAGCCCTGCTCCCATCTCTCGGTCTGCAAGCGGTTGACGGCGGCCACGCGTACGGCTTGGCGCGAGAGCGAGTAGCCGAGCCAAACAAAAATGGCCAGGTTGTAGGCCGACATGTTGATCAGGTTGAAGATGCCTTGCTTGACAAATCCCCCCGAATTCAACGCGTACATCATCAAATCCACGCCAGCGAATAGCCCAAAGCCGAGAGAGATGCCAAAACTGAACTGCTTCCGGGACACTCCCAGAAAGCGCGAAAACAGGAGCAAAAAAAGGATGAGGCCAAGTTGGACAATGCGGACAGAGCGCTGCAGAGTGGTAACGGCGTGAACCAACGGACTCTGGTCGAAAGAATTTGAGAAAGCGACGACCACCGAAACCAGCAGCATCACTACACCCGCCCATTTGAATAGCAGAGTGCCGAGGTCTTTCAGCGTGTGATAGGGGCGGAACACGTCGACGAAAATCTCATGGATCACTTTGAAGCCGAGAACCGCGTTGACCGCTTCGCCCAGCCAGAAAAGGCTGAAATACAACCTGTAGTTGCCGATGAGCCAAAGCGACTTGTAATTGCCGCCGAGCCAAAGCGGAAAGATGACGGCAAAATTCGCGACCTGCGCAAGGAGGAACAAGAAAAACACGGGAAACTGCTTATGCAGCTTACGACGCGATAAGATCACCGCCACCACCGATTGCAAGATCGGTTGCGCGCACCACAAATACAGGACGATGGTATGGCTGTGCAAATTCATGGGACACGCAGGGCAGTATGCGGCAGAAACCGCCTTCGGCCCTCACCCACATCCTCAGGCAGGTCACCCTTCTGGGTCAACCCACTTAGGTAACCTTAGTAACCATTACCGTCTGGCCAGTTCGCCTTCACAGGCGGCGGGAAATAGTCGGAATTCGATGCCCAGTGACGTTTGATTTCCCATAGAGACGCGGCAAGCCCCGTCTCTACGGGGCGGAAGGAGTTGCAAGACCGGAGTTTTTTCCGCAGCCTGCTCCGTCAACCACCTTGGTAAGGGGCTAACCAGCGTCGGGCGTGGAATGGAGATAAGCGCGCATCATTCGCACTTCATCGTCTTTTTCGTCGAGGTCGTGGAGGAGGATGTCTCGCAAAGAAACGACGCCCTTCAGTTCACGTCCGGCGCAGACCGGCAGGTGCCGGAAACCATGCCGCTTCATCAGGGTCATGCAGGTCTCGAGTTGATCATTCGGAGCAACAGTCAGAGGATCTTCGGTCATGACGTCGCTGACTGGAGTGCAGGCGGGATCCATGCCAGCGACCACCACGCGGCTCATCAGGTCGCGCTCGGAGAAAATTCCGGCTAGTTGACCTTCCCGCAGAACCGGCACGGCGCCGATGTTGTGCTCCACCATCATGCTGGCGACTTCGAGCACGGTCTGGTGAGCCTCGGCGGATATCGTGACTTGATCTTTGAGTAGATCACAGATCAACATTTGCACCTCCCGTGCCGGAAAGCAATGTGTCCGGCGAACACCGTCAAACCCGGGTTGAACGACGGAAGCAAGACCGCCTTATGTCTGGACCCGCGCCAGAGTATATGCCGAAAATCCCGAGTGGGAAAGAAAAAAATGAAGACGGGGCGCCGCGCGGGCGTGGCCGGGCGCAATTGTCTTCCCGAGACAAGTTATTCGATCCGATCCGCGCGCAACGAAATGACGTAGGATCTGGCGGCCAAAGCGGCGGGCATCGCGGCGGCGTCACGGGCGGTAATGATCAGGTTGTAATCTGCGCTGGCTCGAAGACGACTAAAAACCGAGGTGGCCTCCTGCGGTTCGACCAGCGCCAGGTAGCGCAGAAATGTGAAGACGTCTTCGGTCGGCTCCAAACCCGGCGCGACAAAGGAGACTTCGACATCTTCGTGGTGAAAGTGCCATCCCAAAGAAGCTGCCAGGCGCACCGCGCGCTCATATACTGCGGGCTGGAGGACCCCGGGTGCGGGGTTGTCAAACACGATACGAAGCTTGCGTTCATCTTCGCGGCTGAACTCGCGCACTTTGAGCGCGCCGGTGCGGGCCGTAGCTTTCCAGTCCACATGGCGGGCTGAGTCGTCGGGCATGTAGTCGCGGATCAGGTAAAGATCGTTACCGCGGCCGCGCACAAAAGTTTCGAACTCGCCGGTGACCATGGGAAGAACTTCACGGAACTGTTCGGTGGGCTCCACGCCGGGATAGACGATGACTTCGCGGGCCAGGTTAATGCGCCGGGTTTTCATCAGGAAGGAAAAGGGAAAGCGAGTGGCCAGGCCAAAGTTTTTTTCGCAGTAGCGGCCGCGGGCTGGAAAGGTTATCTCCAGGTCGGCGCGCAGTTCCTGTAGGGGAGCGAGAAACGGAAAATACACGGATTCCTCGAGGATGGGCTTTTCTGCTTCCTCGCGCACGCGGCGCAGGCGGCGGTCGGGCATGTTGAACCACTGCTTCTGGGGGGCGCGGTTGCGGGGCCAGCCGAAGGTCGAGGCTTCCCACCGCCAGCGGGCTGTGGATTTAGCTTTGCGCTTGGCGGGAACTATGCGTACGGAAAAGGAGGGCAGCCAGGAGCTGGCATTTTGCAGGAACAGGCGCGCCAGCATTGGACGCCCAGCAAAAACGTGTTCGGGCAGGTGGACATCTAGCGCGAGACTACGCAGCACCAGCGCCGAGGCGATGCCGGAAACCAGGATGGCGGAGAGCAGCGCGGCTACGACAACGTAAAGCAGGTTGTTCCCGGTGTTGATGGCGGCGATTCCGATCACAACGGTGATCAGGATATAGATCATGCCCGCGCGCGTGACGTCGTAGTCCATGGCTTCGCGGACGCGCGACGCTACGACCCGCCGCGCAAGATAGGGGACGGTGGTCAGGCCGACGAAGGTAGCCAGCAACAGTGCTGCTGACGCCAGAATAATGGTTCCCCAGATGTTTCCCGCCTCGCGGGCTACTGTGGAAAAAAGCGCCGTACCAAAAGCCAGCATCAGGCCCACGATGGCCAGCAGAAATCGCACCCAGACCTGCGACAGCGCCAGCCGCGGAAAGCCGGGCGCTGCTGAATTTTGCGGGCTGTTTTGTGTGCGTTCGGAAATCACGGGGTTCTCCGGTGCCGATGATGCTTCTATCAGCATATGACGGCGGAGGGGCGAGTGGAAGTGACGGAAGATATTGCGCCGTGCTCATCAACCGCAAAAAGGCATTCACCGCCAAGGACACGAAGTAAAATCAAGAACCTTCGGGAAGTCCTTCGTGAACTTTCGTGTCCTTGGTGGTTGACGAATCTGGGATGCTACCGCTTCTCTGGCGGTGTGTGGCGACGATATCTCCACCATAGAAACAGGAACACGGCCACAGCGACAATCAACACCGCGGCATTGAAGCGCTGCATGGCCCGCAGCAGGCTGCGCCAATGCTGCCCGAACAGATACCCGGCGCTGGCGATAAAGGTGACCCAGACGGCCGCGCCCAGGAAGTTGAAGAGAGTAAAAGCCCGCCAGCGCATGCGCAGCACGCCGGCCAGTGGTCCGGCGAAAACGCGCATGCCGAAGACGAAGCGGGCAAAAAAAATGGCCACTGCGCCGTAGCGGGCGAACATCTCCTCACCGCGCTTCAGCGTGGCCGGCGGAATCCGCAGGACGCTTTGATAGCGATCGAGCAGTGGACGTCCGCCATAGTAGCCGAAGGCATAGCCCAGGTTGTCGCCGAGCGTGGCGGCGCACGTGGCAACTACGATGATCCATCCGAGTTGGAGTTGGTGTTCAGAATAAGCCAGAAAGCTTGCCAACAGGAGTGTGGTCTCACCGGGGACGGGGATGCCGGCGTTCTCGCAGAGCAATGCCAGGGCCACGGCCCAGTAACCGTAGTCGGCGATGAAGGTGCGTAGCGAGTGAAGAATTGTGTGGTCCATCGAGCTGAACGCCAGTATCGCAGATTGGCAAAACGCGAACGGGTAAGCGGGTCAGATTGTTATCCCGGCAGTTGTTCTTCCGGAATTCGTCTTTCCGGCAGTCCTGTTTTCGCCTGTGAGGAAATCGATGAGCGCGCGGTTGAACTCCTCCGGGGCCTCTTCGTAGGGCAGATGGCCGACGCCCTTGAACGCCACCAGACGGACATCGCGAAAATTCCGGCGCAGCGGTTCGGCGGATTGAAAATGAACGGCGCGATCTTTCGTTCCCCAGACGAGGAGAGTTGGGTAATTGCGAATCTTGGGGAGCGCTCGTTCCAATTCCGCGAGGTCTGCCGTCCAATTCTGTACGATACGCCCAGCATGACGGAAGCCGTGATTCTTGAATACAGGCACGCGGTAGCCATCGATCGAATCCGGCGGAATTTTTGCTCCGTCGCCGAACAGGCGGCGCAGCCACAGATAGTCGAGCGTGCGGTAGCGCTCAACCGTGTTGCGGAAAATCAGGGAGCCGATTTCGCTGCCCACAAAAGGAGCGAGTCGCTTGCCATGAGGTGACCAGGGATTGACCGGTGCCACCAGCACCAACCGCTGCAGGCGCGAGTCGTGTCGCTCCACACACAATGCGGCCACCATAATGGCGACGCCGCCACCGTGGGAAGTGCCCAGGAGGTCGAAATTCTTGACGCCGAGAACATCCACGAACTGCAGGACGCGCTCGGCGGTGGCGCGTACGGTGCAGTCCATGCCCTCGTTAGGTGTGGACAATCCAGCGCCCAGATTGTCGATGGCATAGACGGTCGCATAGGGCGCCAGCGCGGGGATGGTAAATCTCCACGAAAAGGAATATCCCATGAGCCCATGAATCAGGATGAGCGCCGGGCCTGATCCGGCCTTGAGGTAGCGCATGCGTCCGTCGGGGAGTTCGAGCCAACACTCTTCGATTTGCAGTTGCGGGCTAGCGCTGCCCTCTCTGGCGGGGAGGAATTTTTCTTCGGGATTTTGCGTTTCGATGGGCAACGAAATCCTCGCAGACCGATTCTTATTAAGTGATATCGCCTCTAACGCTTTGGGGGAGCTGAATTCTAGCTCCCCTCCTTATTCTTGCAAGGAGCGTCCCTTCGCTGCTTGCTTCCGCTTCTTGCCCAGCAACTTCTTCAGCACTTTGATGCCTTTATCCACGTGCTTCTCTTCCAGCAGAAACGGCGGCAGAAATCGGAGGACCGTATCCTGGGTCGCGTTGAAGAGCACGCCCTCCGCTAGTCCCTGCTCCACCAATGGGCGGGCGGGAATGTCGAGCACGAGGCCCTGAATGAATCCGCGGCCGCGAATTTCGCGGGTAGCGGCGCACTTGGCAACCAGTTCCTGGAGTTGTTGATGCAGGTAGCCGCCAACCTTCACGACGTTTTCGAGCAGGTGCTCTTCTTCAATGATCGCCAGATATTCGAGGCCGACGCGGCACGCCAGCGGACCGCCGCCAAAGGTGGTGCCGTGCTGCCCCGGAGAAATCGCGGAGGCGAAATGCTCTTTTGACAGGAACGCACCGAGCGGCACTCCCGCGGCGATCGGCTTGGCAATGGTGACGATGTCGGGAACGACGCCGAAGCTTTGGAAGGCGAAGATTTTGCCGGTGCGTCCCAGTCCGCACTGGATCTCGTCGAAGATGAGCGCGGCCTGATTCTGGTCGGCCTGCGTTCGGCATGCGTGCAGGAATTCTTCGGAACATTCGAGGATTCCGCCTTCGCCAAAGATGGGTTCCAGCACGATGGCGCAAGTGTTGGCATTGACGGCGGCGTGCAACGCTTCAACGTTGTTCTGCGCCACAAAGGTCACGTTTTCTAGCAGCGGCTCAAAGCCTTTGCGGTATTTTTCCTGGCCGGTCAGGGACATCGCTCCAAACGTCCGGCCGTGATACGACCCTTGCAGTGCCACCAGTTGGGACTTGGCGTCGCCGCCTGCCTTGTGTCCGGCGAGACGCGCCAGCTTGATGGCGCCTTCCATCGCCTCGGTACCGCTGTTCGAGAAGAAGACACGATCGAGGCCCGAGAGTTGGCAAAGGCGCTCGGCGAGCAGTCCCTGATATTCGTTGTAATAGAGATTCGAAAGGTGAATGACCCGGGCGGCCTGCTCACGGATGGTCTTCACGATGCGAGGATGAGCATGCCCGAGTGCATTCACACCCAGCCCGGCCACGAAATCGAGATACTTCTTGCCTTCGAAGTCGTAGAGAAAAACACCCTTCCCGCGCTCAAAACCGACTGGATAGCGGTTATAAGTGGGGAGAAGAAAGCGCTTCTCAAGATCGGCGATCTGATCGAGGCGGGACATGCCTTAATTGTAGAACGAACGGACTTGACCCTGTTGTAGAGACGGGGCGTGCCCCGTCTCCGCACAGCAATAAAGCTTCAGCCCTCGTCGCGGGCCTTTGGGGCGCCGCGGGGATTTTCTGGATCGAGCCCGGCGGCGGTCATGATGGCGCGTCCTAGCTCTTCGGCGGAAACGGCGAATCCTTCGGCCGGCGCCGGGCCGCTGGCATCCTCTACAGCGGTGGGCGCTACGAAGCGATAGCCCCTGCCGACTACAGTTTGCAGATACTGCGGCTCGCCGGCATCGTCCGCCAAGGCGCGGCGGATCTTGCGGATGGCGGTATTGATTCCTTGTTCAACATCGACGAACACATCTTTGCTCCAGAGCGCGGCGGAGATTTCTTCGCGTGTGATCAGTTGCCCCCTCTTTTCGACGAGAAACATGAGCAATTGCAGGGGCAAGCCCTCGAGCCGAACCGGGGTGCCACCGCGGCAGAGCTGAAAACGGCCGTAGTCCAACTCGAAATCGTTGAAGCGAATTTTCTTCTCCGGCAATGCACAACTCCCAAGCCATTTGAGGATTGTCTGATTAAGCCTTCGTTGGCAAGACTGGGTGCTCGGAAGGGGCGGCCCTCGGCGGCTAAAGCCGCTTACGTGGCGGGTTCTAACGGCACGGTTGAAGCCATGCCCCTTCAAAGCTGTCCGGGAACCAACTTGATCAGAGTTTCCCTAAATGCGCGTCAGAAATTCTGTTCTGCCGGGCTTGCTGTGTCAAGCACGCGATGGTTAATTTCTTCAGATTAGTTCACACGGCTTCAGACTGGCTCCATGGACGTTTCCAGGAATCAGGCGCAATATCACACTCACTTGCGGGATTTGCTCACCTCTCCTAAGCGAGTCTGGTGAGCCCGGTAAGTGGGGGGTTCGGAAAACGGGGAAGGTTTTCGAACCCCTCAAAACACCAAAGAAGGGTCTGGGCACGTCACCTCACTGCCGTTCAGAAACACGCCAACCACAAAATCCGCTAGCTCCCTCAAGCTTACCCTGCACCCAGACCCTCTTCCCACTAGCCAAAACGGGATTCCAAAAAACAGAAGTCGCCTTCCATAATTCATAGCTTGCATCCCAAATCCTCTCTATAATTGTGGAAGTCGCTCTCTGGAAGCGACTTACCAGTACTGGGCAGGATTGGAAGGTGGCAGTGAAGTTGCTAATACCTGAACGGCGACGAATTTCTGGCCGCGCCGCCGTGCTGCTGTCCCAGCCCATGAACCGCGAATTTGAGGCCCGGTTTACCGCCATCCTGCTGACTCTCCTCACAGTCGCAGCGGTACTGTTCGCCGGTTTCAACTACAAGATTGAACACCAGTCCGCGAGCCCCGACGACGGCGCCTGGTGGATTGAACGGACGGGCCACCTGGTGGCGGATCGGCTAGAGCCGAACGGACCGGCGGAGCGGGCAGGAATCCGCCGCGGGGACGAAGTGGTCAGTGTCAACGGTCGCTCGGTGGACACTTCGGCGGCGGTGACGCGCCAGATCTACTATTCCGGCGTTTGGTCGAAAGCAACCTACTCGCTGATTCGCGGCTCGGTTCCGCTGGATGTGGAAGTGGTGCTGGTTCCGGCCGAGCGCTCCATGAACGATTGGCTGCGGCTGATCGCGCTGATCTACCTGGGCATCGGGCTTTACGTGCTCCTGCGCCGCTGGACGGCAGTGGGTTCCACTCACTTTTATATTTTCTGCCTGGTTTCGTTCGTTTTCTACTCTCTGCACTACACCGGCAAGCTCAACGCTTTCGACTGGATCGTCCTGTGGGCCAACGAAGTCGCGTGGCTTCTGCAGCCTGCGCTGTTCCTGCACTTCGTATTGACCTTCCCGGAACGGCGGGAGTTCGTTAGCAGGCACCGCTGGTCGATTCCGCTGCTCTACCTGCCGGGAGCGGTACTGCTCGGAATTCAGGTCCTGGTGCTGGAGTTTTTGAAAGCCAGCGCTTCCCTGCTCTTCGATCTGAACCGGGTCCACTGGGCATATCTGACGATCTTCTTCGTCTCGGCGGCGGCGGTTTTGTGGCGCAACTCCCGCCAGGCTACCACTCCGATTCTGCGGCAGCAACTCAAGTGGATTACGCGCGGCACCATCCTCGCCATAACGCCATTCACGCTTTTTTACGTTTTGCCGTACCTGTTCGGAGTGATGCCTTCGCTCACCATGAAGGTGTCGGTGCTCTCGCTCGGGTTGTTGCCGCTGACTTTTGGCTATGCCATTTTCCGCTACCGGTTGATGGACGTGGATCTGATCTTCAAACGCGGCATGGCCTATACGCTGGCGGCGGCGGCCATTGTGGGCGCGTACTTCGCCGGCGTAGCCGCGATCGCGGAGTTGGTGCACACGCGCGTGCCCAGTTCCGGACCTTACGGCTTGGTGGTGGCCGTCGTGGTCACCGCGCTGCTATTTGATCCGGTGCGGAAATGGATTCAGGAAAAGCTTGATCAGTTCTTCTACCGCACAGGTTACGACTACCGGCGCACTCTGATCGAGTTCGGACGCGAGTTGAGTTCGGAGACCGACCTGGACAAAATGCTTTCCTCGCTGGTCGACCGGCTGGCACGCACATTGCTGGTGGATCGCATTGCGATCTTCCTCGGCAACAGTGACTCTTCGCGTTTTGAACTGTCGAAATCGTTCGGCATCGCCCACGTCACCGGCCTCGACCTGTCGTTCCTCGCGAAGCCGCGAATCGAGGACGCTGTCGGGCATATCTTTTTCGAAAATACGCACCAGTTGCCACGGGAGAATGCCACGGCGCAAGAGGCCATCGGACGCCTGGATCTGAACTACTACATTCCCTGCCACGCGCGGCAAAAGACCATCGCCTTCCTCGGGTTGGGCAAGACGATGCAGGGCGACTTCCTTTCGAGTGAAGACGTGGAGTTGCTCGAAGCGCTGGCGGGCTACATCGGCATCGCGATCCAGAACGGGCGGCTGTACGCCTCGCTCGAGCAAAAGGTCAGTGAGTATGAGCGACTCAAGGACTTCAACGAGAACATTGTGGAATCCATCAACGTCGGCGTGATGGCCGTGGACTTGCAAGATCGCATCGAGTCCTGGAACTCGCAGATGGAAGTGATGTATGCGCAGCCTCGTTGGCAGGTGGTGGGGCGTTCGCTGAGCGAGGTTTTTCCGGCGGCATTTGTCGAGGAGTTCTACCGCGTCCGGCAGAATCCGGGCGTCCACAATCTTTACAAGTTCCGGCTGGCGACCCCCACCGGCGAGTCGCGCGTCGTGAACGTGGCGATGGCGCCGCTGGTAACCCGAAAGTTCAACGTGGTGGGACGCCTCGTGATCATGGACGACATCACGGAGAGGATCGAACTTGAAGTCCAGCTCACCCAGGCAGACAAACTTTCGTCGATCGGACTGCTGGCCGCTGGTGTTGCGCACGAAGTGAACACACCGTTGGCCGTCATTTCGTCTTACACGCAGATGCTGGCGAAACAGTTGCAGTCGGATCCGCAGAAAGCGGGGCTGCTCGAAAAAATCACCAGGCAGACGTTCCGCGCCTCGGAGATCGTCAACAATCTCCTCAACTTCTCCCGCACCACGGGCACGGAATTGACGGAAATTAGCCTGAACAAGGTGATCGCAGACACGCTGGCGTTGCTCGAACACCAGTTCAAGGTGGCGCAAATCCAGGTGCAGTCCGAGCTCCGCGAGAGCCTTCCTTTGATTCAGGGCAACGCCGGGCGCCTGCAGCAAGTGTTTCTGAATTTGTTCCTGAATGCCAAAGACGCAATGGCCGGGGGCGGCGTCCTGAACGTGGCGACTCTAAACGGAGAATTCGTAAGCGTGCGTGTCTCTGACACCGGCTCGGGCATTGCGGAAGAACATATTCAGCGCATTTACGATCCCTTTTTCACGACCAAGACGTCGCCCGCGGAGGGCCAGAATCGCGGTACCGGTCTTGGACTTTCTGTCACCTACGGCATCATCCAGGAACACGCGGGCAATATCCGCGTGGAGAGCCGCCCGGGCGAAGGCACCACCTTCACCCTGGATTTCCCGTTGATCAGGAAGGCAGTCCATGTCTGACTTAGCAGTGTCTGAAGTAACAGCGGTCCCACGCCGGAGCACCCCGGAACGTACACAGCCGGAGAATGCGGGCAGAATCCTCATCATCGACGACGAAGCGGAAATTCGGGAGTCGCTGGAGACTCTCCTTGAACTCGAGGGCTACACCGTCGTGGTCGCGGGTAGCGGACGCGAAGGTCTGACGCAGATTGGACAACGGTCGTTTGACGTCGTGCTGCTCGACCTGGCGCTACCCGACAAGAACGGGATGGACGTGCTGGCTGAGATTCGAGTGCTGCATCCGCAGCAGGCAATCATCATGATCACCGCCTATGGAACGGTGGAGAACGCGGTTCGCGCCATGCAATCTGGCGCCACCAATTTCATACAGAAACCGTGGGACAACGAGAAGCTGCTGGCAGACGTGCGCGCCGCCGTCGCCCGACAGAAGGCGGAAGAGGAAAACATTCAACTGAAGCGCGCGCTCAAGCAGCGCTACAACTTTGAACATATCGTGGGCAAGAGCGAGCCCATGCTGAAGATCTTCGATCTGGTCGCGCAGGTGGCGCCCAGCCGCTCAACGGTTCTGCTGCAAGGCGAAAGCGGCACGGGCAAGGAACTGATTGCCAAGGCGATTCACCTGAACTCCACCCGGCGCGACCGCTCGTTCGTGCCCGTCAACTCCGGGTCCACACCGCCCGACCTCCTCGAATCCACGCTGTTCGGGCACGTCAAAGGCGCTTTCACCAGCGCAATTTCATCGAAGAAGGGGCTGTTCGAAGTTGCCGACCGTGGCACGCTCTTCCTCGACGAAATCGGCACCATGAGCATGGACACGCAGAGCAAGATTCTGCGGGTGTTGCAGGATCGCAAGTTCATGCATCTGGGCGGCGTGCAGGAGATTCAAGTGGACGTGCGCATCATCGCCGCCACCAACGTGGATCTTCGCCAGATGGTAAAAGAAGGCCGCTTCCGCGAAGATCTGTTTTACCGCCTCAACGTAATCAGCATTGATTTGCCACCGCTGCGGCAGCGCCGCGAAGACATTCCACTGCTGGTGCAGCACTTCCTCCAGAAGTATTCCGAGGAAAATGAACGGCCGCGGCGCCGCATTTCCACCGAAGCATTGCGACCACTGGTGAGCTACTCCTGGCCCGGCAACGTCCGCGAACTTGAGAACACGATCGAACGCGCCGTGGTGCTCTCTTCCGACAGCGACATTGGCCCCGATCTGCTCCCTGACCACATCGTGGGCCGGGGCAGCTCGGTTCCTGCTTTGGATGCGAATGCCGGAGCCACGCTGTTCGGCATCATGGAAGACTGCGAACGGCGGATCATCATCGATATGCTGGAGAAGTGCGGCTGGAACCAGACCGAAGCGGCGGAACGCTTCCACGTCCCGCTCTCCACGCTGAATCAGAAAATCAAACGTCTGGCCATCGAGATCAAGAAGAAGAGCCGGGAGTAGAGACGCTCGATCTTCCGCCCGTAGTGACGGAGCTTGCCCGTCTCCGGCAGACGCGGCAAGCCGCGTCTGTACGAGAGATAGCCGGAATCGGTTTGCCGCTCTTTTCCGCTCTGCTATAGTTCCCTGAGCAGAAGTCCCCTGAAGAGACATGGCGTTGGAACTCGAGCTAATTTCGCCCATTGAAGTCGCCAAAGACGTTGCGCTGGCGGTTCAGGAATACACCCTGCTCTCAGCGCAATCGCTGGCAAACTTCTTCCGCCGTCCCTTGTACATGGGCGACATGCTCCAGCAGGCGGACCTGATCGGCGTCGGCTCGCTGCCGATCGTGATTCTGACGGGACTCTCCGTCGGCGCGCTGTTGGCGCTGAACGCGGCCAGCACGCTGCAACGATTCGGCGGCATCACGCTCATCGGACAGCTCGTCTCCATCGGCATGGTCACTGAACTGGGCCCGCTCATCACCGGGCTGATGGTGGCTGGGCGGAACGCCTCCGGCATGGCCAGCGAACTGGGTTCGATGATCGTCACCGAGCAGATTGATGCCATGCGTGCCCTCGGCACCGATCCCACCAAGAAGCTGATTACGCCGCGAATTGGGGCCACCGCCTTCATGCTGTTTTTCCTGACTATCATCGCCGACCTGCTCGGGCTGATCGGTGGTTTCGCGGTCGCGCATCTGATATTCGGCCTCAACTCGCGCCAGTATTGGACCTCGGTGTGGCAGATCCTGGTCTTCCGCGATGTTTTCACTGGCCTCATCAAGCCCGTGCTCTTTGGGTTCATCATCTCCACCGTAGGCTGCTATTACGGCATATCCACGCGGGGCGGCACGCAGGGGGTGGGCCGTTCGACTACCCAAGCCGTGGTCGCTGCTTCCGTGTTGATTCTGATCGTGGACTTCTTCGTTACCAAGTTGATCTTCGCAATTTTTGGTTACAGGTAAGTCATGCCGGCGCCCACTCTGCCCAGCGAAAATCCGGCTGTTGCGGCGGTAAATCCCTCCGGATACGCCATCGAGTTCGATAACGTTTCGATCGCGTTCGACGAAAAAGTCGTACTCAACGGCATTTCGTTCCAGTTGGCGCACGGCGAAACCAAGGCGCTGTTTGGCGTCGCTGGATCGGGCAAGAGCACACTGCTCAAGCTCGCCATGGGACTCATGCGGCCCGACAGCGGCCGCATCTTCGCGCTGGGAGGAGAAGTCACGCGCATGTCGGAACAGGAACTGTTCGAGTTGCGCCGGCGCGTGGGCATCGTGTTCCAGGAAAGCGCACTCTTCGACTCGCTCAAAGTTTACGAAAACGTCGCTTTTCGCCTGATGGAAGAGAAAACCCCCGCCGAGGAAATCGAGCGGCGCGTGCGCGAGGTGCTGCGCTTTGTGGAGCTGGAACCAACCTATGACATGCGTCCCTCCGAACTCTCTGGTGGCATGCGACGGCGCGTGGCCATCGCGCGCGCCATTATCACCGAGCCCGAGGTGCTGCTGTACGACTCGCCTACCGGCGGACTCGATCCCGTAACCTCGAACACGATTGTCGAACTCATCGTGAAACAACGTGACGTGTACAAAACCAGCGCCCTCATGGTGACTCACCGCCTTCAGGACGCCTTCACCATGGCGACTCACCAGTTCGATAAGGCTACCAACCAGATGGTCGTCCTACCCAAAGGCCAGCGCTCCGATGTGCCCATGAGCTTCCTGATCCTGAAAGACGCCAAGGTCATCTTCGATGGCGATGCACAACAACTCGCCGCATCGCGCGACGACTACATTCGTGAATATATTTCTTAGTGAAGCCGCTGTCAGTTCTCAGTTGTCAGTCTCCAGTAAAAGCAGCTCCTTCGCGCCGCGCAGGATAAATCGCGGAGTCGAAGATCAGCCTTACTGCGCCAGAGCTTTCTCCAACACTTTCGAGATCTCGCCCTCCTCCACCTCGCCGGAAGAGTTGTACGCAGTCTTGCCATCGCGATCGAGCACCACTACGTGCGGAATATATCCCTTGTAGAATTTCTTCACCAACTGTTCCTGTGCCGGGGAGCGCGGATGATCGAGATCGACCACGACGAACTGCACCCTGCCCTTGTACTTTTCGTAGAGTTCCACGGTGCGCCGTGCCTGCCGCTTGGAATTGAAGCAGCCTTCGCCATAGAAAATCGCGTAGGCCGGCTTGCCCGAAACTGCTCCGTCTTCGAGACGGTCGTCGGTGATCAACGGCCCATCCTGGCTGTCGCTCGTGTAGTCCAGATGTTGATTGAGCTTGAGATTATCCGCTGCATGCGCGGGTAAAGCCATTGCCCCCAATGCTGTAAACAACACGGTTACAACCCAATTTCTCATGCGACACCCCACCTACACCCGACTGTTGACACGACCCGAAGTTTCATACCTTTATTTCAGTCGCTTGCCTCTCGTTTGCGCGTCTTTGGTTCGCTCTTCTCCGGGCTGTTCTTTTTTTCGCCACCCTTGCCCGGCAATCCCACCGGGCTTTCGTGGGTGCGTTCGCGGAAGCCGCCTTTCATCCCTCTGGCTAGGCCGATCGACGCTTCCCCGAACTTGTCGCGCAGATGATCCGCGGCCGCCAGAGCTTTCTGCCAGCGCTGTTGCTGCAAAGGGTCCAGCAGATCAAGTTGGGTTGAACCCGGTTCGAAATTCGACGCCTGCACTCCCAGCAATCGTACCGGCACCCCAGGCTTCCAGTTGTCGAAAAACAGGCGCCGCGATTGATCAAAGATCTGGTTATCCATCTGCGTCGGCTGCTCGAGTGAATGCGCTCGGGTGATGGTGGTGAAATCCTTGTAGCGCAATTTCAACTGGAGCGTGCGCGCAAAGTATCCGCCCTCGCGCAGACGCCGTCCCACCATCTCGCTGAGCCGCATCAGCGTGGACTGCAAGCGCTCGGCGTCGCCCGTGTCCTCGTCGAAGGTGTGCTCGTGGCTGATGGACTTGGGGTCGACATTTTCTCCGACTTCGTTGTCGAACCATCCGCCTGCATCCTCGCCCCGCGACTTCCCTGCCAGCGCAAGTCCCCATTTTCCGAAGCGGTGTTCGAGATCATGATCTTCCAGGCGCGCGAGGTCGCCGACTTTCTGGATGCCCATCGCATGCAGCTTTTGCTCCATCACCTTGCCGACGCCGGGAATGTCGCCAACTGCCAGCGGCGCGAGAAACTTCGCTTCCTCTCCGGGGAGCACCCACAGCACTCCGTTCGGCTTGGCTTTGGCGGAGGAAACTTTCGCGATCAGGCGCGAGGTTCCGATCCCGATCGAGCAATTCAACTGTGTCGCCGTTTTCATGGCCGCGTGGAGCTGATGCGCGGAACGCAACGGGCGTCCGTGCAGGCGCTCCGTGCCGGTCATGTCGAGATACGCTTCGTCCACCGATGCCATCTCGACCAGGGGCGAAAAGTGGCCGAGCACTTCGTGCACTTTGTGGGAATATTCGCGATAGCGGTCCGGATGCCCATTCACAAAAATCGCCTGGGGACAAAGTTTCGCCGCCGTCCGCAGCGGCATGGCCGAGTGCACGCCAAACTTGCGCGCCGCGTACGATGCGGCCGAGACTACTCCGCGTTCGCCGCGCTGCCCGCCCACCACTACCGGCTTGTCTTTCAGCGACGGGTCAAACAGCTCCTCGACGGATACGAAGAAGGCGTCCATATCGACGTGGAAGATGGTGCGTGGGGAGGTGCTCATCGGAGTTTCGGAGTGGCTTGCAGAAGTGTACCGCGAGTTGGGCGGGAACCCTGAGGAACGGGACGGCGCGCACACCCACACCCGGCACCCGGAATGCGCTGGAAGTTAACTAGTTGGTACCCCCCCCCATCTAGTGGCCAAGACCGGCCGCAGGATCCATCTGATCGGCCACAGTTTGGGCGGGGTGATCGCGCGTTCGATCGCGGGGCAACGGCCACGGGACATCGCTTCCGTGATCACCCTGGGGGCGCCGTTCCGCGGCACAGTGGCTCATTCCAGCATCCTGCGGGCAGCCGAAACGGTCCGGCGACGTATCCTGAAAGAGCACGGCGCGGGAGTGCTTCCCACTTGCTACACCGGGCATTGCACCTGCGATTTTGTGGATTCCCTGCAGCGCAGCGTGCCTCCGTCGGTGTTAGAAACCGCGATTTACACCGCCGATGACGGAGTGGTGGATTGGCGGCATTGCAAGACCGACAACCCAGAAGCCGATTTCCAAGTTTCAGGCACCCACATCGGGCTGGCCTTTAATTCTTCGGTATACACCACCATTGCCAACCGTTTGGCTCAGACACATTGCGCGCAGAATGAGCGCAGGACGAGGGGTGGTCGTGTGCGGTCAGTGGGCCGGGTTGTCAGCTTCACTTAGACGGCACGGGCGTGGTTGCCCGCGATGCGCGCTTCTAACCTAGTACCGGCTCCTTTTTCAACTCCGCTGCTGCAACTGCGGCCGCGCTGGCCCGCACTTGTCGCGCACGATCGTAGATCTTGCCGTACTCGCGGGCTGACGCTCCCCAGGAAAAATCTCGGCTCATGCCGTTGCGCATCAGCGTCTGCCACGATGACGGATCACGGTAGGCGAGCACGGCTTGTTTGATGGTCGTGAGCAGCGCCTCGCCGGTGTAGTCGGTGAACTTGAAGCCGGTGCCTTTGCCGGTGCGGGCGTCCCAAGGCTCGATGGTGTCATCGAGACCGCCGGTCGCCCGCACGATCGGAACAGTGCCGTACTTCAGGCTGTAAATCTGGTTCAATCCGCAGGGCTCGTACCTTGACGGCATCAGAAACATATCCGCGCCCGCTTCAATCTTGTGGGCGATGGCGTTGTCGTATGCGACCTTGACCGCAATCTTGTTGGGGAACTGCTTGTTGAGGCGCTGGAACAATTCTTCATACGGCTTGTCGCCCGATCCGAGCACGACCATGATCATTTCTTCGCGCGCCAGGCGATCCATGATCTGGGCGATCAGGTCGAAGCCCTTCTGCGCGGCGAAGCGCGAAACGATGCCGATCACCGGCACCTTAGAATCAGCATTGGTGACTCCGAAGGCGTGCAGCAAATCGTGTTTGCATTTCTGCTTGCCGCTCAGATCCTGTGGCGAAAACTTCGCGACGGCGAATTTGTCGCTCTGCGGGCTCCACTCGTCGTAATCCACCCCGTTCAGGATTCCAGTCACGGTCGCCGCACGATTGCGCAGCACGCCTTCCAGGCCGAATCCATATTCGGTGGTTTGGATCTCCTGACTGTATTTCCTGCTGACCGTGGTCACATAGTCCGAGAGCACGAGCGCACCCTTCAGGAAATTCACCTGCCCGAAAAATTCCATCTTCGAGATGGTGAGCAAATCCCAGGGCAGCGTAAGCAGCGGCAACGTGTCGGGCGGGAATAACCCCTGATATCCCATGTTGTGGATGGTGAACACGGTGGCAACTTCGCGAAACGCAGGATCCTCGGCATAGAGCGTTCGCAGCATCACGGGTATGAGGGCGGACTGCCAGTCGTGGCAGTGAAACACATGCGGCACGCCAAGAATTTTAGAGGCCTCGAGGACCGCTCGGGAAAACAGAGCGAAGCGCTCGGCGTTGTCCGGGTAGTCGCCGGCCGGGCCTCCGTAAAGCGCGTCGCGGTCGAAATACGGCGGATAGTCTACAAAATAAAATCTGACCCCGGCGCTCGTCCCCGCGGTCACCACCGAGCAGAAGCGATACTTGTCGTCGAAAGGGACGGTGATGCTGCGCACCACGGTTTGCGAATCGGTCAGTTTGGTTTGGTGATAGCGCGGAACATAAACGCTGACCTGATGTCCCAGAGCGGCCAGTGCGCGCGGCAGTGCGCCAACCACGTCGGCCAATCCGCCGGTCTTCGAAAAAGGAACGCACTCGGATGCTGCGAAAGCGATATGCATGGCGAAAAAACCTCCTGAACGAAACTCGATATGCCTCGCTCACGTTATGATTAAGTTTCTCTGTGCGTCCTGAGCGTGGTCGCGCAGGGGGAGACGCGGCAAGCCGCGTCTCTACAGTAAGAAGAACTCCGCCAGTCTAAAGCCGGAAAGAGAGAGGGTCAACGTGCCCAAGGGCGCCACCGTACCAACGAGTTCACGCAAGCCCAAACTGGGACAACATTTCCTGGCGAGCGAAGCGGCTGCGCTGCGCATTGTAGAGGCCCTGGGCGATATATCCGAGGCCACGGTGCTGGAGATCGGCCCCGGCCGCGGCGCCATCACGGACTTGCTTGCACGGAGGACGCGGCGACTGATTGCGGTGGAATTGGACCGGGTGCTCTCCGCCCAACTCCGCATGAAATTCAACATGCAACCCAATGTTGAAATCATCGAAGGCGATATCCTGAAGATTGAACTGGACACCGTCTTCGGACCGAAGCCGGGCAGCCTGCGGACCGGGTTGAACTTCGCGCCCGAACCGGCCCGCGTCATTGGCAACCTGCCGTACTACATTACCTCCGATATTCTGCTGCGGCTGCTGGAATATCACCGTTACTTTTCGACGATTGTCATCATGGTGCAGAAAGAAGTTGCCGATCGCCTAGCGGCATCGGCGGGAAGCCGCGACTATGGCTTGCTTTCGGCGACGGCGCAGTTGTACGGCCGGATCGAGCAACTTTTCACGCTTCCGCCGGGAGCGTTTATTCCACCTCCCAAGGTGCATTCGAGCGTGGTTCGCATTGCGATCAAGCCTCGACTGGAGTCGCTGCGAGTTTCCGAGGGCGAGTTCATTGCTTTCCTGAAACTCTGTTTTGGACAGAAACGCAAAACGCTCTGGAATAATCTGAAGACGCGGTACGATGAAGATGCGCTGCGCGCCGCTATGGCGAAAAGCGGGGTGAAACCTGCGATCCGGGCGGAAGCGCTGCCGATTGAGCGAACCGCTGCTTTGTTCCGGGCGCTCGGCAACGGGAGTTCATGATTTCCTCGGCTTAACTTTTACTGGCCGAGTTTTCGCGGACAAGAGTGCCCGCGCCACACGAGCTTCTGATGATTTCCGCTTTACGAACTCCGGCCGTCGCGGGCAGATTTTATCCAGGGCGCGCTGACGAATTGCTGCGCGGAATTCAGGAATACACTTCTGCGGGCGAGACTCCGGTCGAAGCCGGCCGCATCGCCGCCATCGGATGCGTCGCTCCGCATGCGGGATATATCTACTCAGGCGGCGTCGCTGGCGCGGTGTATTCGCGCCTTAAAATCCCCGAGCGTTGCGTGATTCTCTGCCCCAATCACACGGGTAAGGGACTTCCACTTTCGGTCATGGCCAACACCACGTGGCAGACTCCGCTGGGTGAGGTAGCGGCGGAGTCAGATATGGGCGCTCGCTTGCTGCGTCGTTTCCCTGCGCTTGAAGAGGACAGCGCCGCGCATCGCACCGAACATGCCATCGAAGTCCAACTCCCTTTCCTGCAGGCGCAACAGGCGGCATTGCATATCGTTCCGATCGTGATCGGCACCAGAGACTTTGATATGCTCCGCGGATTGGGCGAAGCACTGGCGGATGTGATTGGCGATCGTGAAGAAGAGAATCAAGGAGGGGATCGAAAGGAGGGAGTCCTGATCATCGCCTCCAGCGACATGAACCACTACGAGTGCGATGCGGTCACTCGCGTCAAAGACCACAAAGCAATTGAACGCGTATTGGCGATGGATGCGCGCGGACTTTGGGAGGTGGTAATGAACGGAGACATCAGCATGTGCGGGTTTGGGCCGACCATTGTCATGCTCACCGCGGCCAAGCTTTTGGGGGCGACTTCGGCTACGCTGGTCAAGTATGCAACTTCGGGCGATGTCTCCGGCGATTACGAGTCAGTGGTGGGTTACGCGGGAATTATTGTGGAGTAGGAATAGGAAGAAGAGTGCGGAGAAGAAAAAGGCGGCCAATTGTTGGCCGCCTTTTTTCAGAAACAATTCTTGTCTCCTAGTGAGGACGCGACGGCGGGGCGGGTGACCTGTGCGGCGATGCCACCGGAGCCATCCCGGTAGAAGTCCCGCCTCTCGTCGAACTTGGAACTGAGGTTGGTCTCGTGCCAAAGCCGGTTGTCGGTTGCGTTGTCGAAACCGACGGAGCGGTTGAGACTACGACGGGACGAGAAGTACGATCCATTGTTTTCGCCAGGCGATCGAGGTGGCGCACCGATCCGCGGGGCACTCCGAAACCGGCGGAACCCGGATTGATGGTTAGGCGATGCGGCGCTCCCAGGGCCGGATTTGCGGTGAGGCCCAGTCCCACCAACACCGTCTGATGACCGCGCACGGGCGGCGTCGGCACTTTTGTTCTGACCGGGGGATTCACCACTCGTGGAATCCCATTCCACGAATTCCAGTAGCCCGGCTGCCACACCCATCCGAAACCGGGAACGAAGGCCCAGTTGCCATAGTTGTAGGGCATCCAACCCCAGGGGTAGCCCGAAACCCACATGTAGCCAGCGCCGGGATAAAAGGCCCAGCCGCCATCCTGGAACGGGCTCCAGTTGGCGCCGATAAAGTAGGGCTGCCAGACGTTGCCGTAACCGGGCACGGTCATGAAGTTGCCATAGTAATTCAAGTCGCTCATCCCGTAACCATACGGCGAATTCATGCTGAAGCCGCCCGCGGAGGCGTAGCGATCGTGATAGTCGGTTTGCTTGTGATCCCAAGCGTCGTTGGGATCGGCTTCGTAATTTTTCGCTATCACGAAGGTGTCTTTGTTGGCGGGATCGCTACTAGCAAGATCGAGGATCGCGCTGTGCTTTTCGGCAACCTCAAATTGTCCGGAGGGCGAGGTCGTACTCAATTTCCCTTTGAATACCGCCACGGTTACTTTGGCATCGGCGAGTGCCACGCGAAAATGCGCGGTCTCGGCCACGGTGATGGATGCGCGGGCAAAATTCAGCAGGAACTGGTCGCCTTTCCCGGCAGCATTTTTCGGGTGAAGATTCGCGTATATGGTGCCGGAAACAAGTTGCACGGTGCTGAGCTTCTGGCCATCGTCGCCGAGCGCAAGATGAATGAAATTCACTTCACTGTCGGGAGCGAGGCGCAGCGCACTGCCATCTTCAAATTCCACTTCCGCGCGGCCGTCTTTGCCCGTCTTCAGCTTGGAGCCTTCAACCACGGGCAGGTTGATGAACGCCTTATCAAAACCGTCACCGGTGGCGCGATCAATCTGCACCGTGCCCTGCACTTCACTCAAGCGGACGATGCGCGCCTTCGACTCGGCCGACGCGGAGACTACCAGAACGGCGGCCGCGAGCGCGAATGATATTGCCAGCATCTTTACTACTTTTGCGATCGACATATGCTTCTCCCGGAGTTAGTTCCTGAGACGAATGGCTTCTAGTACGTTAGAGCTGTTGCCAAGTTTACGAGTTGCCCAGCAACGACCACGAGCTGCAATAGCCACGCAAAACATTCATTACTTTAACTTTAGCGGCATTCCAGTTGGTCTTGATCTGGCTTGAGTTTGCGAGCAGTTGGAACTTAAGTCAAGGGACATTTTGGACACGCGACGATTGGGAATTAGGAGGACGGAGGTACACGCCGCTGGTGTTTTTGCTGCCGACGTCAAGGCGTCACCACAGGGGACACAGAGGATGCGGGCGAAGACGGGGCAAGCCCCATCTCTGCAGGAAAATCGTTACTTAATTCCAGCGCGATCCAACAAGCGTTGGGCGCGAGCACGGGTTACGTTGATCACGGACGGGTCCGCGATGATCTGATCGAGGATTGGCTGAATGGCCGTGACCTCGACCAACTGATTGCCGCGAGCCATTTCCTCCATGCGCTTGAGCTCTTCGTCGAGCGCGAGCTTTTGGTAATGGTGATCGTACTGGAGGCGATGACCGAATTCGAGCGTGGCCGAGAGACTTTGCATCAGGGCTGTAAGATCCTGCACGGCTGGGTTCGGGGAATAGTTGTAGGTGGACTCACCGCTGCGCCGGGCGTCTTTGTAGCCGAGTGTCTTCTTCCCGGTAAAGGCTAGACCCTTGTGATGGGAGTCGACGTCTTTCTGGAAATAGCCAGCCTTCGCCACCAGATCGAAGATTTTTTGCCTGGTCTCCGCGGCCAGGGTGAAGTCGAGATCGAAGCTGTCGGTCTCATCGGAATCGGCGGACACGCGGCCGCTCGACTCGTAGCGGGCCGAGCCATCGGATTGAACGCGAATCGAGTAATGCTCCGGCAGGGAGGTGGGGAAATCGAGGGTGAAGGTGAACGTTGCCGGGGCTTGAGTTTCGGTTTGCGCTTGGGCAAGCAGCGAAGAAAGGATGAGCAGGCAGAGAATCTGAAATGGACGAGGCATGAGTCGCTGTTCGCTGATGCGGCTTCGGGTCACCGGGTTGCGCTCTGGCGTTCTTGCGTGGCTGCGGTGTGGAGATGACAGATGGCGATGGCGAGCGCATCGGCGGCATCGGCGGGTTCGGGGATCTGCTCGAGATTCAGAAGACGCGCCACCATTTGCTGAACCTGATGTTTTTCGGCGCGGCCGTATCCGACCACCGCGGACTTGATGGAGAGGGGCGAGTATTCGGCGACTTCGAGTCCGGCGGAAGCGGCGGCCAGCATGGCGACACCGCGCACCTGGCCGAGTTTTAAGGCAGACTTCACGTTGGTGGCGTAGAAAACGTCTTCGATCGCGACGCGGTCAGGGCGGTGCTGGGAAATAAGTTCCTGCAGTCGGACGGAGATGCGCGACAAGCGCGTGGGCATGGGATCGCGTGGGGAAACTTTGATGGCGCCACAGACAATGCACACGAGACGATCATCGGAGAGCAGGTCGACTACGCCGTATCCGGTGTATTCGGTGCCACAGTCGATGCCGAGGACGCGCATGGGGGAAGTGTAGCAGGGGCAGGCGTCAGCTATCAGCCGTCAGCCATCAGCTGTCAGCTTTCAGTTCTCAACAGCATCTTGGCCTTCGGGATTTGGCTTGCTCGGTTTCTCTCAAGAAAATTGCGTAGGCATTGGGTGAGGATTGCAGATGGGCCCGATCCAGGAATCGCTGGTAGGCGGACTCGTCGAAGATCTCATGTAAAACTGCAACGAACACTTTGAATGAGCGGACTAAGGACGCCAAAATCGCATTTGCCATCGCTCTGAGCGTTTTCGCTTGCGGCATGTCGCGGACAAGAGTATCCGCGCCACACAACCCTATCGGGCTCATGACTGCTCCTGTGCGGCCAGTTTGGTCATCACGAAGGGGGCTTCTTTGGTCTCGGCGGACTTGCTTCCGGAAACTACTCGCATGCATTCCAGGCTTGATTCGATCAAGATCATCGCCACCATCACGACCAACACGGCGGTGACGGCAGCGTCCAGGCGATCGTTGAAGATCAGGCGTGGGTTGGCTCCGGCAGCGGCGAGTTGACGGGCGTGGGCCAGGAATCCGACGCGCGGATTCGGATTCAGAATCTTGTGCCACGACGCGGTGAAGGTCACGGCGACCAGCCAGCATAAAGGGATCAGGGTAACTGCAACGTAACGCACGCGTCCCATCTTCACGATGATCACAGTCGCCACGCACAGCGCTACGGTCGCCAGCAATTGATTGCAAATGCCGAAAAGGGGCCAGAGCGAATTGATGCCTCCGAGCGGGTCCTTGATGCCCTGCCAGAGGAAATTTCCCCAAGCGGCGACGACCACCGCGCTGGTAAACAGAATCGATGGGTACCAACTGGTGCGGCCCAGCGGTTTCCAGATGTGGCCTAACGCATCCTGCAACATGAAGCGGCCGACGCGGGTGCCGGCATCGAGAATGGTGAGGATGAACAGCGCTTCGAACATGATGGCGAAGTGATACCAGAGCGCCATGACGGCCTGCCCGCCTAGAGTGTTGGAAAAAATCTGGGCCATGCCAACGGCGAAAGCGGGCGCGCCGCCGGTGCGGTTGAACAGCGTCTGCTCACCTACGGCGTGGGCTAGAGTTGCCATCTGGGCGGCGGTGACTTGAAATCCCCAGGAACTGATGGTGGCGGCCGCGGCTTCGGGGGCCTGACCTACGATTCCAGCGGGACTGTTCACGGCAAAATAGACGCCGGGTTGCAACACGGAGGCCGCGATCATGGCCATGATTGCTACCATCGACTCGGCGATCATGCCACCGTAGCCGACGAAGCGGGCTTCCGGCTCGCGGCGAATCAGCTTGGGCGTGGTGCCGCTTGAAATCAGGGAATGGAATCCGCTGACCGCACCGCAGGCGATGGTGATGAACGCGAAGGGGAAGATGGTTCCGGCAAACACGGGGCCGCTGCCGTCGGCAAAGCGGGTCAGGGGCGGCATGTGCAGGGACGGGCGGAGGGCTACGATGCCGACCGCCAATAGAGAGATTGTGCCGAGTTTCACGAATGTGCTCAGGTAGTCGCGGGGCGCCAGCAGCAGCCACACGGGCAGCGCCGACGCGGCGAATCCGTAAATGATGATGAGAATCGCCAGCGTGGGCGCAGTAAGCGTGAAGATTGCTGCCCATGAAGGCGTCTCGGAAACCCACTGTCCAACGACGATAGCGGCGAGGACGAGGACAAATCCCAAGACGGAAGTCTCGAGAACTTTGCCGGGACGGATGCGGCGGAGATAGACGCCCATCAATACGGCGATGGGCATAGTCATGGCGATGGTGAAAGTTCCCCAGGGGCTCGACTTGAGAGCGTTGACGACGATGAGTGCGGTGGCGCCGAGCAGAATCACGATGATGCTGAGCACGGCGACGTAGGCGACGACGCCACCGACGCGGCCGATTTCGGATTTTGCCATTTCGGTAAGCGATTTGCCGTCGCGCCGCACCGAGAACAATAAGATGACGAAATCCTGCACGCAGCCCCCGAGAACGGCGCCGGCGATGATCCAGAGTGTGCCGGGCAGATATCCGAACTGGGCGGCGAGCACGGGGCCGACCAGCGGACCGGGACCGGCGATGGCGGCGAAGTGGTGTCCGAAGACGACCCACTTGTTGGTGGGAACGAAGTCGCGGCCGTTGTCTAGACGCTCGGCGGGTGTGGCGCGCAGGGGATCGAGGGCCAGCACTTTGGCGGAAATGAAACTGCTGTAGAAGCGATAGCCAACGGCGTAGGTGGAAACGGCGGCGACGACCAGCCAGAGAGCATTGATCTGTTCACCGCGATGGAGCGCGATGGTGGCGAGCGCAAAGGCGCCGAGCAGGCTGACGGCAATCCAGAGAAGAACGCGCAAGACTTTTGGCATGGGCCCGTGGTCCGGTGATCCGGTGGCGAGTATTGTGGCGAAAAGTAGGCAGGTTCGCAAGCCGCTTGGGAACAAGTCAACTTCTTCACCACCGGGGCACAGAATTACACAGGGAAAGGCTTGTTCTTTCTCATGTTGTTTTCCTTGGTGCTCCCCATGGTTCAGGGGTTCGAGGAGGGCGGCATTTTCTTCCCGATTAGCGTGATAACCTAATATATCCGGCGCACTGAAATATGCGATAAGGGGCGGCGTGCAGCCGCTCAGGGCGCAGATTCACTACTCGGGCCAGAAAAAATCGACGAGGAGCAGGCGATGAAAATTGGAGTGCTGACGGGCGGGGGCGACTGTCCCGGACTGAATGCGGTCATTCGGGCGGTGGTGCGCAAGGGCACCTTCCACTATGAAGACGAGTTTCTGGGATTCGTGGAGGGTTGGCGCGGGTTGATGGAAGACAAGACGATGGATCTTGGCCTCTCGTCGGTGGGCGGGATACTGCCGCGTGGCGGCACGATCCTGCGCACTTCCCGCACCAATCCGGCCAAACATGAAAACGGCTTGCAGTTGTGCGCCGAAAACCTCAAGAAACATGGCTGTGACGCGCTGATCGCCATTGGCGGCGACGACACCCTCTCGGTGGCGCAGAAACTTTTCCAGAACGGTGTAAAGGTGGTGGGGGTTCCGAAGACGATCGACAATGATCTGTCCGGCACCGACTTCACCTTCGGCTTTGACACGGCGGTAAATATCGCTACGGGCGCCATCGACCGCGTGCATACCACGGCCGAGGCGCACAACCGCGTGATCGTGGTGGAAGTGATGGGACGCGATTCCGGCTGGATCGCGACCTATAGCGGCATCGCCGGCGGCGCCGACGTCATATTGATCCCCGAAGTTCCTTTCGATATTGACCAGGTGGCCGAACTCATTCGACAACGCCATGCCCGCGGAAGATATTTCAGCATTGTGGTGGCAGCCGAAGGTGCGAAGTTTGCCGGGGGCAACGACGCTGTGTCAGCAGCGGGACTCGATGATTTCGGACACGCGCGCCTAGGCGGAATCGGGGCGACGTTGGCAGCCGAGATCGAAAAGCGGACAGGTTTCGAGTCGCGGTCGGTTGTACTCGGTCACATTCAGCGGGGCGGAACACCCAGCGCTTTCGATCGCGTACTGGCGACGCGCTATGGACTGGGCGCCATCGACATGGTGCACCGCGGCGAATTCGGACAAATGGCTGCGCTAAGGGGGAACAAGATTATTTCCATCCCGCTGGCGGAAGCCATCGCTTCGAATCGTAAGGTGGACAAGGAAATTCTTGACGCCGCCATCGGAATTCTCGACAAGCTCGACTATAAGGTTTCAAAAACTTCCTGAGCCGCGGCATGAACCGGCAATTTGGCTCTTAACAATTTGGACGTGGCGCTTGAACACTACCGGTCAGCCATAGCAAAAGGTACAACCAGACCGGGATTTGGGTGGCATTGACGCAGGTTTAAGGGCATACTAACTCAGCACTCGCCCTCGACAGATTCCGATTTCGAGGAGGCTCTGTGCCTATGTTTCAAGACGAAACCCAGCCCGATCACCATCTGGAGCGGTCGACGGCGCTCCCCTTGCAAGCCGCGTCGCCGGATGCGGAAGTGCAGCGCAAGCGGATGCTCATCGCGCTGGGGATACTGCTGACAGCGCTGGTGGCGGTGATTTTGAAAGACTGGGATTTCTGGTTTCCGCAGGACGGCGAAGTCCAGGAAGCGGCGATTCGAAGCAAGAGCAAGAGTCCGAGTATGCCTGCGGCCACTGCGAGCGTGCCGGCGACTCCCACGCATGAACGCAAGCCCGCCAAATCTCCGGTACCCGCTGCGGCCGCAGTTCCCCTCTCGGCCACCACCGAGCGCGCGGCCTTGCCTCCTCTGCAGGTGGAAGTGGTAGCTGGAAACCGCCACATCAGCGTGCCCGCGAAAAGCAATGCGATCCGTCTGGATGTGGACTCGGGCGCGACGTCTTCTGCATCCGGCGCTCCAGCAACGGCGTCCAATCCGCCGGCCAATGCCGGCAATCGGGTGCAGTTGTCTCCGCAAACGGCGCAGAGTGTAACCGTTTCGGTGCCGCCGGATTATCCCTTGCTGGCGCGGCAGATGAAAGTGCAGGGCGCAGTCAGTTTGCAGGCGCTCATCTCGCGAGAGGGCACCATCCAGGAATTACAGATTCTCAGTGGTCCCGGAATCCTGGCTGCCGCGGCTCGCGAGGCGGTGAAGCAATGGCATTTCAAGCCCTACATCCAAAACGGGCAGCCCGTGGAAACGCAGGCGCGCATCACGGTGAATTTCACTATTTCCACAAATTGAGTTTGCACGTGTGGTGCGGACACTCTTGTCCGCGGCCTTTGGTTTTTGCGGGGGCCTGACCCTGCATTTTCCCGAGACGTGTATTCGCTGGACGCTTCTCGCGGACAGGAGTGTCCGCGCCACACAACCCACGGAAAATTAAACGGGCGTCCGGATTCTTTCGAATCCAAGACGCCCGGGCAGCCCTCCCCCAGAACTGCTCAACCGCA
>Ga0209890_10000088_pt1 | contig 41207 bp, 37 predicted proteins | sample OrgsoiDNA2013049_FD_185799 | JGI IMG/M metagenome (GOLD analysis project Ga0209890, IMG submission 185799) | Permafrost soil microbial communities from the Arctic, to analyse light accelerated degradation of dissolved organic matter (DOM) -... | ecosystem: Environmental > Terrestrial > Soil >... | reverse complement strand
GCTTTCGATACGAGAGCAGTCAGTCGCTGACCTCGCGCGGCGAGCCACCAGCACCCTTGCGATGGCCGCCGACTACGCGCTCGACGTCGACGACCTGCCCGCAGCGACCGATCTGCTCCATCGCGCGGTGGCTATGGCACCTGAGAGGGGGGCCGTGCGGCGCGAACTGCTGAGCCGGCTGGTGCAGGTGGACCAGGCCCTCGGCCTGACAGACGAGGCGCGGGTAGCGATGGAACAGGTTGCCGAGCTGATGGACGATGCGGCGTCCGCCCTGGAGCGTTCCCTGTTCACGGCGCAGCTCCTCAACCTGCGCATGGATTTGGCCGAGACTGTCGACCCTGCCGAGCTCCGGTCCGCCGCTGAGAGCGCCGCACGGCTCGCTCGGCAGCAGCACGACGACCGACGTCTGACGCGGGCTCTCAGCCTCGCTTCCCTCGCGGCGCAGATGAGCTGCCGGTGGGGGGATGCGGTGCAGTTGTTGCGCGAGATCCAGGATGTCGGGTCTCGGTTTGACAAGCGCGACGCTCAGTTCCTGTTCGGCGCCGAGCATGCCTTTGGCGCAAGGACGGTCAACGAGGGCCTGGCCTTCTTCGCGACCGTTCGCGACCAACCGGGTCAGGGGTTGCGCAGCAGGGCGATGATGCAGGTTGGCGAGGCGGCGCTCGTCGCGGCCGCTGGACGCACCGAGCACGCCCTCGAGCTCCTTCGCGAGAGCACCCAGATGGCGCGTGAGCTGGACCCATACGTGGTGATCGCCATGGCACAGCCCGCTGCCGAGGTGCATCTCGCCTGCGGGGAGGTCGAGGAAGCCCTGGTGAGCTTCACAGACGGCATCGAGGCGGCCCGAGACGGCGGCGGCCTTGCCTTTGTTTCGACGCTGCTGGGCTGGAAAGCTGTCCTCCTGCTGGAGCAGAGACTCCATGACGACGAGGCAAGGCGGGTCATCGAGGAGGCCGCGAACGTCACGTCGCCGTACGACATCGCCTCCCTCACTTTGGTGGAAACCGGTAGGGCGATCCTGGCGGCCCGCGATGGAGACCACGGCGATGCTGCAGAACGGGCCTCGAAGGCGCTTGCAGTGATCGACACCACCGACGATATCTGCCAACAGGCGAACATCCGCCGGTGGCTGAGCGAGGTTCCCCGGCGTCGCGGCGATGCCGCAGAGCAGCGTCGCATGCTCGTCGAAGCCCGGGACCTCTATCGCGCCAAGGGCCACCTGCCATTCCTCGCGGCGACCGAGCGGCTCCTGTCCCACGTCACCGACACCGGCATGGTTCCGTAGCCTCTGACACGACACAGCCAGCCCGTCGCCTGTCGCGGCACGACTCATGCACACCACGCCGTTTCCGCGGGCCTGGAGCGCTAGATCGAAGGCCTGCAGATTCGCCAGGAACCAGTCCGGCACCTGCTGGTGCACGATCTTGCCGCACTTCGCGTCCAGGCGCACCGTGTAGGGGTCGCGGTCGAGTCCGCCGGACCTGAGGTTCAGCAGCCCTTCCTGCCGGGCCCAACGATCAGGATGGACCTGGCCCTCATGACGTCGAGCTCAGGTTCATCACCGGTCGAAGCGAACACCTCAAGCATCTCGCGCAGATACTCCTCCTTGATCACCAGACACCGGCCCTGGCTGGCGCCCATGGCTGCGCTGTTGGAGCAGTCGCTCAGGGCGGGTGTGTCACAGGAGCCGCTGGCGCTCGGGCTTTGAGTGGTTCAGTGCCGAGCGCGCCGACTGTGGCACAGAGCAAGATCGGCTGCATGACCCGGATGACGGCCTGATCTTGAGTTCAGTCGCGGAGCAGCAGAGTCCTACAAAGACGGTCAAACTGACTGTCCATCGCGACCGCCAAAGAACGGGGTCCGCTGTCCGCGGCTCAGACAGAGTCAGCGCATGATGTACCGCTCGAGGGTCTATTCGGGGAGCCGTTGCTGCCGTAACTTCCTCACGTATTCCTGGCGAACAGCCGTAGACAGCCATTTTGACCCGATCACAGCCGGCCCACACGAAAGACCCCCGACCGGCGTTTCCGCAGGTCAGGGGCCCTCTGGGCACGTGGTGGCAGGTGAAGGATTCGAACCTTCGAAGCTTTCGCGATGGATTTACAGTCCACTCCCATTGGCCGCTCGGGCAACCTGCCTTGGTGCGGATGGAAGGATAGCAACTCAACCACGGTGTTCGTCCAACAGGGCGGCCGTAGCACGACAAACGACACCGCCCATCCCTCGTCGCACCGGGGTTAGGCGCCACCTGACACACCGAAGGAGCCGATATGGCCGACGCATCGTTCGACGTCGTGAGCAAGGTCGACAAGCAGGAGGTCAGCAACGCTCTGACTCAGGCCCGCAAGGAGATCGCCCAACGCTACGACTTCAAGAACGTCGGGGCCTCCATCGAGTGGAGCGGCGAGAACATCCTGATCAAGGCGAACTCACAGGAGCGTGTGCTCGCGGTCCTTGATGTCTTCCAGACCAAGCTGATCAAACGGGGCGTCTCGCTCAAAGCCCTGGATCTTGACGAGAAGGATCCCCAACTCTCCGGCAAGGAGTACCGCCTGGAGGCATCCCTCAAGGACGGGATCAGCCAGGAGGAGGCCAAGAAGATCTCCAAGCTGATCCGTGACGAGTTCGGAAAGACCGTCAAGGCACTCATCCAGGGAGACGAGCTACGTGTCTCCAGCAAGTCCAAGGACGACCTGCAGTCAGTCATGGCGATGCTGCGCGTCGCCGACCTGCAGGTCGCTGTCCAGTTCACCAACTACCGCTGAGTGCTCGAAGGCGGCAAGGGCCTTGGACGAGTCGTCCTGGACCCTGTCCAAGACGCTAGGCCGTGCCTGACCCAAACGCGGCCCGCGAGGCCAGTGCCTCACGCAGTTGGGAGTCCGCGTCCACCATGGCCCGGCGAACGGAGGCCGACAGGTCACCGCGCCGCAGCGCGGCAGCGGACTGGTCCGCCGTGGAACTCTCGACCAGACTGCCCGGGTAGGCCAACGCAGCAACCCTGGCCAAGGCGTCCTCGCCGACTCGCACCGACAGTGCCGGCACATCTGAGAAGTAACGTGCAACATACGGTCGCAAGACGTCCTGTTCGCTGGCGTGCCAGAAGCCAGCAGCCAGTGCGTTCAGCTCGTAGTTGGATCGTCCGTGCTCTCCGGTGATCTGCTCCCAGGCCCAGACCTTGGCCGACACATCGGGCGCAGAAGCCTTGGCCTGCAACCATTTCAGGTTGCCCGCCATGGTGTGATCCTGATCCAGGGCGGCGTCCATCTCGGCTGACCCGATGACGCCACGTCGAGCCAGGTTGCCCAGCACCACCCAACGGAAGTCTGAGTCCCCAGCCAGACCCTCGGGCAGCTGCTGCCCGGACAACCAGCCACCCAGCAGGTCCTGCTCCGCGGACAACGTCGCCACGAACCGTGCCGCCACCAGGGCCCGTGACGAGCCGGGTTCTGCCTGGGCGAGCATCGAGGAGGCAGCCTCGGCCATCAGGGCGTGCGCGCCGTCCTGCTCGTCGAACGGGATGAATGCAGGGATGATCCGCCCAGTCATCTGCAGACCCACCCGGTTGATGATCGACTGGTTGCTCTCCCTTGCCCACGATGTCGCCAGCACAGCGAGCAGGTGTCGCGGGTCGATCTCAGCCAGCGCGACCCCGTCGATCAGCGCTGTCCACACAACCGCCCGAGCCTGAGCCTGCGGCACTTCGCACAGCTCAGCTGGCGCGGCAGCTACCGTGGCCGCGTCAAGCTTGATGTTGGCCCAGGTCAGGTCCGTCGCGTTGGGAATGAGCATGCTGGCTGTCGGCCGGCCCTGAAGCTCCGGCAGCGCGATCTGGTCGTGGTCCACTGTGGTGACCACGCGGAATACCTCTGTGCCGCGCGAGAACCCGGCGACATCGAAACTGTGCGGGCGATCCGCTGGATGGGCCGAAGGGGGCGTCCTGCGCACCGTGGCCTTGGTGATGGAACCCTGTTCCGTGACCGTCTCCACCGAGATCGCATCGAGCCCCGCGGTCCGCAGCCACGCGTCGGCCCAGCCCCGCAGGTCCTTGCCGCCGGCACGCTCCATCGCGCCGAGGAAGTCCACGAGTGCAGCGTTGCCGTAGGCGTGGGAACTCAGGTACTGCGCCACCCCGGCGATGAACGCGTCATCGCCGATGTGGGCAATCAGCTGACGCAGCGTGGCGGCCCCCTTGGCGTAGGAGATGCCGTCAAAGTTCTGCAGTGCCGACTGAGCGTCGGGCGCAGGCGAACCGGCAACGGGGTGGGTCGACGGCATCCGCTCGGCGGCGTAACCCCACGTCTTGCGGGCCATCGAGGAGTCGACCCAAGCATCAGTGAACTCCGTTGCCTCACAAAGGGTTCGGTGAGACATGTACTCGGCGAAGGACTCGTTGAGCCACAGGTCGTCCCACCACCGCATGGTCACCAGGTCGCCGAACCACATGTGTGCCATCTCATGCGAGATGGTGTTGGATCGGGTCAGCAACTCGTCGTGGGTTGTGGCCCCGCGGAACACGTATTGGTCGCGCAGCGTCACGCAGCCCGGGTTCTCCATCGCACCGGCGTTGAACTCTGGGACATAGACCTGGTGGTAGTCCCCGAACGGATAGCGGATACCGAACAGCCGGTGGTAGTAGTCGAAGGACTGCCGGGTGATGGTGAGCATCTGCTCGGCCTGGCGTTCCAGCGGCTCACGCAGAGAGGCTCGGGCGTGGATGCCCAACGAGATACCGTCATGCACCGCCGTGACGGAGACATACGGCCCGGCGCACACGGTGAAGAAGTAGGTGGCCAACGGCTTCGTTGTCGCCAGCACCCACCTCCCCTCACCGGCGCGCACGGCGGCACCGTTGCCCAGGACGATCCACTCGGGCGGTGCGGTCACGCTGACGTCGTAGGGAGCCTTGAGGTCGGGCTGGTCGAAACAGGCGAAGATCCGCGGCGCGGCGTCCAGGAACGAGTGCCCGTAGACATAGTGCCTGTCGTCTGCGGAGTCGACCGCCCGGTGCAGGCCCTGGCCGTCATTGCTGTAGCTCATCGTCGCCGTCACCACGACCTCGTTCTCCAGGGCCAGTCCGGTCAACGCGATCCGCTCGCCGTCAAAGTCGGTGGAGCTGATCTGCACGTCGTTGAGGGTGGCTCGATGGAGCCGCTGCGGCTTGATGTCCAGGAACGTGGCCGCCCCCGGTTCAGAGCAGCTGAAACGCACAGTGCTCGTGGACTCGAAGGTCGTGGGACCCTGGGCCAGGTCGAGGTCGACGCAGTATCCGGTGACATCAATGAGGGCTGATCGCGCCCCGGCTTCCACACGGGTCAGGTTGGTCATGCCCGCCACTCTCTCAGAAGCAGCCGGGGGCGACCGTCGCGGTCAGTACGGGCGATACCAGGTCAGTAACCGCGGTACCCCGTGGCCATCGTTTCCAGCCGGGCGATGCGCTCGGCCATCGGCGGGTGGGTCGCGAACAACCGTGAGACATCCTGGGGGCGGAACGGGTTGACGATCATCATGTGACTGGCGTTGACGAGGTCGCGCTGCGGGGCCAGCGGCGCGGCGGCCGTCCCGCTCTCGAGCTTGCGCAGCGCCGACGCGAGGGCCAACGGGTCCTTGGTGAGCGTGGCCCCGTCCTCGTCGGCGTCGTACTCACGCGTGCGGGTGATCGCCAGCTGGATCGTCGTGGCGGCAAGCGGGGCCAGGAGCGCCATGAGCATCATGGCCATCGGGTTGGAGCGGTTGCCGTTGTTGTTGCCACCACCGCCGAAGATGCCCATGAACATGAACACCTGGGCGACGCTGGTGATGACACCGGCGATCGCTGCGGCCACCGAAGACGTCAGGATGTCACGGTTGTAGACGTGCATGAGCTCGTGCCCGAGGACCCCGCGCAACTCGCGTTCGTCGAGCAGCGCCAGGATCCCTTCGGTGCAGCAGACCGCCGCGTTGGACGGGTTTCGGCCCGTGGCAAAAGCATTGGGCGCTTCGGTGGGCGAGACGAACAAGCGAGGCATCGGCTTGTTCGCAGCCGCCGAAAGCTCGCGCACGATGCGGTACATCGCGGGGGCCTCAGTCTCGCTGACCGGGCGGGCGCGCATCGCCCTGATCGCGATCTTGTCGCTGTTCCAGTAGCCATACGCCGTCATCCCTACGCCGAGCAGCGCAAAGACCCAGATGTACTTGCCGCCGCTGACCAGAGCACCCAGGGCGAGCAGAAAGGCGAAGATGCCGCTGAAGAGCAGGGTGGTCTTCAGCCCGTTGTAGTGGTTGTGCATGTTCTTCCTAACGCGGCTACTCGGTAGGGTGTTCCGACCCCCAGGACGTGACCGCGCTCGGGCAACCTGGGGTCATCGACAGTGGACTGCGCCCAAACGCCGTCAACTACCGAACAGCCCCAAGATCAGCTGCGGGCTCAGGCTGGTCACCACCAGTGCGATCGCTGAGAAACCAACGGCGACCAGCGTCGCGGGATGCACTCGAACGCTTAGTGCTGCCACCGAGGCACCCCCGTCGGGCACCTGGCGAGCAGAGGCCTTCGCTTCGGAGTCAGGTGAGGCGAGGACGGCGCGCAACCAACGCAGGTAGACGGCCACGCCCAGGACGGCGTTGACGGCGGCGACGACGGCCAGCAACCAGAGCTCGCTGGCGACAACTGGCCGAAGCGCGACGACCTTGGCCACCACACCGAGGATGCCCGGCGGCAGCCCGGCCAACGACAGCAGCGCCAGCGCGAGCGCGCTGGCCAGGAAAGGGTGGTCACGAAGCAGACCGCGGTAACCGGTGAGGTTACGCGCGCGCGCTGCTCCCCTGGTCTGGACCAGGGCGGCGACCACGGCGAAGGCCAGGATCGTGGCCAGGACGTAGGCCAACAGGTAGGCCCCGGAGGCGCGCACCGCCGCCGAGGAGACGGTGGCCAGGGGCAACACCACCCAACCGGCCTGTGCGACGGTCGACCACGCGAGCAGGCGGACGACGCCGTCCTGTCGCAGCGCCATGACATTGCCCAGCGTCATGCTCACCGCGGAGACGATCGCGATGGCGGTCAGTGGCGGAGCACCCAGGGGTGCGACGGCCCGGATCACGACCAGCAGCGCGGCCAGGGCGGCGATCTTGGAGACGCCGGCGAGGAACGCGGCGATTGGTAACGGGGCCCCGTCGTAGGCTTCAGGAGTCCACGCATGGAACGGAACGAGCGAGAGCTTGAAGCCGATCCCGGCGACGACGACAACGACAGCCAGGACCAGGATCGGTCGTCGGGTCGGGTCGTGGATCACCATGAGCGCAGCTGCGGGATTGAGGAACGCGCTTCCGGTGGCAGTGAACCACAAGCCAGCCGCGAGCGCCAGCAGGCCGAAGGAGACCAGAGAGGTAGTCAACAGGTCGACCGCCCCGGAGATCGCCGAGCTTGCACCACGCAGGGCGACCAACGCCACCGTCGGGAGGGTGGCCAGCTCGAGGGCAACCAGCCACGACCCGACGTCGCGGGCACCGGCAACAGCTGTGGCTCCCGCCGTCGCTGCCAGGACGAGGCTCACGATGACCGCCGTGCCGCCGCGCGACTGTTTCTTGTCGTCCGGCCAGCTCAGCAGCAGGGTCACTGCCGCAGCCAGGAGCGCTGCCAGCTGCAGGGCCGACGCCACCGAGTCGGCGGCATACATGCACTGGCCACCGCCGGGAAGACACAGCGTCTGGCGAGCGCCTCCGGCGACCATGCCCAAGCCGGCGAGGGTGGCCACGGCGCCGACGACGAGGCTGACCAGCGCGATCACGTAGTGCGCCCGACGCAAGCGTTGGAACGCAACATCGACCACCAGGACGACGGCCGCTCCCACGGCCGGCGCGAGCACCGGCAAGAGCATCCCGGCGTTCACGCTAACGACGGCCTGGCTCATCGGGACACCTCCGAGGTGATGGCGGTGACGTCCTTGATGGTCGAGTTCAAGACAAGCCCCGGGGCCACACCCAGGACCAGGACGGCGGCAACCAGGACCGCCAGTACGGACCATTCGCCGCCGCGGGCATCCGCATGGGCAGGCGTGGTGCGGTCGCCGGACCAGATCAGCCGAAGCACGCGCAGCGAGTAGCCTGCGGCCACTGCGGTGCCTGTCACGGCCAGGACCGCCAGGACGCGCATCAGACCTTGGGGTCGGTCGGGCGCCGGGTTCCATGCGGCAAACATCGCCAGGAACTCCCCCCAGAAGCCGATCAGACCGGGAAGGCCGAGCGACGCGGCGAAGCCGACGACAAGGGCGAGGCCCAGTCGAGGCGAGACCTCACGCAGCGCGGCGCGTGCGGTGGCCAGATCCGCCGATCCCCAGCGTTCCTTGAGACCACCGACGAGGAAGAAGAGCAGGGCGGACACGACACCGTGGGCAACGTTGGCGAACAACGCCGCTTGGAGCCCCACGGTCGTCCCACTGGACAGACCCAGGACCACGAAGCCCATGTGCGCAACAGAGGAGTAGGCAATCAGCCGTTTGAGGTCGTTCTCAACCAGGCAGGCCAGGCCTCCCCACAGGATGCCGACAACACCGACGGCGCCGAACACCGGTGCCAGAGCCCCGAACCCTATGGGCAGCGGCGCGATCACCAACCGGACAACCCCGTAGGTGCCCATCTTCAGCAGCACGGCCGCCAGCATCACCGATCCGGCGGTTGGCGCGATGGTGTGGGCGGGCGGTAGCCAGGTGTGCAGAGGCCACACCGGAATCTTGATGCCCATCCCGACCAGGAGCAGCGAGGCGATGATGATCTGCGTATGCCGTGCCATCCCGGCGCCGTGGGCGGCCGCGAGGGCGTCGATGTTGGCCGTGCCGGCGGACTGGACCAGGGCGAGGATGCCCACCAGCATGAGCGTGGAGCCGAGCACCGTGTAGAGCACGAATCGCCCCGATGCGTCGGCGCGTGCGGCAAGGTCGTGAGAGTCGCCGAAGCGGGAGATCAGCACCCACATGGGGATGAGCACGATTTCGAAGGCGACGAAGAACAGGACTGCATCACGGGCGTAGAACGTTGCCAGCGCTCCGAGCTCGACCAGCTGCAGACATCCGTAGAACGTCGTGGGCGAGCCGCCCCGGGGGGGGTGCGACCGTGCGTGAACCACGACAGCGACGCTGAGCGCAGCGGTAAGAATCAGCAGGGGTGCGCTGATGCCATCGACGGCGAAGTGAAACCTGACCCCGAGCGAGGGCAGCCACAAGTAGTCCACCACGGGCCGAGCGATCACCGTGGCGATGACCAGGGCGGCCGTGGCCACGCTGGCGGCGAGGCTGAGCAGATTGGCGTTGCCTTCGGCGGAGGTCGCGGAGCCGCGCCCCGCGACGATCAGGGAAGTACCCGTCACGGCCGGGATCGCCAGGGCAGCGAGCAGGAGGATCACCACAACGTTACGCCCGACACGCCGACCGCCAACACTCCGAGTAACAACCACACAAGGTACGAGGACGGCTTGCGGGTGTGCGCCCGCTCGCCGGTCACGCCGGCCCAGCGCGTCGCCACGACGGTGCCGCGGACGTAGGCGTCAATGACCTGGCGGTCGGCCGTGACCACGACCCGTGCCAGCCTGACGACCGGGGACACCACTGCGACATAGACACCGTCTGCTCCAAAACCCTTGTCGAACATGACCATTCGGCGGGCGCCGAGGAGGCGGACGGCAGCATCACCAGTACCGGTGATCGGTGCCATCCGGCGCACCACCAGCCAGGCCGCCAGGATCAGGAGCACCGAGGCTGCGGCCAACACCCACGTGATGTGCGGCTTGACCGGGACCAAGGGAGTGAAGATGACCGATCCCCCGACCACCGATAGCAGGGCCAAGATGCTGACGGACACGCGGGCGCTGCCATGGATGGGGGCATGGCCATGATCAGCGCCGACATGGGCGGCGGGTGGGGCCGATGAGGGTGGAGAGACCCCTGCCATGCCGGGCGCCGGATCCGAGAACATCTCGATGAGGCTGACCTCGTTGACGGCTCTCGAGTCGTGAATCGCGCTCTGGCGGACGGCCTCGTCGGCCGGGTTCAGGTGGGTGAGGACCAGCCAGGCCCGGGTGCAGTAGGCGGCGGTGAGCACCACTGTCACGCCAAGTGCGACCAGCAGGATCCACCCCCCAAGCGAACCGGACTCCGAGACGTTGTCGTAGGCCGCACCCAGGACGTACTCCTTGGACACGAAACCGACCAGCGGCGGGACTCCGGCAAGAGCCAGCAGGCCAGCGGCGATGGGCAGCTTCAGTTCCGGGTGATGGCGCACTCCACCGGACATGGCCACCGCCGAGGTGCCGGCGACCAGGACGCTGAGCCAGCCGATCGCCAGGAAGAGCAGGGCCTTGAACATCGCGTGCGACAACAGGTGCAACACCGCAGGGCCGGCTCCGACGGACGCCGGTGCGATGGCCAGGGCGGACAACATCATCGCGATCTGGCTGACCGTCGAGTAGGCCAGCAGACGCTTGATGTCCGACTGACCGAAGGCAAGGATCCCTGCGCCGACCATCGTGACGGCGGTGATCAGCGCGAGCACGAGGCGAGCGGGGTCCGACAGGACGAAGATCGGGAACAGTCGCGCCAGGACGAAGGTGCCGGCGGCGACCATCGTCGCGGCGTGGATGAGCGCCGAGGCAGGGGTCGGGCCCTCCATCGCATCCGGCAGCCAGTCGTGGAAGGGGAACTGCGCCGACTTTCCGGCGATACCGCACAGCAGGCAGAGGAAGGCGGCCGTCAGGGTCGAACCCGGCAGGGCGGACCAGTGGGCGATCACGGCCGGGATGGACGTCGTTGACGGGCCAGCCGCCAGGATGATCAGGCCGATAACGAAGGCCAGGTCGGCGATGCGGGTGACCAGGAACGCCTTGGTGGCAGCCCGTCGCGCGGACTCCAGCCGGCTGTTGTGACCGATGAGCAGGTAGGAACACCAGCCCATGACCTCCCAGCCGATGAGGGTGAGGATGAGGTCACCGGACAGGACCACAAGCAGCATGGCCGCGAGGAACAGGGACACCGAAGCCACGAAGACGCCGTAGCGGTCGTCCTCATGCAGATACCACTTGGAGAAGAGCTGGACCGCGAGCCCCACGATCCCTACGGCCACCACCACGATCGCGCTGAGGTCGTCCACAAGCAGGTGCAACGGCATCCGCAACTGCCCCAGCGGGAGCGATCCGAAGGTGGAGACCTCTGGGGTGACTGTGCCGTGGTGCACGCCGTACAGGACGTACAAGCCCGCGAGCAAGCTCACGACCGCGCCCGCTGATGAGATGAACGCGCTGGCCAGCCGGCGGCGGGCGACGAACAATCCGAGAATCGCGGCAAGGAAGGGAACCAGGACGACCAGCCGGGCGGCCTGGGAAACGGAATCGCTCATGCGCCAGGCTCGCTCAGGTCGATGTGGCCACGGTCGCGGAACAAGGCCAGGATCACGGCGAGCGCGACCCCCATCTCGGCCGCGGCGATGGTAATGAGGAAGAGCGTCAGGACGTGGCCCGTACGCAGCGGATCGTTGAGCACCGAGCCCATCGTGACGAACAGCAGGTTGGCGGCGTTAAGAATCAGCTCGACCCCGATCAGGACCAGCACCGCGTTGCGTCGGGCGATCACGCCGTAGCTCCCCGCCCCCACAAGGACACAGACGAGCGTGAGGGGAAGCCAAAGATGGATCATGCTGACTTCCTCTGGGCCGACGGGGTCGGCATTCTGGAGACGGCCAACGCCGCGATCAGGGCAGCGAGCAGCAGCAGGGAGAGCAGCTCGAAGGGCCACACCCACGACCCGAACAGCTGGGTGGCGATCCCTTTGGTGTCACCGGCTCTGGTGGAGCGGATCTGTCCGCCCAGGGCCGGCAACAACACCGCAGCCAGCAGTGTGGTGATGCCGGCGCCGATCACCGCTGCCGCCACACGCTGGATGGGAGCCGAGCTGTGCTCCGGGCTGCGGCCCATGGGCGCCCGGGTCAACATCAGCGCGAAGAGCACCAGCACGACGACCGCCCCTACGTACACGAGCAGCTGTACCAGGGCCACCAGCTCGGCACCCAGGATCAGGTAGCAACCGGCCAGGGTGCCCAGGGTGACCACGAGCCACAGGGCGGCATGCACCAGCTGGTGGGTGGTGACCGCGAGAACCGCACTCGCTGCGGTAATCAGTCCCACGGCGCCGAAGAGGATGTCCAGCGTCGTCATGGGCGTGCCTCCGGGGCCTTTCGCGCGGGCTTGTTGGCCGCGGTGATCTCAGCCGGCTCAGCCGAGTTCGGGTCCAGTGCCGGCGGCGGCGGCACGGTGGGCATCCACTGCCCGAGCCGAGACTTCTCATGCAGCAGATCCAGGACGTCGACCTCGGCGTACTCGAACTCCGGACTCCAGTGCAGGGCGTCGAAGGGGCAGACCTCAATACAGATGCCGCAGTACATGCACAAGGAGAAGTCGATCGCGAACCGGTCGAGCACGTTGCGCTGGCGCTCGCGCCCCCCCGGGGTGGTCGCCGGGAGCGTCTCCTTGTGGGAGTCGATATAGATGCACCAGTCCGGGCACTCGCGCGCGCACAACATGCAGTTCGTGCAGTTCTCCTCGAGCAGCGCAATGACGCCCCGGGTACGCGGTGGCAGTTGCGGCTGCGCATCGGGGTACTCCGCGGTGTGGGTCGGCCTGGCCAGCGTCCTGGCTGTGGTCGCCAGTCCCTTGAGCAGGCCCGGCAGAACGCCACGCTCGTTCGGCGGATCTGCCTGTGAATGCTGGTGATCGGTCATCGTGAGCTCAACACCACCCATACTGAGGTCAGGGCCAGCTGAGCCAGCGCGACGGGAACGAGAACCAACCAGGCCAGACGCTGGAGCTGGTCCTCTCGCAGACGCGGCCAAGCCACGCGCAACCAGATGATCAGCACGGCGATCAGCGCGCCCTTCAGCAGCGTCCACACCGGCCCCAGACCATCCGAGAAAGGACCGTGCCAACCGCCCAGGAACAGTACGGCGAACAGCAGAGACATCACGACGATGCCGGCGTACTCCGAGAGCAGGAAGAACGCGAACCGCAGTCCGGTGTACTCGGTGAACGGTCCCATCACGATCTCGGAGTCGGCTATCGGCATGTCGAAGGGCGAACGCTGGAGCTCGGCCACCGCAGCAATGAGGAAGACCAGCGCACCGGGGAGCTGCCACAACAGCCACAGCGGACTCCACGCGTCAGCAATGCCGGTCAGCGACACCGTCCCTGCTGCCAGGGCAACCGAGGCCACCGAGAGAACCAACGGCAGCTCGTAGCTGAGCAGCTGCGCGGCGGCACGCATCCCACCGAGCAGGGCGTACTTGTTGGCGCTCGACCAACCCGCCATCAGGAGCCCCAGGATCCCGACCGCGCTGGCTGCCAACACGAACAGCACACCGGCACCGACGTTTGCCGCGACAACTGTGGCAGAGAGCGGAATAACAGAAAGTGCAACGAGATAAGGCACCAGTGCGACAGCGGGCGCGAGCCTGAACACCCAACGGTCGGCGGCACGCGGGGTGATGTCTTCCTTCTGGACGAACTTGACGCCATCGGCGACCAGCTGCGCCCAGCCGTGGAATCCGCCGGCATACATCGGACCCAGGCGCCCCTGCATGTGCGCCATCACCTTGTGCTCCATCTGGCCCACCACCAACGGCAGCACGAGGAAGGAGACCAGCACGATCACTGACCTCAGCACCACCTCGAGCGCGGCGTTCATCGCGGCCCCCAGGTGATGTCGGGCACACCCGGTGCCGTGATCTTGCGACGGCCCGGCTTCTCGGTGTGCGGCTGACCGCCCTCGCCGGCGCCTTCTCCTGGCTCCTTTGAGCCGGGCCATGCCTTGCTGGCGCGTGCGGCAAGGACAAATGACTTGCGCAACGGTGTGCCCTCAAAGCCGTTGGGCAGCAGAAGCGGTCGCAGACCAAGACCGGTCCCGTCGTCGAAGCCCTCGAAGCCGATGCCGAACATCTCGTAGGTCTCGCGCTCGTGCCACGCCGCGCCGGACCACAGACCGGTCGCGCTGGGAGCGGACTGGCCGTTGGGCACCCTGGTGCGCATCAGGACGCGAGCCAGCGAACCGCGCCCGGTTGAGCTGTTCATGAGGTGGCAGACCAGGTCGAAGCCTGGGTTCTCCTCAGCGTCGGTCTCATCAACGGCGGTCAACCAGTCAAAGAAGTCGAAGCCCTCGCCGCGGGCAGCCGTCAGCGCGGCCGTCCACTCCGCCAAGGGAACATCACGGCAGGGAGTCTCGTTCACGACAGCTCTCCACCGGTTTCGCGACCGGTCACCTCTGGCTTGACTAGCAAGGGCCGGGTGACTTCCCCTGCCGCAGCGCGGCGCGACCCGGCATACTTTGCACGAATGGACTTGGTGGACAACGTCTCCGAGGCGATCTTCTCCTGGAGACGGATGATGCCCTGCAACAGAGCCTCCGGTCGCGGCGGGCAGCCCGGCACGTAGACATCGACCGGGATCAGCTGGTCGACGCCCTTGGTCACGCAGTACGAGTCCCAGTAGGGGCCGCCGCTGTTGGCGCAGGAGCCGAACGAGATGACGTACTTCGGCTCGGGCATCTGGTCGTACAACCTGCGGATCGCCGGAGCCATCTTGTCGCTGACGGTGCCGGACACCACCATGAGGTCAGCCTGGCGTGGGCCGGGCGCGAACGGGATGACGCCCAGACGGATGAAGTCGTGCCGGGCCATCGACGCGGCGATGAACTCGATGGCGCAGCAGGCCAGCCCGAAGTTGAACACCCACAGGCTGTAGCGCCGGCCCCAATTGAGGACGACCTTGATCGGGCGGGGCGCGTCGTCATTGACCGGCCCGACGCGAGGCATGGGTAGCTCGACCCTCATTCAGTAACCTCAACATCCGACGTCAGCAGACCAAACGCCATCAGACCCACCTGAGCAGCCCACGCCGGGCGGCGTGGGCCAGGCCAACCAGCAGCACAGCGATGAAGATGCCCATCTCGGCCAGCGAGGCGACACCGAGATCGGTGCTGCGGATCACCGTGGCCCAAGGAAAGAGGTAGACCGCGTCGACGGCGAACACGACGTAGAGGAAGGCATACAGGAAATAGCGCACATTGGTCTGCGCCCAACCCTCCCCCACGGGATCAACACCGCACTCGTACGTCGAGAGCTTCGCCGCCGTCGGCGCACGTGGTGCCAGCACCAGGCGAACCGCCATGGCGGCAACGAACAGGAGTGCGCCTGCGAGGACGACTCCACCAACTGTCAGATACGGGGACACGCGGGTCAGCCTAGGGGGACCGCTCCGGCGTCCAACACGCGGAGTCCCTTTGTGGACGCCCCCGACGACACAATAGGGGTGGGAGGTAGCATCACAAGAAGCCCCAACGCGATCATGACGTAATTGGGAGACTCAAGAATTCTGGTGAGAACGCAGGCATGAGCAACAAGCGAGTTCAAAGTCTTGACAGTGTCATCATTCGATTTGCCGGAGACTCCGGTGATGGCATGCAGCTCACCGGAGACCGTTTCACCTCCGAGACCGCAGCGCTGGGCAACGACCTTTCCACTTTGCCCAACTACCCTGCCGAGATCCGGGCCCCTCAGGGCACGCTCCTGGGCGTCTCAAGCTTCCAGCTGCACTTCGCTGACCATAACGTCCTGACCCCCGGCGATGCACCTGACGTACTGGTGGCCATGAACCCGGCCGCGCTGAAGGCCAACCTGGGCGACCTGCCGCGTGGGGCCACGATCATTGTCAACACCGACGAGTTCACCAAACGTAACCTGGCCAAGGTCGGCTACGACGTGTCTCCCGTGGAGGACGGCAGCCTCGACAGCTACCACCTGCACCCACTCGGGCTGACCTCCATCACCGTCGACGCGCTCGCGGAGTTCCCCCTGTCCCGCAAGGACAAGGAGCGGGCCAAGAACATGTTCGCCCTCGGTCTTCTGTCGTGGCTCTACACCCGACCCACCGCCGGTACCGAGCAGTTCCTGAAGAGCAAGTTCGGGTCCAAGCCCGACATCCTCCAGGCCAACCTCGCCGCCCTGCACGCGGGCTTCAACTACGGCGAGACCACGGAGGACTTCGCGGTCACCTACGAGATCGCCCCGGCCACGATGCGGGCCGGCGCATACCGCAACATCGTCGGTAACAACGCGCTCGCCTACGGCTTGGTGGCCGCGGCTCACCGCAGCAAGCTGCCGCTGGTCCTGGGCGCCTACCCGATCACCCCGGCCACGGACATTCTGCACACGCTCTCGCGGCTGAAGAAGTTTGGCGTTGTCACGATCCAGGCCGAGGATGAGATCGCCGGCGTCGGCGCTGCGATCGGAGCCTCCTATGGTGGCGCCCTCGGCGTCACGGCTACCTCCGGTCCCGGTATTGCCCTCAAGTCCGAGGCGATCGGCCTGGCCGTGATGCTGGAGCTGCCCCTGGTGATCGTCAATGTCCAGCGTGGTGGCCCTTCGACCGGCCTGCCCACCAAGACCGAGCAGTCCGACCTGCTGCAGGCGATGTTCGGGCGCAACGGCGAGTCGCCCTGCGCGATCATCGCCCCACAGTCGCCGGGAGACTGCTTCGACGCCGCCTTCGAGGCGGTCCGGATCGCCACGACCTACCGGACCCCGGTGTTCGTGCTCTCCGACGGCTACCTTGCCAACGGCTCCGAGCCCTGGCTCATCCCCGAGGTCGCTGACCTGCCCCACAACGACATCACCTTCGTCACAGAACCCAATGATATTGATGCCAATGGCGACCCGGTCTTCCACCCGTTCCTGCGCGACCCCGAGACGCTGGCTCGGCCATGGACCATCCCGGGCACCCCAGGCCTCGAGCACCGCATCGGCGGCATCGAAAAGGCCGACGTGACCGGCGACCTGTCCTACGACCCCGACAACCACGACAAGATGACGCGGCTGCGCCAAGCCAAGATCGACGGCATCGCGGTCCCGAACCTGGTCGTGGACGACCCATCCGGGGACGCGGACATTCTCATCCTGGGCTGGGGCTCGACCTACGGTCCGATCGCGGAAGCCACCCGGTTGGCGCGCAACGACGGTCTCCACGTCGCCCGCGCCCACCTGCGCCATCTCAACCCCTTCCCGGCCAACCTCGGTGAGGTGCTCGGTGCCTACCGGCAGGTGATCCTGCCCGAGATGAACCTCGGCCAGCTCGCCCTGCTGCTGCGCGCCAAGTACCTCGTGGACGTGCAGTCCTACACGCAGGTGCGTGGGCTGCCATTCACGTCCGTCGAGCTCGCCAACGTCCTGACCGAAGCCTCAGAACTAGCATCAGCAACAGTGAGCGGAGCCACCCGATGACATCCACCGTCGAACTCGGAATGCCCGGTGCTGGCACCCTTGGGGTACCTCACCTCGTGCAGGACGCCCCCGCGCAGACCAAAAAGGACTTCGTCAGCGACCAGGAGGTCCGCTGGTGTGCCGGCTGCGGCGACTACTCGATCCTGGCGGCCATCCAGGGATTCCTGCCGGAGCTCGGTCTCAAACGCGAGAACATCGTCTTCGTCTCAGGCATCGGATGCTCCTCGCGTTTTCCGTTCTACCTTGACACCTACGGCATGCACTCGATCCACGGCCGCGCGGCGACCATCGCCACCGGCCTGGCAACGGCGCGGGCAGACCTGTCAGTATGGGTGGTCACCGGCGATGGTGACGCGTTGTCCATCGGCGGCAACCACCTGATCCACGCGTTGCGGCGCAACGTCAACCTCAAGATCCTGTTGTTCAACAACCGGATCTACGGCCTGACCAAGGGTCAGTACTCCCCCACCTCCGAGTTCGGCAAGATCACGAAGTCGTCTCCTTTCGGCTCGGTCGACACCCCCTTCAACCCGGTGTCACTGGCCCTCGGCGCCGAGGCTACGTTCGTGGCTCGGGCGATGGACACGGACCGCAAGGGACTCACGTCCGTGCTTCGCGCGGCCGCCGAGCATCGGGGCACGGCGCTGGTCGAGATCTACCAGAACTGCTCCATCTTCAACGACGGTGCCTACGAGGTGCTCAAGGACCGCGATGAGGCCGCAGCCCGCCTCGTCCACCTGGTCGACGGCGAGCCGGTGCGCGTCGGGACCGACAAGGTTGTCGTACGCGCCGACTCCGGGGAGTTTACGGTGGTTGCGGCCGAGGGCGCCGATCCGTCTCGGATCGTCATTCACCACGCCGACGCCGAGGACCCGTCCGAGGCATTCCAGCTCTCCCGTCTTGACGACCCCACGATGTCCCACGTCCCGATGGGCATCTTCCGCAACGTCTCCAAGCCGACCTACGACGACCTGGTACGCGCACAGGTCGATGACGCCGTCGAGAGCGTCGGTCACAAGGCGACCGACTCGGACCTGGCGACACTGCTGCACGGAAAGGACACCTGGACCGTCGGCGGGTGAGCGGTCTGTCCCCTGGCCACGGACAGGTGTCCCCTGGCCAGGGGCAGGACACCCAACGTGGTGCTGCCTACGGCGCTGGCGCCTATGCGATCTGGGGAGTATTTCCCCTGTATTTTCGCCTGCTCGCCCCCGCCGGCGCCTGGGAGATCCTGGCCCACCGCATCCTGTGGACCCTTCTCTTCTGCGCTGCGGTGCTTGCCGTCCGCCGCGAGTTCGGATGGTGCCGTTCGGTGTTCGCCAACCCCAGGATGCTGGCGACGGTCACGGTAGCCGGGCTGCTGATCGCGGTGAACTGGGTCATCTACGTGTCGGCTGTGATGGCTCACCACGTCACCGAGGCGTCGCTGGGCTACTTCCTCAACCCGATCGTGACCGTGGCGATCGGCGTGGTCGTCCTGCGCGAGCGGCTGCGCTCGCTGCAGTGGCTGGCTGTTGGCCTCGGGCTCGCGGCCGGGGTCTACCTCACGATCGACTTCGGGCGCCCTCCGTGGATAGCTCTGGGTCTGGCCTTCTCGTTCGCTCTCTACGGCCTGATGAAGAAGCGGCTGGGCACCTCGCTGGGTGCCTTCCAGAGCCTGACCTCAGAGACCGCGGTGCTGGTCCCGGTCGCTGTGGGCGTCCTCGTGTGGGTCGGCGCAAGAGGCGAGACCACCTTCACCGTGGACTCTCCGGCCCACCCCCTGCTGTTGGCCTCGGCCGGCGTGGTGACCGCTGCGCCGCTGCTGCTGTTCGCCGCGGCGGCCCGCAGGGTCCCGCTGGTCACGATCGGCCTGCTGCAGTTCGTCACGCCGGTCCTGCAGCTGCTCTGCGGAGTTCTGCTTCTTGGCGAGACCATGGGGACCAGCCGCTGGATCGGCTTCGGCATCGTGTGGACGGCGCTGCTGGTGTTGACGTTTGACTCGATCAGATCTGTTCGGACCCGTCGCCGGCTGGCCGACGCAGCGGAGTACTCCGCCCTCTGATCCACCAGGCTAGCCGGCGCGGTTGACGATGCTCTCGGCCAGGGCCGACAAGGCCATGATGGAGTCCCGAGCAGGCGAGCCAACCGGGAACGCGACCGCGAGCGGAGTCAGCAGCTCCTGCGCCTCCCGGGCCACGGCGTTCGTGCGCTCGCGCGCCTCGGCCATGACCGGATGTGCCCGTAGCAGAGCCAGTGCCTGCGCGTGCAGCACGTCGTCGCGCAGGTCGGTGTCGAGCAGGCGCTGGAGACCCTGATCGCCAGGATCGACCGACTGGCGTAGCAGGAGTACCGGCAGGGTGGCCACACCCTCACGCAGGTCCGTGCCGGGCTCCTTGCCGGAGTCCCCGGACACCGAGGAGATGTCGAGCAGGTCATCGGCGAGCTGGAAGGCCACACCGAGCCGCTCGCCGAAGCGGCGCATGATGTCGACCGTCTCGGGCGGGCAGCCGCTGAACATCGCGCCGTAGCGGGCAGCCGTGGCGATGAGCACGCCCGTCTTGTCGGCGAGCACGCCGAGGTAGTAGTCGATCGGGTCGACCCCTTCGGGCGCCGGACGGTCGTCGCGGATCTGCCCCGAGCACAGTCGCACAAAGGTCTGCGCCTGGATCGTGACAGCCTCCACCCCCAACCCGGCCACGAGCTCGGAGGCCTTACCGAAGAGCAGGTCGCCGACCAGGATCGCCCTGGAGTTGCCGTACCGCGCGTTGGCGCTGACCACACCGCGGCGCAGGTCGGCCTCGTCCATCACGTCGTCGTGGTACAGCGAGGCGAGGTGGGTCAGCTCGACACCGGTCGCCGCCGTGACGACGTCATCGTTAACCCCCGTGCCGAGCTCGGCAGCAAGCAGGGTGAGCATCGGCCGGAATCGTTTGCCCCCGGCCTCTGAAAGATGCAGGGACGCCTGGGCGATGAAGGGGTCATCGTGGTCGACGACACGGCGCAGCAGCGCATCCACGGCCGCCAGCCCCACCCACAACCGTTCGGCCAGTTCCGCCGAGGCGGTGGGCAGCGCCGGAGTCGGTGACCCCTGGGTCATCGCAGGAACAAAGCTGAACGGGCCGCAAGGTCCAGCAGCGGAGCGGGGGCAACGCCCAGGATCAGCGTCACGAGGACGCCAATCGTGACCGCCACCGAGGTGAAGACGGAGGGAGAGAGCGCACGGACGGAGTCACCGGCCGGCTCGGAGAAGTACATGAGCACGATGACGCGCACGTAGACGAAGGCGGCGATGGCGCTGGAGAGCACACCAATGACGGCCAGGACCGTGGCTCCGTGACCGATCGCAGCCGAGAACACCGCGTACTTGGCCGTGAAGCCAGAGGTCAGCGGGATACCGGCGAAGGCCAGGAGCAGGAAGGCGAAGACCCCGGCGACGACGGGATGGCTCCGCCCCAGCCCGGCCCACTGCGACAGGTGGGTGGCCTCCGAGCCGCCGTCACGGACCAGTGACACGATGGCGAAGGCGGCGATCGTGCTGAAACCGTAGGCCACGACGTAGAACATCACCGCGGAGATGCCCACCTTGTCGAAGGCCAGCAGACCGGTGAGCACGAACCCGGCATGGGCGATCGATGAGTACGCCAGCAGTCGCTTGATGTCGGTCTGGGTGACCGACAGGACCGCGCCCACGACCATCGTCAGGATGGCTACTGCCCACAGAGCCGGCGACCAGTCCCAGCGACTGTCCGCGACGCCGACATAGACGAAACGCAAGATCGCACCAAACGCGGCGACCTTGGTGCAGGCGGCCATGAAGCCCGTGATCGGGGTGGGTGCCCCCTGGTAGACGTCGGGGGTCCAGGAGTGGAAGGGCACGGCGCCGATCTTGAAGAGCAGCCCCACCAGAACGAGCAGTACGCCGGGGACCAGCAGGCCGTCCATGCCGGACTGCGTGCCGATGGCCTGGGCGATGACGCCAAGGTTCATCGAACCGGCGTAGCCGAAGAGCAGCGCCGAGCCGAACAGGAAGAAGGCCGACGAGAAGGCCCCAAGCAAGAAATACTTCAGGGACGCCTCCTGGGAGAGCAGACGGCGGCGGCTGGCCAGCCCGGACAGGATGTACAACGGCAGCGAGAGGACCTCCAGCGCCACAAACATCGTCAACAGGTCGCCGGCAGCCGGGAAGAGCAACATGCCCCCGACCGCGAACATCATCAGCGGAAAGGCCTCCGTCGTGCTCGCGCCGGCACGCACCGCAGCGGCTTCCTGCGCCGAACCTGGCGCCGAGGCACCCTGCACGGTGAACGCGTCCGCCCCGACACCGTCGAAACGCTCGGCCATCGTCAGAACGCTCAGGACCGACAGGGCAAGGATCGTGCCCTGAAGGAACAGTGCCGGACCGTCGACGACCACGGCGCCCGCGAGCGTGATGCCCTGGTGCCCCACAGCGAGCCCCACCGCGACCAGAGCGGCGACCAGGCCCACCAGCGCTACGCCCACCTGTGCGGCGTACCGCAGGTTCCTGGGTACGAAGGCCTCCACGAGCACACCAAGCATGGCCGCGCCGAAGACAACCAGCAACGGCAGGACCGCCCCGTAGCTGATCTTGGTGGCGACAAACACGCTCGTCAGCCCGGTCAGGGAGGCGATCACTTGACAGCTCCTTCAGCAGTACCAGGATGCGTCGGCGCCGGGTCGGTGACCCCGACGTAGACCAAGGTCCTGGCGACCGCGGGGTTGATCACGTCAAGTGCCGGCTTGGGGTAGAAGCCCAGGACGATGAATGCGGCGATCAGGGGGGCAACGACCCACTTCTCGCGATGGGACAGATCGGGGGTGCCGGCGGCCGACTCGGGCTTGGGCCCGGTCATCATCCGCTGGTACATGAGAAGGATGTACAGCGCGGCCAAGATGATGCCGGCGGTGCCCAGGACCGCAGCGATCCGGTAGCGCTGGAAGGTACCCACCAGGACGAGGAACTCCGAGACGAAGGAGTTCAGGCCAGGCAGTGCCATGGCGGACATGCCTGAGACCAGGAAGACGCCGGCGAGCACGGGAGTCACTCGCTGCCAACCACCGTAGTCTGGGATGCGTTTGCTGCCGCGGCGTCTGATGAGCATCGCCGCTACCAGGAACAGTGCCGCCGTGGTGAAGCCGTGGTTGACCATGTACAGCGCCGAGCCGGCGGTGCCGACCGAGGTCATGGCGAAGATGCCGAGCACGATGAAGCCGAAGTGGCTGATCGAGGTGTAGGCGATAAGCCGCATGATGTCGGTCTGGCCGATCGCGAGCAGGGCTCCATACAGGACCGAGACAACGGCCAGCACGATGATCACCGGCGTGGCCCACTTGCTGGCCTCGGGGAACATCTGCAGGCAGAAGCGGATCATCCCGTAGGTACCGACCTTGTCAAGCACACCGACCAGCAGAACAGCCGTGGCGGGGCGAGCCTCGGTCGCGGCATCCGGCAGCCAGGTGTGGACCGGCCACATCGGCGCCTTGACGGCGAAGGCGAAGAAGAAGCCAGCGAACATCAGCCGTCCGAGGTTCTGGTCGAGCTTGAGGCCGGTCAACTTCGCGACGAGGAAGCCGTCGGCGCCGCCGGGACCATGCTGGTAGAGCGCGATGACCGCAACCAGCATGACGAGCCCGCCGAGCAGGGAGTACAGCAGGAACTTGACCGCGGCGTACTGCCGACGCTGACCGCCGTAGGAGCCGATCAGGAAGTAGATCGGGATCAGCATCGCCTCGAAGAAGACGTAGAACAAGAACACGTCGGTCGCAGAGAAGACACCGACCATGAAGGTCTCAAGGATCAGCATGAGGGCGAAGTAGTTCTGCTGGCGCTTCCCGACCTCGGGCACGTCATGCCAGGCCGCGAGCAGGCAGACGGGGACCAGGATCGCAGCCATCACAATCAGGACGAGCGCGATACCGTCAACGCCGACGGCGTAGCTGACGCCGAACTGCGGGATCCACGAGTGCAGCTCTGAGAGCTGGAACTGCTGGGTGGAGCCTGCCTTGAACTGCAGGGCGGCTGCGACGGTGAACAGCAGCGCGACCACGGAGAACCCGAGCGCGATCTGCCTGGCCCGGTCAGCCAGGCTCGCTGGCAGGAAGGCGAGCACGAGCGCACCAACCAGCGGAATCACGCCGATCGTGGTCAGCCACGGAAAGTTGGACATCACTGCACCACCCAGACGGCACCGAGGATCACAACGACGCCAACGAGCATCGTGAGGGCATACGAACGCACGAAGCCGTTCTGAACTCGGCGTACCCGCGCCGAGGTACCACCGATGAACGCGGCCAGGGCGCCAACTGCCCCGTCAACACCCTTGGTGTCGAAGAAGACCAGCGAACGGGTCAGGTGCAAGCCAGGACGCATCAGCAAGGCCTCGTTGACGTCGTCCTGGTAGAGGTCCCTGCGCGCGGCACGCGTCAACAGCGAACCCACCGGTGCGACCACCGGAACGTCCTCACGCCAGTAACGCAGCCAGGCCAGGCCCACAGCGCCCGCAACGATCAGCAGCGTCACTGTCGTCAGCACCGGGACGGCGATCACCGGCTCACCTGCCGCGTGAGGACCGAAGACCGGCGCGAGCCAGCTCTGGATGGCATTAGTCGGACCGAGGATCAGACCCAGGAAGGCCGAACCGACGGCGAGGACGATCATCGGGATGGTCATCGACCTCGGGGACTCGTGGGGATGGGCTTCCTTGGGCCAGCGCTTCTCGCCGTGAAAGGTCATGAAGAACAGACGCGACATGTAGAAAGCGGTGACACCCGCCCCGATCAGCGCGGCGAAGCCGAAGACCCACGGCCGCCAACCGTCGCCGATGAACGCGGCCTCGATGATCTTGTCCTTGGACCAGAATCCCGAGAACGGCCACACCCCCAGGATCGCCAGCCAGCCGAGTCCGAAGGTGACCCAGGTGATCTTCATGGCACCGGAAAGGTTCCCGAAGCGCCGCATGTCGACCTGGTCGTCCATGCCGTGCATGACCGAACCGGCGCCGAGGAACATCCCGGCCTTGAAGAAGCCATGGTTGAGCAGGTGGAAGATCGCGAAGACGTAGCCGACCGGCCCCAGACCGGCGGCGAGCATCATGTAGCCGATCTGGCTCATGGTCGAGGCTGCCAGCGCCTTCTTGATGTCGTCCTTGGCGCACCCGACGACAGCCCCGAACACCAGGGTGATCGCACCGACGATGACCACGAAGGTCTGCGCCGTGGGCGAGCCCTCGAAGATCGCGTGGCTGCGAACGATGAGATAGACGCCGGCGGTGACCATCGTCGCGGCGTGGATCAGCGCCGAAACCGGTGTCGGACCGGCCATCGCGTCCCCGAGCCAGCTCTGCAGCGGGAACTGCGCAGACTTGCCACAGGCGCCGAGCAGCAACATCAGACCGATCGCCGTGAGCGCGCCCGTGTTGGCACCCGCAACCCCGGCGTCGACACCAGCGAAGGTGACCGTTCCGAAGGTGACGAACATCAGCATGATCGCCACGGTGACGCCGAAGTCGCCGACCCGGTTGGCCACGAACGCCTTGTTGGCCGCGGCGGCGTTGGCCGGGACGTGGTTCCAGAAGCCGATGAGCAGGTAGGACGCCAGACCCACGCCCTCCCAACCGACGTAGAGCACGAGGTAGGAGTTGGCCAGGACCAGCAGCAGCATGGAGGCAACGAACAGGTTGAGATAGCCGAAGAACCGGCGCTTGTCCGGGTCGTGCTCCATGTAGCCAAGGGAGTAGACCAGGATCAGCGAGCCGACGAAGGTGACCAGCAGCACGAAGGCCATGGACAACGGGTCGACGAGCATGCCGACGTTGACCTGGAAGCTCCCCGTCGCCATCCAGGTGTACAGGTTAAGCGACTCGGCCCGCAGCCCAGTTGACCGGCCGAGCATCGACGCGAAGATCACCGCCCCGAGGACGAAGCTGGCCCAGGAAAGTCCTGTTGCCAGCGCCGGTCCGAACCGGTTCGTCCGCCGCCCGCCGAAGAGCAGGATCGCCGAGCCCAGCAGCGGGAGGGCGACGAGCAGCCAGGCCAGCGACGTCACACCCGCGGCAGGTGCTACGCCCTGCACGCTCGCCAGCTGGCCAAGATGAGCAGCGGAAAGTTGCGCCAGATGCATGTTTGTGCCCCTTACAGCTTCAACAGGTTGGCGTCGTCGACAGAGGCCGACCGGCGGGCACGGAAGATGGCCATGATGATGGCAAGTCCCACGACGACCTCGGCCGCAGCAACGACCATGACGAACAAGGCGATGACCTGACCGTCCAGGGAACCGTGCATCCGTGCGAAGGTCACGAAGGCCAGGTTGGTCGCGTTGAGCATCAGCTCGACACCCATGAAGGCCACGATGGCGTTGCGACGCACCAGCACTGTTGCGCCCCCGATCGCGAACAGCAACGTCGACAGATAGATGTAGTTGACCAGGCTCATTGGTTGGTTCCCTCCTCGATCTCGCGCGCGATGTCCCGCTCGACCCCGACGAAGGGCTCCGGGCTGGTGACCTGCTCGCGCGCGGTGAGCACCCGCGATACGGATGCCCCACTCGGGGTGCCGTCGGGCAACAAAGCCGGCGTGTCGACCGCGTTGTGACGGGCATAGACACCCGGGGCGGGCAACCCGGCGATGTTCCTGCCCATACGGATTCGTCGCTCGGACCACTGACGCTGGGTCGGGCGCGACGTCAGGCGTTCGCGGTGAGCCAGGACCATGGCGCCAAGGGCTGCCGTGATGAGCAACGCGCTGGTGACCTCGAAGGTCCAGACGTACTTGCCGAAGATCAGGTCGGCCACCCCCGTGATGTTGCCGTCCGCGTTGGCCTGCGTCAGGCCGACAGGGCTGGCGAAGGTCACCGAGCCGATCGCGGCGACGAGCACGGTCCCCAGGCCCAGCGCGAGCAGGAGCCCGGCGACCTTCTGGCCCCTGATCGTCTCGACCAGAGAGTCCGACGAGTCGACTCCGACCAGCATCAGCACGAAAAGGAACAGCATCATGACCGCGCCCGTGTAGACGAAGATCTGCACGATCCCGAGGAAGTCAGCGTTCTGGGCGATGTAGAACACACCCAGGTTGATCATGACCAGCGCCATGCCCAGGGCGACGTGCACTGGCTTCTTGACAAAGATCAGGCCCAGGGCACCGAGCACGCTGATCGGGGCCAGGACCCAGAAGAGGACTGCTTCACCACCGCTGGTCATCGGGCACTCGCCTCTGTTGATGTGGAAGCAGTGGGTGTCACCGTTGTTGGTGTGCCGCCTGACGGGTCGGCCGAAGCAGAGCTCGAGGCCAGCTCGGCCTCGCGGGCGTCGGCCCAGGCACGCTGCTCGGGCGTGGCCTTGGCCACCTTGCCCTGGTAGTAGTCGCGCTCCCGCAGGCCCGCCACCATCGGGTGCGGCGCGGCGACCATGCCCTCCTGGGCGGGGGCCAGGAGCTGGCTCTTCTCGAAGATCAGCTTGCCGCGGTCGTCGTCGGCCAGCTCGTAGACGTTGGTCATCGTGAGCGCGCGCGTGGGACAGGCCTCAATGCACAGACCGCAGAAGATGCACCGCAGGTAGTTGATCTGGTAGACGCGGCCGTATCTCTCACCGGGCGAGAACCGTCCCCCGCCCCCGGGGCTGTCGTCGTTGTCCGCCCCTTCGACGTAGATGGCGTCGGCCGGGCAGGCCCAGGCACACAGCTCGCAGCCGACGCACTTCTCCAGGCCGTCCGGGTGGCGGTTGAGCTGGTGACGACCGTGGTATCGCGGTTGGGTGGGGCGCTTGACCTCGGGGTACTCCTCGGTCTCCAGCTTGCGGAACATCGTCGCGAACGTGACGCCGAAGCCGCCCACCGGGGCGAACAGCTCCGACAGGAAGCTCGCCTTCTTCTTCTTGTCAGCCACGGGTGTCCTCCTGATCGGTCAGTTCTGGGTCGCCCGCGGAGCCGGTCAGGGATGGGGCACCGTGCAGGCTCGGCTCGCGCAGGCGCTGGCCGGGCAGCGGCGGGACCGGGTAGCCCCCAGCGAACGGGTCGATCTCCTCGGGGCGCTCGACGGGGACCGCGGCCGCATCTCGCCTGCCCTCCCAGACCCAGGCGACGGCCACGGCAAGAACGGAGATCACACCGAGCACGATGATGGTCGCCGTCCTGGTGTTCGCACCGAAGAAGGCAAGCTGGGCACCGTGGATGAAGGCCACGGCCACGACCCAGAGCAGGGTCACCGGGATGAGGACCTTCCAGCCGAAACGCATGAACTGGTCGTAGCGCACCCGCGGCAGCGAGCCGCGCAGCCAGACGAAGAAGAACATGAAGAGCCACAGCTTGATGACGAACCAGATCAAGCCCCACCAGCCGTGGTTGAACATGCCGTCGTTGATCGCAGCGATGCCCGGAGGCGCCTGCCAGCCACCCAGGAACATGGTGGTCGCCAGCGCCGAGACGGTGAACATGTTGACGTACTCACCGAGGAAGAACATCGCGAACTTCAACGAGCTGTATTCGGTGTGGAAACCACCGGTGAGCTCGCCTTCGCCTTCGGCAAGGTCGAAGGGCAGCCGGTTGGTCTCGCCGACCATGGTCACGACATACACCAGGAAGGAGAAGAACGCCGGGATGATGAACCACAGGCTCTTCTGGGAGGCAACGATCTGCGAAGTCGACATCGACCCGCTGTACATGAAGATGGCCACCAGCGACAGGCCCATGGCGATCTCGTAGGAGATGACCTGGGCCGTGGAGCGCAGTCCACCCAGCAGCGGGTAGGTGGAGCCGGAGGACCAGCCGGCCAGGATGATGCCGTAGACACCGACGCCGGCAACGGCCAGCACCAGCAGGACCGCCACGGGGGTGTCGGTCAGCTGCAACGGTGTCCGGTGACCGAACATGCTGACCACGGGGCCCATCGGGATGATCGCGAAGGACACGAAGGCCATGGCTCCGGCGATGATCGGTGCCAGCACGAAGATGACCTTGTCGGCGTTCTTGGGCGTCAGGTCTTCCTTGAGCGCCAGCTTCACACCGTCCGCGAGGGTCTGTAGCAGGCCGAACGGGCCGGTGCGGTTGGGTCCGGGGCGTTGCTGCATTCGGCCGATGACACGACGCTCGAACCAGATGACCAGCAGGGTGTTGACCATGAGAAAGACGAAGACCAGCAGCGCCTTGACCAACGACAGCCACCACGGGGTGTCGCTGTAGTCGGCCACCGGGTTGTCGATATTGGCAAACGCCGCAGCGATCGTGTGGACGCCGGTCTGAGCCCCTGTTGCCAGCGAAGCGATCAGGCTCATAGGGCACCACCCTTGGTCAGGGTAACCGCGGTGCCAGCATCGACACCCAGCGTAGAACGCACCACTGATCCGGGAGAGTTGGTTGGCAGCCAGATGACGTGATCAGCCATGTCCCTGATGGTGACCGGGACCGTGATGGCTCCCGAGCCGGCGCTGACCCGCACGATGTCGCCGTCGACCAGGCCGGTCGACGCGGCCGTCTTGGCCGAAAGCAGCGCCCGTGCCTTAGGGGCCGTGCCGGCCAGGAACGGCTCACCGTCCTGCATCCGGCCACTGTCCAGCAGATGGTGCCAGGTGGCCAGCACAACCTGCCCGGCATCGAGCGAGCCAACCTCGACCGCCGGGGCCATCGGGACTGTCGGAGCCGCGGCGCGAGCACCGGTCCAGGGTCCGAGGGCACGCATGTCGGCACGGGCGGCCGCCAGGGTGCGCACTCCAAGGGACTCGCCCATCTCGGCGGCCAGCAGGTCTACGACACGGTGGTCACTCATGGCGTTGGTCGCCAGGGCCGCCTCGAAGAGGCGGACCCGGCCCTCCCAGTTGACGAAGACGCCGGACTTCTCCTGGTGGGCAGCCACCGGCAGCACCACGTCGGCGACATCGGTGACCGCGCTCTCACGAATCTCCAGGCACACCACGAACGACCTGGTCAGGGCGTCGAGCACCTCACCGGTGCCGACCAGATCGGCCGGGTCGATGCCGCCGACCAGCAGACCGTCGAGCTCACCGGAGTTGGCCGCCGCGATGATCGCGGAGGTGTCCCGGCCGACCGTCGCCGGCAGTCCGACGACGTCCCACGCCGCCCCCACCTCGCTGCGCGCCTGGGACTGGGTCACCGGACGACCGCCGGGCAGCAGGTTGGGTAGTGCGCCGCTTTCGAGCGCGCCCCGCTCTCCTGCCCGCCGTGGGATCCACGCCAGCCTGGCACCGGTGGACGCCGCCAACGCCGCGGCGCCGGACAGCCCGCCGGGGACCGTCGCGAGCCTCTCGCCCACGAGGATCACCGCCCGCTCACCGGACAGGGCCACCGACGCGGCGGCAAGCCCATGTCGGCCTGCGTCCCTGGACGCCGGCTGGTCGGCGCCACTGGTCGCGGCGAGGGCAGTGAGTACCTCGGCCTCGGCGCCCGGGACGGCAGTGATCAACGTGCCACCGAGCTTCTCCAGGCCGCGGGACGCGAAGGGCGCGACCCCGAATACGGCAGTACCGGTCCTGCGGACCGCCTTGCGCAGGCGCAGGAACACGATCGGCGACTCGTCCTCGGGCTCGAAGCCCACGAGCAGAACCGTCTTGGCAGCCTCGATATCGGCGTAGGTCACCGACCCCCCGGTAGCCGCATCGGCCGGGCCGGTGGCCACAACGTTGCTGGCCAGGAACTCGGCCTCCTCGACGGAGTGCGGTCGGGCCCGGAAGTCGATGTCGTTGGTCTGCAGGACGACTCGGGCGAACTTGCTGTAGGCGTAAGCGTCCTCGCCACTGACCCGACCGCCGACGAGCACGCCGACACCCTTGGCGTCGCGGGCGGCGAGCAGGCCGCGGGCCGCGGCGTCGAGCGCCTCGGGCCAGGACGCGACCTGCAGGTTGCCCTCCGGGTCACGCACAAGCGGCTCGGTGATGCGGTCCGTGCCACCTGCGTAGGTGAATGCCCACCGACCCTTGTCACAGTTCCACTCCTCGTTGACCGCCGGGTCGTTGGCGGCCATCCGGCGCAGGACCGTGCCATGGCGGTGATCCGTGCGGGTCGCGCAGCCGCTCGCGCAGTGCTCGCAGACACTCGGGGTGGAGACCAGGTCGAACGGGCGAGAGCGGAAGCGGTAGGCCGCGCCGGTGAGCGCGCCGACCGGGCAGATCTGGACGGTGTTGCCTGAGAAGTAGGACTCGAAGGGCTTCTTCTGGTAGATGCCGATCTGTTGCAGGGCGCCACGCTCGACCAGGGCGATGAACGGGTCGCCGGCGATCTGGTCGGAGAAGCGGGTGCACCGGGCGCACAGGACACAGCGTTCGCGATCGAGCAGCACCTGTGAGGAGATGTTGACCGGTTTGGGGTAGGTGCGCTTGACGTCCTCGAAGCGGCTCGTGGGCCGTCCGTTGGACATGGTCTGGTTCTGCAGGGGGCACTCGCCACCCTTGTCGCAGACCGGGCAGTCCAGTGGGTGGTTGATCAGCAGCAGCTCCATCATGCCGTGCTGGGCCTTGTCGGCCATCGCCGAGGTGTGCTGCGACTTGACGGCCATGCCCTCGCTGACTGTGGTGGTACAGGAGGCCATCGGCTTGGGCATGGGCCGCAGCGAGCCGTCGGGGCCCGGGGTCGCGACCTCCACCATGCACTGGCGGCAGGCACCCACCGGCTCCAACAGCGGGTGGTCACAGAACCGGGGTATCTGCACGCCGATCTGCTCGGCGGCACGAATCACCAGGGTGCCCTTGGGGGCGCTGACGGCGACCCCGTCAATGGTCAGGTTGACCAGGTCCATGGTGGGGGTGGATGAGGTGACGGTCATGCGGACACGCTCTCCTTCGCGAACAGCGTGCAGGCGGCCGGGGGGAAGAGCTCCGCGGCGGGGGTGCGCATACCCGCCTCGAACTCCTCACGGAAGTACTGCACCGCCGAGGTGATGCAGCTGGTCGCACCATCGCCGAGCGGGCAGAACGAGCGACCGAGGATGGTTCCGCAGATGTCCACAAGCTTGTCGATGTCATCCTGGGTGCCCTGGCCGTGCTCGAGGCGCTCCATGATCTGCTTGATCCAGAACGTGCCCTCCCGACACGGCGTGCACTTGCCGCAGGACTCGTGGGCGTAGAAGTCCGCCCATCGCGAGACTGCCCGGACCACCGAAACCGTCTCGTCGAAGATCTGGAGGGCACGCGTGCCGAGCATGGACCCGGCGGCCGCGACGGACTCGAAGTCCAGCGGTACGTCGAGGTGCGCGTCGGTGAACATCGGGGTGGACGAGCCGCCAGGGGTCCAGAACTTCAGCTTCTTCGTCGGGTCGCGCATCCCTCCTGCCATCTCCAGCAGCTCCCGCAAGGTGATGCCCAGCGGCGCCTCGTACTGCCCTGGACGGGCGACGTGGCCCGAGAGGCTGAAGATGCCGAAGCCGGTCGACTTCGTGGTGCCCATCTCGGCGAACCACGCGGCGCCGTGCAGCAGTATCAAGGGGACCGACGCGATGGACTCCACGTTGTTGACCACAGTTGGCCGCGCATACAGACCGGCAACCGCCGGGAACGGCGGTTTGAGTCGCGGTTGGCCACGACGACCCTCCAGGGAGTCCAGCAGTGCGGTCTCCTCGCCGCAGATGTATGCGCCGGCGCCGGCGTGCACGGTGACGTCGAGGTCGAAACCAGTGCCAAGGATGTTCTTGCCCAGATAGCCGGCGGCATAGGCCTCTTCGACCGCGCGCAACAGCCGGCGGTAGACGTGGACAACCTCACCGCGCAGGTAGATGAAGGCATGGTTGCAGCCGATGGCGAACGAGGTGATGGCCACGCCCTCGATGAGGAACTGCGGGGTCGCCATGAGCAAGGGGATGTCCTTGCAGGTGCCCGGCTCGGACTCGTCGGCGTTGACCACGAGGTAGCGGGGGCCACCGTCAGCAGGAGGAAGGAAGCCCCACTTCATACCGGTCGGGAAGCCCGCACCACCACGCCCACGAAGACCGGAGTCCTTGGTCATCTGCACCAGGTCGGCCGGCGGCATCTTCAGTGCCTTCTTCAGTGCCTTGTAGCCGTCGTGCCGCTCGTAGGTCGCCAGCGTCCAGGACTGGGGGTCATCCCAGAACCTGGTGAGAATCGGGGTCAGCTGCGTGCTCACTTCGTCGCCTCCCTGTTGCCCTTGGGTGCGTCCAACAAGGCTGAGTCAGCCAAACCGCCTGGCGATCCGGTGTCCGCCGCCGACAGGGCCTGGGCGACCCTGAGCCCCTGCAGGGTTGCCGGACCCGCGCCGACGCCCTCGTCGGCCAGCCCGTCGTGGAAACCGGCCAGAACCCGTGAGACCTGCTTGAAGGTGCAGACCTTGGACGCACCGCGGGTGGGAGTCACCGGTGCGCCGGAGCGCAGGTCATCGACGAGCGCCTTGGTGGACTCGGGCGTCTGGTTGTCGAAGAACTCCCAGTTGGCCATGACCACGGGCGCGTAGTCGCAGGCTGCGTTGCACTCGATCCGCTCGAGAGTGACCAGCCCGTCTGCGGTGGTCTCGTCGTGACCGATGCCCAGGTGCTCACGGACGGAGTCCCAGATCTCGTCGCCCCCCATGATCGCGCAGAGCGTGTTGGTGCAGACCCCCACCGTGTACTTACCGTTGGGGTGGCGCTTGAACTGCGTGTAGAAGGTCGCGACGCCACTGACCTCGGCTCCGGTCAGACCCAGCAGGTCGGCGCACAGCTCGATGCCCCGGGGGGAGACGTAACCGTCGACGGACTGCACCAGGTGCAGCAGCGGCAGCAGGGCGGAGCGCTCCCGCGGATAGCGGGCGATGACCTGCTCGGCGTCCACCCGCAGCCCCGCCAGGACGTCGTCCGGGTAGGCATCGGTGTCCGGTGCGGGCACCACTCCATAGTTCGGGTCGGAATCGATGTGCGTCATCGGTCCACGCCTCCCATCACGGGGTCGATCGACGCAACGGCGACGATGACGTCGCCGATCTGGCCGCCTTCGCATATCGCGGCTGTTGCCTGAAGGTTGTTGAACGACGGGTCGCGAAAGTGCGCCCGGTAGGGACGGGTGCCACCGTCAGAGACCAGGTGAACCCCCAGCTCGCCCTTGGGCGACTCGATGGCCACATGCACCTGACCAGGGGGGACCCGGAAACCCTCCGTCACCAGCTTGAAGTGGTGGATCAGGGACTCCATCGAGGTGCCCATGATCTCGCGGATGTGGTCCAGGCTGTTGCCCACCCCATCGCTGCCGATGGCCAGCTGGGCCGGCCACGCGATCTTCTTGTCCTCGACCATGACCGGGCTCTTGCTCGACTGGGCACCCTGCAGCTTGGCCGCGGCCTGCTCGGCGATCTTGAGCGACTCGTACATCTCGTCGATGCGGATCCGCAGCCGGCCGTAAGCGTCACAGGTGTCGCGCACTGGCACGTCGAACTCGTAGTTCTCGTAGCCGCAGTAGGGGTTGGACTTGCGCAGGTCGTGCGGCAGACCTGTCGCGCGCAGCATCGGGCCGGTGATGCCCAGTGCCATACATGCGGTGAGGTCGAGGTAGCCGACGTTCACCATGCGCCCCTTGACCAAGGGGTTCTCGTTGAGCAGCAGCTCCAGCTCGCCCAGTCCGCGACGGATCAGCGGGATGGCGTCGCGGATCTTGTCGATGGCGCCACGCGGCAGGTCCTGTGCCACGCCACCGGGGCGGATGTAGGCGTGGTTCATCCGCAGGCCGGTGATCATCTCGAAGATCGCCAGGATGCGCTCACGCTCACGAAAGCCAATCGTCATGATGGTGGTCGCACCCATCTCCATCCCGCCGGTGGCCAGGGCCACCAGATGGGATGCGACACGGTTGAACTCCATCATGAGCACGCGGATGGTGCTGGCGCGCTCGGGGATCTGGTCGGTGATGCCGAGCAGCTTCTCGACGGCCAGGCAGTACGCCGTCTCGTTGAACAGCGGCGCGAGGTAGTCCATACGGGTGCAGAAGGTCACGCCCTGGGTCCAGTTGCGGAACTCCATGTTCTTCTCGATACCGGTGTGCAGGTAGCCGATGCCGGCCCGGGCCTCGGTGACGGTCTCGCCTTCCAGCTCGAGGATGAGGCGCAGGACCCCGTGCGTGGAGGGGTGCTGCGGACCCATGTTGACAACGATCCGCTCCTCATGGAGGGCAGACGCCTCATCGACGATGGTGTCCCAGTCGCCGCCGATCGCGTTGTAGACGTGGGCGCCCTCGGCGTCCTTGGCATCGGCCGCCGAGGTGGCGTAGATGTCGGGAGTTTGTCTAGTCATCAGTTGTACGACCTCCGCTGGTCCGGCGGCGGGATGGTGGCGCCCTTGTACTCCACCGGGATGCCGCCAAGGGGGTAGTCCTTGCGCTGCGGGTGACCCGGCCAGTCGTCGGGCATCAGGATCCGGGTCAACGCCGGGTGGCCGTCGAACTCGATGCCGAACATGTCCCAGGTCTCGCGCTCGTGCCAGTCGTTGGCCGGGTACACCTCGACGATCGAGGGGATGTGGCAGTCGTCGTCGGGGCAGGTGACCTCAAGGCGAATCTGCCTGCCACCATTGGTGATCGAGCGCAGGTGATAGACGGCGTGCAGCTCGCGGCCGGCCTCGTGCGGGTAGTGGACACCGGAGACGCCGGTGCACACCTCGAAACGCAGCGAGGGGTCGTCACGCAGTGCGCGGGCGACAGCCACCAGATGCTCGCGGGCGACGAAGAGGGTCATCTCGCCTCGGTCGACCACGACCCGCTCGATGGCCTGCCCGTACGACGCGCTGCCGCCGACGAGGGCCCGCTCGAGCTGGTCGGCGACCTCGTCGTAGTACCCGCCGTAGGGGCGGACCGCAGCAGCCGGGAACAGCACCGGAGCCACCAGACCGCCATACCCGCTGGTGTCGCCGCCGTCGGAGACACCGAACATGCCCTGTCGCGAACCAATGACCACGGGCTGTGGAGTCGTCCCAGGTGCGGCCGGGAGATTCTCCTTCTCTCCTGCATCGCTCATGCCAGCAGACCCTTCATCTCGTGCGTGGGCGTCGCCGCCAGCGCCGCAGCCTCGGCCGCATGGGCCGCCGCGACGCGGTTGACGCCAAGCGGGGTGTTCTGGATCTGCTCGTGCAGCGTGATGATCGCGTTGAGCAACATCTCTGGCCGTGGCGGACAACCCGGCAGGTAGACATCGACCGGGATGATGTGGTCGACACCCTGCACGATGGCGTAGTTGTTGAACATGCCACCGGAGCTGGCGCAGACGCCCATCGAGATGACCCACTTGGGTTCGGGCATCTGGTCGTAGACCTGCCGGACAACGGGAGCCATCTTCTGGCTGACGCGACCGGCCACGATCATCAGGTCGGCCTGGCGAGGCGTGGCGCTGAAGCGCTCCATACCGAACCGGGCGATGTCGTAGTCGGGCGTGCCGACGGCCATCATCTCGATGGCGCAGCAGGCCAGACCGAACGTCGCCGGCCAGACCGAGCTCTTGCGCATGTAGCCCGCGAGCTGCTCGACCGTGGTCAGCAGGAATCCAGCGGGAAGCTTCTCTTCGATACCCATTTGCCCAGTCCCCTCAGTCCCACTCGAGCCCGCCACGACGCCACACGTAGGCGTACGCGACGAACACGGAGAGGATGAACAGCACCATCTCGACCAGTGCGAACAGCCCCAGCTTGCTGAAGGCCACCGCGAACGGGTAGAGGAAGACGCTTTCGATGTCGAAGATGATGAAGAGCATCGCGGTGAGGTAGTACTTGACGGGCACCTTGCCGCCGCCCACTGCATGTGGCGTGGGCTCGATGCCGCACTCGTAGGCGTCGAGCTTGGCCCGGTTGTAGCGTTTGGGCCCGGCGAGCGCGCCTGCCGCGACGGAGAAGACGGCAAAGCCGCCGCCGAGCGCGGCCAGGAACAACAGTGGAACGTACTGGTTCGTCATCGGGGCGCGCTCCCCTTTCGGTTGCTGGTGTGCTGCGTGAGGTCAGTCGGTTCAGAGATGGTGCCGACGGCCAGGCCGACCCACGACGGGGCCCTCATGCCTGTCTCAAACGGCACAATCCTAGAGGTGGCACGAATATTCATGCGGCCGGGGTCATCTTGGACAGTGCGTTGATCAGCCGGTCGCCCGCGTCACCGCCATGCGGCTCGGCCAGGTTGGCCATGATCTTCAGCAGGAACTTCATCATCGTGGTGCGAGGCAGGCCGTACTTCACGGCCAGACGCATGACCTCAGGGTTGCCGATCATCTTGGCGAAGCCACGGCCCAGGGTGTAGTAACCGCCGAGCGCGTCCTTCATCACCCGCGGGTAGGACTGCAGGACCTTCTCGCGGCCCGTGTCGCTCTGACGAGCGAACGCCTGGGCGATCACCTCGGCGGCCAGTCGACCGGACTCCATGGCATAGGCGATGCCTTCCCCGTTGAACGGGTTGACCATGCCCCCAGCGTCACCGACCAGGAGCAGGCCCCTGGCGTAGTGCGGCTGACGGTTGAAGCCCATCGGCAGCGCGGCACCGCGGACCGGGCCGGTCATCGTCTCGTCGTTGAAGGTCCACTCGGGGGGCAGGGTGTCGACCCAGCGCCCCAGGATGTCCTTGTAGTCGACGTTGCCGAAGGCAGCTGAGGTGTTCAGGATGCCCAGGCCGACGTTGGAGGTACCGTCGCCGACGCCGAAGATCCACCCGTAGCCGGGTAGCAGAACCCGCCCACCCTGCTCGTTCTTCGACCACAGCTCGAGCCAGGACTCCAGGTAGTCGTCGTCGTGGCGGGGGCTCGTGTAGTAGGTGCGGACAGCCACACCCATCGGCCGGTCGTCGCGCCTGGGCCGGTTCATGGACATGCTCAGACGGCTGGAGTTGCCATCAGCGGCCACTACCAGCGGAGCGTGGAAGGTGAGGTCCTCACCGCTCGGATGGCCATCGGCATCCATCGCCTTGGCCCGTACCCCGATGATGGCACCGGTTCGCTGATCCAGTATCGGGTCGGTGACGTTGGTGGACTCACGCAGGCGCGCGCCGTGCTTGACCGCGTGCTTGGCCAGGATCTCGTCGAAGTCCTTCCGGGTCCGCACCAGGCCGTATGGCGGGAAGCTCGCCAGGTCTGGCCATGGCAGCTGCAGCCGAATACCGCCACCGACGATCCGCAGACCGTGGTTCTTGATCCAGCCGTCTTCGGCCGGCGTCGGGATGCCCAGCGTGATCAGCTCGCGTACGGCCCGGGGAGTCAAGCCGTCGCCGCAGACCTTCTCGCGCGGGAAGGCCGCCTTCTCCAACAGCAGGACATCAAGGCCGGCCATCGCCAGATATGCCGCGGTAGCCGATCCGCTCGGCCCGGCGCCGACGATGATGACGTCGGCCGTCTCCTCGCGCTGCCCGGACGGGAAGGCCGAGGAGGTCGGCTGCGCCGATGGCTGGCCTGTGGTGCCGTCTGCGCTACTGCTGATGATGCTGTGACTCACAGGAGGGGCCTCACCATGGGGATTTGCTGCTGAGCTGACATCGGGCTGCGCTTGTGAAGATCTTCACGAACTCGGCGAAACTCTACGCTTGGATTACCCTTCCGTCGTAGTTAGGCAACCCTAAGTCTGCCTCAATCACGAAGTGGGCGGAGCCAGACCAGTGCTTGGCGCACCCTTGGTGGCGCGATGCAGGGCGACGATGCCCCCGGACAGGTTGCGCCATGACACATCCTGCCATCCGGCCCTGGCGATCAGCTTCGCCATACCCGCCTGGTCCGGCCAGGCCTGGATGGACTCAGCGAGGTAGACGTAGGAGTCGGGGTTGGAGCTGACCTTGCGCGCGATCGATGGCAGCGAGCGCATCAGGTAGTTGGAGTAGACGGTGCGCAACGCCTTGCTCCTCGGGTGGCTGAACTCACAGATGACCAGCGAGCCCCCGGGCTTGGTGACGCGCAGGAACTCCTGCAGGGCCTCGCGGGTGCCCACGACGTTGCGCAACCCGAACGACATGGTGACGGTGTCGAAGGAGTCGGAGGCGAACGGCAGCCTGAGTGCGTCGGCGGCGGTGAAGGCGAGGTCTGGGCGGCGCCGATTGCCGACGGCCAGCATTCCCAGGGAGAAGTCGGCCGGCACGACGTTGACGCCGGCGTCGGCGAACGGCTCGCTGCTGGTACCCGTGCCTGCCGCGATGTCCAGGACGGTGTCGCCGCGGTGGGCACCCACCGCTTCACGCACCAGCTTGCGCCAGCGACGGTCCTGGCCGAGGGAGAGAAGGTCGTTGGTCCTGTCGTACTTCGCGGCGACGTCGTCGAACATGGCCGCGACGTCACTGGGCTCCTTGTCAAGGTTGGCGCGAGTCATGGCTCCATCCTCGCTGATCAGGCAATACGCCATGTCGGCAGCAGTCGATGCACGGTTGGGTGTGCTGACCGTCGTAGGCTTGATGGTCGTGACCTCCTTGCCGCAATCCGAGCCGACTCGACCGCAGTCGCCGCCTGCGCCTGTTCCCGTGCTGGTGGCTCGCACGGTCGCGATCGACGATCCGGGTGCCCTGCTGTCGTTGCTGCCCGAGACCATCGGCGCCAGAGGGGTCTCGTCGTGGGTCCGCTGCGGCGAGGGACTTGTCGGCTGGGGCCGGGCACTGGAGTTCGGGGCCGGCGGCCCTGCTCGCTTTGCCGAGGCGCAGTCATGGTGGCGCTCGGTCATGGACCACGCCGTCGTTCGCGATGACCTGCTCCTGCCGGGCAGCGGACCAGTGGCCTTCGGCTCCTTCTCCTTCTCCCCGGACTCCCCCGCCGGCGCGACGCTCGTGGTACCGGAAGTGATTGTGGGGCATCGGGGCTCGCGATGGTGGCTGACGACGATCGGAGTCGACTCGCATCTACCGGGCACCCTGACCCCATCAGCGGCTTCGCCCCCTGACGCGCCCCAGGACGTGACGTTCGCCGACGGCTCCCTTTCGGGCGCGCAGTGGTCGACGGTGGTTGCCCGCGCCGTCGAACGCATCAGCTCCGGCGAGATGGACAAGGTGGTTCTCGCACGTGACCTCGCGGTGGACGCCAGCGCGGCGATCGACCCGCGCTGGCTTCTGCAGCGTCTGGCTGAGCGTTATGACAACACGTGGGTATTCGCGGTCGACGGTTTGGTGGGCGCCACCCCCGAGCTACTCGTGAGACTGGAGAAGGGCCTGGTCACCTCGCGCGTTCTGGCCGGGACCATCCGTCGCACCGGTGACGACGATCACGACCTCGCCCTGGCGGCCTCGCTGGCCCGGTCCTCCAAGGACCTCGAGGAGCACGAGTATGCGGTTCGTTCCGTGGCTGAGGCGCTGGCTCCGCACTGCTCGTCGATCAACGTTCCCGAGTCGCCGTTCGTCCTGCACCTGTCCAACGTCATGCATCTGGCAACCGATGTCGCCGGAGTCCTGACCGACCACGCGACCTCGCTGACCCTGGCCGCCTCACTGCACCCGTCGGCAGCCGTCTGCGGGACGCCGACGCTCGTGGCCGACGCCGCGATCAGCGAGCTCGAGCAGATGGACCGCGGACGTTATGCCGGCCCGGTCGGCTGGATGAACGCAGCGGGGGACGGCGAGTGGGGAATCGCCTTGCGATGCGGGGCCTTCGACGACGCAAACCCTCGTCAGATAAGGCTGTTTGCCGGCTGCGGCATCGTCGCCGGGTCCGACCCTGCCTCCGAGCTGGCCGAGTCCGACGCCAAGTTCGTACCCATGCGGGACGCCCTCACAGCTGGCTGATCCGCGCATGCGGTTGCGCCCGCTGGCCGCGCCCGCGAGGCTCGCTGCATGAGCACCTCGATCGTGCCCCTCACCGCCGCGGACCGGCAGCGGTTGCTGAATGTCGACCTGGCTGCCTTCTTCTTCGACCCGACCGCGTATCCGGTCGACGTCGTCACAGACCACCTCGACTGGGCGCGGACGTTCGGCGCCACCCGCGAGGGCGGCGATGAGCTGGCCGGCATCTACACTTCCTTCGACATGTCGGTGACGGCGCCCGGGCGGTTGGACGCCCTGACCCGGGTGCCGATGGCAGGTCTGTCCTGGGTATCGGTACACCCCGACCATCGTCGACATGGCATCCTGCGCGAGATGATGACCCACCATTTCGCCGGGCTGCACGACCAAGGTGTCGCGTTGAGCGGGTTGCACGCGGCCGAGGTCCCGATCTATGGCCGGTTCGGCTACGGGATCAGCTCGCTCGAGCTGGAGCTCAAGCTTGATCGCGGCACCGTCTTCAGCGCGCCCTCCCTGGACGACGCCGCCAGCAAGGTCACGACCCGGTTCGTCGCCGCGGACTCCGACGACGCAGCCGAGGCCGTCCATGAGCTCCACCTGCGTTGCGCCAAGCACACCTTGGGCGCGGTGACCCGACCGGAGCGGATGGCCCGACCGCTGTTCGCCGACCTGCCGTTGACCCGTCAGGGGCGCGAGCCCTGGCAGGTGCTCCTTGGCCACGTTGATGGCCAACCGGCGGGCTACGCGGTCTTCAGTCGCGAAGCCAAGTGGAAGGGCTTCAGGGCCAAAGGAAAAGTGGCCGTCTGCGAGCTCGCGGCCGTCGATCCGGCGATGTTGCTGGCCCTGGCCCGACGACTGGTGGACTTCGACCTGACCACCTCGATCACCATCGGCGGGCGCGGGGCCGACGACCCCCTGCTGTGGTGGGCCGGCGGTCCGCGCGCACTGGGGGTCACGTCCTGCGACTCCTTGTGGCTGCGGCTGATCGACGTGGGTGCGGCCCTGACGGCACGCGGATACTCCAGCGCCTGCGAGGTGGTTCTGGATGTCGTGGACCCCATCTGCCCATGGAACCAGCGCGCGTGGCGGCTGACGGTTGACCCCGATGGGGTGGCAACATGCGCGCCCACCGCTGCGGACGCGGACGTGCGGCTACCGGTCCAGGCCCTGGGCGCCGCGTACCTGGGATCCAGAACCTGCGCCACACAAGCGCATCAGGGTTTGGTCACCGAGCTCAAGGCCGGCTCGGTGCGAGCGCTCTCACGGGCGATGAGCTGTGACCGCGAGCCGGTGGGAGCCATCGAGTTCTAG